>Ga0335082_10008650_pt1 | contig 11062 bp, 16 predicted proteins | sample Lox_Sample_41_FD_206718 | JGI IMG/M metagenome (GOLD analysis project Ga0335082, IMG submission 206718) | Soil microbial communities from Loxahatchee National Wildlife Refuge, Florida, United States - Lox_Sample_4.1 | ecosystem: Environmental > Terrestrial > Soil > Wetlands | place: USA... | reverse complement strand
CGGAGCGGCACGATCTGCTGGCGACGCTCGAGAGCGTGAGCGTGCCGAGCTATGTGATCGACGGCGAGGGGACGATCAGTTGGTTGAACGCGGCGTCGCGGCGGCTGTTCGGCGCCGTCGTGGGCAAGCCCTTCATGGCGGTCGTGGCCCCCGAATATCAGGGCCGGGCGCGCGAGGCGTTTGCCCGCAAGTTGCTCGGGGCGACGGTGACCGACTTCGAGATCGAGCTGGTCGACGCGCAGGGCCGCCATGTCGTCGCGGACGTGAGCTCGGTGCCTCTCCTCGACGGTGACCACATCATCGGCGTCTTCGGTTTGGTGCAGCCGCGCCGTGTGCTGTCTCGGACCGCGCCGATTCACTCCCTGACGCCGCGACAGACCGAGGTGCTGCGGCTGCTCGCCGAGGGCGCGTCCACGACCCAGATCGCGGCGTCTCTGCACCTGAGCCGGGAGACGGTGCGCAACCACGTCCGTCACACCCTCCGCGCGCTCGGCGCGCACTCGCGGCTCGAGGCGCTGGCGATCGCCCGCCGCGCGGGTCTGCTGGACTGAGCGGGCGTCGCCACCGTCTAACCTAGAGCCGATGCGGGCCGATGCGGTCATCGCCGAGTTGCGCGCGCTCGAGTCGCTGCGACCGGTCCTCGACGCCGTCACCGCGCTCAGCGGGCCGTACGAGGGCGTGTACCTCGTCGGCGGCACCGTCCGCGACCTCCTGCTCGGGGAGCGCAGCTTCGACGTCGACATCGCGGTCGAAGGCGATGCGATCGCACTCGCGGAGGCGCTCGCGAAGTCGCTCGGCGGCAAAGTGCGCACCCACCGGAAGTTCGGCACCGCGGCGGTCTCCTACGGCGAGCACGGGCGCGTCGACGTCGTCACCGCGCGCACGGAGTCCTACGACGCGCCGGCGGTGCTGCCGTCCGTCGAGCACGCGGGGATCCACGACGATCTCTTCCGGCGCGACTTCACGATCAACGCGATGGCGATCTCACTGCGGGAGGACGACCTCGGGCAGCTCGTCGACCCCTTCGGCGGCCGCGCCGACCTCGAAGCGCGGCGGATTCGCGTCCTCCACCCGCGCTCGTTCGTCGACGACCCCACGCGGATCTTCCGCGCGGTCCGCTACGAGAACAGGCTCGACTTCCGGATGGACGAGGAGACGCTGCGGCTCGCGCACGAATCCGTCGAGACCGGCCACGTCGGCGACCTCTCCCGGGCGCGGCTCCGCGAGGAGCTGATCGCGCTCTTCGGCGAGGGGCACGTCGACCACACGATCGTACGGATCCACGAGCTCGGGCTGGACGAGGCGATCCACCCGCACCTCGCCGCCGACACGGAGACCGTCGAGCTGCTCGGCCGGCTGATGTCGCTGGACGAGGAGTACGGGCTCGGCGTGCCGCCTTGGCGGCTCGGCTTCGCCGTCCTCGCGCGCCGGCTGCCGCGCGACGAGGTGCTCGGCTGGCTCCGCAGCCTGAAGCTGCGCCGCAGGGACGCCGAGCTGATCGCCGGAGCGGTCAGGGTCGGCCCGCAGATCGCCGAGGCCCTCAGCGGTCGTGCGGCCGATCCCGCCGAGGTGGTCGCCCTCGCCGAACCGTACGCGCCGGACGCGCCGCTCTTCGCGCTCGCCCTCGTCGAGCTCGAGCCGATCCGCGACTACTTCCGCCGCCTCCGCGGCGTGCGGCTCGAGGTGACCGGACGGGACCTCGCCGGCCTGGGCGTGGCCGAGTCGCCGCGGGTGGGGGAGATCCTCGCCGAGCTGCGGCGCCGCAAGCTGAACGGGGAGCTCGAGGGCCGCGAAGAGGAGCTCGCCGCAGCGCGAGAGCTGATCGGGTAGCCGTGGACGGGCTCGACCTGATCCGCTGGGATGCGCCCGGGCCCTACGAGGTGGCCTTCTCGACCCGGCGGGGCGGCGCGAGTGCGGGCAGCTACGCCTCGCTCAACCTCGGCCTCAAGACCGACGACGAGCCCGAGAACGTGGTCGAGAACCGCGGCCGCCTCTGCGCCGGGATCGCCGCGGAGCTCGAATGGATCTCGATGACCCGCCAGCGCCACTCGGCTGTCGTGCACCGGGCCCGGCCGGGCGACCTTCCGGCAGGCGACGGCGTCTGGACCGACGAGCCCGGCGAGGCGGTGCTCCAGCTGACGGCGGACTGTGTCCCGATCGCGATCGCCCGTATCGACGGCGCGCGGCCGGCGGTGGCCGTCCTCCACGCGGGCTGGCGCGGCCTGCTCGCGGGCATCGTCGCCGCGGGCGTCGAGGCGCTCGGCCCAGGCCCGCTCGCGGCCGCGGTCGGGCCGTCGATCGGCCCGTGCTGCTACGAGGTCGGCCCGGAGGTCGCAGAGCCCTTCGGGCCGGAGGTGATGCGAGGGCGGAATCTCGACCTCTGGGCCGCCTCGGAGCGCGCGCTCCGCGCGGCGGGGGTGGAGCGGATCGAGCGGGTCGACCTCTGCACCGCCTGCAATCCGGACCTGTTCTTCTCGCACCGGCGCGACCGCGGGGTCACCGGCCGCCAGGGGGTGATCGCCCGTGTTGCCGGCTGAGGCCGTGCGCGAGCGCTACCTCGCCGTGCGGGAGGAGCTCGGGCCGGCGGTGACGATCGTCGCGGCCACGAAGTACGTCGCGCTCGAGGAGATGGGCGTTCTCGCCGCGGCCGGGATCGAGGTGGTGGGGGAGAACCGGGCCCAGGACCTCGCGGCCAAGCACACCGAGTACGGAAATGCCTTCCGCTGGCACTTCATCGGCCACCTCCAGTCCAACAAGGCCGGCCTCGTGAACGGGATCTGCGAGCTCGTCCACTCGCTCGACTCGGAGTCGGCCGCGCGGCGCCTGACGGTGCCCGTGCTGGTGGAGGTGAACCTCTCCGGAGAGGCCTCGAAGGCGGGCGTCGAGCCCGACGAGCTCGAGGCGTTCCTGGCACTCGCGGGCGACGTCCGCGGCCTGATGACGATGCCGCCCGAGACCGCCGACCCGGAGGCCTCGCGCCCGTACTTCCGTCGCCTGCGCGAGCTCGCGGAGCGCCACGGTCTCGCCGAGCTCTCGATGGGCACCAGCCAGGATTACAGGGTCGCGGCGCAAGAAGGCGCTACGCTTGTGCGCATCGGGTCCAGCCTGTTCCGCTAGTACGATCTTCAGCCGATGGGATTCGCAGACGTCTGGAACCGCACGCTCGTCTACTTCGGCATCGCCGAGGAAGAGGACTGGGACGAGGACGGCGTCGCGACGCAGGAAGAGCTCGAGCGCAGCTACAGCGAGCGGCCGAACGTGCGCAGGCTCGCCCCGCGGCGCCGCGAGCGGGAGTACGACGACTGGACCGACCCCGGCGAGGAGCCGCCGCCTCAGGCGCGGCGCTCGCAGTCGTCACGGCCGAGCAGGCTCGAGGCGGTGCCGTCGAGCGCGAACGTCCGCGTCCACCTCGTGATCCCGCGCAGCTTCAACGACGCGCAGCAGATCGCCGACAAGTTCAAGGACGCGGTGCCGGTGATCCTCAACCTCCAGGGCTCCGACGCGGAGCTGTCGAAGCGGCTGATCGACTTCGCGAGCGGCCTCACCTACGCGCTCGACGGGGGGATGCAGCGGGTCGCCGACAAGGTGTTCCTGCTCACCCCGCGAAACGTCGAGGTCTCCGCCGAGGAGCGCGCCAGGCTGCTCGAGCGCGGCGGCTTCTTCAACCAGGCGTAGGAAACCGCGCCGCCGCCGCGAACTGACCTCCATGGGCGGTATCGGCCCCTGCTTCACCTTGCTCCTCGACGCGGTCACGAGCGCGCAGCAGTTCGTGAACATCTTCGTCGGGGTCTACGTGCTGCTGATCCTCGTGTACATCGTGATGACGTGGGTCAGGCTGCCGTACTCGCTCTGGTTGAACCGGATCCAGCGCTTCCTCTACGACGTCTGCGACCCGTACCTGCGGCTGTTCCGCAAGATCCTGCCGCCGCTCGGCCCGCTCGACCTCTCGCCGATAGTCGGGGTGCTCGTGCTGGTCCTCCTCGAACGCATCGTCATCGCCCTGCTGGGGCGGCTGCACTGAAAGGAAGGTAGGGAATGGCACTCGCACCTGTGGAGATCCGCCACGTCCGGCTAGGGCGCGGCATGTTCGGCTACTCGAGGGCCGAGACCGACCGGCTCCTCGAGGACGTCGCCGACAGCTTCGAGGACGTGTGGCGCGACCGCGCGGACCTCGCCGACAAGGTCGAGAAGCTCGAGGCGGACCTCGTCCGCTACAAGGAGGCCGAAGGGCTCCTGCGCACGACGCTCGTCTCCGCCGAGCGCGCGGCCGGCGACCTCAAGGAAGGCGCCCGCCGCGACGCGGAGCGGATCCTCAACGAGGCCCACGCCGAGGCGCGGGCGATCACGCGCCGCTCGCGTGGCGAGCTCGAGCACCTCCAGAACGAGGCGCGGCGTGTCCGCGTGCTCCTGCAGGCCGCGCTCGCGAGCGTCGAGCCCGCGGTCGTCGCCGGGGCGCCTGCGGTGGTGGTCGAGCCGCGCGCGGAGGACGAGGACACGGCCGAGGTGCACGCAGCCTGAGAGTAGACTTCGAGGCATGAGCACGACCCGTTTGCGGCTGCGTGTCACTCCCGGTGCGCGCCGATCGGGAGTCGTCGGACGCCACGGAGAGGCCTGGAAGGTGAAGGTCGCCGCGCCGCCCGAGGACGGTCGCGCGAACGCCGCCGTCGTCCGCCTGCTCGCCGAGACCCTCGAGCTCCCACGCGAGTCCGTCACGCTCGTCTCGGGCCACGGCTCGCGCGACAAGGTGGTAGAGCTTTCGGGCCTCGAACCGGATCGAATCGCGGAGCGGTTGGCCTCCTCCGCCGGAAAGGACACGCGATGACGATCGACCTCGACACCGAGCACTACCGCACGCTCCTGCTGGACGCGCGCGCACGGGTCGCCGGCGCAGCCGACTACATGCGCGTCGAGGCCGCCCCGAGCCCCGACGACGAGGGAGAGCTGCCGAGCGAGGCCAACCTCGCTGATCAGGCGACCGATTTGCTCGAGCGCGAGATCGACTGGACGCTGGAGGAGAACTCCGGACAGATCCTCGTCGAGATCGATGCCGCCCTGGCCCGGATCGGCGCGGGCACCTATGGGCTCTGCGAGGCTTGCGGCGAGCCGATCGACGCCGACCGGCTCGAGGCGCTGCCGTGGGCGACGATGTGCCTCGACGACAAGCGCAAGCAGGAGCGCCCTTGAGCGAGCCGGCGCCGCGGCTTCCGGGCGCGACGAGCGATGCGTTGACTCCGTTCTCGGTCGCCGAGCGCTCGCTCGCGGCCGGTCCTCTGCAGTGGTTCGGCCTCCTCGCGGTCGCGGTCGCGGCGATCCTCGCGGACCAGCTCACCAAGCACATCGTCTCGACGCAGCTCGTGCTCGGCGAGTCGCTGCACGTGCTCGGGCCGTTCTCGATCCGGCACGTCCAGAACAGCGGGATCGCCTTCGGCCTCTTCGCGGGCGCGACCGGGCTCGTCGTCGCGGTCACCGCCGTCGCAGTCGTGTGGATGCTCTTCTACTTCGCGCGCTCCGGCGCCCGCCATCCGATCCTGCCCGTCGCGCTGGGGCTCGTGATCGGCGGGAGCGTCTCCAACCTCGTCGACCGGATCAGGCTCGGCCACGTGACCGACTTCCTCTACATGCGCTGGTGGCCCGCGTTCAACCTCGCCGACAGCTTCATCGTGATCGGAGTGGCGATGGTCCTCGGCACCCTCGTGCTGGCGGACCGCACGGCGGGACCCGGGCGGGCGAGCGGTGCGGACGCTCCGGCTGCTCGTTCCTGACGACGCCGCCGGCGCGCGGCTCGACCGGTTCCTGGCAGGCCTGCCCGAGCTCGGCTCCCGCGCCGCCGCCGAGCGCGCGCTCGCGACGGGCGCGGTCCAGGTCGACGGGCGCGGGCGCCCGAAGAGCCACCGGCTCGAGGGCGGGGAGGAGCTGACCGTCGAGGTGCCCGAGGCGCCTCGGAGTGCGCTCGAGCCGGAGGAGCTCTCGCTGCGCATCGCCTACGAGGACGAGCACCTGCTCGTCGTCGACAAGCCGGCCGGGCTCGTCGTCCATCCCGCGCCCGGCCATCCGACCGGCACGCTCGTCCACGGCCTGCTGGCGCACGCGGCGGCGGGCGGCGAGGAGCCCGATCGCCCCGGGATCGTCCACCGGCTAGACCGCGACACGTCGGGGCTGCTCGTCGTCGCACGCTCGCCCGAGGCGCACCGTCGTCTCGAGAAGCTCGTCCGCGCGCACGAGCTCGAGCGCGAGTACCTCGCGCTCGTGGTGGGGCGGCCGCGCTCGCGCACCGGCAGGATCGAGGCCCCGATCGGCCGCGACCGCCGCGACCGGACGAAGCACTCGCTCGACACGGCGACGCCGCGGGACGCGGTGACCCAGTTCGAGATCGCCGAGGAGCTGCCGCGGCACACGCTCCTGCGCGTGCGGCTCGAGACGGGCCGGACGCACCAGATCCGCGTCCACCTCGCGGAGATCGGTCTCCCGGTGGCGGGCGACCGGGTCTACGGGCGGCCCGGCGAGCTCGGGCTCGAGCGCCAGTTCCTCCATGCGGCCAGGCTCGGCTTCCCGCATCCGTTCTCCGGCGAGTGGGTCGAGTGCGAGTCGCCGCTACCCCCCGATCTGGTGGTCGCGCTCGACCGGGCCCGCGGTTAGGCTGAGCCGATGTCCGACAGCACAGACTGGGTCGAGGCCCTCAAGGAGGCGGTCGCGGAGTTCGAGAGCTCGCGCAGCAGCGCGAGCCCGGGCGTGAAGGTCACGCTCGTCGACGGCGAGAGCTTCTTCCTCAGCAACGCGCGCCCCGCGCCGGGGCACGGCCTCGTGGTCATGTACCCGTATCCGCCCGGGATGACGACGGACCTGCCGATGGGCGAGGACGGCTACCCGGTGATGCCGCGCGTCCTGCTCGTCGCGCCGAGCGCCGTTTCCAAGATCGAGCTGATGGCGGAGCCGCCGGGCCAGCGCGAGGCGCGCTTCGGCCTCCGCGCCGCCGCGCCGCCGCCGCCCGCTCCGGAGCCCGACGAGGACGCCCCGGTGCCCGAGCTCCGGCCTCCGTCGCCGGACACGGGCGTCTCCGGCTAGACTTCCGGCGCTTCTGTCCCGTCTCCCCGGTGGATCAGCAGGGCGGACGGTGCCGGCACCGAGCCGGTCCCGCTCGAAGCCCCGCCGGCTTTCGTTCACAAACCACGAGAGGAGCTCCACCCGTGCCTACCGTCTCCATGCGCGAGCTGTTGGAGGCCGGGGTCCACTTCGGCCACCAGACACGCCGCTGGAACCCGAAGATGCGCCGCTTCATCTTCACCGAGCGCGGCGGCATCTACATCATCGATCTCACGCAGACCTCCGAGCTGCTCGACGAGGCCTACGCGTTCGCCCAGAATCTCGCCGCCCGCGGCGGGACGATGCTCTTCGTCGGCACCAAGAAGCAGGCCCAGGACGCCGTCGAGAACGAGGCGAAGCGCGTGGGCATGCCCTATGTGAACCACCGCTGGCTCGGCGGCCTGCTCACGAACTGGCGCACGATGTCCGACCGCGTCGAGCGGCTCCACGACCTCCGCCGCCTCAAGGACGAGGGGCAGCTCGAGCTGCTCCCCGCCAAGGAGCGGATCGCGATGCTGGGCGAGCTCGAGAAGCTCGAGGCGAACCTCGGCGGCGTCGCCGACATGCGCCGCCAGCCCGATGCAGTGTTCATCGTCGACCTGCGCAAGGAGCAGCTCGCCGTCCGCGAGGCACGGCGGCTCGGGCTGCCGATCGTCGCGCTCGTCGACACGAACTGCGATCCGGACGAGGCCGACTACATCATCCCCGGCAACGACGACGCGATCCGCTCGTGCAGCCTGATCGTGCGCGCGATCGCCGACGGGATCGCAGCCGGCCAGCAGAAGACGACCGTCGAGGAGCTCACCGCCGCGCCGGCGAAGCCGGAGCCCGAGCCCGAGCCGACGGTCGCCGACGTCGTGACCGAGGCCGCTGCGGAGGCCGTCGCGGAGGCCGTCGAGGCCGAGGATGAGCCCGTCGAAGTGGTCGAGATCGTCGAGGTGGCAGAGGAGGAGGTGCCCGCCGAATGACCACGATCAGCGCATCGCTCGTGAAGGAGCTCCGCGACCAGACCGGCGCCGGGATGATGGACGTCAAGCGGGCGCTCGTCGAGACCGACGGCGACCTCGAGGCGGCGCGCGTGCTGCTCCGCGAGCGGGGCATGGCCACCGCGGCCAAGCGCGCCGACCGCACGACCTCCGAGGGCGAGGTGCTCGTCACGATCTCCGGCTCGACCGGCGCGATGGTCGCCGTCGGCTGCGAGACCGAGCCCGTCTCGAAGAACACGGAGTTCCTCGCGTTCGCCGAGAAGGCCCTCGAGGCCGTCGAGGCGGGCGGCGAGAGCGCCGTCGACGCGCTCGACCAGGAGCGGCAGGAGCTCGTCGGCAAGCTCGGCGAGAACATCGTCGTCGCCGGCGCCGCACGGCTGGAGGCCGGGGAGGGCGAGTCGCTCGCCGAGTACGTCCACCCGCCCGCCAACAAGATCGGCGTCCTCGTGCACGTGCGCGGCGACAACCCGCCGGCCGCACGGAGGCTCGCGATGCACATCTCGTTCTCGAACCCCCGCTACGCGACGAGGAAGGACGTGCCCGAGGCCGACGTCGCGGCGGAGCGCGAGATCTACGCCCACTCCGACGAGGTGCTGTCGAAGCCCGAGAACGTCCGCGAGAAGATCGTCGACGGGATGCTGCAAAAGCGGTTCTTCGCCGAGAGCGTGCTCGCTGAGCAGGCCTGGATCCACGACACGGGCAAGACGGTGGAGCAGGCGCTGGCCGACGACGGGCTGGAGCTGCTGGACTTCCGGCGCTTCTCTGTTGCAGGCTAGCCTCGCGTGAGCGTGCAGCCCGAGCAGAGCGCATTCGCCGAGGGAACGGCCGTGCCGGTGTTCCGGCGCGTGCTGCTGAAGCTGTCGGGCGAGGCGCTGATGGGCGACCGCGACTACGGCATGGACCTGCCGACGATCGAGGCGATCGCCGAGGAGGTCGCCGCGGTCCGCACGAGCGGGGTCGAGATCGCGATCGTCGTCGGGGCCGGGAACATCTACCGCGGGATGGCGGCGGCGGCGCAAGGGATGGACCGGGCGACCGCCGACTACGCGGGGATGCTCGCGACGCTCCTCAACTCCCTCGCGCTGCAGGACGCGCTCGAGCGCTCCGACGCGCAGACGCGCGTGCTCTCGGCGCTCGTCGTCTCCGAGGTGGCCGAGCCGTATATCCGCCGCCGCGCGATCCGCCACCTCGAGAAGGGCCGCGTCGTGATCTTCGCGGCCGGCACGGGCAACCCGTTCTTCACCACCGACACCGCGGCCGCGCTGCGCGCCCTCGAGATCAACGCCGAGGCGATCCTGATGGCGAAGAACGGCGTCAAGGGCGTGTACGACGGCGACCCGCGCGAGGATCCGACCGCGGTCTTCCTGCCCGAGCTGACACACCTCGAGGCGCTCGAGCGCGGGCTCAAGGTGATGGACTCGACCGCGCTCTCGCTCTGCATGGACAACCGGCTTCCGATCCACGTCTTCGAGCTCGCCGGCGGCAACATCCGGCGGGTCGTCGCGGGCGAGCGGGTCGGCACGATCATCTCGACGGAAAGGGCGGACTGATGGCAGAGCTCGACGATCTCCTCCAGGATGCTGCGCGGCGGATGGACAGGTCCGTCGAAGCCACGCGCAGCGAGTTCAGCAGCGTTCGTACCGGGCGCGCCGCCCCGGCTCTGCTGGACCGGATCCAGATCGACTACTACGGCCAGCGCACGCCGCTGAAACAGATGGCGACGATCAGCGCGCCGGAGCCGCGCTCGCTCACGATCCAGCCGTTCGACCCGACGCAGATCAAGGCGATCGAGAAGGCGATCCTCGAGTCCGACCTCGGGCTCACGCCCTCGAACGACGGCAAGCTGATCCGGCTGCCGATCCCCCAGCTGACCGAGGACCGCCGCAAGGAGCTCGTCAAGGTCGTCCGCAACTACGCCGAGGAGGGGCGCGTCGCGGTCCGCAACGTCCGCCGCGACGTGATGCACCACCTCAAGGAGCTCGTCCAGAACGGCGATGTCGGCGACGACGAGGAGCGCAAGGCGGAGGAGCGCGCGCAGAAGCTCACCGACGACCACACGAAGGCGATCGACGAGGCCCTGAAGCACAAAGAGGCCGAGATCATGGAGGTTTGACGGCCTAGGTGAGCCTCCTGACGCGAATCCGCACACTCCGCACCGTCAAGCCGCTCCGGGAGCCCGAGCTGCCCGAGGTCGCGCGTTCCGTCGCGATCATCATGGACGGCAACGGCCGCTGGGCCCGGCGCCGCGGCCTGCCCGTCGCCGCCGGCCACCGTGCCGGCACGCGCGCGCTGCGCCGCACCGTCGAGGCCGCGATCGACCTCGGCGTCCGGTCGCTCACGGTCTACGCCTTCTCGACCGAGAACTGGTCGCGCTCGCCGGACGAGGTCGACGCGCTGATGGAGATCTTCGGCGAGACGATCGACCGGGAGCTGCCGGACCTCGCGAAGCAGGGCGTGAGGACGCGCTTCATCGGCCGCCGCGACCGCGCTCCGGAGGCGCTCCAGCGCCGGATGGCGGAGCTCGAGGCGGAGACGGCGGCCAAGGACCGACTCGATCTCTGGATCGCGTTCGACTACGGCGGGCGCGGCGAGATCGTCGAGGCGGCCCGGCGGATCGTCGAGGCGGGAGTCGAGCCGGAAGAGGTCGACGAGGAGCTCTTCGCCTCCCACCTGTACGCGCCGGAGCTGCCCGACCCGGACCTGTTGATCCGCACGTCGGGAGAGCTCCGGATCTCGAACTTCATGCTCTGGCAGCTCGCCTACGCGGAGCTCGTGTTCGTCGACCGGCTCTGGCCGGACTTCGGCGAGGCCGACCTGAAGGCCGCGCTCGAGGCGTACGCGGGCCGCAATCGCCGCTTCGGCGGCAGATGACCTCGTTCTGGTCCCGGATCGTCGTCGCGCTCGTCGGGCTGCCCGTCGTGCTCGGCCTCGTCTGGCTCGGCGGCTGGTGGCTCGTCGGCCTGGTCGCCGTCGCGGCCGTGCTGGCGCTGCACGAG
>Ga0335082_10008649_pt1 | contig 11064 bp, 9 predicted proteins | sample Lox_Sample_41_FD_206718 | JGI IMG/M metagenome (GOLD analysis project Ga0335082, IMG submission 206718) | Soil microbial communities from Loxahatchee National Wildlife Refuge, Florida, United States - Lox_Sample_4.1 | ecosystem: Environmental > Terrestrial > Soil > Wetlands | place: USA: Florida... | reverse complement strand
TGCCTGGCCGCGAGGCGGTCGAGCTGGCGCCCGGCGCGGTGCGCGACCATCTCGGCGAGTGGCACCGGGGCGATCTCGTGGTGCTGTGCACCGGGGCGAACTTCACCGGCGTCGCGGGGCCGCACCTGGCCGCCTCCGGCGCCCTGGCGAGCGCTCCCGGGTCCGGCGGGGCCGGGCTGCGGCGGGTGCGGCTGCAGATGCTTCAGACACGGCCCTTCCCCGGCCGGCTGACCACCTCGGTCGCCGACGGCGACTCGCTGCGCTACTACCCCGCCTACAACGTCCCTGCGCTGGCCTCGCTGCCGCCGCAAGTGCCGGTGGCCGCCGAGAACCGGGCGCAGCTGCTCATGGTGCAGCGTCTCGACGGCTCGCTGACCATCGGCGACACCCACGAATACGACGAGCCGTTCGCGTTCGACGTGGACGAGAACGCCTACGATCACCTGATCGCGCGCGCCTCGGCGCTGCTCGGCGCGGCACTGCCGCCGGTGCAGCGCCGCTGGGCCGGCGTGTACAGCGAGGTCACCGGCACCCCCGCGCTCTACCACCGCTCGACCGTCATGCCCGGCGTGGTCCTGGTGACCGGCCCGGGCGGGCGCGGCATGACCTGCTCACCCGCGATCGCCGAGGAGACCTTCCTGTGAGCCGCTTCTCCGTCGTGTGCCTGGACATGGCAGGCACCACCGTCCGCGACGACAACACCGTCATGGAGGCCTTCGCCGCGGCGATCGCCAGCAGGAACCTGCCCGCCGCCGACTTCCACAGCGGGATGAAGTACGCACGGGAGACCATGGGCCAGTCCAAGATCGAGGTGTTCCGGCACATCCTGGGATCCGAGGATGCCGCCCAGGCAGCGAACGCCGCCTTCGAGTCGCACTACGCGGGCGCGGTCGCCGCCGGGGACATCTCCCCGATGCCGGGCGCCGTCGAACTGTTCGACGCGTGCCGCGCCGCCGGGATCAAGGTGTGCCTGTCCACGGGATTCGCCCCCGTCACCCGCGACGCCATCGTCGCCGCGCTCGGCTGGCAGAGGCTGGTCGACCTTTTCCTCTCCCCCGCCGATGCCGGCCGTGGCCGGCCCTGGCCGGACATGCCGCTCACCGCGCTGCTGCGCCTGCGCGGCGAGTCGGTGAGCTCGCTCGCCGTCGTCGGCGATACCCCGTCGGACGTGGAGGCGGGGCTGCGGGCGGGGGCCGGGCTCGTGGTTGGCGTGCTGTCCGGCGATTCTTCGCTTGACGACCTCGCGGCCGTGCCGGCCGCGACCGGGCTGGCGGGAGCGCCGCTGATCCTGGACTCGGTCGCCGACCTGCTCCCCCACCTGGGCTTGTAGGCACGCGGCAGGTCTTGACGGTCGGCTGGCAGCCGCTTTCAGCGATCCCTGCTGTGACGAGTCGCGCGCCATTGATTATTGTCGAACTGTGCTCGTGACGATGGGGGTAGGCGCGAGGGCGGATTGCGGCCTGCCGGACGGCGGCTGGGGATGCCTGCGCTAAGCGGCGTCCGGTGGCCGCCTGTCCCGAAGAGCATCGCCGGTGATCGCCGCGGGCCGGTTGCTGTCGGCCTGGTGGCCGGCTACGTCGTGCTTGTCGTTGCGGCGGAGCTGGGCAGGCTGTGGTGGCCGAGCGGGGCATGGCTGGTGCTTGTCGGGCTGGCCACGGCGGCGGCCGTCGCGGCCGCCCCGGCCCGGTTTCCCCCCAGGGACCCGCTGGCCTGGCTGTCGCTGGCCGCCGCGGCGTTGCTGTTCGCCCTGGCCGACGCGGTTCTCTCGGCGCGGCCGGTGCCGCCGGTACGGCCGGTCGATGTGCTGTATGCCCCGGCCTACGCCCTGGTCGTGGTGACGATTTACCGGCTGAACCGTCAGGTCGCGAGGTCGGCCGGCTTTATGGACGCGGCGGTGATGGCCGGAGGGCTGGTGCTGGTGCTGGCCGTGGTGCTGGCCGGGGGGCCTTCGCGGACCGATGCCGATAACTTGACACTGCTGTATCCGCTGGCCGGCCTGGTGATCCTCGTGATGTCCGTCCGGCTGATGAGATCCCTGCGCACCCCGTCGTCATGGCTGCTGCTCGCCGCAGCGGTCTGGCTCCTGGTCAGCGGCTTGCTGCCGGCCGTGCTTGAGTACCCGGCGGTGGCCGCGCCGCTGCAGACGCTGCGCATCGGGATGCTGGCGTGCTGGGGCCTCGCGGCGCTGTTCCCGCCGCCGGAGAATCTCCTGGCCCTGGACGCGTTCGACCGCCGCCCGCCGGTATGGCTGTTCGCGGTGGTCGTGCTGCTCGTCCCGGCGGCACTGCTGATCCGGGCCGAGACGGATCCCGACGCCCGGGAGGTGGTGCTCGCCGTGGCCTGCGCCGCCGCGGGCCTGTTCGTGGTCACCCGGCTCGGGGCATTGGCCCGCGGCGCCACCACCGACCCGGTGACCGGGCTGATAGTCATTCCCGTGCTGCTGGTCGACGCCCGCGAGCGGCTGGCAGCCGGGAAGTTCCCGACGCTGTTCCTTGTCGACCTGGACCAGTTCCACGTGGTCAACGAGTCGGTCGGCCGCCGGGGAGGCGATCGGGTGCTGCGGCAGGTCGGAAAGGAGCTTTCCCAGGCGGCAGGCGACGCCCTGGTCGCCCGTGGCAGCCTGGGGCGGTTCGCGGTCCTCGCCGAACTGCCCGCGATCGACGGCGCCGCCAGCCGGCTGGCGGAGGGGCTAAGCGCTGCCGTCGCTGGCCCGGTGAATATGGACGGAAAGCGGCTGGACCTAAGCTGCAGCATCGGCTACGCCACGGCGGCTACCGCTGATGTCGATGATCTGCTGGTCAACGCGGAAGTCGCGCTGCACGCGGCCAAGAACGCCGGGCGAGACGCCCGCATCGGCTACGACCCGCGGTTGCGCGAGGCCGAACTGGAACGGGCAGCGCTCACCGCCGACCTGCGCGTGGCCATCGATGCCGGGGAACTCCTGCTCGAGTACCAGCCGATCGTCGCGCTGGACGGCGGGCTGATCGAAGGGTTCGAGGCACTGGTCCGCTGGCAGCACCCCGTGCTCGGGCGGCTGGGACCGGACCACTTCATCCACCTGGCCGAGTCCGCCGGGCTGATCGGCGACCTGGGCGCCTGGGTACTCCACCAGGGCGTCGCCGGGGCCGCTGCCCTGAACGCCACCGCCGGCCGGCCGGTCTTCGTCGACATCAACGTCTCCGCCGGGCAGTTCGGCCCCCGCCTGGCCCAGGACCTGCGCCAGGCCCTGGCCGACAATACGGTCGACCCGTGCCTGATCGTCCTGGAACTGACCGAGACGATGCTGATCCCCAACAGGAACTGGCTCGCCGGGGAGCTGGCGGCGCTGAAGGAAACAGGAGTGCGGGTGGCCGTCGACGACTTCGGTACCGGCCACTCTTCCCTGGCCCGGCTGCGGGACCTGCCGATCGACGTCATCAAGATCGACAGGATGTTCGTCGGCGGGCTGACATCAGGCGGACCGGCCCAGCTGATCGCGGGGATCTTGCAGATCGCCGCGGCACTGGACGTGGACGTCGTGGCCGAGGGCATCGAGCAGGCCAGCGAACGCGACCTGCTGGCCAAGCTGGGCTGCCGCCTCGGGCAGGGCTACCTCTACAGCCGGCCCGTCACACTCAGCCAGGCCCAGGCCCTGATCCGGGCCGGACCGGTCATCAGGTAGCCGACAGCTAGCCGGCCGCGGCGAGGGCGTGGCGGCGGTCGGCGGCGCGGAGGGCCGGCAGGCTGCTCATCGCGATGCCTGCCAGGATGGCGACGCCGCCGAGTGCGAGGCGCGGGCCGGCCGGGTCGCCGAAGGCGAGGACGCCGACCAGGGCCCCGACGAGGGGCTCCAGGTTGAGGAACGCGCCCGCCACCTCGGTGGACACCTTGTGCTGGCCGTAGGCGAACAGGGTGAACGGGGCCAGGGTGCCGATGGCGGTCAGGCCGAGGACGGCGAGCACCGCGAGCATGCCGGCTCCGCCGGCCGCCGGGGCGTGCGGCGGGCCCTCGGTGATCAGCGCCACCGGGAGCGCCCCGATCGCCGCGCCGAGGAACTGCACGGCGGTGAGAGCGGCCGGGTCCTGGTCCTTGAGCAGCCGGCCCTGCGCCACGGTGAGCGTGGCCGCGAGCATCGCGGACATCAGGACGACGACGTCGCCGACGCCGCTCGCGCCGCCGCCCTGGCCGCCCGCCACGACGGCGACGCCGCCGAGCGAGAACGCGAAGCCGGCCCAGGCGACGGGACGCGCCACGTCGCGGTGCCAGAGCGCGGCGATGACGGCCACGAGCACCGGCCCGCAGCCGATCAGCAGCGACGCGTGCGTGACGCTGGTCATGCCGATGCCGGCGTTCTGCACGAGGACGGAACCGCCGAGGCCGAGCGCGCCCCAGCCGAGCACCGGGGCGCGGAACGCGGCGCGCAGCGCCGTCCTGTCGACGGCGGCGAGCAGCACGGCGGCGGCGAGTGCGAACCTGACCACGACCAGCCAGGCCGGGGGAAGCCAGGCGAGCGCCGTCTTGGACAACGGGACGCTCGTTCCCCAGGCCACGCCTGCCGCGGCGAGCGCCGCGACGGCACGGGTCCGGCTGCTGCCGGCTGCTGCGGGAAAGTGAAGAGTCCTCATGCTTGTAAGGATGCCGTCCGACCCTGCTATCGTTTGCCAAGTGACGTTATTGACTAAATATAATTAGGCGTTGTGGCCATCAAGCTTGATGAAATTGACATTCTGCTGCTGTCTGCACTGGAGGCGGACGCGGACCGCACCAACGTGGAGCTCGCCCGGCTGACCGGCCTTTCTCCCGCCGCCACGCTGCACCGGGTGCGCTCGCTGAAGGAGTCGGGCGTGATCCGGATCATCCGCGCCTACGTCGATCCGGGCCTGGCGGGGTTCCCGCTGCAGGTGTGGGTGACGGCGGCGATGGGCAGGCACGACGCCAGGTCGAGCGCGGCGTTCGAGGAGCACGTGCGCAAGCTGCCGCAGATCATCGCCGCGGACAGCATCGCCGGGGAGACCGACTACCTGCTGAACATCGTGGCCCGCGACGTCGCCGAGCTGCAACGGGTGCTCGCGTCGCTGTCCGCCCGCGGGGGCCAGCGGCTCGTCACCTACCTGCGCCTCGCGGAGGTCAAGCCACCGTCACCGCTGCCGCTCGGCGTGGCGCCCGTGCCGGGCCCGGTCCGCCCGTCGCGGCGCGGCGGCAGGCGTCCCCTGACCGGCGGCGCGGGCTAACCACGCCTGCTCAGCGGCCCGACACCGTGCCGTGGAACAGCATCGCGAGCACGGCCGGCTTGAGCGCGTCGGTCCGCTGCCATAGCAATGCGGGGATGGCGTCCCGCTGGCTGACGGCGCGGACGTCGCCGAATCCGGCGCGCGCGGCGAGGTCCGCCATCTCGGCCGGGGTGAAGCAGGACAGCCACGGCTCCCCCCGCTCGGCGGACGCCTGCGCGACGAGCGCGCCGTAGAGCGCACCGTCCTCATCCCGCGATCCGTCGGGCAGCATGTAGTCGGCGATCAGCTCGCTGCCAGGCGCGAGGCCTGCGATCGCCGTCATCGTCGCGGTGACAGCCTCCTGGGTGAGGTACATCGTGACGCCGAGCCAGCCGATCACCGCCGGGGCTGCGGCGTCGAACCCGGCGGCGGCCAGGCACCCGGCAAGCGAGTCCGCCGCCAGGTCGGCGGGGACGAACGCGACGCTGTCCGGAACGGGTATCCCCGCGGCGGCGAGCGCCGCGCGCTTGTAGTCCTGGCTGGCCGGGTGATCCACCTCGAAGACGCGCAGCGGGTCGTCGCACCTGTTATGCCGGTCAAGACTGTCGCGATAGCCGAATGAGTCAAGGCCCGCGCCCAGGATGACGTACTGCCGGACGCCGCCGGCCCGTGCCCGTGCCAGGGCCTGTTCGGTGTAGCGGCTGCGGCAGGTCACCTGCACTCGCGCGCCCGCCAGCACCGGGTGCGTGCCGTGCATGGTGTGATAGCCGGTCAGTTCCGCCGCGCGGTCGCCGAGCAGCGCGGCGGCCAGCGGGTCGGCGAAGATGCGCGGCTCGTCGTCCACGATCAGGTGCGCGGCGCGCGCCGCCGCGGCGGTCAGCGCGGTTCCCGACGCTTCAGTGTCCATGGCGCGAGAGCCTACGTGCGATTTCGAAAATCATAACATACAAATGAATTTTATGCATCTCTAATGGGATAACGGTTCCATTAGAATTCACCGTTCGCGGTCCAGGCGGCGCCGCGGAAAGTTGTCCACAGCCCCTGTGGGTAACCGTGTGCACCACGCCGGCGGACCTTGTGGCCAATGGTGGGGATAACCGTGGATAACCTGTGCATACTCACGGATGGCGATGCGTGGTGACGCGCGCAAAGCATTGTGCATAAGCATGCGCGCCTGTGGATGATCTTTACCGTGAGGCGAAAACTCAGCCGCTGAACTCGGTGTCGAGCAGCCCGAACACGACATCGTCCGCCCACTCCCCGTTCACCCAGGACGCGCCTCGCATCGTGCCCTCGCGGGTGAAGCCGAGCCTGCCGGCCACGGCGATCATGGCGTGGTTGTCGGACAGGGTCTCCATCTGCAGCCGGTGCATGCCGCGGATCGCGAACCCGTAGCGGCAAAGCACCCGCACGGTGTCCCCGCCCAGGCCGCGGCCGCGGCAGGCGGGCAGCAGCGAGATCCCGACGTGCGCGGACCGGTTGTGCACGTCGATGCCCCACAGCAGTGCCTCGCCCGCGAGCTCCCCCGTCGCCAGTTCGGTCACCGCGAAGATCGCGGCGTCCGTGGCGGACGGCGCCGCGTCGCCTGGCCAGTGCGGCGAGCCGGGACCGAACGGTACCGGCACCCACGGCCGGGTGTCGGCCCGCACGTAGCTGTCCACGTCCTCATAGAGGCCGGCGTGCAGGCTACTCGCGTCCTCCGCGGTACGCGCCCGCAGCAGGGTCAGTTGTCCACGCAGCATGCGGTGACCCTATCGAAGCCTGGACATGGCGCGGGGCCGGGATCGCCGCAAGATCCCGGCCGCCAGCCGCCAGCCGCTAGGCCAGGCCGAGTACCTTGACCGCGTTCGCCTTGAGGATCTTGGCCTTCGCCTCGGGCTTGACGTCGAGGGTGTCGAAGTCGCGCAGCCAGCGCTCCGGGGTCAGCAGCGGGAAGTCGGTGCCGAACAGCACCTTGTCCTGCAGGTAGGAGCTGGCCGCGCGGACCAGGTCCGGCGGGAAGTACTTGGGCGACCAGCCGGACAGGTCGATGAACACGTTGGACTTGTGGGTCGCCATCGAGATCGACGACGCGGCCCACGGCACCGACGGGTGGGCCAGGATCACGGTCAGCCCGGGGAAGTCCGCGGCCACGTCGTCGACGAGCATCGGGTCAGACAGCCGCAGCTTGATGCCGCGCCCGCCAGGCATGCCCGCGCCGATGCCAGTCTGCCCGCTGTGGAACAGCGCGGGCACACCGAGGGAGTCGATCGCCTCCCACAGCGGGTAGAACGCCGGGTCGTTCGGCGCGAACCCCTGCAGCGAGGGGTGGAACTTGAACCCCCTCACCCCGTGCCCGGTGACCAGGGAGCGCGCCTGCGCCACGGCCTCCGCGCCGCGCAGCGGGTCGACGGAACCGAACGGGATCAGCACGTCGGCGTGCTTAGCCGCCTCGTCCGCGATCTCCGCGCTGGAGATCGGCGGGTGGCCGGTCGCGGTGGACGCGTCCACGGTGAAGACGACCGCCGCCATGTTCAGCGACCGGTACATGTCGGCGATCTGCGCCAGCGTCGGCGTGCGGTTATGGTCGGCCCTGAAGTACTTGGCGCTGGCGTCCATCAGCTCTTGGTCCAGCGAGTAGTGCCCATGCCCGTCAACCTCGATGTGCACGTGCACATCGATGGCGGCGAGTGAATCGGTCTGCATTCATGGCATGGTACACGTCGCCCATCGCGCGGAATGTCTACCATGCCTCCTGATCAGGAAAGCCATCTCACGGTCGGTCACGCGAGGTACTGGGCCCGCCCCCAAGATCACGAGGGGTTAACTAGTAGGTGTCGCCATTGCCGACCACTCGTCCGTTATGCGAACCTCTGCCATGTGAGTGATGCCGTCGATTCCCTTAGCGTGCCCATGGACCTGTCCGCGAACGACCCGGTGACCGGCCACGTCCGGGCCGGCGACCTGCTGTGGACACCGACACCCGAACGGGTGGCCGGGGCCAACATCACCGCCTTCATGGACTGGCTGAAGGACACCCGCGGCCTGGACTTCGCCGGCTACCCGGAGCTGTGGCAGTGGTCGGTCACCGAAACCGACGCCTTCTGGCAGGCGATCTGGGACTCGGGCGACCGCGGTCTTCGGCCAGCGTGAGATGCCCGGCGCGCAGTGGTTCCCTGGCGCGCGGCTCAACTACGCCGAGAACGTCATGCGGCGCGAGGCGGCAGGCGAGGTCGCGCTGTACTACCACGCGGAGACGGTGCCGGTCACGCCGATGTACTGGGACGAGCTCGGCCCCGCCGTGCGCATCCTCGCCACCCGGCTGCGCGAACTGGGCGTGAAGCCGGGCGACCGGGTGGCCTCGACGCTGCCGAACATCCCGCAGGCGGTCATCGCCATGCTCGCCACCACGTCGATCGGCGCGATCTGGACGAGCGTGTCACCCGACTTCGGCTGGCGGGGCGTGCTCGACCGGTTCCGTCAGCTGCAGCCCACGGTGCTGATCTGCACCGGCGGCTACACCTACAACGGCAAGGCGTACGACCGCTCCGGCGAGATGCGGCAGATCGTCGACGACCTCACCTGCCTCGAGCACGTCATCTACCTGCCTTATCGCGACGTTCCCGCGCCAGCCGAGGGTGCGCTCGACTGGCACGCGCTGCTCGACCACCCCCCGGTGGCCGCGGAAGACTTCGCGTATCACCACGGACCGTTCGGGATGCCGCTGTGGATCTTGTTCTCCAGCGGCACCACCGGACTGCCGAAGGCGATCACCCACAGCCACGGCGGCATCCTGCTCGAGCAGCTCAAGCTGCAACGGCTGAACATGAACCTGTCCCCGGGCGACGTGCTGTTCTTCTACACCACCACCGGCTGGATGATGTGGAACTTCATGGTCAGCTCGCTGGTGCTCGGGGTGAAGCCGCTGCTGTACGACGGCAACCCCGGCTACCCGGAGCCGGACGCGCTGTGGCGGATGGCGGCCGAGGCGAAGGTGACCCTGTTCGGCGGGTCGCCCGCCTACGCGGACATGCTCGCCAAGCGCGGCGTGGTGCCCAAGGACAAGTACGACCTGTCCGCGCTGGAGTGCGTGATGCTGGCCGGGTCGCCGGTGTCGCCCGAGGTGTACGCCTGGTTCTACCGGAACGTCAAGCGCGACCTGTGGATGCACGTCGGCTCCGGCGGCACCGACGTGTGCGCCGGCTTCACCGGCGGGTCGCCGACCCTGCCGATCTACGCGGGCGAGCACCAGCACCGCAATCTCGGCGTCGCCGCGTACGCGTTCGACGACGAGGGCCAGCCGGTCGTGGACGAGGTCGGCGAGATGGTGATCACCAAGCCGATGCCGTCGATGCCGGTGAAGTTCTGGGGCGACGACGAGAACATGACCAGGTACAAGGACACCTACTTCGACACCTGGCCCGGCATCTGGCGGCAGGGCGACTTCTTCCGGGTCACCCCGCGCGGCGGCACGTTCGTGCTCGGCCGGTCCGACGCCACGCTCAACCGGTTCGGCGTCCGGATCGGCACCGCCGAGATCTACAACGTCCTCGAGGGCATCCCCGAGGTGGACGACGCGATCGTGGTCAACCTCGACCTGCCTGGCGGGCACTTCTTCATGCCGATGTTCGTCAAGCTGGCCGAGGGGCTCACCCTCGACGAGCGGATCGAGAATGAGATCAAGACGCGGCTGCGACGCGAGTACACGCCGCGGCACATACCCGACAAGTTCATCCAGGTGGCCGCCATCCCCACCACGCTGACCGGGAAGAAACTGGAAGTCCCTGTCCGCCGGCTGCTGATGGGCGTGCCGCTCGAGAAGGCCGCCAACACGAGCGCGATGGCCGACCCGTCCGCCTTGGACGCGTTCATCGACTACGCGCGCACCCAGAATGACTACAAAATGTAGGGCTGTCCCGACCAGGGGGTTCCAATGACGGAACAGACCGGTTTCCCGCTCCCCTCGCAGATCGCCGACGTCCCAGGCGCGGAGAACTGGCGCTCCATGTACCAGTACTTCACGCGCTTCCAGCCGGACGACGACAAGCGCTTCTGGTTTTACAACTCCATGCACTTCCCCGAGCCGATGCCCGCGTTCGACACGGTCACCGCTGAGGTGCCCTACCAGGCGATCGGCGCGAACACCGCGCGGCTGTTCGTGTTCCCGACGACGCTCGGCATCGAGCACAGGATCGTCAACGGGCGCGTCTACATCACCGCCAACCCGGTGCTCGACCCGGCGGAGATCGAGCGGCGCGGCGCCGAGTTCGGCCCGCGGGCGGGGTATTACTTCGAGAACTGGGACGCGCTCTACGAGGGGTGGAAGGACCGGCTCCGCGCTGATCACCGAGATTGAGTCGATCACCGTCCCCGAACTGCCCGAGTGGGAGGCCGCAGACGTGGTGTTCGGCGCGGTGGGCGTCGCGCAGAACCACTACCTGCAGGAGAACTTCCACCGGGTGATCGCCCTGTACTCCAAGATGTGGCACCACCACACCGAGATGCTGATGCTCGGCTACGGCGCCTACGTCGTCTTCTTCCAGTTCTGCCAGCAGGCGTTCCCGGAGATCAGCGACCAGACCGTGGGCCGGATGGTGGCCGGCATCGACGTGATCATGTACCGGCCGGACGACGAGCTCAAGTCCCTGGCCAATCTCGCCGTCGAACTCGGCGTCGACGACCTGTTCACCCAGGGCTGCGTCGCCGCCGAGGTGCTCAGCGCGCTTGAGGGCCGCGGCGAGGCGGGCGCGCGCTGGCTCGACGCGTTCGGCGCGGCGCGCGACCCGTGGTTCCACGTCTCCTCCGGCGACGGCTTCTACCACCATCACCTGTCGTGGAACGACGACCTCACCGTCCCGTTCGCGGCGCTGCCCGGCTACGTCGCGGCGGTCAGGGC
>Ga0335082_10008648_pt1 | contig 11065 bp, 12 predicted proteins | sample Lox_Sample_41_FD_206718 | JGI IMG/M metagenome (GOLD analysis project Ga0335082, IMG submission 206718) | Soil microbial communities from Loxahatchee National Wildlife Refuge, Florida, United States - Lox_Sample_4.1 | ecosystem: Environmental > Terrestrial > Soil > Wetlands | place: USA... | reverse complement strand
TACAATAAGCCGAGGCCGTAAACTTATGCAAGGCATATTAATCTTCTTAGCCATTTACCTTATCGGATACATCCTTTACCTGATAGTTAGTAAAATAATCGAGCTTGATAAGTACTATAAGTATCTCAAGAAGCTCGAACAATTCAGACCGATGATAGAGAAAATTGACCTTGAGCTCACGGAGAACGAGTTCAAGAAATTGATAATGCAGATGGAATTGACAAAAGACAGACTGTACAAGAAATACAAAATAGGTAGCCCGGAGAGCGTGCCTCTAATGTCTGATTTTATAAAAGCTGATGCATTGGCTCAAAGGAAAATGAGGCGCAGTTCACGACCAAGACAGTAATATTTGATACATTCTAATCGCCATGACAAAATTATCTTTTCAGCAACAAGATTTAATTGACAAAGTAATCAAGGCCGGTGACTTCAGCGTCAAACTCCAATCACTACTTCAGCAAACCGAGAGTAATTTAAAAGAAATAAAATCAGTCGAAGAGGCGGTAGATAGGGTCATCGCGGAAAAAACACAAGGCTTCCCTTGGCTCAGTGACGCTATCGCTCAATACTTTGAACTTCGTGACTTGAAGGTCGCCGAGTTCCTCGAAAAGAAACTGCGCCCGGGGATTTCAAGCGCAGAGAGAGTAAAAGAGCTTGCGCGTGATAAACGAGATGTTCAAAAAAAATTTCTCATCGCAAGAAATCTAATTAAATACTACGAGGCCTTGTTCCCTTGGCTTCCGGAGTATGTTGGAGAGGATATTGACGACCTAATAGTGCAGGCTTTTCAACAAACCGACCAAGATGAAATTGACCCTGTCCACACTTACCTTACAAAGGGTGAGTATGAAAATCTATCACCCTCAGAACGTAATCAGAAAGCCTTAGATAGGTATTGGTTAAAGAAAAAAACTTCATGGCAAGTCGGTAGAGATTACGAACGATACATTGGCTATCTTTACGAAATGAAAGGGTACTCCGTTTACTATCAAGGGATTGAAAAGGGTCTTGAAGACCTCGGAAGGGACCTGGTCTGCAAAAAGAGGAATGAGGTTGTTATTGTTCAATGCAAGTACTGGAGAGAAGAGAGGACGGTCCACGAAAAGCACATTAATCAATTGTTTGGCACAACTGTCGAGTACTTTATCAAACATAACGACGGCCGCGGCAAACGTCAGCTTGATTTTTTCCCCACAATGCTCAAAGAGGGACAAATTAGCGCTGCATTTGTCACTTCTGCTTCGCTTTCTGAAACTGCAAAGAATTTCGCAGGCATCCTTGGAGTAAAAGTTGAAGAGCACTTTCCTTTCAAACAATATCCTTCAATCAAATGCAACGTTTCTCATAGGGATGGCACAAAGATTTACCACTTGCCCTTGGATCAACAATATGATAGAACAACAGTAGAGGAAGAACGAAATGAATGCTATGTTTTAACTGTTGCTGAAGCCGAGCGGCTTGGCTTCCGTAGGGCATGGCGATGGGGAGGGAAGGATGAGTAAACTAGAAACTCATGCTAGCGAGTTTAGTGTGAAACAGCGTTTCCCCAGTCCAAGTCGCCGAAATAAACGAAAGTTCTTGAGGAGTGACAAATTATGCAAACGATATTCACCTTATTCGCTTTCATAATCGGCATCTTATCAACATTGGTTTTCCAATATTATCAATCGAAGGAGGTATTGAAACAAACTTTGTACAAAGAGAAGCTAGATACTTATAGAAAGTTGCTTCATCTATTCAATCGTGTTGTTGAAAATCTGTACTATCTTAATAATGACCCAAGCTTGGCTTCGGACAATGGCGGCAGACTGGTTTTAGATTTACAGCTGTTCCTTGCAGATAATATGTTCCTGATTAATCCAGAAATTTTATCACTTTGTTCCAATTTCACAAAGAAATATCTTGCCGCTTCTAACTCGCGAGAGTATGACGAGCTTGTAAAACAAGATTACGCTATTAATCTTCAAAAAGAAATTACTAAAGACTTGGGAATTGATACGCTTATTAAGGAAGTCTCTGAACTCTACGGCGGACTTCCGGCACTTAGTCTTGGACTAAAGAAGTTCCGAGCGAAATAGCGAAAAAGGGCTTCACGCAATAAACTAGTTAGATACCGCCGTGAATAATTGAAATAGCTCACTTCACTAGATATGTTAAATAAGACAAAAAAGCGGTACCGAGCCGAGATTGCATCTAAAGCTGTGATTGAACTAAGCGACGAATATCACAAGTCTCGAAAGTATCTCGTACTATTTAGTGGGCTTTTGTTCGGTCTGATGTTTGCAGGTTTTAGGGTTAATCGGCCACCTCAGAATGCGATTGAAAAGGTAATTCCATATACTGATATCCAGATTAGTTTCGATAGCCCTGATGTAATTCAATATTTGCTTGTGTTCCTGGTCGTTTATTTTTACTACAGACTATTCATACAATGGAAATTGACAGGAATTGCTTCCCGTTCAAATAAATGGGCGCAAATTGATTTTGAAATAACTCAATCGATAGCGATTATTTCAATTTTATCTTTCTGTTTACAGAAATACACGAACTACAAGTTGGTTGATATATTTGAGACTCCGTTCCTTCTTTCCTTTTGCGGAGCACTAATATCCGGCGAACTGGTCGGCCTGATGTACAAAATCGCGGCCATTGAGGCCGCCCAAAAGAACGGAGGCAAAATACCAAAATGGATATATCTGTGCTATAATTGTTTCCTATTAGTAATATTTGGCCTCACTGTATATTTTGTTATGCATACAAGATACCCACTAATATCCGCCCTTATGGTCATTGTCTATATTGTGTTTTCATTTCATTTGTTTTACACGGATAAAATTGACTCCATATTTTCTCAAATTATTCACTCCATAAGACGAAGCCTTTCTAATTATTCGGAAGCGAAATGAAAACATGCGCGCGGCTTAACGAGCGGCTCAATTTGGTACGTTTGAAAGAAGGATGGATCTATGGCAATATTTGATAAGGCCGCGGAGGAAAGTCTAGTCTTATATGAGGTAGAACAATTCTTCAAGAAACGGCTCGCTAAAGACTGGAACCTTAGAGGGCGCGACAGAAAGAGAGTTCTAAAGTTCGTCGCGGCGCTTTCTCCGGCGGCGATAGCTACTCTACGAAAAATTTTTCTTTCATCGAAATCTTTTTTACAGCACTACGCTTTTAGTGACCTGTTCCTATTTCCCCTTTCAGACATTGAACATCGCTTGAAATTTCAAAAGCCTATCCGAAAGCGGAAGATTTCAATAGAGGAGGAATTCATCAAGGTACAGCAGGAGAATAACAAGGATGAAAGTGATTTTACATCGGAGGGAAGAAAGCAGTTCGACCTATTTGTGAAAGAAAAGGTCGTTCCAAATCTAGATAGGATATGTTCAGATGTGTACGGGAACAGATTAACAGTAACAGCCCTTGATAAGCGAGAAGCCGAACAAACCCGCAAGGCGGTTGATTTCGCATATACTAAGGCAAAGAGGGATAAATCGTCAAACAAAAAGGTCAAGACTGTTTCGCGAACTTATGCAAGAGAGGGAGTTAACAAGTACTTACCTCACTTGAACGGTACTGCGAGGTTAAAAAAAATTGATAACGTAAGAAAATCAGCTACGCAAAAACTTTCCCCCAAATAAGGGATTGGAATAATTCGGGAAATTCCATACCCCATTCCATAGTCTTTTAGCCAGTTCTCCCACCGAAATTCCACAGTTAGCTTATACACGCGGGATAAGATATCGCCGCCGTGTAAGGTGAACTCATCCTCTTACACGCCTTGGAGTTCTTTTCGTATTCCAATTGCGTGGCGAAACTGTGCTTCACAAAGTGACACGGATAATTGAACAGGAAGTCTTAGAATATTATTCAAAGAAGCGAGGGGAACCCATGTTCTTGGCTATCGGCCGTTTCAAAGATTATGACGGCGTATCAAAGTCGAGAGCTTTCAGTGTAGAGGTGAAGTTTGAGGAGAAATCAAGAGATACTTTCAATCTAGCATTTGAGGTTTCATGCAATGGCAAACCCAGCGGTCTGACGACAACGAGGGCAAAAAAGTGGGTGCATGTAATCCCAATTGATGAACGGCGAATGTGCTGTTATGAATTTGATGTTGAAGCGCTACGGGACAAGCTTCGCAATGCACGCTCCGTATTTGGGGGAGACAGGAACGCTAGCGAAATGAAGCTTCTGCCGTTACTTGAGGCAAGAGAGTTATGCCAGCACTTCGAGTTAGAAATTGACTTTGAGAAATACCAGCCATATTGGGTATAGAATACATACGGTTTGGCCACAGACATTCATCCAGTGAGATTAGCCAGTCTCCGAAAAAAGGCAGTGTTGCGATTTACAGTTCATTGAGATAGTTGAAAATAGCCCTGCTCCGTCAACGGCTGACGACAGGCGACCTGCACGAGCTTGAAAGCTCGCATAAAATCAACTAAACGAAAGACTAAGATGGTTACGAGACCATCGGGGAAACGGAAGTACTCAATGAGCATAGACTGAGTTCAGGCTTGCAACAGAACCAGCCTTTACCCCTCATGCAGGGAAATAAAGCCGTTCTACGGCCAGATTGAGAGAGGAGACGGAGACAAATACAAAGCCTGAGAAAGGGTAATGATGAATGCATGAATGGGCTGGGCTTATGGAACGTGCCTGTTCAGGGTTTTGGTTTTTGAAAATACCGTCGGGGTTGGCTTACTGGTAGGTTGAGGAGGGCGTAATGTCGGCAAATAAGATTGGGGTGTTTGAAAAAGCCCTAATTAGGTGGAAATTCGGCGGAGAAATGTTGGCGAAAATGTCTGAGAAAAATCTGCATAACTCATTGAGATTATGTACACTTACGCAGAATGAGAGAGACAGGAAAAGAGATGAGTAAAACAAAAAAGAGCCTTCACCTACTCGTACCTCTTTGATTGCCGCGGTGAAAAAGTCAATATTTGCAATCGGCTAGTAGGCACGGAACATAGATTTTCTTCTTGTAAAGAAGGGCTATTTTTCTTATCTTCTCCTAGACCTAAAAAGCGAACTTCCGAACAAACAAAGAGTTCTATCACTCGAAAGAGTGAGACGCTGAGTGTCTAAGGTCGGAAGCCTCGCTGCTCAGCGTTTTTTATTACGGCAAGTGGTTACTAAAGTAGTGACCTACCTCGGTATCTGCCAACTACATTTACACCACAAAAGTTGTAGGCCGAAGAGAAAAGCCGCATTGCGGTAAACTTATCGGGAAAATCACTGCGCTCGTAGCTCAACTGGATAGAGCGTCAGCCTCCGAAGCTGAAGGTTTCGGGTTCGACTCCCGACGAGCGTACTAGCAACTCAATCACTACAACCTACGTTAAGCATATGCTCCGCGCTCAGAAGAAAATTTCCAAGAAAGTCATCAAGGAAGATACGCTCGTCACGACGTATTTCAAGGCACAGGTCTGGTACGACGAAAACCGCAGAAGGGTCTCGACGGTGGCCGGCGTTGTCGCCGTGATCGCGGTCGCGCTCTGGTTCTATTCGAATAATGTTCGCGCAAACAACGACCGGGCGACCACCGACCTTGCCAAAGTGTATTCGTTCTACGACAACGGACAGTACCAGATCGCCATCAACGGAATACCGGAGCGAAACATCAACGGGCTGCAGTCGATCGTGGATAATTATGGGAGCACGAAATCCGGGAATCTCGCAAAATTCTATCTCGCCAACGCGTACTACAATACGCAGAACTATGATAAAGCCCTCGACTACTTCAGCGATTTCAGCGGAAGCGGAAACTCCCTCGTCGATAATTCGGCAATAGCCGGCATCGGCGCATGTTACGAAGCGAAGGGGAATTTCAAAAAGGCGGCGGAAAATTACGAAAAGGCTGCTTTGAAGAACACCGACGACCCCAATGCCGCGGATAACCTGGTGAACGCTGCGCGTAATTTTGGAAGATCGGGCGATAAAGACCGTGCAGTCGAACTGTTAAAGAAGGTCAAGAAGGATTACCCGACATCAACGGCGGCGCGGGAAGTCGAACGGTATATCGCAGAGATAAGTGCGTGACACTGTACGCGGAACTTGATACAATGAGAATAGGTTTTTATATTCGGACTGCCCGTTGACGTTGTTCAACTTGACTATACCTCCGAGAGTGATTGCCACTTATGCTGACTGACTTTGGAAGAATCCTGATCTTTCTCCTTATCGGAGCCGTTTTTACCGCAGGCGGTTTCGTCGGAGCGTGGCTTCTTCGCCCCCGCCGCCCGTATCCGGGAAAACTTTCGACGTATGAATGCGGGGAAGAGCCGATCGGCAACTCATGGGTGAAATTCAACATCCGCTTTTATGTCGTCGCGCTTATCTTTCTTGTCTTCGATGTCGAGGTTGTTTTCCTTTTTCCGTGGGCGCTCGTCTTTAAGAGCTTCGGCATGTTTGCTTTCATCGAGATGGTCGTTTTTCTTGCCATCCTCATCGTCGGATATGCGTACGTGTGGGTGAAGGGGGATCTCGATTGGGATAAGCCGGAGCCGAAAGTTTCGAGGTACGTCAAAGGAGTCGGCGTCGTCTCTGATGACGCTCCCGAAGTGAACGAACATGCAGCAGCGTAGGATACCGTGATGGGACTTCTCGATAAACAATTCGACAACAGCAACATCGTCATCACTTCGCTCGACAATCTGTTGAACTGGGCCCGGTTGTCGTCGCTCTGGCAAATGCAATTCGGTCTTGCGTGCTGCGCCATCGAGATGATGGCTGCCTCCGCTTCGAATTTTGATATGATGCGCTTCGGCGTCATCCCGCGCGCGACGCCCCGTCAGTGCGACGTGATGATCGTTTCGGGAACGGTTACGTTGAAGATGGCGTCGAGGATCAAGAGATTATACGACCAGATGTCGGAGCCGCGGTACGTGATCTCGATGGGGAGCTGCTCGAACTGCGGCGGACCCTACTGGGAGCATGGATACCACGTGCTGAAAGGCGTTGACCGCGTTATCCCGGTGGACGTCTACGTGCCGGGGTGCCCGCCGCGTCCCGAGGCGCTGATCGAAGGATTGATGAAGCTCCAGGAAAAAGTACGAAACGAAAGCCTTGCGAAGAAAAAAATTGCTTGACGTGAAGGATGATTGTTTAGCCGTATGACTCCCCAGGAAATCGCAGAAAGACTCTCAGCAAAATTTTCCGGATTACCGGATGCAGGCATCGAAGCAAAGCTCGACAACCCCGTTGACCCCGCCATAAGAGTTTCTCCCGATCACATACTTGAAATAGCCAAGTTTCTCCGCGACGACGAGGAGTGCTTGTTCGACTTCCTCTCATGCCTTTCCGGCGTCGATCTTAAGGGAAAACTTTCCGTGGTCTATCAACTATTCTCGATGGCGAAACGGCATAAGATCACTCTCAAAGTCGAGGTCCCCGTCGATGCGCCGAATGTTCAATCGGTTGAATCGATCTGGAAAACTGCGAATTGGCATGAACGCGAAGCGTTCGACCTGTACGGCATCAATTTTACCGGCCACCCGGATTTGCGGCGTATCCTTCTACCGTACGACTGGGAGGGGCATCCGCTGCGGAAGGATTATCAGGTGCCCGAATACTATAATGGGATGAAGGTCCCGTATTAACCGTTGTGAGCATGGCAGAAATTATTACAGCTTCTCCAAGGACATCAAGCGGAAAACCTCTTCGCACTGAAGAGATGATCATCAACATGGGTCCCCAGCATCCGTCGACGCACGGCGTGCTGCGGCTCGAGCTTGTTGTTGACGGCGAGATCGTTGTCGATGTTATCCCTCACATTGGTTACTTGCACCGTTGCTTTGAGAAGCACTGCGAGCACATGACGAATTACCAGCAGGTCATTCCGTACGTCGACCGAATGGATTATGTCTGCTCGATGAACAACGAATTTGCATTCGTCGTCGCTGCAGAGCGTTTGCTCAAGATCCAGGTGCCTGAACGCGTTGAATATATCCGCGTGATCATGGCCGAGCTGCAGCGGATCGCGAGCCACTTGATCGCGGTGGGTACCTACGGCATCGACATCGGCGCTTTTACTCCCTTCCTGTACTGCTTCCGTGACCGGGAAAAGATCCTCGACCTTTTTGAGATGACGTGCGGCGCACGGCTCCTCTATAACTACATGTGGATCGGCGGACTTTCACACGACATTCCGGCTGACTTTGTCGCGAAGGCAAAAGAGTTTTGCGAGTATTTTAAGCCCCAGATCCGCGATTTCAACAACCTCCTGACGTATAACGAGATCTTCGTCAAGCGGACCGCGAACACCGGCGTGCTGCCGGCGGACGTTGCGATCAATTATGCGTGCAGCGGGCCGATGCTCCGGGGTTCGGGTGTTGAGTGGGACCTCCGCCGCGACGACCCGTACTCGATCTATCATAAGTTCGAGTGGGATGTTGCCGTCGGCAAAGGAGAGATGGGTCCGGTCGGAAGCTGCTGGGACCGGCACATCGTGCGGATGAAAGAAATGGAGCAGAGCGTGCGCATCATCGAGCAGGCGCTCGCGCAAATTCCCGACGGCGACGTCCAGTCGGCAATTCCGAAACGCATCCGTCCGAATCCTGGCGAAGTCTATGCACGAACAGAATCGCCGCGCGGCGAGTTGGGATTTTATATTGTAAGCGATGGTTCGGGGACGCCGTACCGCATCAAAGCGCGTTCTCCGGGATTTGTCAACCTGAGCGTGATCAATGAAATTGCGCGCGGAGGCATGATCGCCGACCTCGTTGCGATCATCGGCAGTATTGATATCGTTCTCGGCGAGGTGGACCGTTGACGATGAACAATCAACAATTAACAATGAACAGGAAGAAGGGAATGAATCCTGACTTCTGTCTCCCGACCTCTAGCCACTAAATGGAACAGTTTCTTACATCGTTGATCGGGGAGCCGCTTCTCGTGCATGTGATCATGGCGGCGATTCCGCTCTTGTTCATTCTACCGTACGCGCTGGTTGTCATTTACCTGGAAATGAAGATCGCGGCGCACATGCAGGACCGCGTTGCCTACATGCGCACCGGCTGGCACGGCACGCTCCAGCCGATCGCTGATATGCTCAAGCTTCTCCAGAAGGAGGATACGGTTCCCGCGGCGGCGGATAAATTTCTTTTCATTCTCGCTCCGTATATCGTTTTTATCGGAACGTATGCCGCCTTCGCCGCGTTGCCGTTCAGCCCTGCCTTCATCGGCAGCAACATCAACATAGGGATCTTCTACATCGTTGCGATCTCGTCGCTCGTCGTCGTCGGATTGCTGATGGCGGGATGGGCTTCCAACAACAAGTGGTCTCTTTTCGGCGCGCTCCGTTCTGCAGCGCAGATCGTCAGCTACGAGATCCCTTCGGCATTCGCGATCCTCGGTGTGGTGATGCTGGCCGGAACAATGAGCTTGCAGGAGTTAAGCTCGCTCCAGACGGGAGGGATCACCCACTGGATGATCTTGGGAGGCACACTTCCGTTGATGAAGAAGCTTATCGTTGTTCCGCTGATGCTGATTCTCTTTCTGGTCTATTACATTTCATCGATGGCGGAAGTGAACCGGACGCCGTTCGATATACCCGAAGCCGAGTCTGAGCTTGTGCAGGGATACAACACCGAATACAGCGGAATGAAGTTCGCGATCTTTTATCTGGCAGAATATGCGAACCTGTTCGCGGTGTCAGCCGTTGCGACGGTCCTCTTTTTCGGCGGATGGGCGAGTCCGTTCGCATCTGTGATGACCGGTCCGTTCTGGAGCGCCTTCTGGTTTATTACGAAAGGGATGTTGTTCGTCTGCCTGAATATCTGGCTTCGCTGGACGCTTCCGCGTCTTCGCGTTGACCAATTGATGTATATGTCCTGGAAAGTATTGACGCCGTTCGCTTTTGTGTGTGTGCTGGCGCTCGGCCTTGTGCTGGTGTGGTAAAATGCAGAGGAAGGCATGAACCCTGTTGTAGAATATTTTGACGATATTTATAGAGGCCTCAAAACCGCCACCGTCGGGATGCGGATCACGTTCAAGCATCTCTTCACCAAAGCCGTGACGATCCAGTACCCGACCGTGAAGATGAAACTGCCGGAAAGGGCTCGCAACAGACTGTACGTCAACATGGATGACTGCATCGGTTGCGACCAGTGTTCGATGGCATGCCCCGTCGATTGCATTTCCATCGAAACGATAAAGTCGACCCCGGAAGACAACCTCGGCACGACATCCACCGGTCAGAAGAAACGTCTGCACGTTCCTGTCTTCGACATCGACATTGCAAAGTGCTGTTACTGCGGTCTGTGCGTTTATCCCTGTCCCACCGAATGCATTAAGATGACCGACGTGTATGAATTTTCGGAATTCGACCGGCATAATTTGATCTACAGCTTCAGCACCATGACACCCGCTGAAGTTGAAACTGCGAGAGCAAAAGCGAAAAAAATGGAAGAGGAAGCTGCGGCGAAGAAGGCCGCCGCTGCTGCCGCTGCGAAAGCCGCGGCCGATGCGAAGGCAGCCGCGCAAACTTCTGCTCCCGCTCCGCAGCCTGAAGGTTCACAGCCAAAACCAGAATAAGCATGGATCAGCTCTCGTCGCTCACGCTTTTTGATATTGTCTTTTACTTCTTTGCCCTTATCACGATTGTCTCCGCCGCAATTGTTGCATTCTCAAAGAACATTGTCCACTCCGCGTTTTCGTTGATGTTTACCTTTTTCGGCGTTGCCGGACTCTACGTGATGCTGAACGCCGACTTTATCGCCGTAACGCAGGTGCTCGTGTACGTCGGCGGCATCCTCGTCCTGATCCTCTTCGGCGTCATGTTGACGACCAAAGTCATCGGGGTGGAGATGAAGACGGGAACGCTCCGGGTGCTGCCGGCTTCGATCCTCGCGGCGGTGCTTGTCGGAACGCTGTGCGGGATTTTTTGGATTACCGATTGGCCGGTTCAATCCGCGGCGAACGCCGACGTGCCTCCGACAACCTCCGTCGGGATCGGAAAAGCGCTAATGACATCGTATCTGCTCCCGTTCGAGGTCGCTTCGGTTGTCTTGCTCGTGGCCATGCTCGGCGCTGCGATGATCGCCCGCCGCGAACGAAAGAA
>Ga0335082_10008645_pt1 | contig 11066 bp, 8 predicted proteins | sample Lox_Sample_41_FD_206718 | JGI IMG/M metagenome (GOLD analysis project Ga0335082, IMG submission 206718) | Soil microbial communities from Loxahatchee National Wildlife Refuge, Florida, United States - Lox_Sample_4.1 | ecosystem: Environmental > Terrestrial > Soil > Wetlands | place: USA: Florida... | reverse complement strand
GTCGAATCGAAGCACAACACGAGCAACCTCTTGCTCCGGACGACGAGCCCGTGCATTTTCCTCAGCGTAGCCGAGATGGCAGTGCGGGTGAATGCGACATATTGTCGCAGGACGTGCGCGGACTTTAGCACTGCCGTGACAACGATCGGCTAGCGGGCGGGACGCTTGGAGAGCTTCCGTTGCAATGTGCGCCTGTGCATATTGAGGCTGCGCGCAGTGGCCGAGACGTTCCCGCTGTTCTCAGCCAGCACGCGCTGAATATGCTCCCATTCAAGTCGTTCGACTGACAACGGATGTTCGGGTAAAGGCTGTTGGGGATTGCCTGCGTCAAGTCCGAATGCAGCGACCACTTGATCGGCGTCCACCGGTTTGGCGAGATAGTGCGTCGCGCCCAGCTTGATCGCTTCCACGGCGGTCGCGACGCTGGCGTAGCCGGTTAGCACCACGATGCGCATGGTCTTCGACGAGGTCTTCAACTGCGGAATCAACGTGAGGCCCGAGTCGCCTGGCATCTTTAGGTCGATTACTGCGTATTCGGGCGGTCGCTCCTGAGCATGCCTCCACGCGGCGTCCGCCGTGTGGGCAACCGTCACGTCGAATCCGCGCCGCGTGAGCGCGCGTTGCATGGCTTCGCACAGCGCGATATCGTCGTCGACCAGCAGCAGCGACGACCCCGGCTGCACGATCACGCACCCGCCGTCGGCGTGAGGCCCGAGAGCGGCAACTCGAGCAGGGTGCAGGCGCCGCCGCCCGCGCGGGGCTTGAGCTCGACGCGTCCGCCCAGGCGCTCGAGCGTCGCGCGGGCGAGGATCAGGCCGATGCCGTTGCCTTGTCCGGCCGGCTTGGTACTGAAAAAACGCCGACCCGCGTGTGCCGCCGCTTCGCGCGAAAGCCCAGGCCCGCGATCGCGGATCTCGAGATTGAGGCGATCGCGATCCCAGCTGCAGTCGAGCTCGACCTGTTGCGGAGACGCATCCGCGGCATTGTTGAGCAGGCTGATGATGGCTTGACGCAGCGTCTGCTCGGTGACGATGCTCGGCACCGGTATTGCGCCCGCGATGCGCTCGCTCACGCTTACCGTGGGGCGGATGAGACGCCAGCGCTCCACCGTTTCGCGCAGGAACTGATCGACTGGCTGAGCGCCGCCGCCTTCCGCACGCGCCTGGCCAGCTGCAGCAACCATGCGTGTGATGGTGTGCTTGCAGGCATCCACCTGGATGCGCAAGGTCGCGATGTCACGGCCGAGCTCCGCATCGCGCACATGATCGTGTGCCATTTCCCCGAGCACGACCGCCATCGTGGACAGCGGCGTGCCGAGCTCGTGTGCAGCACCCGCGGCAAGCGTCCCGAGCGCAACGATGCGTTCGTTTCTCAGCGCATCTTCGCGTTGGCGCGCGATTTCCGCGTCCCGGGTGCGAATAGCGTGTGCCATACGTGCGACCAGCCAGGCGATGATCAGCGCCGACACCAAAAAATTGACCCACATGCCGAACAGATGCAGACCGAAGTTGTGTGCAACGTGCAGTTCCGGCACCGGCAGGTAAAGGTAGAACAGCAGCGCATAGCAGCTCACCGCGACGAGCGCCATAGCCCAGACATACGCGGCGGGCAGCGCGATCGCGGCGATCACCAGCGGCACCAGATAGAGCGTCACGAAAGGATTAGCCGAGCCGCCGGAAAGGTAGAGCAGCACGCTCAAGCCGGCGAGGTCGGTAAGCAGATGCACGAAAAATTCACCGGGTCCGACAGTACGGCCGCGCCGCACGCTGAACCAGACGGCGAGCGAAACCAGCCCCAGCACGATCAGCACGGCCGCTATCAGTTGCCATGGCAAAGCGATGCTGAGATACAGCTCGGCGGTCGCTACCGCGATGCCCTGCGCGATGAGCAGTGCGCTGCGCAGCAGCAAGAGCCGTTGGAGCTGATCCGTGAATGAATGGGTACGCATATAATTCCAGGAGCCGGATTGCGGCATTGTAGCGAATGAGTTGCGCACGGGGCAGTGCGTTGCTGTAATCAGGCCTCAGCGCTGGTACCCGGGCGTGGGAACACCCCGCCCATTGAAGAGCGCTGCACCGGAAGACCAGAGCACATCTTAAACGCGATCACTTCTTGCGGCGGATGATAGACGTCGCGTTATAGGTCCGTGCGCCGCCAGAACCAGAGACTCGTCGAGCGGCCCGATGCGCCGCACCACCATGATGCCGATAGGCGAGCGAATCGAGCCATTGGACAGCACGACGGCATAGAGCCTCTCGCGCGCTTCGCTCGATGATTCCGTGATCGACGGTCAGGGACTGCTCCCCAACTCTGTTGCCAGAGCATACCCTGCGCGGCGACGCAGGAACATCGGCACTCGCGAGCTTGCTGGGACGCCCCCGCGCCACTACCATGGCGATAAAACCCAGGTCTGGATCGCACAACCAAGCGGGTTCCGGCAGGCGGATTAAGGAACTCCGATTGCTTTTATGCTCCTGAACTGCGTCTCGATGGAACGAGGCGACGGTTCGGGCGTGGGGTGCCCGCGTCGAAGATCGGCGCGGGTTGTCATTGTCAACAAGAGGAGAACAAGGGGATGGCTACGACAAATAAGCAGGAGTTATTCGATCTCGGCGAGACGGAGCGGCGCGACAATGGCGCAGGCATCGGCCGCCGTCGGTTTCTTGCAGGGCTGGGCGCGGGTGCAGTCGCCCTGGGAGCGCGGGCGGCGCTGGGTGCCGAGGGGATGGGGCCGGTCGCTCCACCGAGCACGGTGACCAGCCCCCCACGAGATTTCGGCCCGAACGGCGCGCCGAACGTCTATTTCTGGGATGCGGACGTCCTCGCGGTCGATCCGTCCTTCAATGGCCTCGCGCAGCCGAACGCGCCAATTCAGCGCCTGTGGACCGGGGCGCTGTGGATGGAGGGGCCGGCGTGGAACTCTGAGGGACGCTACTTGGTCTGGAGCGACATCCCCAACAACCGGCAATTGCGCTGGCTCGAGGACGACGGCCACGTGGCGGTCTTTCGGATGCCTTCCAACAACAGCAACGGCAATATGTTCGACTACCAGGGCCGGCAGCTCACCTGCGAGCATCTCACCCGGCGCGTCGTCCGTTACGAACTGGACGGCTCGATCACGGTGCTCGCCGACTCCTACAAGGGCAAGCGGCTCAACTCGCCCAATGACATAGTCCCGCATCCGGACGGCAGCGTCTGGTTCACCGACCCACCATACGGTGCGCAACTCTACGAAGGCACGCCGGATCCCGCGGGTGGCAAGAGCAACAAGGCAGGCAAGCTCAACAACCGGGTCGGTCAGCCGGTCGGCGTCAGCGATGTGCGCCAGGAATTGCCCACTCAGGTTTATCGGTGGGATCCCAGCGGCCGGCTCGATGCGGTGATCGTCGACGACAAAGTGCCAAACCCGAACGGCCTGTGCTTCTCACCCGATTTCAAGAAGCTGTACGTCTCCAGCACCGGGCCGGCCGGTAAGGGCGACATTCATGTCCTCGATGTCGGATCGGACAACAAGCTGTCGAATCAGAAGGTGTTTACCGACTGCCATGTCGATGGCGTGCATTGTGGTCCGGATGGCTTCCGTTGCGACGTTTTCGGCAATCTCTGGTGCGCAAGTAATGCCGGCCGCGCGGTCGGCTACAGTGGGGTCACGGTGTGGAGCCCGGAGGCCAAGCTGCTCGGCCGGATTCGGCTACCCGAGATATGCGGCAACGTCACCTTCGGCGGTCCCAAGCGCAACCGGCTCTTCATGGCGTCAAGCCAATCGCTATACGCCGTCTACACTGCCACCCAAGGCGCGTCTCCCGGATGAACTCGAAGCGGAGGAATTGACGAACCGGGATTGAGGGTTCCCGGACCGCGGCTCGAAGGGAGAGGGGGGCGCGGTCCGGTGTGCTTCTCTGCGCCCTAAGCGTTGGCCGTTGCAGTAGGTACTTAAGCTCAGACCGAAGCCGGCACCGCGCTCGGAGACACGCTCAGCAGCTTGACGAACTCCTCGATCGGCAGCGGGCGGCCGACCAGATAGCCCTGAATTTCGTCACATCCATGGCGGCGCAGGAACGCGCGCTGCGCTTCGGTCTCTACACCTTCGGCGGTGACGCGAATGCGCAGATTGTGCGCGAGTCCGACGATCGCCAGCGTGATGGCAACGTCGTCGGCATCGAACGGCACATCCTTCACGAATGAGCGGTCGATCTTGAGCGAGCTCACCGGGAAGCGCTTGAGATAAGCAAGCGAGGAGTACCCGGTGCCGAAGTCGTCGATCGCGAGGTGAATGCCGATCGCCTTGAGCTCGTTCAGCAGCGCAACGGTCTGCTCCGGATCGTCCATCAGCATGCTTTCGGTGATCTCCAGCTCCAGCAGATCGGCATCCAGACCGGACTGGTCGAGCACGCCGACCACCTCATCGAGCAGCCCTGCCTGGCTGAATTGCCGGCTGGAGATGTTCACCGCCATGCGCATCCTCTGCAGTCCCTGCTCCTGCCACGCACGCGCCTGTGTGCAGGCGGTGCGCAACACCCAGGAGCCGATCGGCACGATCAATCCGGTCTCTTCCGCGAGCGGGATGAACTGCATCGGCGAGACCAGACCCATGTCGGGATGCTGCCAGCGGATCAACGCCTCGGCGCCGGCCAGCGTACCGGTGCGCAGATCGATCTTCGGCTGGTAGTGCAGCAGGAACTCGCCGCGCTCGAGTGCGCGCCGCAGATTGGTTTCCATGGTGAGCCGCTCGAACGAGTGCACGTTCATCTGCGGCGAGTAGTACTGGAAATTGTTCTTGCCCGCTTCCTTGGCGCGGTACATCGCGATGTCGGCCGCCTTCAGCAGGCTCTGCGCATCGTGTCCGTCGTCGGGATAGGCGCTGATGCCAACGCTCGCGGTGATCACGAGCTCACGATCGTCAACCAGATACGCGATTGCGAGCGTTTCCAGCACGCGACGTGCGATCAGCGCCACGTCGTTCGCGCTGTCGAATTCTTCGAGCGTGGCGACGAATTCGTCGCCACCCCAGCGCGCCAGCGTATCGGACTCGCGCAGGCAGGAGTGCAGACGTCGGGCGACCTCCTGCAGCAGCCGGTCTCCGGCATCGTGACCCAGGGTGTCGTTGATGTTCTTGAAGCGATCCAGGTCGATGAACAGGACGGCGATGGCGCGCCCGTGCCGCTGCGACTGACGGATCGCGTGCGCAAGCTGCTCCTGGAAGGCGGTGCGGTTCAAGAGCCCGGTGAGCTCGTCGTTCCGCGCGAGGTAGTCGATGCGCGCTTCATTTTCGCGGTGCGCCGTGATGTCCTTGCCGATGCCGCGATAGCCGATGAACTGCCCTTGCGCGTCGAACATCGGTTTGCCGCTGACGCTGGCGTAGCGCAATGCGCCACGGAAGCGATAGCGATAGACGAAGTCGCTGAACGGCTCGCGCGCCTGCAATGCGCGCCGGTGGAGATCCCACTCCTCCGGTGTTATGTCTTCGATGAATCCGACTTCCCAGGGGCGTTTGCCGAGCTCTTCCTCCGGTCGCTCCGTCAGGCGCAGCTGCGCGCCCGGCGAGAAGTACGTGAAGCGCATCTGCGCATCCTGCTCCCAGAACCAGTCCGAAGACATCTCGGCAAGGCTGCGGAAGCGTTCGCGGCTGTTCTCGAGCTCGTTGAGAGCATGCGTCCGCTGGTCTGCGGCCCGCGATTCCGTGAGTGCGACCGAGAGTTGCGCTGCCACGTCTTCAGACAGAGCAACGAAGTCCTCGCTCCACTCGGCCGCGACATGCGATTCGATGCTGAGCAGGCCGACCAGTTCACCGGCGTGCGTCATCGGCAGCAGGAGCCAGGAGCGAATCCTGGCGTTGTGCAACATCTCCAAGATCGCTGTCACACGCGCATCGACCGCCGTATCAGCGATGACCACCGATCGGCTCGATTGCAGCACCATCCGCAGCGCAGGCGCGCGGCTCAGATCCAGTTTGCTGCCACCCCCATACTCGCAATCGATGCCGGCGCAAGCGCACACCGGTATGAGACGTCCTGCCTGATCGAGTGCGGCATACGAGACGCGCAAGTGGGGCAGCTGGTTGGCGAGCTGCTGCAGCACTTCATCCGCCAGCTTGAGAAATGGCGTGCCGGCGTTGACGTTCGAGGCGATCAGATTGAGCAGCTCGAGGCGCCGCTGCCGGGTATTCAGCGCCTGGCCCCACGCTTCGTATTGCAAGGTCAGATGGCGCGAGATGACGATGCCGCCGATGGCGAGCAACGCGAACAGTGCGAAGGGGACCTGTACCAGACGCATCCATGCCATCCACACCTTTTTACGCGGCACACCTACATACGCGGCGAGTGGATAACCGTCCAGGCGCTGATAGGACACTAAGCGGTAGACGCCGTCGAGCGGGCTCGGGGCTTCCACGTGTCCCCTGTCGCTCGGTGTTGCGCCGAAGGCGGCCTCGGTCAGCGGACCACCCCACGGCCGGGAATAGACCTGGTCCTCGCCCTGGTCGTTGGGGAAGCGACTCTGGAAATAGCCGTCTCTGCGCACGATACCGATGACCGCGTCCTGCGGCAGATCGAGGTTGTTCCAGATCTTCTGCTGATTGCGCAGAGGAATCACGGCGGAAAGCACGAACAGCTTGCCACCCGCAGCGCTGCGCGCGGTGCGCCGGAGCGGGATGATGCGCTCCGGGACGACCACCCCGCGGATCGGTCGTGCGACGGCGAGACCCGGCGATTCGAGCGCGGCACCGAAGTCTGCTGCCGAGTCCGGTATCTGCTTGATCGGCGGCAGCGGGGTCCCGGGAGGCTTGAGCGACGAGAGCAGCCAGTTTCCCTCGAGGTCGAACAGATTTACCGTTGCGATCTCCGGGGAGTTGCGCCGATATCGCTCGAGAGCCATGTGCGCAGCGGGCAGATTGAGCAGCCCGCCGCGGTCGACGACATCCTGGCCGAGGTTATTCAGTGCGGTGTCGAAGCGGTCGAAGAAGAAGCTCGCCGACCTGGCCGCGAAACGCGCGAGATGGTCGAGCTGGGCGTACTCTTCCGACTTAGCGGCGTTCCAGGCATAGACGCCGTATCCGGCCATGGCAAAACCAGCCAGCAGGATGAGCCTCAACAGCGCGGACGCGAATCGACTGCGGCCTCCACGAATGCCTGTGTCCGACATGGATGTTTCGTTGGGACAAATTGAAATCGAGCGCGGCCGGTGCGTCTGCCGGCCTTCGCAGGGCGTGACTCCGCTCGCGCCAGCTCCTTATCGGCCGCCGGCAGACAAAATTGAACCCTGAAAATGGAACGAACGGCAGGGGCTGCCGTTGTGGGAGGGTCGGGGAGAAATGGGCTAGAGCTGTGCGGCGCTCACTTCGCCGCGGTCGATCGTGTACAAGGCGTCGAGCATTTCGCGTGAGTGCGACAGATCCGACTCGGTGAGCAGGATCGATAGACCCTCCTGCTTGAGGCCGGCAATGACCTCGGCCAGCCGGCGGGCCAGCACCGGCGCTACACCTTCGAACGGCTCATCGAGCAGCAACACCTTGGTGCCGCTCATCAGCGCTCGCGCGAGCGCGACCAGCTTCTGCTGTCCGCCCGAAAGCTGCACCGCCTTGCGCGCCGCGAACGCCTGCACCTCTGGAATCATCGCGTACACTTTTGCCAGGCGCGGTTGACTCTCCGGTATGGCTGAGGCCCACGCGGGCAGCAGCACGTTCTCCTCGACCGTGAGATCGGGTACCAGCCGGCGATCCTCGGGCATGTAACCGATGCCGCAGCGTGCGCGCAAATGCACCGGCAGCTCGTCGAGCGTGCTGCCATCGAAGTGCACGGAGCCGTTGCGCGGGCGCAGGATACCCATGATCGAGCGCATCAGCGTGGTCTTGCCGGCGCCGTTGCGGCCGATCAGTCCGGTGAACTTTCCGGGCGGCAGCTCCATGCTGACGTTGCGCAGAATGCTGACCGGGCCGATCGAGACGTCGAGGCCTTCAATCCGCAGCACGCGACGCCTCCTTGCCGGCGGATACATGCAGCTGCTCTCCGATCACGTAGCGCAGCACTTCCGCATGTTGCAGCACCTCCTGCGGCTCGCCGTCGGCGATGATGCGACCCTCGTAGAAAGCCAGTATCCGGTGCGTGTACCGGCTCACGATGTCCATGTCATGCTCGACGAACAGCACGGTGACGCGCTGCGCGGCGAGCGCTGACATGACCATGTCCATCAGCCGGAACTTCTCGTCGGCCGACACGCCGCTGGTCGGCTCATCGAGCAGCAGCACGCGCGGCCGGCCGGCCACCGCCATGGCGATGTCGAGCGCCTTGCGTACCCCTTCGGGCAGCAGGCCTGCCGCCTGCGTGCGATAGCCGCCGAGGCCGAAGTCCTCGATCAGGCGATCGATTTGCGCTCGCGCTTCAGGCTCGCTTTGCCGGGGTGCGCTGCGCGAGCGGCCGGCGATGCCAACGCCCACACGAATGTTCTCGTAGACCGACAACGTGTTGAACAGCTGCGGGATCTGAAACGAGCGGCAGATGCCCAGTTGCGTGACCCGCCGGGGCTGCATGCCGGTGATGTCGCGATCCTGGTAGAGGATGGTGCCCGCGCTCGGCTTGAGATAACCGGTCACCATATTGATGAAGGTGGTCTTGCCGGCGCCGTTGCTGCCGATCAGTCCGACCACGCTGTCCTGCTCGATGCGCGCGTTGATATCGTTGGCCGCGGTCACCGCACCGAAGCTCTTGCTCAACCCTTTCGCTTCCAGAATCGTGGCCATTTTCAGGCGGTACGGCGGCGTGCGCGAAACGCTGACCACAATCCACCGGGCAGGAAGATCATGACCAGCAGCATGGTGATGCCGAGCGACATTTGCCAGGTGTTGGGAAAGCGCTCCAAGGCGAAGGTGCGCACCGCCTCGAAAATGCCGGCGCCGAGAAAGGGTGCGAACACGCTGCCGGTGCCGCCGAGGATCGCGATGAACACGAATTCACCGGAGGTGGTCCAGTTGGCGGTCGTCTCCGGATCGACGTGACCGATCGCACCGGCCATGAGCGCGCCGCCGATGCCGGCGAGCGTGGCGCTGATCACGTAGTTGAGATGAATCACGCGACGCACCGATTCACCCATGTATTCCACGCGCAGCTCGTTGTCGCGAATCGCGGTGGCGAGCCGTCCCAGGTGCGAGCTCCAGTAGCGATGCATGAACGCCGCGGCAACGAACCCGAGCAGGCAGGCGAACGAGAAGATCAGATAGCGAGCGCGTCCTCCGCTCAGCGCGATGCCGGCGAAAGTCTTGACCGACAGGCCGAAGCCGTCGGTGCTGCCGAGCTGCGATGTCTTCACCAGCAGCCCGTAGAGAATCATCGAGAAGGCAAGGCTCAGCATGGCGAAGAAGATGTCGCGATACCTCGCCAGCAGCAACCCGAGAATGCCGGCGACCACCCCCGCGAGCAGCGCCCCGGCGACGACCATCACGAGCAGATCGGACAGATTGAAGAAGTGATCCAGCGTGCCCGCGGCGTAGGCGCCGAGACAGTAGTACAAGCCCTGCCCGAAGGAAACCAGGCCGGTGCGCATCAGCAGTGCCATACCGAGCACGACAATGCCCAGATACACGCCGACAGTGCCGAACGAAAGCGCCCACTGCGGCAGCACCAGACCCACGATCAGCAGCACCAGCAGCGCTGCACTCAAGCCGATCATGGTGCGATCCCAGAACGCCGTGGGTGTCTTTGCGTCGTTCATATCTTGCGCGACTCTGCGGCGGCGAACATGCCTTTGGGGCGGACAATCAGCACCAGCGCCATTACGACATAGACGCTGAAGAGCTCCACCTCGGGCGCGTAGTGCACGGCAGCCGAGCGCACGAGTCCGACAATCAAGGCGCCGAGCGCCGCGCCGGCCAGGCTGCCCAGCCCGCCCACCACGACGATCGCGAAGGCGAGCACGATCACCTCCGCGCCGATCCCAGGCTGCACCGACGTGGTGGGTGCGGTGAGGGCGCCGCCCAGCGCTGCGAGCATAGCGCCCACGGTGAATGTCACGAGATAGACACGCGAGACGTTCACGCCCATCGCCATGCTGATCTCCCGGTCGTGGATCACCGCACGCAGGATCTTGCCTTTGCGCGTGCGATTGATGACCAGCGCCAGCACGACGCCGACGACGATCGCAGCAGCCACCAGCACGATACTGTAGACCGGATAGATGAGATGCCCGAGCTGCAGATTACCGAGCAGGCTATAGGGCTCCGAAATCAGAAGCGGGTCGACGCCGAACACCAGTTTGGTGAGGTCCTCGAGCATAAGGAACAGCGCGTAGGTCACCAGCACCAGCACAATTTCTTCCCGGCCGTACATGAACTGCAGCAGACCGCGCTCGATCAACAGCCCGGCGACCAGGCCCACCACGATGGCGGCCACCAGCAGCACACCGTAGCTCTCCACCGGCGCATGACCGTGTGCGAGCCAGTAGGCGACGAACGTGCTCGCCGTATAAGCCCCGAGCGCATAGAGGCTGCCGTGCGCGACGTTGAGGATCTTCATCACCCCATAGACCAGGGTGAGCCCCACGGCGATGATGAACATCCACGAGGCGTAGAGGATGCCATCGATGACGACGGCGGGAAGCTGGGTCATCAGGAGTCAGAAGTCAGAGGACAGAAGTCAGAATGCAGAGACGCCGTTACTCCCTCCCCTGCGTAGCGGGGGAGGGTGGGGGAGGGGGCAGCCACGAATCACCAATCACGAGTCACGAATCACGGCTTCGCCGGCTTCATCCCGCCCTTGATCCAGTCCGGGCTCGACATGCCTTCGGGCGGCTGCACGCGTTCGGCCGCATAGCGCTTGATGTTGACCACAGTGACCGTGCCGTTCACGAGCTTGGTGGTCCCGTATGCTGTCCCCGATGCCGCCTGATGGCCTTTCCCGAGCGTCATATTCATCTTGCCGCTGGGCGAATCGAAGCTCAGATGCTCGAACGCAGCGATGATTTCGTCCTGGCTCGGGCCGACCTGATAGGCTTTCTCCATCTCTTCTTTCACGCCTTTGTTCGCGCCCATCGGGATCGAGGCCGACAGCTTTGCGATCTTGGCCTTCTCGTACGCCGCT
>Ga0335082_10008644_pt1 | contig 11066 bp, 13 predicted proteins | sample Lox_Sample_41_FD_206718 | JGI IMG/M metagenome (GOLD analysis project Ga0335082, IMG submission 206718) | Soil microbial communities from Loxahatchee National Wildlife Refuge, Florida, United States - Lox_Sample_4.1 | ecosystem: Environmental > Terrestrial > Soil > Wetlands | place: USA... | reverse complement strand
TGATCCGCTGGCTGTACGGACGTCCGCTCGAGACGCTGCTCGCCACCTGGGGCATCAGCCTGTTCCTGATTCAGCTCGTGCGTCAGATCTTTGGCCCGCAGAACGTCGAAGTGGCCAATCCCAAATGGATGTCGGGCGGCATCGAGTTCGCCAACCTCACCATGCCATACAGCCGTATCGTCATCATCGGGTTCGCGCTATTCGTCCTGTTGATCACCTGGCTCTTGCTCGCGCGCACGCGGCTCGGTCTGTTCATTCGCGGCGTGACGCAGAATCGCGCGATGGCTTCATGCGTGGGCGTGAACACGCGCCGCGTCGACCTCATCGCGTTCGGACTAGGCTCCGGCATTGCCGGGCTTGCGGGTCTGGCGCTCTCCCAGGTCGGCAACGTCGGACCGGATCTGGGGCAGTCGTATATCGTCGACTCGTTTATGGTGGTGGTGCTGGGCGGTGTCGGACAACTCGCCGGGACGGTCTACGCTGCACTGGGCCTTGGTGTGCTCAGCAAGCTGATGGAGCCCTACATCGGCGCGGTGCCGACCAAGATTTTCATTCTGGTGCTGATCATCGCGTTCATCCAGAAGCGACCGCAGGGTCTGTTCGCGTTGCGTGGCCGCGCCGTGGAAGCGTGAGATGAAGACAGCCGATCTGCCCAGCTTCATGCTCGCGCAACAGCCCACCGCTTTGTTCAACGCCCGCGGGTGGATCGGGCTCGCTGCATTCGCGCTGCTGGTCGCCGTCGTGGTTCCGGTCTTGTTCCTCGCAGTACCGGCCGACAATCCGCTGCACCTGTCGGCCTACTCGGTCACGCTGATCGGCAAGATCATGTGCTACTGTGTGGTCGCCGTGGCGATGAATCTGATCTGGGGTTATGCGGGAATCTTGAGCCTCGGGCATGGCGTGTTCTTCGCGCTGGGCGGCTACGCCTTCGGCATGTATCTGATGCGCATGATCGGACACGAAGGCCAGTACCAGAGCGACCTGCCGGACTTCATGGTGTTTCTCGACTGGAAGGCATATCCGTGGTACTGGTCGTTCACGGACCACTTCTGGTATGCCGCGACGTTGGTTGTGCTGGCGCCCGCGCTCCTTGCATTCGTATTCGGTTTCTTTGCGTTCCGCTCGCGCATCCGCGGCGTCTACTTCTCCATCATCACGCAGGCGATGACGTTCGCGTTCATGCTGTTGTTCTTCCGCAACGACACCGGCTTCGGCGGCAACAACGGGTTCACTGACTTCAAACGCGTCCTCGGCTTTCGCATCGCCGATCCGGCCACGCGTGCCACCTTGTTCGCGATCACCGGCCTGTATCTCATCGGGGCGCTGGTGTTGTGCCAGGCGTTGGTGCGCTCCAAATTTGGACGCGTACTCACCGCGGTGCGCGATTCCGAAACGCGCGTGATGTTCTCCGGCTACAACCCGCTCTGGTACAAGCTGTTCGTATGGATCTTATCCGCAGTGCTGTGCGGCATCGCCGGCGCCCTGTACGTTCCGCAGGTCGGCATCATCAATCCGAGCGAGATGTCGCCTGCGAACTCGATCGAGATTGCCATCTGGGTGGCGGTGGGCGGGCGTGGAACACTGCTCGGCCCGGTGCTGGGTGCCGGCATCGTGAACGCAGCGAAGAGTTTCTTCACCCAATCGTTCCCCGAGTACTGGTTGTTCTTCCTCGGCATGCTGTTTATCCTGGTGACGCTGTTCCTGCCCAAGGGCGTGGTTGGTGCGATCAACCTGCTCGGGAAGCGCAAATGAGCGTGCAGAGCGCAGGCATCGGCGAGAGCCCGACTGCGTCGATAGGGCACGTCCTCCAAGAGGGCGTTGACACCACGCATGGTCCGATCCTGTATCTCGAAGACATCACGGTGAGCTTCGACGGCTTCAAGGCGCTCAACAAGCTCACGCTCACGGTTGACGCAGGCGAGCTGCGTTGCGTGATCGGGCCCAACGGCGCGGGCAAGACTACGATGATGGACGTGATCACCGGCAAGACGCGCCCCGACGCCGGCAGCGCGTTCTTCGGTCAGACCATCGATCTCACGCGGCTCACCGAAGCGCAGATCGCGCACGCCGGGATCGGGCGCAAGTTTCAGAAGCCCACCGTGTTCGAGAATCACACGGTGTTCGAGAATCTCGAGCTGGCGATGAAGACCGACAAGCGTGTGCGGCACAGCCTGTTCACCAGGCCCGACTCGGCGCAGCTCGACCGCATTGCGCGTACACTGGACCTGATCCAGTTGATGCCGGAGGCGGACAAGGCTGCGGGACTGCTCTCGCACGGACAGAAGCAATGGCTCGAGATCGGCATGCTGATCATGCAGGAGCCCAAGCTGCTGCTGCTCGACGAGCCGGTCGCTGGCATGACGGATGAGGAAACGCAGCGCACCGCGGAGCTGCTGGAGAAGCTCAAGGGGGCCCATTCGGTGGTCGTGGTCGAGCATGACATGGAGTTCATCAGCAGCATTGCCAGCACCGTCACGGTCCTGCATGAGGGCAGCGTGCTGGCCGAGGGACCGATGGAGCAGGTCAGGCGCGATGAGCGCGTCATCGAAGTCTATCTGGGGCGCTAGCACCGACATGCTGACGGTAGAAAAACTCAACCAGCACTATGGCAGCAGCCGCACGCTGCGTGATGTGAGCTTCACCGCTCCGCTCGGCGCGTGCACGGCGCTGCTCGGGCGCAACGGCGTAGGCAAGACTACGCTGCTCAAGTGCCTCATGGGTCTGCTGCCGGTGACCAGCGGCAGCATCAGCTTCGACGGCGTGGAGCTGACCGGCCTGCCGCCATTCGCGCGCGTGCGGCTGGGGCTGGGCTATGTGCCGCAGGGCCGTGAGATCTTCCCGCGCCTCACCGTCGAGGAGAACATCACGATGGCATTCGCCGCGCGTAAGGACAACGATCGCACCATCCCTGCGGAAATATTCGAGATGTTCCCGGTTTTGAAGCAGATGTTGCGCAGGCGCGGCGGCGATTTGTCCGGCGGTCAGCAGCAGCAGCTCGCGATCGCCCGAGCGCTGGTGATGAAGCCCAAGGTGCTGATCCTGGATGAGCCGACCGAGGGCATTCAGCCGTCCATCATCAAAGACATCGAACGCGTGATCCGCATGCTCTCGCAGCGCGGCGACATGGCCATCCTGCTGGTCGAGCAGTACTTCGAATTCGCGCGCGAGCTGGCCGATCAATATCTGATCCTGCGGCGCGGAGAGATCATCAAGCGTGGCGCGCAGTCCGAGATGGACTCCGATGAGCTGCGCAGCTACTTGGTGGCATGAACCTGCGCGATGCGCTGCCGGCGCAGATCGGCTGGCATGCGCGGCTCGAGCTGGGCTATACGGCGCCCACTGTGGAGCGCACCGTCCTTTCCCATCGTCGCCATACCGGGCCGCTCGTGGTGCAGAAGGCGTTCTACCCGGAAGGCCCGCGCGTGTGTCATTCGACTCTCGTGCATCCGCCGGGCGGCATCGCCGGCGGCGATCGGCTCGAGCTGCAGGTCGCCGCAGAGGCGGACGCACATGCGGTCATTACCACGCCGGGTGCGGCGAAGTGGTATCGATCGACCGGCGCGACTGCAGAGCAATGCTGCGAAATGCATGTGCAGCGCGACGCGATGCTGGAATGGTTGCCGCAACCGGGTATCGTGTTCGACGGTGCGCAGGCGAAGCAGTTGCATCGCGTGCGCCTGGGATCCAACGCGCGCTACATCGGCTGGGACATCGTTTGTCTTGGACGCGTGGCGCATGGCGAGCGTTTCGCAACCGGTGTGTTCCGAACCCGCACCGAGATCGCGGATCAGGCGGGGAGGCTGTGGAGCGACTGTGCGGTGATTCGCGGCGGTGATTCACTGCTGCGCGCACAAGCCGGCCTGGCCGGGCAGCCGGTCACAGGATTGTTTCTCGCGGGCGGCATTGCGATCGAGCGCGATGTCATCGATCGATGCCGCGAAGTCGTGAGGCCGGCAGCATCGCGCTGCGGCGTCACCAGTCTGCCGTCGATGCTCGCGGCGCGCTTCGTCGGCGAATCCACGGAAGCGGCGTGGTGCTATTTCACCGCGTTGTGGGCGGTAGTGCGTCCGGCGCTGATGGGGCGGGTGGCCTGCCCGCCGCGCATCTGGCAGACTTGACGCGAACGAACCGACCATCATTCCCGTGACCCGAACGTCTGCACGACTCACATGGAACTGACGCCGAGAGAAAAAGATAAGCTGCTGATCTTCACCGCAGCGCTGGTGGCCGAGCGGCGCAAAGCGCGTGGGCTGAAACTCAATTATCCGGAAGCCGTTGCATTCCTGAGCGCGGCAATCCTGGAAGGCGCCCGCGACGGACGCAGCGTGGCCGAGCTGATGAGCTTTGGGACGACGTTGCTCAAGCGCGGCGACGTGATGGAGGGCGTGCCGGAGATGATCCCTGAGATTCAGGTGGAGGCGACGTTTCCGGATGGGACGAAGCTGGTGACGGTGCATCATCCTATTGTGTGACTAGGGCACCAAACTGCCACAGCCAACGCAGAGGCGCAGAGGAGCGCAGAGATCGCAGAGAAAACAGGAGCGCGACAGTAAAGACAGAGGGCTTGTGATCAGCTTAGGGTTTCTCTGCGTGCTCTGCGCTCCTCTGCGCCTCCGCGTTGGATTTGGAGCTAAATGAAAAAATGATTCCAGGCGAAATTCAAACCTTGCCCGGCGATATCGAGCTCAACGCCGAACGCAAGACGCTCACGCTCAAGGTCGCCAACACCGGTGATCGGCCGATTCAGGTCGGCTCGCACTATCACTTCTACGAAACCAACGCCGCGCTGGCGTTCGATCGCGAGCAAGCGCGCGGCTATCGGTTGAACATCGCCGCCGGCACTGCGGTGCGCTTCGAGCCCGGGCAGGAGCGCACGGTGACGCTCGTCGAGCTCGCGGGTGCGCGCACAGTTTACGGATTCCTCGGCAAGATCATGGGCAAGCTATGACGATGGCGAAGATCTCGCGCTCGGCCTACGCCGAGATGTTCGGACCGACCACGGGCGATCGCGTCCGGCTGGCGGATACGGAGCTGTGGATCGAAGTCGAAAAGGACTTCACCATCTACGGCGAAGAGGTGAAGTTCGGCGGCGGCAAGGTCATCCGTGATGGCATGGGACAAAGCCAGCGGCGGGCCGCGGAAGTGGCCGATACCGTGATCACCAACGCACTGATCGTCGATCACTGGGGTATCGTGAAAGCCGACATCGGCATCAAGGATGGACGCATCAGTGCGATCGGCAAGGCCGGCAATCCAGATATTCAGCCGGGCGTCAACATCGCCATCGGAGCGGGGACCGAGATCATCGCTGGCGAAGGGTCGATTGCGACCGCGGGCGGAATCGATTCTCATATCCATATGATCTGCCCGCAGCAGATCGAAGAAGCGCTGATGTCGGGCGTAACCACGATGATCGGCGGGGGCACGGGTCCGGCGACCGGAACTGCGGCTACTACGTGTACGCCGGGCCCCTGGCATATTCATCGGATGCTGCAGGCGGCGGATGCGTTTCCGATGAACCTGGGCCTCCTTGGGAAGGGCAACGCCAGCCAGCCCGAGCCGCTGCAGGAGCAAGTTGCCGCCGGCGCAATGGGGCTCAAGCTGCATGAGGACTGGGGCACCACGCCCGCTGCGATCGACAACTGTCTCGCGGTTGCCGATGCGATGGACGTTCAGGTAGCGATCCACACCGACACGCTGAACGAATCGGGGTTCGTCGAAACCTCGCTGGCGGCGTTTCGCGGCCGCACCATCCACACTTATCACACCGAAGGCGCGGGCGGCGGGCATGCACCCGACATCATCCGCGCCTGCGGCGAGCTGAACGTCCTGCCATCGAGCACCAACCCGACCCGCCCGTACACCGTCAACACCATCGACGAGCATCTCGACATGCTGATGGTCTGCCATCATCTGGACGCGGGAATCGCCGAAGATGTCGCGTTCGCAGAGTCACGCATCCGTCGCGAGACGATTGCAGCCGAGGATATCCTGCACGACATCGGTGCTTTCTCCATGATGTCATCGGACAGTCAGGCGATGGGCCGCGTCGGCGAGGTGATCATGCGCACCTGGCAGACCGCCCACAAAATGCGCGTGCAGCGGGGCGCGCTCTCGCAGGACAGCGGCCGCAACGACAACTTCCGCGTCAAGCGCTATATCGCCAAGTACACCATCAATCCGGCGCTGACCCATGGCATTGCCCACGAAGTGGGCTCGCTGGAAGTGGGCAAACTCGCAGATCTCGTGTTATGGCGCCCCGCTTTCTTCGGCGTGAAGCCCTCGATGATCGTGAAGGGCGGCATGATCGCCGCCGCGCCGATGGGCGACCCGAATGCGTCGATTCCGACGCCACAGCCGGTGCATTACCGGCCGATGTTCGGAGCGTTCGGCAATGCCTGCCACGCGACCTCGGTGACGTTCGTTGCCGGAGCGGCCGTGAGTGCCGGCGTTGAACGTGAGCTTCGCTTACACAAGCGGCTGGTGGCGGTCAAAGGCACGCGACGGCTCACCAAAAAGGATTTGATCCTGAACGACGCCATGCCGAAGATCGAAGTCGATCCGGAGACCTACGAGGTGCGTGCCGACGGCGAGCTCCTGATTTGCGAGCCGGCCGCGGTGCTGCCGATGGCGCAGCGATACTTCTTGTTCTGAGCGGCCATGATTGCCATCACACAGAGAAGCCAGCCGGCCGCGAAGTGGGATGCCGAGCTGGTCCTGCCTTACGACAAGCGTCAGAAGAGCCGTCTGAGAGTGCGACTATCCAGCGGCGAGGAAGCTGGCGTATTCCTCGAGCGCGGCGAGATGCTGCGCGATGGCGATCTGCTGGCGGCTGAAGACGGCCGTATCGTGCGCGTGCGCGCGCAGCCCGAACCGGTGATCGACATCCTGTGCGATACCGCCCGTGAACTGGTGCGCGTGGCGTATCACCTCGGCAATCGCCATGTGCCGCTCCAGATCGGCGAGGGCTGGTTGCGGATCGCCGACGATGTCGTCCTGCGCAAAATGGCGGAAGGATTGGGCGCGGTCGTCATCGCGCGCAATGCACCCTTCGAGCCCGAGCCCGGCGCCTATTCGGGCGAGCACCGCCACGATGCGCCGGTTACGCATGGTGGCGTGATCCATGAGTTTGCGGCGAAGCGGGGCTGACATGCAGCCGCTCATCGCATCGGACTTGCGGCTGGTGCGCTTGCTGCGGCTGGCGAGTCCCATGCTGCCGGTGGGTGCGTTCAGCTATTCGCAGGGCTTGGAATCTGCTGTGCAACTCGGCTGGGTCAGCGATGAGGCGTCGGTGCGCACCTGGCTTGGCGACGTGCTGATGTTTTCGGTCGGCACAATGGAGGCGCCGGTGTGGTGCGGGTTGTATCGCGCGTTCACAGCTGAGAACGTAGCGGCACTGGCCGATTGGAACGACAGGTTGCTCAGTTCTCGTGAAACGCAGGAGCTGCGGGCGGAGACTGCACAGATGGGCCATTCGCTGCGCCGGCTGATGGAAGATAGTCACGAGTTCGGCGCCAGCGCGATGATGGCGCTGCGTGCGATCCGCGAAGTTGCATTTGCGACAGCATTCAGCGTGGCGTGTGCGGACTGGCATATTGCCGAGCGCGCGGGTCTCACAGCGTACCTGTGGACGTGGCTGGAGAATCAGGTCGCCGCTGCAATGAAGATCGTGCCGCTCGGGCAGCTTGCCGGGCAGCGCTTGCTCGCGGCGCTGCAGCCGCAGCTCGTCGACGTCGCACGGCAGGCGCTGAGCGCGGACGACGAAGATCTCAGCAGTCTCGCGCCCGGGCTTGCGATCGCGAGCTGTCTGCACGAGACTCAATACAGCCGGTTGTTTCGGTCCTGACATGATGCAACCACTGAGAATCGGAATCGGCGGGCCGGTCGGGTCGGGCAAGACCGCGCTCACGCTGGCGCTGTGCAAGGCGATGCGCAGCCGCTATGACATCGCCGTGGTGACCAATGACATCTACACGCAGGAGGATGCCGCTTTCCTGGTGCAGAACGAGGCGCTCCCGCCCGAGCGCATCATCGGCGTGGAGACCGGGGGCTGCCCGCATACGGCAATCCGGGAGGATGCCTCGATCAACCTCGAGGCGGTCGAGCGTTTGACCAGGCGCTTCCCCGGGCTCGACGTCGTATTCGTGGAAAGCGGCGGCGACAATCTCGCTGCCACGTTCAGCCCGGAGCTTTCCGATCTCACGCTGTATGTCATCGACGTGGCGGCAGGTGACAAGATCCCACGCAAAGGCGGACCCGGCATCACCAAATCGGATCTGCTGGTGATCAACAAGATCGACCTCGCGCCGATGGTCGGCGCGTCGCTCGCAGTGATGGACCGCGACACCCGGAAAATGCGCGGCGAGAAGCCGTTCCTGTTCAGCAACCTCAAGACCGGTCAGGGCCTGGACGGCATCGTTTCATTCATTGAGACCGCCGGCATGCTGCGCAAGGACGAGGTCGGCAAGAACGCGGAGATTAAGGGGGCGTCATCTGCGGCGTAGCGCCGAGAAAACAAAAAGGCGGAAGCAGGGCTGGCTGCTTCCGCTTCTCACACGCTGAGCTTGTACTCGCCGCGTGTGTCTCTAAATTTCAAGGCAGGTGATTGAACCCGCGATTCCTGGTTTCCCAGTCGCGCATGCGGCGCTCTAGGTCGGCCGGCGTAGTGCTCTGCGCCAGGTAGTTCTCCAGTTCCCGGGTCTCGGAATGCTCGATCCACCGGATGATCGAAGACAGCAATTTTTTCATGGTCTGGCTCCTTTCAGGCGCCCTGTTTCCGTGATGCACCAGCCAGATGTTGCAAGCAGTATGCCAGTAGAAACAGTGGGCTGCGGCCCCGTATTTTTCGGGGATGCTGTAATGCAATGTACGGCCTCTAGATGATTTTTCAAGGGCTTCGAGCCGCCCTAACCCCTTGTCCGACTTGCTTTTTGGACGGTATCGACCACCCCCCGGTAAACTCGGGTCGTATAGCTGGAGTCTCACCAACTACAGTCCATCATGGAGACCCGGATGTCCTCACTCCGACGCGGCGCGTCGCTCTTACTCATGGTGATTGCCTGGTTTGTTGCGCATACAGTGCAGGCCCAGAACGCAGCGCAGCTGCAGAACCCCGCCCAGGACGACGTTTCTCGCAACCTGTTGGAGCGTCAGCAGCGCGAAAACGAATTTCACGTCAAGCTCTACGACGATGCTCCGCCCAAGTCGACGGCGCGGACGCCGAGCCTACCATTGCCTCTGGAGACGAACCCACGCAGTACCCTCGATTTAGGCGAGCCGCTGCCTCCCAATCCGACAACGAGCCAAGCCATTAGGCCACGCGGTTCCGATACGCCTCAGCAGCTGCAGCGGGACTTGAGCCAGCAACAGCGGTTGCAGCAACTGCAACAGCAGAACAAGGATCTGGCTGAGCCGGTGCGCCAGCAGCAGATGCAGATTCAGCAGCTCCAGTTCGATCGCGAGAATAATGCGCAGGGCCTGCACGATCGCATCATGCGTGACTCCCAAGGCTCGATGCAGCAGGCGCGTTGAGTCAGACTCAGGATTCTCCGACCCGGTCTGCGTCGAGTTGCACGACACTGCGGATCGAGCCGTAGCTCAGGAAACGCGTTAAAATCCCCGCATACTCAAACTGCAACGTCCATTATCTAAAGGGAGGCGAGGTGAAATTGCGCCGTTCACTCATGGTGTGTTGTGCTCTATCGGCTGGCGCGGTGTTGCTCGGCACACCTGCCTTCGGTGAAAAGGATGCTGAAGGATTCGTGCGCATTGCGCCCGAAGATGTGCAGTGGCGCGAGCTGCCCGGCTACAACGGCGTTAAATTTGCCGTCATCGAGGGCGATCCGTCCAAGCCCGGTGTCTACGTCGTCCGCGTCAAATTTCCGCCCGGCATCATGAGCCGCCCGCATTTCCATCCCGAAGATCGCTATGCGGTTGTGCTGAAGGGTACCTGGTATACGGGAACCGGCGACACCTTCGATCCCGATAAGACGGTGGGGTTGACGCCCGGCAGCTTCATGAAGCATCCCGCGGGCGCCCACCACTTCGATGGGGCAAAGGACGAAGAAGTGATTCTGCAGTTGATCGGCGTCGGGCCCAGCGGCACGATCATGCTGCGTCCGGAGGATGGACACACAGGGCCGTCGACCAAGCAATAACGTCTAGTCCTTCATGAATTGTCCAGGCTAGGACCGCGAGAATCGAGCGGCAGCGACTAAAGGCGCTGCCGTTTTTTTTAGTTTGTGCGAGGGCAGGGTATGGCGAGCGACATCCAGATTGCGCAGCAGGCGACGTTGAGGAGAATCTCCATCCTGGCGCATGAGCGCCTGGGCATTGGCGAGCAGCATCTGGAATCGTACGGACATTACAAGGCCAAAATCTCGCTCGACTACCTCGAGACGTTGCAGGCCAGGCCGAGCGGCAAGCTCATCCTGGTCACCGCAATCAGCCCCACACCCGCTGGCGAGGGCAAGACCACCACCACCGTGGGCCTCGGCGATGCTCTCAATCGCATCGGCAAGAAGACGCTGATCTGCCTGCGCGAGCCGAGCCTCGGGCCGGTGTTTGGCCTGAAAGGCGGTGCCGCTGGCGGCGGTCATGCGCAGGTTGTGCCGATGGAAGACATCAATCTCCATTTCACCGGCGACTTCAACGCAATTGCCCTTGCGAACAATCTGCTCGCAGCCATGGTCGACAACCACATTCACCACGGCAACGAGCTCGGCATCGACGTGCGTCGGGTGACGTGGAAACGCGTGCTGGACATGAACGATCGCGCATTGCGCGAAACCGTAGTAGCGCTTGGCGGGCCCGGCAACGGCTTTCCGCGCTCGGATGGCTTCGACATCGTCGTGGCTTCGGAAGTCATGGCCATCTTCTGCCTCGCTACTTCGATCGCCGACCTCAAGCAGCGGTTGGGGAACATCGTGGTGGGATATACGCGCGCGCAGAAGCCCGTTCGTGCCAGCGACCTGCAGGCGCACGGTGCGATGACGGTGCTGCTCAAAGACGCGATCAAGCCCAATCTGGTGCAGACCCTGGAGAACAATCCCGCGATCATTCACGGC
>Ga0335082_10008643_pt1 | contig 11066 bp, 6 predicted proteins | sample Lox_Sample_41_FD_206718 | JGI IMG/M metagenome (GOLD analysis project Ga0335082, IMG submission 206718) | Soil microbial communities from Loxahatchee National Wildlife Refuge, Florida, United States - Lox_Sample_4.1 | ecosystem: Environmental > Terrestrial > Soil > Wetlands | place: USA: Florida... | reverse complement strand
CGCCGGGCCCGAGATCTTCTGGATGCGCGAGAGCGGCTTCGCCTCCACCGGGCCGAACTTCGCGAAATCCACCTTCGGCCAGGCAGGCAGGCCCAGGTCGCCCAGGCCGCCGCCGGGCTTCGCGCCCACGGGAGCCGCGCCCCCGGCGAGCGCGCCCTTCACGAAGCCCTGCACGTCTTCCTTGAGGATGCGTCCCTTGGGCCCCGAGCCCTTGACGAGCGCGACGTCCACGCCGAGCTCGCGCGCGAAGCGGCGCACGCCCGGGCTCGCGTGGGCCGGCACGCCATGGGCCGGCAGCGCGTCGGGGGAGGATTCCGGCGTCGCGGCGACGGGCTTGGCCGGCGCGGGAGCCGGGGCCGGCGCGGCCGCGGGCTTCGCGGCAGGAGCCGCCGATGCGGCAGGAGCAGGAGCAGGCGCAGCCGGCGCAGGCAGCGAGGCGCCCTTTGCCGCGGGCGTCTTCGCTGCATCTGCGGCGCCCTCCATGGTGAGGATGGCCACGCCTTCGCTCACCTTGTCGCCCACCTTCACGCGGATTTCCTTCACCGTCCCGGAGGAGGGCGCGGGGACTTCCATCGTCGCCTTGTCGCTCTCCAGCGTGATGAGCGAGTCGTCCTTCTTCACCGCGTCGCCGGGCTTCACCAGCACCTCGATGACGGGCACGTCCTTGAAGTCCCCGATGTCCGGAACCTTTACCTCAATCAAGAGACACTCCCTTTCTTTTCTTGGCAGCGGGGCGGCCGTGGGAGCGGACGCAAGCGCCGCTCAACGGCCCAGGCATTAAACCGTCCACGGTGCGGGCTTGTTCGCGTCGATGCCGTACCTCGCGATCGCCTCGGAGGCCTTCGCGGCGGGAAGGGCACCCTCCTCGGCGAGGGCCTTCAACGCGGCCAGCACGACGTAGTGCCGGTTCACCTCGAAGAAGCGGCGCAGGTTGTCGCGCGAGTCGCTGCGCCCGAAGCCGTCGGTACCCAGCACCTTGTAGCGGCGCGGCACGAACTCGCGGATCTGGTCGGCGAAGGCGCGGATGTAGTCGGTCGACGCGACGACCGGCCCCTGGGTGGCGCCCAGGCACTGCGAGACGTAGGAGGCGCGCGGCTTCTCGCCCGGATGCAGCAGGTTCCAGCGCTCGGCGGCGAGCCCGTCGCGGCGCAGCTCGGTGAAGCTGGGGCAGCTCCACACGTCGGCCGCGACACCCCAGTCGTTCTTCAGCAGCTGCGCGGCGGCCATCACCTCGCGCAGGATCGTGCCGCTGCCCAGCAGCTGCACGCGCGGACCCTTCGCCGCGCCCGCATCGCTCAACTTGTACATCCCCTTGAGGATGCCCTCGCGCGCATCGGCGGGCAGCGCCGGGTGCGGGTAGTTCTCGTTCATCAGCGTCACGTAGTAGAAGACGTCCTCCTGCTCTTCCACCATGCGGCGCAGCCCGTCCTGGATGATCACCGCGACCTCGAAGGCGAAGGTCGGGTCGTAGGAGATGCAGTTCGGGATCACGGACGAGAGCACGTGGCTGTGGCCGTCCTCGTGCTGCAGGCCCTCGCCGTTCAGCGTGGTGCGCCCCGCGGTGCCGCCCAGCAGGAAGCCGCGCGCGCGCATGTCGCCCGAGGCCCATGCGAGGTCGCCCACGCGCTGCAGCCCGAACATCGAGTAGAAGATGTAGAAGGGGATCATCGGCACGTCGCTGTTCGAGTACGCCGTCGCCGCGGCCATCCACGAGCACATGGCGCCCGCCTCGTTGATCCCCTCCTGGAGGATCTGGCCGTTCTTGTCCTCCTTGTAGAACATCAGCTGGTCGCTGTCCTCGGGCTCGTAGAGCTGGCCCACCTGCGAGTAGATGCCCAGCTGGCGGAAAAGCCCCTCCATGCCGAAGGTGCGCGACTCGTCGGGCACGATGGGCACCACGTTCTTGCCCACCCCCTTGTCCTTCACGAGCTGCGTGAGCATGCGCACGAAGGCCATGGTGGTGGAGATCTCGCGTCCCTCGGCGGTGGCTTCCAGCAGCGGCTTGAAGGCCTCGAGCTTGGGCACGGCGAGCCTGGTGCTCTTGCGCCGGCGCTGCGGAAGCGAGCCGCCGCGCTGCGCGCGCAGCTCCTTCAGGTACTTCATCTCCGGCGAGCTTTCGGGCGGCCGGTAGTAGGGCACGTCGGCGAGCTTGTCGTCGGGAATCGGGATGGCGAAGCGGTCGCGGAACTGCCGCAGCGCCTCGATGGGCATCTTCTTCTGCTGGTGCGCGATGTTCTTGCCTTCGCCCACCGCGCCCATGCCGTAGCCCTTCACCGTCTTGGCGAGGATCACGGTGGGCTGGCCCTTGTGCTTCACGGCCGCGGCGTACGCCGAGTACACCTTGTGCGGGTCGTGCCCGCCGCGATTCAGGCGCCAGATGTCCTCGTCGCTCATGTTGGCCACGCGCGCCTTGAGCTCGGGGTACTTGCCGAAGAAATGCTCGCGCACGTACGCGCCGTCGCGGCTCTTGAACTTCTGGTACTCGCCGTCCACCGCCTCTTCCATGCGCCTCAACAGCAGGCCGTCCTTGTCGTGCGAGAGCAGCGGGTCCCAGTAGGAGCCCCAGATCACCTTGATCACGTTCCAGCCGGCGCCGCGGAAATCGGCTTCCAGCTCCTGGATGATCTTGCCGTTGCCGCGCACCGGGCCGTCCAGGCGCTGCAGGTTGCAGTTCACGACGAATATGAGGTTGTCCAGGTTCTCGCGCGCGGCCATGCCGATGGCGCCCATGGATTCGGGCTCGTCCATCTCGCCGTCGCCCATGAAGGCCCACACGTGGCGGCCCTCGGTCTTCGCGTGCCCGCGGTCCTCGAGGTAGTGCAGGAAGCGCGCCTGGTAGATTGCCTGGATCGGCCCCAGGCCCATGGACACCGTCGGGAATTGCCAGAAGTCCGGCATGAGCCAGGGGTGCGGATACGACGCGATGCCCTTGCCGTCCACCTCCTGGCGGAAGTTGTCCAGTTGCGCCTCGGTAAGGCGCCCCTCCAGGAAGGCGCGCGCGTACACGCCGGGCGAGGAGTGCCCCTGCATGTACACGAGGTCGCCGCCGTGCTTGTCGGTGGGGGCGTTCCAGAAATGGTTGAAGCCGATGTCGTAGAGCGTGGCCGCGGAGGCGTAGCTCGCGATGTGCCCGCCGAGCTCCAGGTCCTTCTTGCCCGCGCGCAGCACGAGCGCCACCGCGTTCCAGCGCACCATCGAGCGCAGCCGCGACTCGATCGCCTGGTCGCCCGGGATCGGCTCCTCCAGGTGCGGCGGAATCGTGTTGATATAGGCGGTGTTGGCGGAGTAGGGGATGTACGCGCCGGAGCGGCGCGCCTTGTCCACCAGCTGCTCGAGGATGAAGTGCGCGCGGTCCGGCCCTTCGATCTCGAGCACCGCGTCCAATGAATCGACCCATTCACGGGTCTCGAGCGGATCGACGTCCTGGAGACGGTCCATGAAAATCACTCTCGGGGGTGCGAAAACCCAATCGTATAATGACTGGCTTCGTCGCGCCGGGGCCTGACCTGGGCGGGGAAACTATCTTGAGAAATCAGGGAGATGGGTCGCGAAGCGGGATTGTTTCTCAAAAAAGCTTTTTAAGTTATTATAAATCCGAGATTTTGCGGGCTGAGCCGTCAACAAAAACCGGAAACGGGATGACACAACAGGCGCACCGGAAAAGGGAGGACGTTTCGGCGGGCACTTGCGGGGGACGCGCATGAACCTCACGCAGGCGCTTGCCTCTGCGAGCCTCACGGATCCGGGACGCGTCCGGGATCACAATGAAGACTGCATCGAGTCGCGGCCGGACATCGGGCTGTTCGTCCTCGCGGACGGCATGGGCGGGTACAACGCCGGCGAGGTCGCGAGCGGCATGGCCACGTCCCTCATCTCCGACGGCCTGCAGGATGCCTGGAATCCCCACGACGTCGAGCGCCTGGGCCGCGACGAGGCCAAGGCCCTGTCCGAGCGGCTGCTGCGCGAGCAGATCGCGCGCGCCAACAGCGCCATCTACACCACTTCGCAGAACAACCCCGAGTGCGCCGGCATGGGCACGACGCTGGTCGTGACGCTCTTCTTCGACAACTTCCTCACCGTGGCCCACATCGGCGACTCTCGCCTGTACCGGCTGCGCGGCGAGTCGATGGAGCAGGTCACGCGCGACCACTCGCTGCTGCAGGAGCAGCTCGACTCCGGCCTCATCACGCCCGAGGAAGCCAAGCTCTCGCAGAACAAGAACCTCGTCACCCGAGCGCTCGGCATCGACCCCACCGTCGAGCCCGAGATCCACGTCTACGAGACGCAGCCCGACGACACGTTCCTCTTGTGCTCGGATGGCCTCTCCGACATGGTGGAGGACGAGGAGATCCGGCTCACGCTCATCACGCTCAAGTCCAACCCGAACCTCACGGTGCAGCAGCTGGTCCAGGCGGCCAACGACAACGGCGGCCGCGACAACATCTCGGCGATGCTGATCCGCGTAAGCGAGCCGTTCGGCGTGCCGCGCGGCTGGATCGCGCGCCTCAAGGCATTCTTCCGGTAATACCCAAGGAAAAACGACTATGGCCAAGCTCATCCTCAGCGTCGACGGGCAAGTGCTCAAGGAGTACCAGCTCTCGAAGGAGCGCACCCTGATCGGGCGAAAACCGCACAACGACATCCAGATCGACAACCTGGCGGTGAGCGGCGAGCACGCGGCCATCATCACGATCCTGAACGACTCGTTCATCGAGGACCTGGGCAGCACCAACGGGACCATGGTGAACGGCAAGCCGGTCAAGAAGCACTTCCTGCAGAACAACGACGTGGTCGAGATCGGCAAGCACAAGCTCAAGTACTTCAACGACGCGCCCACCGCGGCGACGGCGGCCGACTTCGAGAAGACCATGATCATCCGCAACCCGGCCAAGGCGGCACCGACGCCCGCGCCCGCGGAAAAGTCCATGGGCGACACGCAGACCAACCTGAAGCCGCTCGCCGCCGAGGCGCCCAAGCCCGCGCCGGCACCCACGGCCACCGCGACCCAGCCGCCCGCGCCCCAGCCGGCCGCGCCGGCCCCGGCGCCGGCGCCTGCTCCCGCCCCGGCGCCCGCGCCGGCCGCCCCCGCCCCCGCCGCCGCCCCCGCGGCCGGCGGGACACCGCTGCGCGAGGCCGCCATCCAGGTCCTCTCGGGGGCCGCGGCCGGACGCACGCTCGACCTCACCAAGAACCTCACGACGATCGGCAAGCCGGGCATGCAGGTGGCGGTCATCACCAAGCGGCCCAACGGCTACTTCATCACCCACGTCGAGGGCGCGACCTATCCCACCATCAACGGCGCCTCGCTCGGTGCCCAGGCCCGCCAGCTCGGCGACCACGACCTGATCGAGATCGCCGGGGTGAAGATGGAGTTCTTCTACAAGCCGTGAGCGGCGCCGGGGCGCGCGGCCTCTCCCGGGGCCCGACGCGCCTCACTCGCCGACTGCGGCTTTTTCTGTGGAATCGCTCACTGCGGGCGTGATAACGTGGGCTGATAATGGGACGAGAGTCCGTACTCCATCGGAGCCACGCCGCGGAAGAGCCACGCGAACCGGTTACCGCACTGGCGCAGGCCGCCAAGATCCGGGTGCTGGGTTGCAGCGGCGGCATCGGCGGCAGCCTGCGCACCACGTCGTTCCTGGTGGACGAGGACGTCCTGATCGACGCGGGAACGGGCGTGGGCGACCTCTCCCTGGAGCAGCTCGCGAAGATCGACCACATCTTCATCAGCCACTCGCACCTGGACCACGTGACGAGCATTCCCTTCCTGGTGGACACCGTGTGCTGGATGCGCCGGCACCCGATCAAGGTCTACGGGATCAAGGAGACGCTCGACATCCTGCGCGCGCACCTCTTCAACTGGAAGATCTGGCCGGACTTCACGCAGATCCCGGACGGCGACAATCCCTTCATGGTCTACAGCGAGATCCGCGTGGGCGAGCCCGTGGAGCTGCGCGGGCGGCGCTTCACGGCGATCCCCGCCAACCACACGGTGCCGGCGGTAGGCTATTCGGTGGAGGCCGCGAAGGCCTCCCTCGTCTTCAGCGGCGACACCTCCGTGAACGACGCCCTCTGGAACGTCGTGAACCGGATCGCCAACCTGAAGTACCTCATCATCGAGACCGCGTTCTCCAACAAGGAGCGCGAGATCGCGATGGCCTCCAAGCACCTGTGCCCGCGCATGCTGGCCGAGGAGCTGGAGAAGATGCGCGTGAGGCCCGAGGTGTTCATCACGCACCTGAAGCCGGGCGAAGGGGCCCTCACGATGAAGGAAGTGGGCGAAGCGGCCGGGCGGTGGCGCCCGCGCATGCTCGAGAACAACCAGGAATTCTCCCTGTAGGGGAGCAAAGGCAGGTTCGACCATGAGCGCCGTACTCGACACCAAGATCCCAGCCTCCGGCAACGTCGCGGACATGAGCGTGAAGCTCGCGTTCTCGAAGAAGCTGCAGGCCGTGACCAACCGCATCCACTCGACCAACAACGTCGACGAGATCATCCTCGACGTGTCGCGCGACATCTGCCAGCTCTTCGAGGCCGATCGCATGACGGTCTACACGACGAGCGAGGACGGCTCGTCGATCGTCTCGAAGGTGAAGACGGGCCTGAACTCCTTCAAGGACATCAAGCTGCCCATCTCGGAGTCCTCGCTCGCCGGGTTCGCCGCGCTGAACAAGCGGCACATGAACATCAAGGACGTCTACGATGACGCCGAGCTCAAGCAGTACTCGCCCAACCTCACGTTCCTGAAGGCGGTCGACCAGCGCACCGGCTACCGCTCCAAGCAGATGCTGATCGCGCCGATCCTGGGCGGCGACTCGGGCACCGAACTCATGGGCGTGATCCAGCTCATCAACAACCTGGCCGGCCAGCCCTTCTCGTCGCTGCACGACGAGGGCGTGATGGAGCTGTCCAAGACGCTCGCGATCGCCTTCCGCGTGCGCCAGCAGATGCCGGGCACGATCTCGTCGAAGTTCGAGTACCTGGTGATCGACAACGTGATCGCCGCGGGCGAGCTCGACCTCGCGACCAAGGCCGCGCGCCGCAAGAACAAGAACGTGGAGGACGTCCTCATCGAGGAGTTCCAGGTGAAGCCGCCGGCCATCGGCGCGGCGCTCGCCAAGTTCTTCGGCGTGGAGTACGAGCCCTTCAAGCCCGACCGCATCAAGCCGCCGGACCTGCTGAAGAACATCAAGCGCGACTACGCCGAGGGCAACCACTGGGTGCCGCTCGAGGATTCCAAGAACGGCATCGTCGTGATGTCCACCGACCCCGAGCGCGTGCGCAACTCGCGCATGGTGGAGAACGTGTTCCCGCGCTCCAAGGTGGTCTACAAGGTCTGCACCGAGAAGGACTTCAAGCTCACGCTCGACCATTTCTTCGGCGCCGACAGCGGCCTGGGGAGCATGGGCAGCGAGTCGATCGGCGACCTGCTGGGCGGCCTCGAGACCGACGACGAATTCGGCGAGGGCAGCGGCGCCGACGACGTCTCGGCGGCGGCCGACAACGAGCTCGTGAAGCTCGTGAACAAGATCATCGTGGATGCCTACCAGCAGGGCGCTTCCGACATCCACGTGGAGCCGCTGCCCGGCAAGCAGAAGACCGGCATCCGCTTCCGCAAGGACGGGACGCTCATGAACTACATCGAGGTCCCGGCGGCGTACCGCCAGCCGCTGGTGACGCGCCTGAAGATCATGTGCGACCTCGACATCTCGGAGAAGCGCCGGCCGCAGGACGGCAAGATCAAGTTCAAGAAGTTCGGCCCCCTCGACATCGAGCTGCGCGTGGCGACCATTCCCACCGCCGGCGGCGTCGAGGACGTGGTGATGCGCATCCTCGCCGCGGGCGAGCCGATCCCGCTCGACAAGCTGGGCGTGCTGCCGACCAACATGGAGCGCCTGAAGAGCTGCATCACCAAGCCCTATGGCCTGTTCTTCGTGTGCGGCCCGACGGGTTCCGGCAAGACGACCACCCTGCACTCGGTGCTGGGCTCGCTCAACACCGTGGACACCAAGATCTGGACCGCGGAGGACCCGGTCGAGATCACGCAGAAGGGGCTTCGCCAGTGCCAGATGAACCCGAAGGCGGGGCTCACGTTCGCAACGGCGATGAAGGCGTTCCTGCGCGCGGACCCGGACATCATCATGGTGGGTGAGATGCGCGACAAGGACACCACGTCCATCGGCATCGAGGCCTCGCTCACGGGCCACCTGGTGTTCGCCACCCTGCACACGAACTCCGCCCCGGAATCCATCATCCGCCTGCTGGACATGGGAATGGACCCCTTCAACTTCGCCGACGCGCTGCTGGGCATCCTCGCGCAGCGCCTCGCCAAGCGCCTGTGCAAGTGCAAGGAGGCCTACACGCCGAGCCAGGACGAGGTGAAGCACTTCGTGACCGAGTACTGCACGGAGCTGCTCAACACGCCCGAGTTCAAGGCCGACACCCCGGGCAGCTACAAGAAGGTGTTCGAGCGCTTCCAGAAGGACTACGGCTTCGGCAAGCCCGACTACAAGATGTACAAGCCGAAGGGATGCGATGCGTGCGGCGGCAGCGGCTACAAGGGCCGTTGCGGCCTGCACGAGATGCTGGTGGGCACGGACCCCGTGAAGAAGCTGATCCAGGAGCACGCGCGCGTGGCCGAGATCCTCGCCACGGCACTGAGCGAAGGCATGCTCACGCTGAAGATGGACGGCATGGAGAAGGTCCTGCAGGGCGTCACCGACATGGCGCAGGTCCGGGCGGTCTGTATCAAGTGACGGCGCGCAAGGCATCGGAAAGTGCCGTCATCCCCGCGCCGGCGGGGATCCAGGCCGGTGCCTCGCGAAGCGCGAGGACCTCCGCGAAGGACCTGCGGCGCTCCCTCGAGACCCACTTCCTCTCCAAGCTCGAGTACCTCAACGCGATCGGCATCGCGCTCTCGCAGGAGCGCGACATCAACAAGCTCCTCGAGACGATCCTCATCGCGGCGAAGAACCTCACGAGGGCCGACGGGGGCACGCTCTACCGGCTGGTGGACGACCGCCTGCAGTTCGAGATCCTGCGCACCGACTCGCTCGGCATCGCCATGGGCGGCACCTCGGGCAACCCGGTGCCTTTCTACCCGATCCCGCTGCACAACAAGGACGGCCAGCCCAACTACACGATGATCGCGGCCTACGCGGCGCTCACGCACAAGACGGTGAACGTCGCCGACGCCTACACCGAGGAAGGCTTCGACTTCTCGGGCACGCGCAACTTCGACAAGCGCACCGGCTACCGCTCCACGTCGTTCCTCACCGTGCCGATGAAGAACCACGAGGGGAACATCATCGGCGTGCTGCAGCTGCTGAACGCCACCGAGGAGGGCAGCGGGCGCGTGACCACCTTCGGCGAGGAGGACCAGCGCCTCGCCGAGTCGCTCGCCTCCCAGGCGGCCATCGCGCTCACCAACCGCCTGCTGATCCAGCAGCTCGAGGTGCTGTTCGAGTCCCTGATCGACCTCATCAACACCGCGATCGACGAGAAGAGCCCCTACACCGGCGGGCACTGCAAGCGCGTGCCGATGCTCACGATGATGCTCGCCGAGGCCGCCCACGAGGCCGACAGCGGCGCCCTCGCGAACTTCCGGATGACCGACAAGGACCGCTACGAGCTCAAGATCGCGGGCCTGCTGCACGACTGCGGCAAGATCACCACGCCCGTCCACGTCGTGGACAAGGCGACCAAGCTGCAGACCATCTTCGACCGCGTCGAGCTCCTCGGCACGCGCTTCGAGGCGTTGAAGCGCGAGGCCGAGATCGAGATGCTGCGCGCCAAGGTCGCCGCCCTCGAGGCGGGCGACGAGCAGAGCGCGCGCCGCGCGGAGGAGGCGTGCGCCGCGAAGCTGCGCCAGTACGACGACGACCGCGAGTTCATCCGCCGCACCAACATCGGCAGCGAGCGCATGAAGGCCGAGGACCAGGCGCGCGTCTCGCAGATCGCCCGCTACACCTGGCGCAACGAGCACGGCCAGGCCGAGCGCTTCCTCACCAGGGACGAGGAAGACAACCTCAACATCCCGTACGGCACGCTCAACCCGGGCGAGCGTGAGATCATCAACCACCACATCGTCGCCACCATCAAGATGCTCGAAGCCCTTCCCTGGCCGCGCCACCTCGTGAACGTTCCCGAATACGCCGGCGGCCACCACGAGCGCATGGACGGCAAGGGCTACCCGCGCGGCCTCACGCGCGAGCAGATGAGCGTGCAGGCCCGCGTGATGGGCATCGCCGACATCTTCGAGGCGCTCACCGCCAAGGACCGGCCCTACAAGCCGGGCAAGACGCTCTCCGAGAGCCTCGCCATCCTCGGGCGCATGAAGGAGGGCGGCCACGTGGATCCGGACCTGTTCGACATCTTCGTGCGCGACAAGGTGTACCTGCGCTACGCGCGCGAGTTCCTCGATCCGGAGCAGATCGACGAAGTCGACGAGACGCGTATTCCCGGCTACAAGCCGTGAGGGGGCCCACCCGGGTTCCCGTCGGCGTCTTCTTCGCGCTCTTCACGATCTCCGGCTTCGCCGGGCTGATCTACGAGTCGATCTGGAGCCACTACCTCAAGCTCTTCCTCGGCCACGCCGCGTACGCCCAGACGCTGGTGCTCGCCATCTTCATGGGCGGGATGGCCATCGGCTCGTGGCTGGTGAGCCGCTTCACCCACCGCATCCGCAACCTCCTCGCGGGATACGCGTTCGCGGAGCTGGGCATCGGCTTCCTCGCCATTGCGTTCCACCGCGTCTTCGTGGGGGTCACGGGCTGGGCCTACGACTCGGTGATGCCGGCGCTCGCGGGCACGGGCGTGGACCTCTTCAAGTGGTCGCTCGCCTCGCTGCTCATCCTGCCGGCCTCGATCCTGCTCGGCACCACGTTCCCGCTCATGAGCGCGGGCGTGATGCGCCTGTACCCGGGGTCGGGCGGGCGGTCGCTCTCGATGCTCTACTTCACCAACAGCTTCGGCGCGGCGCTCGGCGTGCTCGCGAGCGGCTTCTTCCTGATCGACAACCTGGGCCTGCCGGGGACGATCCTCACCGCGGGCCTGCTGAACGCGGT
>Ga0335082_10008642_pt1 | contig 11067 bp, 11 predicted proteins | sample Lox_Sample_41_FD_206718 | JGI IMG/M metagenome (GOLD analysis project Ga0335082, IMG submission 206718) | Soil microbial communities from Loxahatchee National Wildlife Refuge, Florida, United States - Lox_Sample_4.1 | ecosystem: Environmental > Terrestrial > Soil > Wetlands | place: USA... | reverse complement strand
CCGCTCCGCGAATCGGCGGAGCGCATCCACGTCGAGCGGTAGCAGGCGTGCTGCGCCGGCGTCACCTTCGCGCGCCCGCGCGGACATCGTCTGCTCGGGCACCGCGGATCGATGCGTCGACGAGCTCGATCGGATGGAACGCGGGCAGCGGACGGCCCGCGCGCCGGAGCGCGGCCGTGACCTGGAGGAGGCAGCCGGGGTTCGCGGTCGCGTATGCCGACGGCGACGTCTCGAGCACGCGCTGCGCCTTCCGGTCGCCGAGCTCGCGTGCCGGAAGCGGCTCCACGAGGTTGTAGATTCCCGCGCTGCCGCAGCAGATGTCCTGCTCTGCCGGCTCGAGGAGCTCGAGGCCCGGGATCGCGCTCAGCGCGCCCCGGGGCTGCGTGACGATTCCCTGCGCATGCCGGAGGTGGCACGAGTCCTGGAACGCGACGCTGAGCGGAAGCGCATGTCTGGGCGCGGGCGCCGGCGCATCCGCGAGCAGCTCCGAGACGTCGACGACGTTGGCGACGCCGTGATCCTTGAGGTGGGACCCGCAGCCCGCGGCGTTGGTCACGATCGCGTCGAAGCCGGCGAGTGAGCGCTCCAGGGCCCGCGCCCGGGCGACTCCGGCATCGAGTCGTCCCGCGTGCGCGTCGAGCGCGCCGCAACAGCCTTGCCGGCGCGGCACGTACACGTCGTAGCCGTCGGCGGCGAGCACGCGTGCGGTCGCCGCGTTCACGCCGCCGAACACGACGCTCTGGACGCAGCCCGTGACGACCGCGACCCGCGGGCCGTCGCCCGGCAGGTGCGCGGAGTCGATCCACGGTGGCGCCAGCTCCCGCAGCGGCCGGAACGGGCCCGGGGCGGGAAGCCGGCGCAAGGCGAGCGCCGCGCGCAGGCGCCGCCGGTGCGGAAAGACGCCGAAGACGAGAGCGCGCACCATCCGCTCTCCGGCGCCTCGACGATGGTGTTCCTCGATGTACCGGCGCGTCGACTCGATCAGCCGGTCGTACTGCACGCCGGACGGGCAGGAGGTGACGCAGGCCATGCAGCCGAGGCAGCGGTCGAAATGCTCGACCACGGTCGCGGTGAGCTCGACCGACCCGTCCCCCAGCATGCTCATCAGGTGAATGCGTCCACGGGGGGAGTCCATCTCCTCGCGCCACAACGAATACGTCGGGCAGGTCGGCAGGCAGAAGCCGCAGTGCACGCAATCGGCGATCAGCTCGGTTTGCACAGGGCCTCCTCGACGGTCCGGGCGAGCGGGCTCCAGGCCGGTTCCTGCGCCTCCTCGACGTACGCGACGCGCGGGCCGGGCCGCACGAGCGGTGCGTCGCGGCCGTCGTGCTTCACCCTTCCCGGCAACCGTGCCTGGAGCGCCCGAAGCTCGTCCCAGGGATCGCCTTCCTCGCCGCCGAGCTCACCCGCCTGGGCGTCGACCGAGCGCAGCGACCCTTCGAACAGGACGTGCAGGCGTCCGAATGCGAGATCGACCGCGCTCGGTACGAGCGTCGAACGCCGGAGCGCAGGCCAGTGCGCACCGTCCGTGACGATCGTGCGCGTCGCCGACGGCAGGGGATGGAGCCGCAGAGCGACGTGCTCGACGCCTCCGAGCCGGCCCCGCGAACCGCAGAACAGCTTGCCGAGGTCGTAGCCCGCGACGTTCTTCACGACCTTGCCGCCCGAGGTCGCACGCGTACCGTCGCGCAGCGTCACGGTCACGCCGAGAACGAGGTCGCGCATCGTCCCGAACCGATGACGAAGCGGTCCGGAGAGATCTTCCAGGAGGCACTCCTCGATCGTCGGATCGCCCGGCGGATCGAGTGACAGTCGCTGTCCGCGTTCGGCGAGCACCGTCTGGAGGCGTGCGAGGCGCAGACCGCCGGCGACGACACAGGTCAGGTCGCCGGGCTCGTGCTCGCGGATCAGGTCAGAATCGCTCGGCAACGCCGGCCAACTCGAGAGGGTTCGCGCGATACGGCCCGGGTACCTCGCCGCACAGGCGCGGCGTGGGGAAGACCTTGCCCGGGTTCGCGAGCCCGCGTGGATCGAACGCGGAGCGGAGCCGCCGCATCGCCTCGAGATCCGACTCGCCGAACATGAGCGGCATCGCGCATGCCTTGTCGGTTCCCACGCCGTGCTCTCCGGTGATCGAGCCCCCGGCGTCGATGCATGCCTCGAGGATCTTCCCCGCCAGCAGCTCGGCGCGCGCGGCATCGCCGTCGACCCGGGCGTCGTAGAGGACGAGCGGATGCAGGTTCCCGTCACCGGCGTGGAAGACGTTTCCGACACGGAGACCGTGCTCGCGCGACAGCTCCCCGATGCGGTGGAGCACCTCGGGCAAGCGTGTGCGCGGGACCACGCCGTCCTGGACGTAGTAGTTCGGGCGGACGCGGCCCATCGCCGCGAACGCCGCCTTGCGGCCACGCCAGACGGCGGCGCGATCGGCCGCATCGGACGCGATCCGGATCTCGACGGCGCCGTTCGTGCGACAGAGCGACTCGACGGCGGCCAGGTCCTCCTCGACCTGGGCCTCGTGTCCGTCGAGCTCGACGATGAGGACGGCGCCGCAGCCCGGCGGATAGTTCGCTCCGACCGCCGCCTCGGCGGCTTCGATCGTGATTGCGTCCATCATCTCGATCGCCGCGGGCAGGATCCCGGCCGCGATCGTCCCGGAGACGGCCGCGCCGGCGCTGTCGGTCGAGGCAAACCCTGCCAGCAGCGTGCGCACCGTCTCGGGTGCTCGAAGGACTCGAAGGGTGAGCCTCGTCGCGATGCCGAGCGTGCCCTCAGAGCCGACGAAGGCCCCCAGCAGGTCAGGGCCGTCGTCCCAGACGGAAAGGTGGACGAGCTCGCCTGAGGGCAGGACGACGTCCGCGGCCAGCACGTGGTTGACCGTGAATCCGTACTTGAGGCAATGCGCTCCCCCGGAGTTCTCGGCCACGTTGCCGCCGATCGTGCAGACCTGCTGCGACGACGGGTCGGGGGCGTAGTAGAAGCCTTCGCCCGCGACGGCGCGTGTCACGTCGAGGTTCGCGACCCCCGGCTCGACCTCGACCTCGCCCGCGTCGAGATCGATCGCGAGCACCCGGTCCATGCGGGCGAGGGAGATGACGATCCCGTCGGCCACCGGAAGGGCGCCGCCGGAGAGGCCGGTGCCGGCGCCGCGCGCGACGAACGGGATCTGTGCCTCGTTGCAGAGACGAACGACGGCCTGCACCTCCTCCGCCGATCGTGGCAGCGCCACGAGCGCGGGCACGACGCGCCGACCGGTGAGCCCGTCGCACTCGTACGTTCGCAGCTGCTCGGGCTCGCGAATCGTCTCCGCCGCCGCCGCGAACCTCTCGACGAGTGCCGACGACAGGCCCATCGCCGCAACCTACATCGTAGGATCGAGGCGACTGATGGCCCGTCCCGTCACCCTCTTCACCGGGCAGTGGGCCGACCTGCCGCTCGAGGAGCTCGCCGGCCGCTGCGCAGGCTGGGGCTTCGACGGCCTCGAGCTCGCGTGCTGGGGCGATCACTTCGAGGTCGACAAGGCGATCGCGGACGACGGCTACGCCCGTGGCCGGCGCTCCCTGCTCGAGCGGCACGGCCTCGGCGTGTGGGCGATCGGCGCGCACCTCGTCGGGCAGGCCGTCTGCGACCGCATCGACGAGCGCCACCGTGCGATCCTGCCGCCCGAGGTCTACGGCGACGGAGCTGCCGAGGGAGTGCACGAACGCGCCGCCGAGCGGATGAAGGACACCGCGCGCGCTGCGGCCCGGCTCGGGGTGACGCAGGTCAACGGCTTCACCGGCTCCTCGATCTGGCACCTCATCTACTCGTTCCCGCCAAACGACTTCGACGAGATCGAACGCGCGTACCAGGAGTTCGCAGAGCGGTGGGGCCCGATCATGGACGTGTTCGCCACGGAGGGCGTTCGATTCGGGCTCGAGGTGCATCCGACGGAGATCGCGTACGACTTCGTCACGACCCGCAGGACGTTCGACGCGATCGGCCGCCGGCCGGAGTTCGGGATCAACCTCGACCCGAGCCATTTCGCCCACCAGTTCCTCGACCCGGCGCGGTTTGCCCTCGAGTTCGCCGATCGGATCTATCACGTGCACGTCAAGGACTCGCGCAGGCGGCTCGACGGCCGCAGGTCGATCCTCGGCTCGCATCTGGACTTCGGCGAGGAGCAGCGCGGTTGGGACTTCGTCTCTCCAGGGCACGGAGACGTCGACTTCGAGGAGGTGTTCCGGGCGCTGAACCGCATCGGCTACGGCGGCCCGCTGTCGATCGAGTGGGAAGACAGCGGCATGGACCGCGACTGGGGTGCCGTCGACGCGCTCGCGTTCGTCCGTCGCACCGACTTCGCGCCGTCGTCGGTCGCTTTCGACGCCGCGATGCAGAAGGCGGGCGTCGAGTGAGCTCGCCCGATGCCGAGGAGCGGGCTGAGACGGAGATCTTCGGGCGCCGGTGGACGTGGAGCCGCGAGCCGGTCGGCTGGGCGTTCGCCGCTGAGACGCTGACCTGGCGCTGCCCGGGCGGCACGGACTACTGGCGCACCACCGAGGGCCTGGAGCCGGTGCACAACGGCTGCTCGCTCCTGACGCGAGTCGAGGCCGACTTCGAGCTCGAGCTGCTCGTCGGCGGCGAGTTCGCCGACCGCTACGACCAGGCGGGGCTGATGGTGCTCGCGTCCGAGGAGCGGTGGCTGAAAGCGGGCATCGAGGTGGACGGCGAGCACTGGCTGTCCGCCGTCCACACGCGCGACGAGTCGGACTGGTCGCGGGAACGCTGGAACGGCTCGCAGGCGCGGATCCGCGCCGTTCGGACGGACGGGACGATCGAGGTGTCGACAGACGAGAGCGGTCGGTGGCGGATCTTCCGCACGCTCTTTCTCCCGGGGCCCGTAGCCGTCGGGCCCTACTCGTGCGCCCCGAAGGGCGCCGGTTTCGAGGCGCGCGCGAGCGCGCTTCGGCTCGCGGGCTGACCGCTATCTGACGAGGAGCGCGGCGCCGATCGCGCCGCCGTCGTCGCCCAGCTCCGCGGGCCGGACGGAGGGATCGCGCGTCGGGTTGAAGATGTGCGGGCGCATCTTCTCGCGGATGCGCGCGGCCCCCTCCGGGCCGAAGCGCGTCCCGAGCCCGCCGCCCACGACGACGCCGTCGATGTCGAGGAGGTTGACGACCGAGGCGCAGGCCGCGCCGATCGCGTCGTACGCATCCTCGATGAGCTCGCGCGCGAGCGCGTCGTCCTCCTTGAGCGCGCGTTCCCACACACCGCTCGTGAGCCGATCCCGGTTGGCCTTCCGCATCAGGTCGAACAGCTTCGTCCGTTGCCCGCGTTCGTGCAGGTGCCGTGCCCTCGCCTCCATCGCCGCCCTGCCGGCGTACGCCTCGGCGCAGCCGCGACGGCCGCACGGGCAGATGCGGCCGTTGAGCTTCACAACCGTGTGTCCGAGCTCCCCGGATGCGCCGTTGCCCTCCCAGCGCCGCCCGCCGAGCACGACGCAGCCGCCGACGCCCGTCCCCCACCAGACTGCGAGAAACGACGGAAGGTCGCGGCCGGCGCCGAGCTCGAGCTCGGCGGACGCGGCGACCGCGACGTCGTTCGCCACCCGGACGCGCGTGCCCACGCGGTGGGAGAGCTCCTCGGCGAAGGGATACGGATCGACCCAGCCGCCGGCAAGGTTCGAGTTGAAGCCGACCGTGCCGGCGGCGGGATCGACGGCGCCAGGTGATCCGACTCCGACTCCGGTCAGCTGATCGATGCCGGCCGCCGCGTCGGCGGCGGCGTCCTCGACGGCACGGGCGATCGCATCGACGACTGCTGCGGCGCCGCCTTCGGTCGGCGTTCGCCGGCGCGCCCGGCCGATCACGTCGCGGTCCCCGTCGAGCATCAGGACGTCGATCTTCGTGCCGCCCAGATCCACTCCGGCGCGCATGGATTCGAGCCTACTCCGCGGGGCCCGCGCTCGGCTGCCGAATCACCCGTCGCGCGTCCACGTCCCACCGCCACGCGTTTTCCTGCGTCAGGTGGGCCCCTCCGATCCAGCGGTCGATGCCGAGCAGTTCGACGCGATCCGCGTCTCCCCGGAGAACGGCGTGGCCTTCGTCGGTGACGCGTAGCCGCAGCCTCGCGAACAGGCGTGGATCTCCCGTCGGCGGCGATGGGGGAAGCGGTCCGCCGTTCGCGGATTCGACCAGGCGCGCGCGCCCTCCTCCGAGCGCAGCCAGCCTGCGGTAGAACCAGGTGTCGCCGAGGAACGGCGCGTGCTCCAGCCGCTGCGAGGCCACGAACGCAGCACCCGGTGTGTCCGCGCCCGCGGCCACTGCCTCGAGCGCGAGGCGTTCAGTCGTCGAGAGCCCGTTGTCCGCCGAGGGAAGCTCCTCGAGCAGGCGCTCCAGGGCGGGAGCGAGGTACGGGAGGTCCGGAACGCTCCGGTTCGCGAGGGTCGCCAGCCCCGCGGGATCCCCCGCGCGGAACGCGGCCCAGGTCGTGGTCGCCGCGGCGAGCGCTTCTCGAGACGCGGGCGTGCGGCCCGGCCAGAGCGTCTCCAGCTCGTCGGCGGTCAGCTCGCCGAGGCCCGTGAACCGCCGCCTGCCCGGGAAGGAGCCGATCACGATCAGCTCCGGCGACGTCTGGATCTCGGCTGCGAGGGCGAGCGTCGAGCAGCTGGAGCTGGTCGTAGAGATCGTGCTCGAACCACAGCACCGTCTGACGACCCTCCTCGAGCGCTTCCAGAAACTGATGGTCGCGCCGCTGGAGCGCCGACAGGAGCGCTCGCCGGTTGCCCCAGCCGCACTCGGAGAGGAAGCCCGCGCGGATGCGAAGCAGGTTGGCGCGCGTCCCCCCGGGCACCGGTCCTTCGTGCAGGACGTCGGACCACGGGAGCACGGCGCCGGCGAGCCGGGTCTGCCGCAGCGTGTTCCCGGCGCTTTCGCCGTTCGTGACGTGGAGAACGACGGGCCGCACCCGCGACTCCTTCCCGCGCCGGGCCAGGTACGCGGCGCCGCAGGTGCAGTCGTCGAGCGAGCTGCACGCACAGCCGACGACCCGGGCGAGCTCGTCGCGCATCCGTCTGAGCCCGGCGATGCGACCGTCGATCTCGTCGATCTTCGCCGCCATGCGGATCCGCAGCGCTTCGGAAGGCGAAGCCGTCCTGCGTGCGTCGCTCAGGTACTCGGCGATCTCCGTCAACGCCCACGACGGCCGCCAACCAGGGAGAATGGCCGCGTGGCGCCCGTCTCCGCACAGCTGCAGGAGCTCGCCGAGCGATACACCGAAGCGTGGTGCAGTCACGACCCCGCGCGGGTCGCGGCGCACTACGCGCCCGGCGGCTCGCTGACGATCAACGACGGCGCTCCGTCGGCCGGGAGAGCCGCGATCACCGAGGCGGCGCGTTCGTTCATGGTCGCGTTCCCGGACCTGCAGGTGCTGATGGACGACGTCCGCCAGACCGGTGAGCAGGCCGAGTACCACTGGACGCTCGTCGGGACGAACACCGGGCCCGGCGGAACGGGGCAGAGCGTCCGCATCAGCGGCTTCGAGGAGTGGACGATCGGCGACGGCGGTCTGATCGCGGCGTCGCTGGGGCACTTCGACGAGGCGGAGTACGCGCGGCAGCTCGAGCGCGGCCTCGATTCCTAGACGCCGCTGAAGTCGACCTCCTTGGTCTTCACCGTGCCGGCCGTGCGTCCCGGCGCCGACTGATAGTTCCAGTAGAGGTTCGTGTGCGCGATCACCAGGTGCGGCGGCGGCGCTCCCCACGACGTCTGGTTCTCCGTCGTGTGCGCGTCGCTCACGAGCGTCGCGTCGTAGCCCCTGACGAACGCGCCGTGAAGTGTCGAACGGATGCACGCGTCGGTCTGCGCGCCCACGACGACGAGACGGCCGACGCCGAGCCCCGAGAGCACTTCCTCGAGCTCCGTGTCCTCGAACGAATCGCCGTAGCTCTTCTCGATCAGAGGCTCGGTCTCACCGGGGTCGAGCTCGGGAACGATCCGCCACTCGTCGCTTCCCCTCGCAAGGCCCCCGTCGGAGTGCTGCACCCAGACGACTGGAACCTCTTCTCGCCGCGCCTTTTCGACGAGGCTGCCGACGTTCGCGACGACGGCGTCGCGCTCGTGCGCACCCTCGACGACGCCGTTCTGAACGTCGACGACGAGAAGCGCTGTGTTGGGCCTGTCGTGAAGTGTGGTCATGCCGGCCACCGTAGACGTTAAGCCCGGGCCTGCGACGGGAAGATCTTCTGCGGGCCCTTGCGTCTCGTGATCGGACGGCCAACTGCCCAGGTCGTCGAACGTGAAGGAGGGGGATCTCAATGACCGATTCTTCGAGCCCGACGATTCCGGCCGGGTACGTGCCGGTCGGTGGGAGCGAGCGAGGCCCGCGCCCGACGTATCGTGCAGTCGGCCCCGCCGACCCGGACGAGCCGGTGCGGGTGGTGATCAAGATGCGGCCGATGAGCGAGGTGCCTGATCCCGATGAGCTCGGGGCGCTCCGCCCGTCGGAGCGGCCGGCGCCGAGCACGCGCGCAGACCACGCGGCGGCGTACGGCGCGTATCCCGCCGACGTCGAGGCGGTGGTGAGCTTCGCACGCGAGCACGGCCTCACGGTCGAGGAAGCCGATCCGGCAACGCGACTGGTCGTGCTGACGGGCACGGTGAAAGAGATGAGCGCCGCGTTCGCGACATCGCTCGAGCGGTTCGAGTCGACGGAGACCGGCAACTCGTACCGCGGTCGCGTCGGCGAGGTGTACGTGCCCGCGCAGCTGGCGAAGGTCGTCACCGTGGTAACCGGCCTGGACAACCGCGAGCAGGTGATGCCGAGCACAGAGGTCGCCCGACATGCGACGAGGACGGTGAGGTACACGCCTCCGGAGCTCGCGCAGATCTACGCGTTCCCGCCCGAGCTGGACGGCAGCGGCCAGTGCATCGGCCTGCTCGAGTTCGGGGGCGGCTTCCGCGACTCCGACCTCGACCACTACTTCTCCGCGATGGGAGTCGCGCGGCCGGCCGTGACCTCGGTCTCTGTCGACGGGACCGGGAACGAGCCGGGATCGGATGCCGACTACGAGGTCGTGCTCGACATCGAGGTCGCCGGCGCGGCCAGCCCGGGAGCGGCGATCGCCGTCTACTTCGCGCAGTTCACCGCGGCCGGGTGGACCGAGGCGCTCACGAAGGCGGTGCACGACCGGACGAACCGACCGTCGGTGCTGTCGATCAGCTGGGGCTATCCGGAGTTCGAAGGCGATTCCAGCTTCGCCTGGACGGCCCAGGTGATGAACGAGGTCTCGACGACGCTGAAGGAGGCGGCCGCACTCGGTGTCACGGTGATCGTCGCCTCCGGCGACGACGGCTCGATCGACGGGATCGGAGACGGCAAGGTGCACGTCGATTTCCCGACGTCGAGCCCCTACGTCCTGAGCTGCGGCGGCACCACGCTCCACTCACAGGGCGGTGAGCGGACGGCCGAGGTCGTCTGGAACCGCGGTATCCGTTCGCAGGGGCAAGGCCACGGGTCGACCGGCGGGGGCGTCTCCGAGCAGTTCGCGCGGCCCGCCTGGCAGCACAACGCGAACGTTCCGCCCTCGGCGAGCACGGGATTCGCGGGGCGCGGCGTCCCGGACGTCGCCGCCGTCGCCGACGCGAAGACCGGCTACGCGCAGTACATCGACGGGAGGATGATCACGGACGGCGGCACCAGTGCCTCGACGCCGCTCTGGGCGGCGTTGATCGCCCGCCTCAACCAGCGGCTGGCAGACGTTGCCGGAGGTCGAACGGTCGGCTACTGGAATCCGCTGCTGTACACGAGCGTCGGCTCGACGTCGGCGTTCTTCGACGTCACGAGCGGCAACAACGACGCGCTCGGGAACCTCGGCGGCGCCTATACGGCGGGCGCGGGTTGGGACGCGTGCACCGGCTGGGGCACGCCGAACGGCAGCAACCTCCTCGAGCAGATGTGAAGTGCGACCGCAGCCCCTGAATCGCCACTATTGAGGGGTGGCCGCTGTTGCGACCGGGATCTGCTGGGGCGTGGTACTGGTCGTCTGGCTCGCCGGCGCCGTGTACGGCGCCCGCAAGGCGCCCGGTGAACGGCAGGGCGCGAACACCGACGCGCTGTGGCGGGTCGGAGCGGTGGTCGTCATGATCCTTCTCCTCCGCCTCGGCCGGCACGACCTGAGTCGCGCCGCCGACCACTCGCTCTGGCTCGAGCTTCCCGGCCTCGTGCTGCTCGTCGCATCGACCGCGTTCACGCTGTGGGCGCGGTTCGCGCTCGGGCGGATGTGGTCGGCGACCCCGAACATGCTCCGTGCGGGCCACGAGCTGCGTACGGACGGGCCGTACGCGGTCACGCGGCATCCGATCTATACCGGGCTGTACGGGATGCTGATCGGATCCGTGCTGCTGAACGGGCTCGGGGTGGCGCTCGCCTTCCTGGTGATCGGCACCGTGGTCCTGGTGACGCGAATCCCGGTCGAGGAGCGGCTGATGAGCAGGACGTTCCCGGAGGAGTACGCGCGCTACCGCGCGCGTGTCCCTCGCCTGGTGCCGGGGCTCAACCTGCTCCGCCGGTCGCACTGATCGGCCGATCGTCGGTAGGGTCGATCCGTGCCCGAGGCGCAGCTCGAGGACTCCGGCTCCGGGCTCGCGCCGACGAGCGACGGCTGGTTCGTCGTGAACGTGCGCGATGCCGAGTGGTGGACCTGGAAGGCGTTCGGCTCGAGCGCCGCCTTCGACACCCGGGAGCGTTCCTTCCCGCAGTTCGGGATCAACGTCAGCGTCCTCGAGCCGGGCAAGCCGAACTGCCTCTACCACTCCGAGTCGCTGCAGGAGGCGTTTCTGGTGCTCTCCGGCGAGTGCCGGCTGCTCGTCGAGGGTGCCGAGCGGGTCCTCCGTCCCTGGGACTTCTTCCACTGCCCGGCCGGCACGGAGCACGTTTTCGTCGGCGCCGGCGACGACCCGTGCGTCGTGCTGATGGTCGGAGCGAGGTCGAAGGACGAGCAGCTGCTCTATCCGGTGTCGGAGCTCGCCGCCCGCTACGACGCGAGCGCCGAGGAGGAGACGCCCGACCCCGACCGGGCCTACGCGCGCT
>Ga0335082_10008641_pt1 | contig 11067 bp, 10 predicted proteins | sample Lox_Sample_41_FD_206718 | JGI IMG/M metagenome (GOLD analysis project Ga0335082, IMG submission 206718) | Soil microbial communities from Loxahatchee National Wildlife Refuge, Florida, United States - Lox_Sample_4.1 | ecosystem: Environmental > Terrestrial > Soil > Wetlands | place: USA... | reverse complement strand
GCGACGAAGATCGCGCCGCCGCCGGGCGAAGACGAGTACGCGTTCGTCGACGACGGCATCTGGGTGCCGGACCCGTTCGTCGGCACCACGGCTTTTCACGACGGGATCGAGGTCACGTGGATCGACGAGGCGGACTGCACGACGCCGTCGCTTCGCGTCGACGCGGCGTCGGGGAGCACGGCGACGCTCGCGTTCATCGCGGCGAGCGACGGCGTCCCGCTCGATCCCGCGTCGATCGTCGCGGACGGCGCGCGCGTCGACGCGCACGAAGACGGCACGTTCACGCTCACGTACGACGCGCTCGCCCCCGAGAAGAACGTCTTCGAGATTGCCGCGAGCGACATGCACGGCCGCGCCGCCGCGCCCGCGCGCCTCACGCTCTGGAACGAAGCGCGCGCGTGGGACTGGCGCGACGCGGTCATCTACCAGGTCGTCGTCGATCGCTACCGAAACGCGAGCGGCGCGCTCCCGGCTCCTCCGACGCCAGCGTCGTTCGCGGGCGGAACGCTCGCGGGCCTCACGGCGAACCTCGACGCGATTTCGTCGCTCGGGTTCAACGCGCTCTGGGTCTCGCCGCTCTACACGAACCCGGAGGGCACGTTCCCCGGCACCGACGGGCGGCAATACAGCGGGTACCACGGCTACTGGCCCATCGCCGCGCGCGCGATCGATCCGCGCTTCGGCACCGAAGCGGACGTCGACGCGCTCGTCGCCGCGGCGCACGCGCGCGGCATGCGCGTCCTCTTCGACGTCGTGCCGCACCACGTGCATCAAGAGCACCCGTACGTCGCGGCGCACCCGGGCAGCGCGTGGTTCACCGATTGGCAAGAAGACTGCGTGTGCGGCGTCGGCTCGTGCGACTGGAACGATCACATCGAGGACTGTTGGTTCGCGTCGTACCTCCCGAGCTTCGAGTGGCACGCGAGCGACGTCGCCGACACGGTGACCGACGACGTCGCGTGGTGGCTCGATCGCTTCGACGCCGACGGACTGCGCATCGACGCGGTGCCGATGATGCCGCGCGCGGCGACGCGACGCATCGCCGACGCGGTGCGCCGCCGCTTCGATCACCCGGGCCAGCGGAGCTACTTGCTCGGCGAGAACTTCGTCGGGGCCGGCGCCTACGATCTCCTGCGCTACCAGCTCGGACCGTTCGGGCTCGACGGCGAGTTCGACTTTCCGACGATGTGGACGATGCGCTCGGTCATCGCCCAGGAGCAAGGCTCGATGAGCGACCTCGACGCGAACGAGAAAGCCGCCGAGGCGTCGTGGGCGGGCTCGGGCGCGGTGATGGCGCGCATGATCGGCAACCACGACGTGTCGCGCTTCTCCTCCGTGAGCGCGGGCGACGACGCGGGCGACGGGTGGATCTCCGCTCCGCAGTCGACCGACCCGCTCGTCTACCAGAAGCAGCGCATGGCGCTCGCGCTCGCGTACACGCTGCCCGGCGCGGCGGTCGTCTATTACGGCGACGAGGTCGGCCTCGCCGGCCGGCAAGATCCCGACTCCCGTCGCGTGATGCCGGGCGACGCGTCGCTCTCGGCGGACCAGCTCGCGACGCGCGCGTTCGTCGCCGCGCTCGGCAAGGCGCGCGCGTGCTCGGACGCGCTCCGGCGCGGGACGTATCGCGCGCTCGTCGCGGACGCCGAGGTGCTCGCGTTCGCGCGGGAGGACCCCGCGGGAAATGACTCGGCGATCGTCGTCGTCGCGCGCAACCCCGCCGCGCCCGTCACGCTCCCGATGCAGGGACTGCCCGCCGGAGCGTGGACGGACGCGCTCGGCAGCGGCGTCGGCTTCGACGCGTCGTCGCCGACGGTCGTGATGCCGTCGCACGCCGTCGCGGTCTTCGTGCCCACGACGAGCGCTTGTCGTTGATCAGGGAATCGGCGGGCAGGGCGGGGCCGCGACGTTGCAGCGCTCGAGATCGATGGGCTCGTCGGACTTCGGAAGCGCGGCGAGGAGCGCCATCGACTCCATCGCCGGTTGGATGCCGACGCATCCGTACGTGCTCGCGATGCGCAAGACGACGTGACCGTGGCGCTCGGTGCGCTCGTCGAGCGTCTGGCCGACGTTCGATGGGCGCGTCACGAACACGACCGCAAGGCGCTCCTTGTCGAAGTGCACCTCGCTCGGCGGCTCGCCGCCGAACGCGCGCCGAAACTCGTCGGCCGACCGCACCACGCGCGCGCGCGTGGCCGCCCCGAGCGGCGTCGCCACGAGGCGCGCGAGGAGAAAGCCCGGCACGGGGATCGGCGCGAGAGGCGTCTTCGCCGGCGTGCAGGTCCCCGTGTCGCGAACGGGGATGCGCTCGGTCGCGCTCGTGAGCGGCGGGGGCGGCGCGGGCGCGCTCGACGCGCTCGGTGCGGCGGACGCCACCGGCTCCGCGCTCGACGCCGCGGGCGCGCTCGACGCCGCGGGCGCCGGCTGGACGACGTGCTCCGCGTGCGCGGGCCCGCACGCGACGAGAAACACGGAACCCCAGAGCGCTCTCATCGTGGGCGAGCGTATCATCCGCCCCGTGCGACGACGCGCGACCGTAACTCACCTCTGAGTTGACACCGCGCCGCCGCGCGACCAAGCTCCGCGGGCCGTGCGTCGCCTGCTCGCGTGCATCCCGTTCGCCCTGCTCCCTCTCGCCTGCGGCGACTCCACGACCAAGCCGCCGGACTACGGCTACCCGCCCGACGCGAACCTCTTCAACACCGGCGACGGCGGTCCCGGCGGCGGGTACGACTCGTCGAGCACGCAGTCCTTCGTGTGCCCGCCCGATCTCGAGCGCTGCGCGCACGACTTCAGCTACCCGTTCAACGGCGAGTCGAGCGTGGAGGTCCGCGGCGACTTCGGCGGCGCGGCGACGTGGTCGAGCGGCGTCCCGATGACGCGCCAGGGAAACGCGTGGGTCGCGACGGTCGACGTGCCGTACGGCAAGCCCGTCCAATACAAATACTTCGTCGACGGCACGACGTGGGCGATCGACCCGAACGCGCCGACGACGACCGACGGCAACAGCAACACGAACAACCTCCTCGCCGCCGTGACGTGCGAGCCCGCGCTCTGCGACGCGCCGCCGGATCCGCCGCCGGGCGTCTTCGACTGGCGCTCGGCCGTCATGTACTTCGTGTTCGTCGACCGCTTCTTCGACGGCAACTCGGGCAACGACTGCCACGTGTCCAACACGTCGCAGTCCAGCACCGCGAACGGCAACTACGAAGGCGGCGACTGGGCCGGCGTCACGCAGAAGATCGACGCCGGCTACTTCGACGACCTCGGCGTGAACACGCTCTGGGTCACGGTGCCGGTCAAGAACGAGGACTTCACCGCGTTCCAAGGCACCGGCGGCGACAGCCACTACTACTCCGGCTACCACGGCTACTGGCCGTACGACATGACGAGCTACGAGACCTGCTTCGGCTCGCTCTCCGATCTGCAGTCGCTCGTCACCGAGGCGCACAAGCACTCGCTCAAGGTGCTGTTCGACTTCGCGATGGTGCAGGTCACGATCGACAGCCCGATCTACCAATCGCACCCGGAGTGGTTCTGGCCGAACTCGTACAACGGCGGCGACTGCATCTGCGGGCAGAACTGCGACTGGAACGCGCAGGGCCTCCAGTGTTGGTTCGCGAGCTACCTGCCGCACTGGAACTACACAGTGCAGGCCGCGCGCGATTACTCCGTCGGCAACGCGATCACGCTGGCCAAGACGACGAACGCCGACGGCTTCCGCCTCGACGCGATCAAACAGGTCGACTCGAGCTGGCTGCTCGAGCTGCGCCAAGAGATCCAATCGCAAGTCGTCCCGCTCCAGTCGCCGCAGCAGCGCTTCTACATGGTCGGCGAGACGTACGACTTCTACGACACGAACTTCATCAAGTCGTTCGTCGATCCGTCCACCAAGCTCGACGGGCAGTTCGACTTTCCCGCGCGGCGAAACCTCGTCGACACGATGCTCCTGAAGAAGCAGTCGATGAACGACCTCGCGAATTTCTACGCGGGCAACGACTTCTTCTACGGCTCGAACGCGGTGATGAGCCCGTTCCTCGGCAACCACGACTTGCCGCGCGTCGTGCACCTCGCGCAGGAGCCGGCGCTGTGGAGCGATCAAGCGTCCGACGGGAAAGACCGCGCGTGGTCGAACCAGCCGAGCGAGCCGACGGACCAGAAGACCTTCGACAAGCTCGCCAACGCGTTCGCCGTGCTCTTCACGAACCAGGGCGCGCCGCTCATCTACTACGGCGACGAGTACGGGCTCGCCGGCGCGGGCGACCCGGACAACCGGCGCTTCATGCAATGGAGCGGATACAACACGGGGCAGCAGTATCTCCACGACCGCATCAAGACGCTGCTCGGCATCCGCAAGGCGCACCCCGCGCTCTACAAAGGCATCCGCACGACGCTCTCCGCCACGCAGGACACGTGGCTCTTCGTCCAGGAGACCATCGCCGAGCAGGTGTACGTCGGCATCAACCGCGGCGACACCGACGCGCAAGTCACCGGCTTGCCCAGCCAGGCGCTCCAGGAGCTCGTGACGCAGACGAGCGCGACGGGCCCGACGGCCACGATCCCTGCGCGCCAGACGCGGATCTGGATCAAGCCATAACGCCACGCAACGTGCGGGCCGGCGTGGCTCGGTTCTCGCACTTCGTGGGGGCGATGGGCCTCGAAGCCGGCGCGGTGCTCGCTCGATCCTACCGATTGCTGCACACGATCGGCGAAGGCGGCATGGGTCGCGTGTGGGTCGCCGAGCAGCTCGCGCTCGAACGCAACGTGGCGGTGAAGGTGCTCTCGGACGAAGCGATCCAGTCGCGGGCGGCGCTCGAGCTCTTCCACCGCGAGGCGCGCGCGACCGCGCGCGTCGACAGCCCGCACGTCATTCGCGTCCTCGACTTCGACGTCACGGAAGAAGGTTGGCCGTTCCTCGTGCTCGAGCTGCTCGTCGGCGAAACGCTCGAAGAGCGCGTCGAGCGCAGTGGCGGGATGCCGCTCGAGGACGTCCGCGCGATCGTCGAGCAGACGTGCGACGCGCTCCAGGCGGCGCATCAATGCGGCATTCTTCATCGCGACATCAAAGCGGAGAACCTCTTTCTCCAGCGCAGCCTCGGCAAGCGCATCGACGTGAAGCTCCTCGACTTCGGCATCGCGCTCTTCAAGACCGGCGCCGGCGGCGTGAAGCAGACGATCCCGGTCGGCACGCCGCAATACATGAGCCCGGAGCAGATGCTCGCGGCCGAGGTGGACGAGCGCTCGGACCTCTTCTCGACCGGCGTCTGCGCGTACTACGCGCTCACGGGGCGCTTTCCGTTTCCGGGCGATACGGTCGCCGAGATCGGGTACGCGCTCTCGTGCGGAAAGTTCGTGGCGCCGAGCATGTTGCGCCCGGGGCTGCCGGCGGCGCTCGACGCGTGGTTCGCGCGCGCGCTCGCCATTCCTGCGTCGGAGCGCTTCGAGTCGGCCGAAGACATGGCGGAGGCGTTCGCGCGCGCGCTGCGGCCCGACGGGCTCGAGGCGCAGGCGTCGTCGCGCTCGAGCGGGACGGTGACGGTCGACGTGGACCTCGCGGATCTGCACGAGGGCTGGCCGCGCGCGGTGTGGAAGGCGGTCGGCGCGATCGCTGCGCTCGCTTGCGTGCTCGTCGCGGTCCACGCTTCGCTCGACCACGGCGCCGATCGACGCGAGCCGATCGCCACGACCGAGCGCGTCGCATCGCCCGCCCCCGCCGCGGCGCCGGTCGCGCGCGAGCTCGACGCGGGTCTCGACGCGCGCCGTTGACGCGGTCAGGGCACGACGACCGAAGCGGCGCGCGGCGGCGGCTGATGCCACGTGTAGCTCGAGTACGCGGCGACCGCCGTCGCGCACGCCGCGGCGACCGCGAGGAGCGCCTTTCGCCGGATGGACCGCGCGCGGCGCCGCGCGACGCGGCCGGACGTCGCGACCTCCTCCGGGTCCGGCTCGGTGCCGGCCGCGGGTCGCGCGCGGAGCTCGGCGCGCACTTCCTCGAGCGCGTCGATCATCGCGTCGTCGTTCGGCCAGCGGTCGACGGGCTTGAACTCCATCGCGCGCGCGACGATCGCCTCGAGCCTACGACCGGCCGCGTCGTGGCGGGGGCAGCGGACGCGCGGCACGCGCGTCTTCACCTTCTCGCGCACGAGCTCGAGCCCGTGCTTGTCGGGGAACGGATGCTCGCCGGCGATCGCGCGCCAAATCATCGCGCCGACGGCGTAGATGTCGACGGTCGCCTCCGCGGTCTGCGAGCTCAGGATCTGCTCGGGCGGCATGTACTCGAGCGTGCCGACGACGCGGTCGGCGGTCGTGATCTCGTCCGCGAGCACGACCGGGACGTCGCCGTTGTCGTCGCAAACGTCCTCTTCACGCAGCCGCCCGACGCCGAGATCGACGAGCACGGCGCGCCGCGTACCGTCGAGGCCCGGTCGGAGCACGACGTTGCCGGGCTTCACGTCGCGATGGATCACGTCGCTCGCGTGCATCGCGCGGAGCCCGCGGAGCACGTCGATCGCGACCGACACGATCTGCTCGAGCGACGGACGCTCGTGGTGCAACACGTCGGCGAAGGTAGGACCTTCGACCAGCTCCATCACCAGCACCGGACCGTGGCGCCCGCGTGACACGAAGTCGATGACGCGCACCACGTGCTCGCTCTGCACGCGCGCGAGCAAGAACGCTTCGCGCTCGAAGCGACGCACCATCTCGCGACAAGCGAGCGCTTCTTTGCGGAGCACTTTCAACGCGACGCGATGGCCGAGCTCGACGTGCACGCCCTCCCAGACCTCGCCCATCGCGCCGGCGGCGATTCGACGCGTGGCGCGGTACCTCCGCGCGACCACCGATCCGGAGCTGACGGGCTGCGCCACCATGACGGCGGCCGATCGATGCATCAGCCGGACCACGAGGCGCGCACCGAAATGCAACGATGAATCTCGCCTCGCGAGCGGTGGGTACGCGCGTTGCTCGCTTCGAGGAACGATGATCACGCTCGCGAGCATGCTGCTCTTCCTCGCGTTCGGGCTCAGCGTCGGCGCGGCCGCGTACGCGCTGACGCCGGTACGGCGGAGGGGCGCGTGGTTCTTCTACATGCTGCTCGGCGTGCTCGGCGCCGGCGTCTTCGGGTTCGCGGCGCGTGGGATGGGCTCGTACGGACCCGGTGATCGCGCCGGCCTCGTGGTGAGCCTTCTCGGCGCGATGATTTTCGTCGCCGCGTATCACGGGCTTCGCCGCCGTGCGTCGGCTAACGGCGAGGGCTGAAGGCGCGGAAAACCGGCCCGATCGTGCGTGGCATCGGGATTGCTGACGGCCGAGGCATGAGCGAGTCGCCGGTGCGGCAGTGGCTGAAGCTCGATCGCGCCGTGGGCTCGCGCGTCCGCGTGCACGGATGGGAAAAGGCGTGCACGCTGCCGTACGCCGCGCCCGCCGGCGCGCACGACGCGGTCGAGATCGCGCTCGTCGAGTCGGGCGCCGTGAAGTACACGATCGGCGCGCGCGAAATCGTCGCGCGCGAAGGGCAGGTGGTGATCGTGCCGCGCGGCGTCCGGCACGCGACGACGTTCTTGACCGAGGTGCGCGCGGTCGCGCTCTGGCTCGGCGCGGACTTCGTCGCCGAGGTCGCCGACGCGATGGGCCCGGGCATCGCGAAGCTCTCGCTCGACGCGGGCGTGCTCGCCGCGAACACCGCGCGGACGCGCGCGCTCCTCGGCATCCTCGTGGACGAGATCGAAGGCGGCGCGCCCGGCGCCACGCGCGCGGCCGAGGCGCTCACCGAGAGCGTCGTCATCGAGATCCTCCGCGCCGCGCCTCGCGCGCCGACGCGAAGCGGTCGCGACCCGCGCGTCGCCCAGGCGATCGCGCAGATGAACGAGTCCTACGCGGAGCCGCTCGGCATCGACGACCTCGCGAAGACGGCGCGCATGAGCCGATTCCATTTCAGCCGGCTCTTTCGCGACGAGATCGGCGAGGCGCCGTATCAGTACCTGCTTCGCGTGCGCGTCGCGAAGGCGGCGGAGCTCCTCCGCGGCGGCCACTGCTCGGTGACCGAGGCCGCGTTCGCGTCGGGGTTCACCGACTTGAGCCGCTTCGCGAGCACGTTCAAGAAGCACACGGGCAAGCGCCCGAGCGAGCTCGCGAGAGCACGATCGGCGTAGCGAACCGCACGAAACGCGCAGCGGCGCATGCCGCGGAATGACAGCTTCACGACATGAAGACCACCGTTCTCTTCCTCTTTTGCATCGGATGTGGAGGCGTCGCTCCCGCGGCGCCGGACTCGGGGCCCACCGCGGACGCCGCGGTCGACGCGCCGGCCGAGGCCGCCGACGACGCGCCGGTCGACGCGGGGCCCACGCCGCTCGCGGCGATGGCGACGCCGCGCGGCCTCTTCGGCGCGGTCACGTGCGACGACGGACACGTTCGCGCCTTCGCGGGCTACACCGCCATCGCGCTGACGAGCTCGGTCGAGGCGTGGGACGAATCGACGAACGCGTGGACGAAGGGGACGCCGGGCAAGATCGAGCGCTATACGCACGCGGTCGCGAAGGCCGCGAACGGCGACGTCTACGTCATCGGCGGGACGAGCAACGGCGGGACGGCGACCGACAGCGTCGAGGTGTACACGCCTTCGACCGACTCGTGGACCACGGCACCGCCGCTCCCGACGGCGCGCCTCGGCCTCGCGGCGGCGACCGCGAAGGACGGACGCATCTTCGTCCTCGGCGGCGGCGACACGCCGGACGCCGCGAGCGGCGTCGTCGAGATCTACTCGCCCGACACGAAGTCGTGGGCCACCGGACAGAGCATGCCGACGCCGCGCCTCGGCCTCCAGGCCGTGACCGGCTCGGACGGGCTCATCTACGCGATCAGCGGCCGCGACTCGCAGAAGAACCCGCTCGGCACGGTCGAAGCGCTCGATCCGGTGGCCGGCACGTGGGCGACGATGCCCGAGCTCCCGACGCCGCGTTATTGGTTCGGCGCCGCGCTCGCGCAGGACGGACGCATCGTCGTCGTCGGCGGCATCGGCGATCTCGGGTTCCTCGACAGCGTCGAGTCGCTCGCGCCGGGCGCGTCGTCGTGGGTCGAGCTCGCGCCGCTCCCCGAGGCGCGCGGGTGGCTCGCCGCGGCGGTGGCGCCTTCGGGGCGCGTGCTCGCGATCGGCGGCGCGGCGGACGAGGGTCTCGCGCAGGAGCCGCCCCCGGTAGGCACGATGTTCGCGTACGACGCGTCCGCGAACGCGTGGACGAACTGAGTCAGGCGAGCACCACGTCGAACGACACCTCGACGCGATCGTCGAGCTTGATCGCGCCGAGCGGGACGTGGATTTTTCCGACGCCCAGCGCGGCGAGCGAGAGCGCGCAGCGTCCGCGGACGACCGTCTTCTCGCCGCGCTCGATCGCGACCGCCGCCGTCACCGTTTGCGTGCGCGCGGCGCGCACGGTGACGCTCGCGCTCTGACCCTCCACGACGATCTCGCGCAGCCCGGGAAACGCTTCGTCGCGGATGCGCCGTTCGATGTCGCGCGCGTCGCGCTCGTCGGGCGTGCGCCACGCGTCGGTCCCGTGGCGTCGCGATTCGGCGACGCGCATCGCGGCGACCTCGAAGCGCGCCGTGCAGCGCGCGTCGTCCGCCTCGCCGCTCGCGATGGGCGCCTCGATGCGGAGATCGTGCGCCGCCGCCGCGAGGAGCCCGCGCGCCTCGGTCTCGATCACGACGCGACTCTCTTCGACGACGACGCGCATGGCTCCTGGGAAGGAGCGATAGCACGCTCGCGTACAAGGCAGACATGGCATCCGCCCGAGAGCTCGCGACCGGCGTCGGCGCGGCCGCGGCGTTTCTGTGCATCGCCGCGTCGCTCGCGTTCTGGTCGGTGCGCACCGAAAACGATCGCTCCGTCCGCCGCGCGGCCGCGCCGCTCCTGACGTGCCCGGAGTCGAGCATCGAGGTGCGCGACCGCTCCGCCGGCGACTCCGCGGACACCTACCGCGTGCGCGGCTGCGGCCACGCCGCGACCCTCGTGTGCGGCGCGCCGGACTACCGATGCTTTTTGGCGCCGTGACCGACGACGTCCCAGCGGAATGACCATGGCGCGCGGCTCCAAGCGGCGCAAGGGTCCTGTCGTGCGTGCTTTGCTTCTTCTCGCGTGTGCAGCTTGCTCGCCCGTCGTCACGCGCGACGCCGTCCTCGACCCCGCGCGTGTGGTTGCGCTCGGTGACCGCGCGGAGGTGACGTCGCTCGACGGGGCTCGCACGTCGGGCACCCTCACGAGACACGGCGACGCGTTCGCGATCGAAGGCGAAGTGGGGCGCGCGCTCGCGCCGACGGCGCGCGTCGGCGTGACGATCGAGTATCGCGACGGCGATCTCGTTCCGGGCGAGGGCCGCGTGTTCGGCATGCGGAAGCGCGCCGCGTACGTGAACACCGGCGTGGGCACGCTCGCCGCAGGCATCGTGCTGGGCGTCATCGGCGGTGTGGGCGTCGCGACGGTCACGTGCGACCGAACGACGTACATTTGCGGCACCCTCGGCTACGGTTTCTTGTCCGCCCTCGGCGGCATCCTCACGCTCGTCGGCGGCGGGCTCGCGCTCGCGGGTGCGTTCGTCCCCGCGGGAGTCGCGTTCTGATCACGCGCGGTGCTCGATCTCTTTCCGGCGCTTGCGCGCCTTCATCTCCGGGCTCTCCGCGACCGCCATCCCGACGAGGCGCGTGCCCTCCATGAAGTGCTTCATCCCCATGCGCACGAGCTCCGGGTGCGCGGCGCCGACGTCCGGGTAGCCGGTCGCGGTCTGCTGGACCTTGCCCCAGTTCTGGAAGAGGCGGCCCCAGTCGCTCTCGAGCGCCGCCTGGATGCGCGGCTTGCCGTAGACCGGGTACCAGAACATGTCGTGGTACGTGACGCTCGCCACGTACGCCCACGGCGCGAGCCACGTCTTCAGCGACCACTCGACCGGCTTCTTGAGCGGGCCCCAGTAGATGCGGTGCTGGTTGCGCGACGCGAACGTCATCTTCTTGAACGGGCCGTCGAAGTGCCAGTTCTCCTTGCCCGCGTCGACGTCGCCGACGATTTCGATGTCG
>Ga0335082_10008640_pt1 | contig 11068 bp, 11 predicted proteins | sample Lox_Sample_41_FD_206718 | JGI IMG/M metagenome (GOLD analysis project Ga0335082, IMG submission 206718) | Soil microbial communities from Loxahatchee National Wildlife Refuge, Florida, United States - Lox_Sample_4.1 | ecosystem: Environmental > Terrestrial > Soil > Wetlands | place: USA... | reverse complement strand
TTCGGAGGCCTGGCTCCCAGCGTCAGCACGCCGTTTCCCCGCCGCGATGCTCCCGTGGCGGTGCAGCACATTACGCTGAAGCGCAAGAAGGCTCTGGAGCAGGTACAGCTCTGCCTGGGCGTGTCCGCGCCGGCAGTCAATCACCCGGATCGCTACGGAATCTACCTGCTGAATGCCATGCTGGGCGGCGGCATGAGCTCGAGGCTCTTCCAGACGATACGCGAGGACCGAGGGCTGGCATATTCGATCTTTTCGGAGATGAGTCCCTTCCGCGACACGGGGTCGCTCTGCATCTACGCCGGGGTCGCGGTGGACAAGACGCGCGAAACCCTCGCGCTCACCATGGCGGAGTTGAGACGTCTGAAGCAGGAGACAGTCGGCGAGGCAGAGCTGAAGCGCGCGAAGGATCAGCTGAAGAGCAATATCGTCCTGGGACTCGAGAGTTCGTCGAGCAGGATGGCGAATCTGGCGCGACAGCAGATGTACTTCGGTCGTTTTTTCGGCGTCGAGGAGATTACCCGCGAGATCGAGGCCGTTACCCCTGACGATGTGAAGAGGCTTGCCTGCGAACTCTTCCGTCCCGAGGCAATTGCCCTGACGCTGCTTGGTAACCTTGGACCAATGAAGATCGAGCGCGAAGACCTCGCCTGCTGATAAAGTCTGGATTGGCACAACACACGACGGATATGAGGAACAGGATGGATCGGCTACGCACGGAGCAGAGTCTTCAACGGAAAAAAAAGAGCGGCGAAGAGGGTTTTACACTCATTGAGCTGTTGATCGTTATGTCGGTGATGCTGATTCTTATGACGCTCGCCGTTCCACAGATGCTGAAGCTGACGAAGCAGGCGCATGAGACCTCGGCGATCCAGTCGGTGAGGACCATCGTACAAGCGCAGTTGCAGTACAACTCGATGTATCCGGCCAATGGTTTCTCGTGCTCTTTGGCGCAGCTTGGCGGCGATCCGAAGTCCGGCGCTCCGTCGGCACAGGCGGCGCAGTTGATCGAGCCGGGCTTGTCCTCGGGCAATAAGGCTGGATATACGTTCGCGATCACCAACTGCAACAAGGTGACGGTGAACAACCAGGATATGTACACCTCCTACGAGGTTACGGCTGTGCCGAACTCGGTAGGAAAGTCGGGTGATCGCGGATTCTGCTCGGACGAGAACAATCGCATCACCTTCGACCCGGCCGGGGGAACCAACTGCACGCAGCCTATCCAGTAAAGGGCGCGCCCATGCTTCGTCGCTCGCTACTGCTGGCTCTCATTCTGTCGTGCACCGGTTGGATGTCCGCACAGGACGCGGACGCGCTGCTGCGCAAAGTGGACGATCACTACAACCATCTGACATCCCTGCGTACCCGCTATACGGAGCGCTACGCCGGCATGGGGATTGATCGGACGGAGTCCGGAACTCTGCTGCTGAAGAAGCCTGGACGCATGCGCTGGAGTTACGATCAGCCAGCGGGCAAAGTCTTTGTGCTCGATGGAAAGTTTGCGTGGTTCTTCACACCGGGCGATGCTCAGGTGCAACGTGTTCCTGCCAAGCAACTGGATGACCTGCGAAGCCCGCTGCGGTTTCTGCTGGGTCACACGCAGCTGAAAAAGGAGTTGGATAACCTAACGGTTACAGAGGACTCCAACGGCCTCCATATCGCGGGGATTCCTCACGGTATGGATCAGAGGGTTAAGCTGCTTACCCTTAACGTAACGGCGGCAGGGGCGATTCAGTACATGAAGCTCGAAGAGCTTGACGGCGCCACAACGGAGTTTACTTTCACGCAGATGGAAGAAAATGTGGCTGTCCGTGAGGGCGACTTCGCATTTACTCCGCCCGCGGGCGTCACGATCGTCGACGGTCTCCCGCCGATCTAGGGGAAACGGACGTTTCAGACTCGTTAAAACAATGTATTGATTATGGTTCGACCCTGTTGATCGGGGGCTGGGTTTCGTGCTGCCCAGTTGGTAAGATTAGGCCAGAGTATGAACAAATGATCGCGTGCCGTTGAGGCAACGCAGAAAAGTTGAGTGCCCCTTGAGCAATACTCTTAGCATTCGATCGCTGACTACCGATGAATTTCACTCCGCCGTGCGTTCAGTATCGCCGAGCGTTGCGGTGTTCGACTGCGATGGCACGCTGTGGTCCGGCGATGCAGGATCGGGGTTTATGAAATGGACGGTCGATACCGGATTGGTATCCCGCGATGCTGCCGATTGGATCGACGCACGTTACCGCGCGTACCATCGCGGTGAGGTCTCGGAGATTGCGATCTGCGGCGAGATGGTGCAGCTCTACCAGGGGCTTCGTGAGGACGAGTTGCGGCGGGCCGCGCGCGACTTCTTTGCATCGCGAATCGAGCGCAATATCTTTCCTGAGATGTTGGACCTTGTCGCCAGACTCCGCTCCAATGGAGTGGAGATCTGGGCGGTTAGCTCCACAAATGATTGGGTGATCGAGGAGGGTGTTCGCCGCTTCGGCATCCCGGCGGATCGCGTGCTTGCAGCGCGCGTTGAATCCAGGAACGGGATTGTTACGGATACCCTGCTGGACGTACCGACGGATGAGGGCAAGGTCACCTCGCTGCTGGGCAGAGGGATCGTCGCTCCCGACGCGGTCTTCGGCAACTCCATTCACGATGCGGCGATGCTTGCCATGGCGAAGCGTGCGTTTCCCGTAAATCCCACTGCCGGATTGCTCGAACGCAGCGTGAAAGAGGGATGGCCTGTTTACTATCCTGCCTCCGTTACGCCGTCCAGAGAGACGTTCTGATTATCTTGAATGCGAATTGGCGTCTACACTGGTTTGACGTGACTGAGTCGATTCGCAAGCTGAAGGTTCCCCCCGGCACGACCTTACCCAGGCCGGTACGGTTTGTAGTTGCAGCGCTGATCCTGCGCGAGACGGCATCCGGAACCGAGATACTGATTTGCCAGCGCAAACCCGATCAGCCGATGAGCCTGAAATGGGAGTTTCCGGGCGGCAAGATCGAGCCCGGCGAGACGCCCGAGGTTGCCCTGCAGCGCGAGCTCAACGAGGAGCTTGGCATATCGGCAACTCTCGGTAAGAGCGTGGCGCGCGTTCGGCATCGATATCGCAACGGCGGGATGATCGATCTCGAGTTCTTCACGGTCCGGGAGTTTGTGGGCGAGTTGGAAAATCGCATCTTCAACGATATGCGCTGGGCTCCGCTAGCGACGCTTCCCGAGTATGACTTTCTGGCAGCGGACCACGGATTGATCCAGGATCTCTCTGCGGGAAAGATTCTTTAAAACAGCTTCAGCCGTGGATCGTGTTCCACATCAGTCCCACCGAGAGGATGATGACGATGATCGCCGTAAGCCAGGCGACAGCGTTGAACCAGTGCGAGTTGGTGTACTCGCCCATCAACTCGTGTTTATTGATCAGCCGCAGCATGAAGATGAGCACCACGGGCAGCAGCACGCCGTTGAGCACCTGCGAGCCGATAATCACCTTGATGAGCGGGAAGTTGGGGATCAGAACGGTTGCGGCGCCCAGTCCCAGCAGAAGCGTGTAGAACCAGTAGAAGAAGCGCGCTTCCTTGAAGCCCTTGTCCAGGCCGCTCTCGAAGCCCAATCCCTCGCAGACCGTATAGGCAGTCGAGAGAGGAAGGATGGACGCGGCGAAGAGCGAGGCATTGAAGAGCCCGGCCGCGAAGAGGATGAAGGCATACTGGCCGGCGAGCGGCTTCATGGCTTCGGCGGCATCGGCGGCCTCACTAATGTTGCGCATGCCGTGGGTAAATAGCGTGGCCGCGCAGGCAACGATGATGAACCAGGCGACAAGGTCGGTGAAGATGGAGCCGATGATGACGTCGAGGCGGGATTTGTTGTACTGCCGGACCTCGATTCCCTTCTCAACGATCGAGGACTGCAGATAGAACTGCATCCAGGGAGCGATCGTCGTGCCGATGACGCCGATCACCATGTAGACGTAGTACTGGTCGCTCCAGACTGCGAGCCGCGGCACCCTGACGGTCTCCAGCAGGGCGACGTGCCAGTTCGGGCCACTGAGCACGCCGGCAAAGATATACGAGATGTAAACACAGCTGGCGAGAAGGAAGACCTTCTCGACGCTCTTGTAGTCTCCCTTGACGACGAGGATCCAGACGATGAAGGCGCAGACGGGAACACTGATGTATTTGCTGACGTGGAACAGTTGCATCGAGCCGGCGATCCCGGAGAACTCGGCCATGACATTGCCGAAGTTCACGATGACCAGCAGGATCATCACGAAGAAGGTCACGCGCAGGCCGAACTCCTCGCGGATCAGATCGCTGAGCCCCTTGCCGGTCACAACGCCCATGCGCGCGCACATCTCCTGCACGACGATGAGGGCGAGCGTGATCGGGATCATCGTCCACAGCAGCGTGTAGCCGTACTGCGCGCCGGCCTGCGAGTAGGTGAGGATGCCGCCGGAGTCGTTGTCGACGTTGGCTGTGATGAAGCCGGGGCCGAGCACGGCGAAGAACAGCATCAGCCGGGTCCGCCATCGTCGCCACAGTGTCATGCGCTCCCCTTGCTCTATGAGTAGAGGCCAGTGTTATGGCTTGCCCTATCTAAAGGCCAGCCCTGAGTTGTGCGATGGACCGGAGTAGTACCGCCCCCGTTCCAGAATAACGCGCTTTGACCTTTTATCTGGTTGCGTGGAGATTCGAAAGAATAGTCTCTGCGCGCTCGACGATCAGGCCGACCTGGCGGTCGTTGTGATAGCCGTCGCGTACTCCCCTGGCGTGGCCTGCTGCCGCAATACGGGTTCGTGCCGCTTCGTCAGGCAGATAGCGGCGGACCTTCGCGGCCAGTTCGTCAAAGCCCGTGAAGAAGACGGCCTCCTCGTCTTCCTTGAAGCGGGACATATGCCCGGCGGAGCGCTCGGCAAGCAGGAAGCCTCCGCAACCGGCGATCTCGAAGCTCTTGTGCACGAACTCGTCCTGGTTGGAGTGGGTGATGAAGCTGAGATTGATCTTCGAGCGCCAGATGGCCTCGCGGTATTGCTGCTGGTAGAGCTCGCCCTCGCAATAGAGCTTCGCAAAGGCCTCGGGGCTGAGCGCTCGCTGCCAGGAGCGCTGGTTTCCGGAGATGGCGACGTCGAACTCGCCGGAGAGCCTCGTCAGCGTATCGGCGCGGTCGTCGTAGGGCGTGCCGACGAAGGAGACGTCGCGATTGCGATCCTTGTCGGACCAGCCTTCAGGCGGAGGGTAGTGGAGCGTGGGCTCGTAGGCGGTCTGGATCTTGATGACGTCGCGTGCTCCTCGCGCGCGGTAGTCCTGGATGTTCTTGTCGCGCTGGACGACGTGCAGGTCATAGTGCGGAATCGACTTCATGTAAAGGCGCCAGCCGGGATCCTGCCGCGGGCCGAAGGGGTTGTCGATCATGTAGCTGACCGTGGCGATGCCGAGGGAGCGGAGCCGGTCAAGGGTGCGAGGACGCATCCAGAGAAGCTTATCGGCCCAGAGGATGTCGGGCTTTTCCGACTCGGCGAGATGCAGCAGGTCGCGGTTGAGTCGATCGACATGTGGGCCTACGGAGAGACGAAAGATGACTTTGCGGACGAAAGGGTTTCGGGACTCGTAATCGTAAGCGTTGAGCGGGACGACCTGGTGGCCCAGGCGCTCGAGCGTCCAGAGCCGATAGAGCGATGAATCGTTGGGGGAGAGGGCCGTGGCGTAGAGAATCTTCATTCCACTTCGATTATCCGACGAGCGAGCTTGAGGCGGAAGAATCAGTGGCGAATGGAGTAAAGAAGCGGATTCCTCCACTCCGCTACGCTCCGGTCGGAATGACAAGTTCCAGGGCTCAGTGGCTGGCTCGAAGCAGGGCAATGACCTGCTCTGCGTGAACGACACCGACGAGCTTCTTTTCTGCGTCGATTACCGGCAGCGAACGCAGATTGTACTTGTCAAAGAGCTCCGCAACCTTACGTCCGGCGGCGTTGACGTTGCAGGTGACAAGATGGCCATGGGGCAGGTCGGCCAGAGGAGTGTCGGCAGCGGCAAGCAGTATCCGGACGATGGGGACGATGGCGCTGATGTGACCTTCTTCGTCGGTGAGGTAGATGTCGGTGATCAGCTCAATGTCACCCTCGAATTCGAGAAGTGCGGCGTGGAAATCGGCGACCCTGGCAGTCGCCTGCATCGCAATGTACTCCGTCGTCATGCGGCCTGCCGCGGAGTCATGCGAAAACTCGAGAAGCTCTTCGACCTCCTGGCGCTCCTCGGGGTCCATCTCTCCGAGGATGGCTTCGGATTTCTCGTCCGGAAGCTCCGAGAGAAGATCGGCAGCGGCCCCGGGGTCCATCTCCTCGACGATTCCGGCGACCTGCTCGGAGTCGAGAGCCTGGATCAGTGACTTTTGCAGCTTGGGTTCCACCTCTTCGAGCGTCTCGGCGGCAGTCTCCTCGTCGAGGCTCTCGAAGATGGCCTGACGCTCAGCAGGCGCAAGCTCTTCGAGGATGTCCGCGATGTCGGAGGGGTGCATCTGGGAGAGGCGGTCCTGTCCGACCTTGAGGCGAACGCGTCGCGATGGGTCGATGAGGTCGACGAACTCCCATGGGATAACGCTTGCCTTGCTGCGAGAGGCGATGGAATCGATAGCCGACGCTGGAAGACCCTTGAGGAGGCGGCGAATCGCCCCCCTCAGGCCTACTTCAACCTCTGCGATTCGCAGGGTCTGTTTGCCAGGCGAATCGGGCGAATCCTCCCAGCTCAGGTTGACGTCGTTAACCCGGACGACCTTGTGACCATTCACGTCGATGATCTGCTGGTCGAGCAGGTCGCGCTCCAGCAGCACGAGAGTTTGATCGTCGGGCAGCGGAACGGCCGAGGCTCCCGGCGAGAGTTGAAGGCCTTCCGCCGTGAGCTGGATAGAGTCGACGGCGACCATGCTGCCCTGTCCTTTGGGCGCAGAGCCTGAGAGTTTCAGAATAAGGCCATGTACTTGCGCGGAGTCCTGCGAGGGCAGCACAGCGAACTCGCGGATGCGCCCCAGCACGGCTCCCGCGGCATCGCGTACGGGGGTGCCTACAAGGGCCGAGACCGTCGTCTTTTGGTTGCCGTGGATGGTCATATTCCGGTCTGCTCGCGCGAGATTACCAGACTTTGCAGACTTGCGCCTTAACCATGGGTTGACCAGCTTTGCACCCGAAGGCGGTGGCAAACTCCGGCAGATTGGTGACGATGCCGTTGATACGCGCAAAGCCCGGCGAGTGGGGGTCGGTGGCGGCCTGCAGACGGCTGTTGGCTTCGCGGGTGTTCTCGCAGGCCCACTGGGCGAAGCCGATGAAGAAGCGCTGGTCGGGGGTGAAACCGTCCACCGGCGCGAGCCGCTGCGCCTCGGTCGCTTTCTTCCACGCAATGTAGGCGATCAGGGTTCCGCCGAGGTCGGCGACATCTTCGCCGCTGGTGAGCTTCGAGTTGATGTGAATGTCGTCAACGACCACGTACGTGGCGAACTGGTCGCGGAGGCAGTTGATGCGGTCCTCGAAGCCCTTGGCGTCTTCCTTCGTCCACCAGTCCTTGAGGTTGCCCTGCGCGTCGAACTGGCGGCCCTCGTCGTCGAAGCCGTGGGTCAGCTCGTGGCCGATCGTGGAGCCGGTGTCTCCGTAGTTGGGAGCGTCGTCACTCTTTGGGTCGTAGAGCGGCGGCTGCAGCACGCCCGCGGGGAAGTTTACGTCGTTCATCTGCGGGTTGTAGTAGGCGTTGACGGTGGGAGGCGTCATATCCCACTCGTCGCGGTCGACCGGCTTGCCAACCTTGGCCCAGTCGCGGGCGGCTTCGAAGTCGGCTGCACGAACGGTATTGCCGAAGTGGTCTCCTGCCTTGATCTCAAGCTTCGAGTAATCGCGCCACTTGTCCGGATAACCGATCTTGTTGCGGACGGTGTGCAGCTTACGGAGGGCCTCCTGCCTGGTGGCGGGGCTCATCCAGTCGAGGTGCTCGATCTCGGACTTCATGGCGTCTTCAATCTGGTCTGTCATCAAAACGGTCTTCTGCTTGGTGTCGGGCGCGAAGGTACGAGCAACGAACTCCTGCCCCAGCAACTCGCCAAGCGAGCGGTCGACCTGGCGGACACAGGTCTTCCAGCGCGGAGGCTTCTGTTGGGTCCCCCGAAGGTGACGGCTGTAGAAGTCGAAGTAGGCATTCTCGAAGGGCGAGGAGAGCGAGGTGGCAGCGGCGGTCAGTGCGTGGAAACGAAGGTAGGCCTTGAGATCGTCGAGCGGTTCCGTGGTGAGCGCATGGTCGACGGCCTTCTGGAAGGCGGGCTGGGCTACGTTCAGCGTGCTGACGTTAGCGACTCCTTGTGCCCGGAGGTAATCAGGCCAGTTGATGACCGGGCTGTCGGCGGAGAGCTGGGCGACGGTCATCTTGTGGTACTGCTTGTACGGGTCGCGGCGCTCGACGCGGGTGAGCGAGGCCTTCGCCAGGTTGGTCTCGATCCGCATGATCGCGGCCGCGTCCCTCTGGGCCTGCGCGGAAGACTCGCCGGCGAGGGTGAGGATCTGCTGAACGTACGCAAGATAAGCCTTGCGGGTCTCTTCACTCTTGGCGTCGGTCTTCAGGTAATAGTCGCGGTCGGGCAAGCCGAGGCCGCCGGCGCCTATCTCTGCAATGACGGAGTTGGAGTCGCCGGGATCCTGGGTCGAGCCTGAGTTGAAGAAGAAGGAGCCGCGGGTCTTGCGATTGAGGGGGCCAAGGTAGGCGATCAGCGCTCTACGGTCGGGTAGAGCGTCAATTGCGGACAGGGTGGGCTTGATCGGCGCGGCGCCTAGCTTGTCGATGGAAGCGGTATCCATGCAGGAAGAAAAGTAATCTCCGACCATCTGCTGGGCAGAGGTACGATTGGAGGCCTTGGCATCAGCTTCAAGGATGCCCCAGAGAAACTGCAGGTTCTCGTTGGCAAGTTTCGCGTAGACATCCCACCGGGGCTGATCGGCAGGGATGGGATTGTTTTTCATCCAGCCGCCGCAGGAGAACCTGTAGAAGTCGTTGCAGGGGTTGACGGAGCGGTCGAGCGAGGTCAGATCGAGCGAAGGAGAGTATGGCATTGCCGTGAGCGGCTGGGCGGCTGGCGCTGGGGTGACCTGCTGGGCGGAAGCGGCCATGGTAAGCAAAAAGCAGGCAGAAAAAAGCGTCAGATGACTCTTCATGCAGAATTTCCCCTCGTTCTAGGATGTTAACCTATCAAACTGCCGATCAAGAGGACTGTGTGACCAACACTCCTCTTCTTGTGATGGCATCAAAGGGAGTTGAAAGAGGAAGTTGAGGGAGACAACCTTGACATTCAGGACGGGCACAAGCACACTGCCATCATTGCTGTTGTCTGCCGTTGACGACGGGCACTCACAGATTGCAAGGAAAGCCTTGGCCGACTCAACGACAAGCCGCGTCAGCTTTACGCTGGATTCAACCCTGGAAAGTGTCAACAAGATCGAGCAGACGGCTGAGCAGTATGCGCAACGTGCCGGGTTCGACGAAGACACCATTCCGCATATTGCGATGGCGGTTCGTGAAGCAGCGGTCAACGCCGTGCTTCACGGCAACGCATACGATGTCAATAAGCACATCATCGCGTCCTTCGAGACGACCTCGGACGATCTGGTGATACGCATTATCGATCAGGGCCCAGGGCTGGATCCAAGCACCCTGCCGGACCCGCTTGCCCCAGAAAATATCCTCCGAGGCTCGGGGCGAGGTATCTTTCTGATTCGGGCTTTTATGGATGAGGTAAACTTTCGGCAGCTTCACCCAGGCACCGAGCTGACACTTATCAAGCACCGTACACCCGCGCAGTCGGGGACCTAAGGAGACAGGCAAACATGAGCATGAAAGTATCTACTCGCCAAGTGGACGGCGTCACCATTCTCGACCTCAGCGGCCGAATCACCCTCGGCGAAGGCAGCGTTACGATTCGCGATGCGGTTCGCGACCTGCTGGCGAAGGGGCAAAGCAAGATCCTGCTGAACCTCGCCGACATCAACTACATCGACAGCTCGGGCATCGGCGAACTCGTCAGCGCGTTCACCACAGTGAGAAACGCTGGCGGCGAGCTGAAGCTGCTTAACCTGACCAAGAAGGTCCACGACCTTCTGCAGATCACAAAGCTTTACACCGTGTTTGACGTGAAGGACGACGAAGCTTCGGCGATCTCGTCTTTCATCAAGTAACAGCGGAACCGGATTCTGGTGTGGCAATCGCGCGCCAGAACTCCTGCAGATCAAAAGAAGGGCCGTCGCCTGATACGCGACGGCCTTTCTTCGTGCCAAGGTGCATTCGGCTTCTACATTTACTTTGAGAAGTCGACCTTGGGCGCGACATTGTTCTCGGAGTTCCCCTTGAAGTATTCATCGCGATAGTGGAAACCGGCCATGCCGGCCCATATGCTGTTGGGGAACTGCCGAACATAAACATTGTAGTCCTCAAGAACCCTGTTGTACCGCTGCCGCTCGACGGCGATACGATTCTCGGTCCCGGCCAGTTCGTCGTTGAGACGCATAAACTGATCGTTGCCCTTCAGGTTCGGATATTGCTCCTGCAACCGGAAGAACGGCCCGAGCGCGACGTCCAGCTTGCGGTTGGCGTCGATATTGGCGGCGTGATCGGATCCGGCAGCCAGCACACCGGCACGGGCATTCGCGATATTCGTCAGTACCGTCGATTCTTCAGCCACATAGCCCTTTACCGAGGCTACCAGGTTCGGAATAAGATCCAGCCTTCGCTGCTGGACGACGTTGACCTGAGAAAACGCCTGATTGATGGCTTCGTTCTTCTCCACCAGGGTGTTCTTCGTGCTGACATAACTGCCGCCTACAAAGAGCAGCAGAAGGATGAGGAGGCCGAAGACACCCAGCACAATCCATAAAGGTTTCATGTTCTGTCGAATTTCCCTTCGTCTATAGTTTCGTGTAATTCATGGGAAGTTCTACCCGGCTGTACTCTATCACTCCTGCCGGTTTCCCTACCCTGCGAACCAACCTTGCTCAAGGCCCTGTAATTTTCTCTAACTACGGCTTTATCCGCCTAAAAGTTCGCGCCGCCACCACCGGACCGT
>Ga0335082_10008639_pt1 | contig 11069 bp, 9 predicted proteins | sample Lox_Sample_41_FD_206718 | JGI IMG/M metagenome (GOLD analysis project Ga0335082, IMG submission 206718) | Soil microbial communities from Loxahatchee National Wildlife Refuge, Florida, United States - Lox_Sample_4.1 | ecosystem: Environmental > Terrestrial > Soil > Wetlands | place: USA: Florida... | reverse complement strand
GTTCGCCCGCGCGAAGGAAGCGCCGGGCCAGGGGTATCACTGGGGCATGGCCACGCCGCACGCCAATCTTCCGCGCGGCACGCGCATCCGTGTCGGCGTGACCGGCTCGCTCAAGCAAATCCTCTTCGGCCCCGCCGAACTCGACGACGGCTCGCAGAATCTCGTCGGCGCACTTGCGACGTGCATGGGCAACGTGGGCAAGAAGACGATCCGAGAATTTCAGGAAACCGAAATCATCATCGCGCCCGCCATCAAAACTGAAGGCAAAGTGTTCCAGACCGTGCAGGGTGTTGGCATGGGCAGTAAATGATCGAGCAGATCGTCATTCTCGATTTCGGTTCGCAGTACACGCAGGTCATCGCCCGGCGCATTCGCGAGTGTCAGGTGTTCTCGCAGATTCTCAGGTTCGACACGCCGGCGTCCAAGCTCGCGGCATTCAAGCCGAGTGGAATCATCCTCAGCGGCGGGCCGGCGAGTGTCTACGCGAAGAACGCCCCGTTTTGTGATCCCTCGATCTGGAAGCTCGGTATTCCCGTTCTCGGCATCTGCTACGGCATGCAGTTGATGGCGCATCAACTCGGCGGTCGTGTCGAGAAAAGCGAGAAGCGCGAGTACGGACACGCTGAACTGGAGATTGTGACAGGTTCCGCGCTGTTCGCCGGCATGGAACGCATTCAAAAGGTGTGGATGAGCCACGCGGACAAGGTCGCCGGGCTGCCGCCCGGTTTCCTCGCGCCGGCGCGCAGTGAAAATTCCTCGTGCGCCGCGATCGCCGATCCGCTCAATCGTCTGTTCGGCCTGCAGTTTCATCCCGAGGTTCATCACACTCCGAACGGCGGGCAAATCATCTTCAACTTCGTCCACGGCGTGTGCGGATGCGGGCGGAACTGGACGATGAAGTCGTTCATTGAACACAGCGTTGCCGAGATTCGCGAGAAGGCCGGTAAGGACCGTGTGTTGCTTGGATTGTCCGGCGGCGTGGACTCGAGCGTAGCCGCCGCGCTCATTCACAAAGCGATCACCGATCAGTTGATGTGCGTATTCGTCAACAACGGGCTGTTGCGGAAGGGTGAGGCGGAAGGCGTGCAGCGCGTGTTTGGGCAAAATCTGCAAATGCAGCTCAAATACGTGGACGCCACCAAGATCTTTCTCGGCAAGTTGGGCCGTGTGACCGATCCCGAGCGGAAGCGAAAGATCATTGGACGGACGTTTGTGGACGTCTTCGACGAGGCGGCGAAGAAGGCCGGCAAGTTCCGCTTCCTCGCGCAAGGCACGACCTACCCGGACGTCATCGAAAGTGTCTCCATTGCCGGCAACCCGTCGTCGTTGATCAAGTCGCACCACAACGTCGGCGGCCTCCCGAGGCGGATGAAGTTCGAATTGCTCGAACCGCTTCGCCAGCTTTTCAAGGACGAAGTCCGGGAAGTCGGCACGCAACTTGGTTTGCCGCGCGAGATCGTGTGGCGTCAGCCGTTCCCCGGCCCCGGACTTGCCGTGCGCATCCTTGGCCCGATCACGCCGGAACGTTTGCGCGTCGTGCGCGAGGCTGACTGGGTCGTCATTGATGAGATGAAGAAGGCCGATCTGTACTACAAGGTCTGGCAAACATTCGCCGTGCTATTGCCGGTGCGCACGGTCGGCGTGATGGGAGACGAACGCACCTACGACAACGTCGTCGCCGTTCGCGCCGTCGAAAGCGTGGATGGAATGACGGCCGACTGGGTTCGGTTGCCGTATGACTTGCTGGCGAGGCTCTCGACGCGCATCATCAACGAAGTCAAAGGCGTCAACCGCGTCTGCTTCGACATCTCCAGCAAACCGCCGAGCACGATTGAATGGGAATGACCGAAAGACTCGACGACTCAGAGCGATCGACGACTCCGAGTATCTGGCGGAGGATACTGCGACGGCCTGCGATCGCGTGCGTAGCAGCCAACTCCTTAATCCTCGTAGGGTTTGCGTTCTATTACTTTCTGCTGCCTGGGTTCATTTTGTTGCATGACTTGAGCGACTCGCGATTGCGTCGTCCGCCTGGGATTCCCAATGTAGCGTGGCGCATACATCGGGCTCTAACGCCTCGCTACGAGCGGTGGGCGCGGGAACGAATCGCTTCGGGCAGGGCGGCGCATCTCGCGCTGCATGACGTTCCCAGCACAGAATGGCCGATGTTCGGTTCCGTGTTCTATTTGTCGGCGACCGAAGCGCTCCAAGAGGAGTGGGATCGCAATCCGCGACTTTCGTCCCAACCGCCCCGCGTGTACGCGCGCAAGGCGATCGATGCGTGCACCGACCTCGTGTTGGATCCCGTGCATCACACCTGGGTGCGGGAACATTGGGGAGAGGACTATCTTCATCGGGAGAATGTATTCTTCCGCGCGATGATTATTCAGGCGCTCACATCCCGCGAGCGATTGCTTCACGATGGTCGTTATCTGGACCTGTTGCGCGATCAAGTGGATGCTTTGGCCGCGGATTTAGATCGCTCACCTCAAGGGCTGCTGCACGATTACCCCGGTGAGTGCTATCCCGTCGACGTGTTCGCGGCGGTGGCATGGATTCGACAAGCTGATTCGGTGCTTGGGACGAACCACAAGGGCTTTGCCGGGCGAGAGCTCCGCGCTTTCACGGCGGCGCACGCCGATGGCCTCGGTTTGATACCATACTCGGTTGATCTACCCTCCGGCAGACCTGAGGAATCGTCGCGAGGCATCGGGATGTCGTATGTGCTGATTTACGCTCCTAAACTCTATCCGCAGCAGGCGCAGATTTGGTACGACACTTACGTCCGGCATTTCTGGCAGGATAATTGGCTGGCGTCCGGTTTTCGCGAATTCCCGAAGGAACTCCCCAACAAGGATTGGCTGATGGATCCGGATTCTGGACCCGTCATGTTTGGATTTAGCCCTTCAGGGAACGCGTACGGAGTGGCCGCGGCCCGCGTGAACGGAAGATATGATCAAGCCTGGACGCTCGGCGCGCAAGCACTGACGGCCGCTTGGCCATTGCCCGATAACAGTTGGTTGGGAGCGCGGATTCTTTCCGCTGCAAGTCAGGGGCACGCACCGTACTTGGGCGAGATGAATCTACTCTTTCTCTTCACGCGACAACCGGCGCCGGGCGCCAAGATCGTCACAGGTGGGCATTTGACATTACTCGTGTGGATTGGCTTGGGTCTGATGTTTGGCGTTGGTCTGGTGTTCCTGTTCCTGAGTCTGCAACGGTGCAAATCGTGGTTGCGGAACTACGACACAGTGCAAGTGCCGCTTGAACTCATGCAAATCACACTCTGGATAGTCATTATCAGCATCGCGGCTACGTTCTGGCTGGACAACCGAGGCCGCCTCGCGGCTGTCTTCATGCTACTTGCCCAATTCCTGCCCCGCCAATCCTCACGCTCGACCAAGCCGGTCACTACAGAGACTTCAGTCAAAGCTTCTTGAGCAAGCTTAGCCAGCGTGCCCACGCGGCCTCGCGAGCTTTCTTGTTAGCTTCGTTACCCGTCGGGTCTTCGCCGGCGCGCATGAAGCCGTGGCCGGCGCCTTCATAGGTCACAGGCTCGTACGTTTTGCCGGCGGCTTTCATCATCTCGACTGCCTTCGGAATCATGGCGCCGATACGATTATCATTGCCGCCGTAGAAACCGTAGACGGGGCAGTTGATGCGGGCGATCGCCTCGGCGCTGTCGGGCGGCGGACCGTAGAATGAGAATGTGGCCTTGATGTCCTTGTTGTTTGTCGCGAATCGGAACGCCTGACCGCCGCCCCAACAAAACCCGGCGACGACCACCTTGCCGTTGCACGACGGCAATTTGGAAACATAATCCGTGACGGCATTCAGGTCGGCGGTAATCTGGTCGGGCGGGAGCGTCGAGATGGCCTTGCGCGCCGCGTCCAGGTCGCCGGCGGGGAAGCTCGCGCCGCTCAACAGGTCCGGCGCGATGGCGATATAACCGGCCTCAGCGAGTTGATCGGTCACGCCGCGCACCCAATCGGTCAGGCCGAAAATCTCGTGGATGACGACGACGGCCGTGGCTTTGCCCTTAACTTCGGGATACGCGATGAAACATTTCACCTCGCGGTTGTCTTGTTTGACCGTGACCCACTCCAGATGGCGCGGCGATTTTTCGAGTCGCGCCTTCGCCCAATCCTGGGCTGTCGCGGTTACGGCAACAAACATTATTCCAGCCAGCCATAGTCTGTTCATATCAAGCTCCTTCCTTGAGTCCGTTGGGAATCATCGGCAGCGACCGCAAACGGATGCCGGTCGCATCAAAAATCGCGTTGCCGATGGCCGGGGCGACACCGACAATTGGAGTCTCGCCGGCGCCGGCGGATGGCAGATCCTTCCGGTCGACAAGAACGACTTCGATGAACGGCACGTCACTGAAGCGCGGCACGCGATACGCAGAGAAACGCGGGTTAAGGATCCGACCATTCTCGAATTCAATCGCCTCGCGCAAGGCGCCGCCGAGTCCCATGATCATCGCGCCTTCGATTTGGTTTTTCAGATTGTCGGGATTGATGATCGCGCCGCAATCGAACGCCGCCACGAGGCGAACGATTTTCGCCGTGCCTTCGGTGCGATCGGCCGAAACCTCGGCGCAAGTGGCGAGATGTCCGCCCTTGTCCAATCCGACCGCAATTCCGAACCCTTGCTCGGTCGAAGTCTTCTTCCGCCCCCAAGCGAACGCTTCCGATGCTGCATCCAAAACCGATTGGAGCCGCGCGTCTTTCAGGTTCTTTCGGCGGAATTCAAGCGGATCCATCTTTACCAGATGTGCCAGCTCGTCGATATGCGTTTCGCGGGCGAAGTGGTTGGCGGTCGCAGCGAGTGAACGGTAGGAACCTTGACGCAACGGCGAGTGGGCGCTGTGAAATTCGACGCTCTGGTTCGGGATGTCGTACGGCGGTTGGATGGCGGCCGCGCCGGAATTGTAATTGTGAAACTCCCACGCGGTGATGGTTCCATCATCGCGCACGCCACTGGCGACTTCAATCACGCCGGCTGGACGGAAGTAGGCCCACGTGAACTCCTCTTCGCGTGTCCAGACGATCTTCACCGGCTTGCCGGCCGCCTTCGCAAGGCGCGCCGCTTCGATGGCCGCGTCGCCGGTATGTTTGCCTCCGTAACCCGAGCCCATGTCTGGCATGATCACATGGACATGCTCCTCCGGGATTTGAAACACGTTCGCGAGTTCGCTGCGCACACCAAACGGACGTTGCGTACCGGTCCACACGGTCAACTTGTCGTCGTTCCACTCGGCGACGGCGGCGCGCGGTTCGAGCGGCGCGTGCGCGATGTAAGCTACAGTGTACGTCTGTTGCAGCTTCCTGTCCGCTGCAGCCAATCCTTTCTCCATCGAGCCAACCTCGCGGCGGGCTCGTTCATCGGACTGGCCGGCAGTCTTTTTCAATTCGGCGAAAAGTTCAGCGGCCGAAACTTGCGGTGTCGTCTTCCATTCCGCGTGAATTGTGGCGAGCGCGCGGGTCGCGGCAAGTTCATTGTCTGTGGCAACGCCCACGAAATCACCATCGTGAACGACCGTCACGCCTTTCAATTCGTGACTGACCGAAGTCAGCGTGGCGCCGAACGCCGGCGGGCGAAGCACCTTGCCGTGCAACATGTCGGGGCGCTTGATGTCCGACGGGTATTGATGTTGCCCGGTCACGAAGGCCTTGCAATCGATCTTCGGCGTCGGCTTGCCTTCGATCGTCCACCGGTCGGGCGACGTCAGGGTAACGTCGTCCGGAATGGCTTTCACAAGCTTCTGTCCCTTGGTGAGCTGGCCGTAAGTGAGCGAACGTTTGGTTTTTGGCCGCGTTACTTTCCCATCCCCGCAAACGAGGGACGCCCGGTCAACTTTCCACTCGTCCGCTGCCAAGCCGATCAGGACTTCACGTGCCGCGGCGGCCGCCTTGCGCAGGCGCGGCGCCATCTGCGGCGTCGTCTGGCTACCGAATGTCCCCATGTCGAACGGCACAAGGTCAGTGTCACCCATGACGAGTCGAACCGAGGTTAGCAGGACGCGCAGCTCTTCAGCGACGACCTGGGTGAGTTCCGTGCGGCTGCCTTGGCCGACTTCGACCTTTCCAGTGTAGACCGTCACCGCGCCATCCTCCGCGATGTGCAGCCACGCGCCGATCTCCAGGGGCAAACGCGGCATCGGGCCGCGTCTGCGGCGTCCGCCGGATTCCTGAGCCACAGCTTCCAAGTCGCGAAGCACGAGGAAAACAACGATGCCGCTGCCCAACGCTTTGAAGAATTGGCGGCGGGTTAGCCCCGAATAGCGGACAGGCAAGGCGTGAAGTTCGTAGCGTTCGGGCTCGAAGAGAATCTCGGTCACTTCGATTTCTCCTTCGCGGCCAATTTGATTGCGGCGATGATCCGCGGGTACGTGCCGCAGCGGCAGAGGTTGCCGTCCATGAACCGGATGATCGCCTGCTGAGTTGGGTTCGGATTGCGCTTCAGAAGTCCGGCGGCGGATATGATCATACCGGAGGTGCAATAGGCGCATTGCATCGCGCCGACTTCGAGGAACGCACGTTGCAACGGATGCAGCTTTCCGGTCTGTTCGAGACCTTCGATCGTTATGATTTGCCGGCCCGCGACGGTGCCAACCGGCGTAAGACAAGAGCGCTGCGGGAGACCGTCGATCAGCACCGTACATGCCCCGCATTGACCTTCGCCGCAGCCGTACTTGGTGCCCGTCAGTTCGAGATCGTCGCGTAACACACTGAGCAGACTTCTCTCGGGATCAGCCGGGACATGGAGCTTGGCTCCGTTGACGTGAAGTTGGGTGTCATTCGCCATTCGACATTCTCACGCGCAAATCCAAACGCCAATGTAGCGTAGTGTCGACCGCCACCTGCGGCAAGCGGAATCTGCCGGTGAATCTCATGCGCGGCTGCTCCGCCTTCAAGGTTTCGCGGCTAGTTTCCTTGACCGGACAGCCAGCGTAACCTATGGTCATGACCCATGAAGGGAATCAGTCATCCGGTTGGGTTGTTGTTAGCAGGTTTGCTGTCGGTGGTGCCGGCTGTTCATGCGGCATCGAAGCCGCGCTTTGATGCCCGTGGCAACGTGATCATCGTTGACCAGTATAACAATCGCATCATCGAGGTCGAACCCATCACGCACACTGTCGTGTGGGAATACGACGGCAGCGCAACGAAATCTCAGACCGTCCCGCTTGTTGGCCCGCGCGATGCCGAGCGGTTTCACGGTCGCACGTTGATTGTCGCCGGCGGTTTGCCCCCGGGTGTCAACAGTGATTATCCCAGCGGCTACACGGATGACCGGGTGTTTGAAATTGATCGCAAAAGTAAGATTAAGTGGCAGTACGGCCAGACCGGAGTGAGCGGGGCAGGAGACAATCAGTTAAACAACCCGGTTTCCGCCGTATACGGTCCCCACAAAGCCGTGCTGATTGCCGACCAGGGAAATCATCGGGTGCTTCACCTCAAACGCAAGGGTAAGGGCGCGAAGATCGTGTGGCAGTATGGCACTTCGGGAGTAAGCGGCGACGGCACGAATCAACTGGACGGTCCATCCAGCGTTCAGCGACTCGGCAATGGCGACTACCTGATCGCTGATACGGGCAACGATCGCGTCATCGAAGTCACCCGCAAATACGATCTCGTATGGCAGTACGGGAGCCCCGGCGAGACAAACATCCTCAGCGCGCCGACGTATGCCTGCCGCTTGCACGGTGACAACATTTTGATCACGGACTCAGGAAACAACCGCGTCCTTCTCGTCGACCGCACGGGCAGCAATCTGTTCACCTACGTCACGAGCGCACGGACGGGCAGCGCCGGCGACCCGCAGCCGACGCACGCGGTCCAGCTGAAAAAGGGGAATTTCCTGATTGCCGACCAGTTCAACCACCAGGTGATCGAGATCGACCCATCGGGCAATGTGGTGTTTTCGCACGGCACAATTGCTGATTCCGGTGAAGGCGACAGTTTGCTTGACGCACCGACCGACGCCAAGATCGTGGACGATTTCACCGGCCTGACCTCGCCGAAAGGCGGCGGTGGCGGCGGCGGCGGAGGTTATGGCTTCGGCTCACCATTCTAACTGATCGCCGACGGCTGATGTACAAAACAACGAGACCAATGCGTGCATTTGCAATTGGCATTTGGCTGGCGGGCTTCATCTTATGCTTGGGCGGCGGTGTGTACGCTTCAACAAACGCACCGATTCGCGAGCTCGGCATCGTTCGCAATTACGGTGAAACAGCGGAGATCTTCGATCATTCGGTCGACCTCGCTGATCTCGACAAGGGCGTCGGATACTTTTTTCTGCACACGATTGAAACGTGCCGCAGCAACGCCACCGCACAAGGCAAGTCACCACAATCTGTCGGTAGCATGAGCGGCGCGTGGCTGGAGTGGGCGACGCTCGTGGCGCTGATGGAGAAGAAACTGACGCCGGCGTACTGGCAGGCCGAGTTCGAGAGCGTGCCGGACAACTTCAACGACGTAATGCTTTGGTCGAAACAATTCGGCCCGATCATCATCAGCTGCAAGACGAGTTTGCGCGAACGGTACAAACAAGCCGACCTCGAAGCAGTAGCCCTTCGACCACACTACCCCAACGGCAAGTTCTTCCTATTGACGCTCGACGCCGACAAGACACACCTCGCGCGCACGCGCAAGAAAATCATCGACCACGAACTCCTCGCTCTCCAGGCCATCTACGATGAGGACAACGCGGGCGAGTTGTTCGCGCTCCTCAAAACCCTCACGGTCACCGAACCGCCGGTCGGGACGCTGCGCAGCGGTAAGATCGTGCGCTGACGGATTGCATTCCGGCCACTGTGCGCTAAGATGCCGCGCCACAGGTGAAAGTATTGCGTCACAACCAACCGGACTTCGCGCGGCAGCTTGCGAAAGCGCTGGCCGCCTCAAGCCTCTTCGACCCCGTTATCGAAGAACGCGTCCAGAAAATCATCGCTGACGTGCAGGCGCGCGGCGACGCGGGGCTGGTAGAACTCACCGAGCGCTTCGACAACGTGAAATTGAACCAGCTCGCGGTGGTCGGTCCGACGTCCAAGGCGCCGGCAGCGCTGAAGAAAGCGATCGCAGTCGCGCATTACAACATCGCCGCCTTCGCGAGGCGTTCTCTACGCGAGACCTGGCGCATGCGCAACGCCCAGGGCGCAGTCGTCGGCGAAATGTTCCAACCGTTTCAGCGAGTGGGGATCTACATCCCCGGCGGCACCGCGCCGCTCGTCTCGACCGCGCTGATGACGATCACACTGGCGAAAGTTGCGGGCTGTCCCGAAATCGTCGTCTGCACCCCTCCGCCGATCAACTCGAGTTTGCTCTACGCGATCAAAGCCGCAGGCGCGACTGAGATCTACCAGGTCGGTGGAGCGCAGGCCATCGCAGCGATGGCGCTCGGAACCCGTGCCATCAAACGCGTGCAGAAAATCTTCGGTCCCGGCAACGCGTACGTTGTGGCGGCGAAACGGTTGTTGTTTGGTCGCGTCGCCCTTGATCTTTTGCCGGGTCCCAGTGAGGTCCTCGTGATTGCCGACGACTCCGCGAACGCCGCGTTCATCGCGGCCGACATGCTCGCGCAGGCTGAACACGGCAGCGGTCACGAGCGCGTGTGGCTTGTGACCACCTCAATGAGGGTTCTGGAGGCGGCGCTGGCGGCCATGCCGGAACACATGAAGACATTGCAGCGAAGAGAGTTCATTGCAAAAGCGCTGGCAAACGCCTGCGTATGCGTGTTAGCGAAAGACTTGGGGCAGGCTGTCTCCATCGCCAACGACTTCGCGCCCGAGCATTGTGAATTGATGACGAAGAACAACTCGGCGCTACTGAAGAAGATCAAGACCGCTGGCGCGATCTTTCTCGGTCCGTGGGCACCGACCGTTGCTGGTGATTATCTTGCCGGCCCGAGTCACGAGCTGCCCACCGGAGGAGCGGGGAGAAGTTTTGGCGGCTTGACGGTCGATCAGTTTCAACGCCGCACCAGTGTCGTCGAATTGACGCGCCAGTCGTTACGGAAATCTTTGCCGACGATGGAGAAGTTCGCCGAGGTCGAAGGTCTCGATGCACACGCTGCGTCCGCGCGGAAACGTTTTGAATGAGCTACGTTCGCCGCCAAGTCGAGCGCATGGCCGGCTACGTGCCCGGCGAACAGCCGAAGGTGGCGGGACTCATCAAGCTTAACACGAACGAGAATCCTTACCCGCCGTCACCAAAAGTTCTTGAGGCGTTGCGCGCGGCAATCGACGGGCGACTGCGGCTGTATCCCGATCCTACTGCCAGCACGTTGCGGCAAAAACTCGGGAGGATTCACGGTTTCGATCCCGAGCAAATCATCATCGGCAACGGCGGCGACGATATTCTGAACCTGTGCGTGCGCGCGTTTTGCGGGGAGTGTGAGAAGCTCGCGTACTTCTGGCCGAGCTACTCGTTGTATCCTGTGCTCGCGAATATTCAAGGCGCAACGCAGGTCGAGCTGCCGCTCGACGACGATTTCCAAATCAACGCGCACCCGCCGCTGTTGGCGAAGCTCAATGGCGTGAAGCTCGTGTTCATCACGCAGCCCAACGCGCCGAGCGGCGTGTGGCTACAGCGTATCGAACTCCAACGCGTGATTGAGGAGACCAAAGGTGTCGTCGTCATCGACGAGGCGTACGTCGATTTCGCGGCGGACAACTGTCTGGACTTCGCGCGGGACTACGACAACGTGATCGTGGCGCGGACGTTTTCCAAGGCGTTTTCATTCGCCGGCATGCGTGTGGGCTGGGCTGCGGGGTCGCGAGAACTGATCGACGCGCTGAACAAAGTGAAAGACAGTTACAACGTGAATCGCCTGAGCCAGATCGGGGCGGAGGCGACGCTCGACGATTGGTCGCACTTCGAACGGAATGTCAGAGCGATCCGCACAACGCGGCAGCGTGTCAGCGACGCGCTGGTCAAATCCGGCTTCTTCGTTTATCCTTCACAGACGAATTTCGCATTCGCGCGTCCGCCGGCGCCGTTGACGGCCCGGCAATGGTTCGAGAGTTTGCGCGAGCAAAAGATTCTCGTCCGTTGGTGGGATGC
>Ga0335082_10008638_pt1 | contig 11069 bp, 11 predicted proteins | sample Lox_Sample_41_FD_206718 | JGI IMG/M metagenome (GOLD analysis project Ga0335082, IMG submission 206718) | Soil microbial communities from Loxahatchee National Wildlife Refuge, Florida, United States - Lox_Sample_4.1 | ecosystem: Environmental > Terrestrial > Soil > Wetlands | place: USA... | reverse complement strand
TAGACCAACCGCCCGCGCGCCTGCTGCGGCGTGAGGTGCAGCTCCGACTCCGGCGGCCAAGGCGACGGCCCTTCGCAAGCCATCATCCCCAGCGACGCGAGCAAGGTAACGCCGAACAGGACCGGGGGCAGGCGGGTTTTCAGCGCCTTCGGCAAGCGACTATTATGGTAGGCGAGCCCATGGCTGTCGAGGTCAAACGCGCCTACGAGAAGCCGACTCCCGCGGACGGAGTGCGGGTGCTGGTGGAGCGACTATGGCCGCGCGGCATCAGCAAGCAGGGCGCGGCGCTCGACGCCTGGCTGAAAGACCTGGCGCCCTCGCACGCGCTGCGGCGCTGGTATCACGCGCGCCCGGCGCAGTGGCCGCTCTTTCGCAAGAAGTACCTGGCGGAGCTGAGCGCGCCCCAAGCCTCGCGCGCCCTGGAAGAGCTGTACCAGATGGCGCTGGGGAACCCCACGCTCACCCTGGTGTACGGCTCGCGGGATGAGCAGCACAACTGCGCCATCATCCTGAAGGACCTGCTGGAGGGGATGCGCAAGCCTCCCTCCAGCTCGGGCCCGGTGGGCGCGGCCGCGGCAGGAGGCCGGCGACGCGCCGTCCGCCGGCGCTAGCGCCGGCATCACTGTGGGAGGCGACCATGATCCTGCGACCGGCGCACCTGGAAGCGTCACCGCCCGCCGCCCCCACCATCCCCGCCTGGAACGCCATCCTGCGCTCCCAACAACCGCCCCGCGAGGACTGCTGGCTGATCACCCAGCCCGACCACGCCGCGCTTGCGGGCGACGTGGCCGCCAACCTGAGCCTGCCCGAGGTCACGGCCGAGGTGGTGCGGGCCATCGCGCTGCACGATGAAGGCTGGGCGGCCTGCGACCAGCGCGCGCTGCACGCGGCCGAAGCGCCGGGTGCTTCCCTGCCGCGCTCCTTCGTGGCCATGCCGGTAGCGGAGTTCGTCGCTGCCTGGAGCGCCTCCATCGACCGGGCAGAGTCGGTGGCGCCCATCGGCGGGCTGATGGTGAGCGAGCACTTCTGCTGGCTGGCCGACGAACATCTTTCCGCCGGAGGCGACGCCCCCGCGGAGGCCGTCCGCCTGCGCACCTTCCTCGAGAATGAGCACAAGCGCCGCATACGGCTGCGGGAGCGGGAGCGGCGCCCGCCCGCCGAGGTGGAGAAGCTGCTGCAGGCGCTGCAGTTCTGCGACCTAGTCTCGCTCTACCTGTGCTGCGGGGCGGCCGAGAACGTGGAGTTCCCGCAGCGGCTGGCGGGGTCGCGGCCCATCCGCCTGCGGCGCGAGCACGAAGCTTGCATCTTCGAGCCCACTCCCTTCCGCAACTCCTTCGACCTGGCCGTCGCCGCGCGCCGCGGCGGCACGGCTGAGCCCCACAGCACGACCTTCCCCTTTTTCCTCTGGTAACGCCGGCAGGTGACTGCGAACCGCGGATCGTGCGCTTTCGAGTTGTCACTGCGAGACGCTCATGCTTGAATGGTGGCAGCCGGCAGGCTCGGCGTCTTCCAGGCCGCATGATCCCCGACAGGCAGCAAGGAGTTCCGGTGAAGGTCCTCCAGGAGTACCTGGAAGCGCTGGCGGAATGTGCCTCGATCGCGCCGCCGCAGCGCCAGGAGCGGCTGCTGCTCTCCTATGCCGAGCTGCGGTTCCAGCGCAAGGGCGGGGGGCGGTGCGCCATCTGCCAGACCACGGTGCGGCACGTGCTGCGGGTGCGCGCCGAGCGCGAACCCGGCGTGGTGTTGGAGTACGCGTGCCTGTGCCACCGCTGCCTGCAGGCGGAGCGCGCGCTCTCCACGCGCGTGGTGCTCAGCCTGGGCCAGGCCCAGGTGACCTACCACGGCAACCTGCCGGCGCTGTTGCCGGATGTGAATTAGCCGCCGGTCGCCTCGGTCGTCGGCCGATGACTTCTTGCCTTTTGCCTTCTTCCTTTTGCCTTAGCGCGCGGCCGGCTTCTGCTTGTCTCCGAACTTCTCCAGGAACTTGCGCACCTTGGGCGCCACGATGAACTGGCAGTAGGGCTGGCGCGGGTTGTTGACGAAGTACTCCTGGTGGTAGTCCTCGGCCTGGTAGAAGGTGCCGGCGGGCTCGAGCGCGGTGACGATGGGGTCGCGGAAGGCGCGCTCGGCGGTGAGTTGCCGGATCTTCTCCTCGGCGGTGCGGCGCTGCTCCTCGCCGGTGTAGAAGATGACGGAGCGGTATTGCGTGCCCACGTCGTTGCCCTGGCGGTCGGGCGTGGTGGGATCGTGCATGGCAAAGAAGACATCGAGCAGATCGAAGAAGGCGATCTGCGCGGGGTCGAAGGCGATCCGCACCACCTCCGCGTGCCCGGTCTCGCCGCTGCAGACCTGGCGATAGGTGGGCCGCTCTACATGCCCGCCCATGTAGCCGGACTCGACCGAGGTTACTCCCTGCACGCGGTCGAAGACCGCCTCCAGGCACCAGAAGCATCCGCCGCCGAGCACCGCCGTCTCCAAATCGGGCATGCTCATAGGATGCGCGGTGGAGGCGGCGGTTGCGAAAAGCTCCCAGCCCTTACTGGATGGGGGCGTCGGCGGAGGTGGCCGGCGCGGTCGCGTTGAAGCGGATCACGTTGGAGTTGTCGGAGAAGAAATGCCGCACTCCCGTCTGCCCGCCGGCCATGGGGTCGGCCGTAGACTGGAAGCTCAGGTTCGGCGATGCCGTGGTGCCCAAGGCCCCGGGAACAGGAATGGCGAAGGAATAACCGCTCTTCTGGAAGGGCGGCTGCGAGAGGAAGGGATCGAGGATGCAGGCGCTGTTGGCGGTGGGCGGATTGGGGCAGGGGTTGGGACCGCCCAGATTGGGCAGGGGCGCGAAACCGGTGCCCCAAGTGCTGTTGTAGGTGATCTCGGCGGTGTTGATGGCGCGCATCGATTGCACCGCGGAAGCTTCGTTGGCGGCGATGCGCGAACGCAGCAGGTTGGGGATGGCGATGGCCGCGATGATCAGGATGATGGCCACCACGATCAGCAACTCTATCAGCGAGAAACCACTCTGCTTTTGTCTCTTCATGGCGCTCTCTCCCCCTCTCTCCGTACCCAGACCTACACGGAGGAAGGGTGGGATGTGAAGTAAGCCCCTCTTACGAGCCATCCAAATGCATCTCAAGGGCCAGCCTGGCGTTCTGCCATCGTTTTATCTATCTCATTGATTGTAAAGTAACTTATAAGGTACTTCCCTACCTAAGAGGAGGCTGCCGGCAGGTCCGAATCCCTCGAAAGGCCATAGTTTCGTGACAGAAAACTGCATCGGCGGTACGCCGGTAGGGTCGTCCGATGGTGCCCCTTTCGCCCTTGTCCTTTGGGCCAGTCCGGCGCCTCCTGCCGGGGTGGGCTACTTCTTGGTGGCGGGGGGCGCATCGCTGACCATGGCCTCGACGACCCGGTCGATCAGGTCCTCGGTGCGCACCCCGGGCAAGCTGGTGTTGTTGACCAGGATGGAAAAGACCAGCGGCTCGCCGGCGGCGCTGGTGGCGTAGCCGGAGAGCGCGCTGACGTGGCCCAGGGCGCCGCTCTTGGCCTCCACCTGCCCGGCCGCGGGTGGAGCCTTGAGACGGTTGACCAGGGTGCCGTCTTCGCCTGCCACCGGCAAGGTCTGACGGAAGTCCCGGCTCCAAGGCTGGGTGGAAGCGTACTGCAGCAGGCGCACGACGGCGCGCGGCGCCACCAGATTCAGCCGCGAAAGCCCGGAGCCGTCGGCGAAGAAGTAGTCGTCGGGCGAGATGCCCGCCTGGGTGAGGAATCCTCTCACCACTTCCAGCCCGCCTTCGATGGTGCCGGTGGTGCCCTTCTCCCGGCCCAACAGGCGGAGCAGCAGTTCGGCGTGCAGGTTCTGGCTGACCTTGTTGGTGACGGTGAGGTCGTCGAGCAGCGCCTGCGACTGGTGCGAGGCCAGCACCAGCGGTGGGTTGAGCGAGCTCGGCGAACGGGTGGGGCCGCCGGCGGCGGGCGCCAGCGTGGTCACGCTGAAGGTGGAGAGGCTGGCCAGCTCGGTGTGGCGGGCGCGCGTCTTGCCGTAGATGACGACGCCGCGCTTCTCCAGCAGCGTGCGGAAGAGCTCGGCGGCGAACTGGGCGGGATCCTCGATGGCCAGTTGCTCGGCGCCCCCGGGATCGTCCACCGGGATGTAGCCCCAGAGCACCAGGCGGTCGGAGCCGGGCTCGCGGCGGAAGTCCACGCGCCGCGGGCCCGTGCCCGGCGGCGTGGTGATGATGCGGTTGTCCACCTGGTAGTAGTCGGCGAAGGGATCGATGGAGACGAAGGCTTTTTCGCCGGGGCGGTCGCCGGGCAGCACCTTCACCGTGAGCACGTTGTCGTTGATGGTGAGAGCGGAGACGGGCGCGCCCCACTGCGTGGCCAGGTCTTCCTGCGACCAGCCTTCGCCGTAGCGCTCGAAGGCATAGAAGCTGTCGTCGCCCACCAGGTCGCCGTCCACGTACTTCACGCCCTTCTGCACGATCTGGTCGGCCAGGTCTTCCAGCACCTTGTCGGCGGGAGCGTCGCGCTGGGTGCGGATCTTGAAGGGCAGGTTGCGGCCCGAGAGGTTGGGATCGCCGCGGCCCACCAGCACCAGGTCCCCCACCAGCCGGCCGTGGGTGTCGAGTGTACCCGCGGTCTCCACCGTGGTCTGGAACTTGTATTCCGGACCGATCAGAGCGAGCGCCGCGGCCGTGGTGAAGAGCTTGGTGTTGGAGGCCGGGGTGAAGAGCTTGTCGGGGTTGCGGGAGTAGAGCAGGCGGCCGTCGGCCGCGCGGATCTCGATGCCCCAGAAGGCGCGGCCGGCCTCGGGCTCGGCCAGGATCCTGTCGATGCGGGCCGCCAGGGCCTTCGCCCGCTCCTCCGGCTTGGGCTTCTTGCGCGCGGAGGCGGGCGCCGCCAGCGACAGCAGCAGCAGCGCAGCCAGGAGTATGCGGAGGCGGGGCATCGTCTGCCCGGAATTGTAGCACCGGGCACCGGGCGGAGATCGAAGATCGCAGATTGAGGATCTCCGATTGCAGATCGGCGAGCGCCACAGAAAAATCTGCAATCCTCGATCTGCAATCTACAATGGCTTTGACCATGCGACCGCGGTTCACATGGAAGCTGCGCACGCGCGAACTGGCGCTGGGGGAGCGCACCCTGGTGATGGGGGTGCTCAACGTCACTCCCGACTCGTTTTCCGATGGCGGCAAGTTCCTCGGCCGCGAGCGGGCCGCAGGCCGCGCTCTGGAGATGCTGGAGGAGGGCGCCGACCTGATCGACATCGGCGGGGAGTCCACGCGGCCGGGAGCGCGGGTCTCGCCCGGGGCCGCCGCCGGGGTCAGCGAGGCCGAAGAGTTGCGCCGGGTGCTGCCGGTGATCGAGGACATCCGTCACCAGCGCCCGGGCACGCTCATCTCCGTGGATACCTACAGGTCCGGGGTGGCGCGCGAGGCGGTGGCGGCGGGCGCCGAGATCGTCAACGACGTGAGCGCCTTCCGCTGGGACCCGGGCATGGCGCAGATGGTGGCCACGCTGGGCTGCGGCGCCGTCCTCATGCACATGCGCGGGCGCCCGGAGGAGTGGCGCTCCCTGCCCCCGGTGGACGACCTGATGGGCCTGGTCCGGCGCGAGCTGGCGGAGTGGGCGATGGTGGCCATGGGCTCGGGGGTGGCCCGCGATCACCTCGTTCTCGATCCCGGCTTCGGCTTCGGCAAGAACTACGACCAGAACTATGCCCTGCTGGCGCGGCTGGGTGAGCTGGCGCGGCTCGACTTCCCTATCCTGGCGGGGACCTCGCGCAAGTCCTTCCTGGGGCGGACGCTGGCGCGCGCCGGCCAGGACCTGCCCGCGGAAGAGCGCCTCCACGGCACCCTGGCCGCGGTGACGGCATGCGTGCTGGCGGGCGCCCACCTCGTGCGCGTCCACGACGTGCGCCCGGCGGCGGAAGCCGTGAAGATCGCCGACGCCATCCTGCGGGCCGGCGCTTGACGGGACCCTATCCTCATGCGCGCCACCCTCTTCGAATTCCGCTTCCGCGCCTTCCTCATCGGGATGTGCTTCTGGCTGGCCTTCACGCTCTACTCGGTCGACCATCTCAACTTCGTGGCCTGGCTCTTCCTCTTGAGCGGCCGGTACAAGACCGCGGCCCAGATCCCCGACTCGCTCGCCATCCACGCCAGCTTCGCGGCCGCGGCGGCGGTCATCGCGCTGGGGGCGCTGCTGCGCTCCTGGGGCACGGCCTACCTCAGCGTGCAGGTGATGGCCGACAAGAAGGTGCACAGCGAGCGCCTGGTCGCCGACGGACCCTACCGCTACGTGCGCAACCCGCTCTACCTGGGGAACCTCCTGCTGGCGGTGGGCATGGGCGCCATGGCCAGCCGCACCGGATTCTTCGTGCTGCTGCTGGGGATGCTGTTCGTGGTGCTGCGGCTGATCGGGCGGGAGGAGGCGGAGCTGCTGGCGGGCCAGGGCGAGAGCTACCGCGCCTACCTGGCGGCGGTGCCGCGGCTGCTGCCGGCGCTGCGGCCGCGGGTGCCGGCCGCGGGAGCCCGGCCGGACTGGCTGGAGGGCCTCTTCGGGGAAACCATGATCTGGGTGATGGCGCTCTCGGTGGCTGCCTTCGCGGTCACGCTGAAGCTGCCATGGTTCTTCGTCCTCCTGGGATCGTCGTTCGTGCTGCAGGTGATCGCAGGAGTCGCGCTGAAGCGGCGGCGGGCCAAGGCAGCTCTTAGCTCTTAGCTCGGCTCTTCGCCCCAGGCCAGCCGGGTTCCGCTAACAGCTAAGAGCTGGAAGCCGACGACTTCTTCTCAGAAGGTCTTCTCCGAATCCAGCAGGATGGTGACCGGGCCGTCGTTCACCAGCTCGACCTCCATCATCTCCTGGAAGCGGCCGGTCTGGCAGGTAAGGCCGGCGGCGCGCAGGCGCGCCACGAAGCGCTCATAGAGCGGGCGCGCGTGCTCGGGGCGGGCGGCGGCGTCGAAGGAGGGGCGCTTGCCGCGGCGCACGTCGCCGTAGAGGGTGAACTGCGAGACCACCAGGACGGCGCCGCCGGCCTCGGCGACGGAGCGGTTCATCTTGCCGTCGGCGTCCTCGAAGATGCGCAGCCCGGCGGTCTTTTCGGCGAGGTAGTCGGCGGCGGCCTCGGTATCGCTCTGGGCGACGCCCAGCAAGACGAGCAGGCCCGCTCCGATCTTGCCCACAGTCTCGCCGCCCACGCTCACCCGGCAGCGCTGCACGCGTTGGACCACAGCTCGCATTGCGCGGTAGTCAGGGCTCGGGCCCTAGCGGAGCGATGATAAATGATGGGAGAGCTCTTAGCTCTCGGCTCTTTGTGTCGGAGCAGCAGGCTGTTTCAGCTAGAGGCTAAGAGCTAACGCTAAGAGCTGTTTTCCGCGTTGACGCCTCCCGGCCGGCGTCCTAGAATCCCCGGTTCGCCTCTGGGGCCCTTTCCAAGCAGGCATTGGCCGCAAGGCCAAGACAAGGAGCGCACCATGTCGTGCGACCGCAGGCCGGGTACGCCGCGCGCGTTATCCGCAAGATTCGCAGTCTCTCTCCTGACCGTCATGCTGCTGGCCGCGGCCGCAGCGGCGCAGCAGGAGTCCACCTGGGCGCGGCAGCCGGCCGCCACCGCTCCCATCCACAACGAAGTGCTGATCAAGGGCGGTACCCTGCTCACCGTCACCCACGGCCGCATCGAGAACGGCAGCATTTACATCAAGGACGGGAAGATCGTGGCCATCGGGCAGAACGTCACCGCGCCACCGAGCGCCACCGTCATCGACGCCAGCGGCAAGTACGTGATGCCGGGGATCATCGACGCCCACTCCCACATGGCGCTGGACGACGACGTCAACGAGGCCACCAGCCCCATCACCCCCTCCATGCACATGCTCGACGCCTTCCAGTACACCGACAAGGCCCTCTACCGGGCGCTGGCCGGGGGCGTGACCACGGCGCTGCTGCTGCACGGCTCCGCCAACATGATCGGTGGGCAGGACGTGGTCATCAAGCTGAAGTACGGGCTGGGGCGCGACCAGATGCTTTTCCCCAACGCTCCCATCTCCATCAAGTTCGCCAGCGGCGAGAACCCCAAGCGGGTGTACGGCGGGCGCGGCCAGCTTCCCTCCACCCGCATGGGCAACTTCGAGGTGCAGCGCCAGGCCTTCGAGGACGCGCGCGACTACATGCACAAGTGGGATGAGTACAACGCCAAGGTGGCCAAGGGCGACAAGGACGCCATGCCCCCGCACAAAGACCTGAAGCTGGAGGCCCTGGCCGACATCCTGCGCGGCAGGTTCCTGGTGCAGATCCACTGCTACCGCGCCGACGAGTTCCTGACCGAGCTGGCCATCGCCCAGGAGTTCGGCTACAAGATCCGCGCCTTCCACCACGCGGTGGAGATCTACAAGGTGGCCGACAAGATCGCCGCCGCCAACGTGGGCATCGCCACCTGGGCCGACTGGTGGGGCTTCAAGGTCGAGGCCTACGACGCCATCCCCTGGAACGCGGTCATGAGCATGCGCAAGGGCGTGCGCGTGGCCATCAAGAGCGACTCCGACGACTACACCCGCCGCCTCAATCAGGAGGCGGGCAAGACCATGCGCTACGGCGGCGCCACCGAGGAAGAGGCGCTGAAGATGATCACCCTGAACCCCGCCTGGATCATCGGGGTGGACGACCGCGTGGGCTCCCTGGACGTGGGCAAGGACGCCGACATCACCATCTGGTCCGGCTATCCGCTCTCCAGCTACGGTCTGGTGGACAAGGCCATCATCGACGGCGACGTGTGGTTCGACCGCTCCCTGCCCGGCCTGGGGCTGACGCACTACAAGGAGGGACAATGAAGAATCGGGTGATTGAGTCATCGGGTCATCGGGTCATTGTGCTTGCGACCCTCCTTTCACTTCTCCTCTCGGCCCCGCTGGCGTCCGGGCAAAAGCCCAAGCGGTCGGCCGCGGCCGCTTCCCCGGAGCAGGCCATCGTGCTGCGCGGGGGCAAGCTGCTGACCATCACCCACGGCGTGATCGAAGACGGCGTGCTGGTGATGGAGAACGGCAAGATCACCGCCGTCGGCAAGTCCGGCACGGTGGCCATCCCCAAGGGCGCGCGTGTCATCGAGGTGCAGGGGATGACCATCTATCCCGGGCTCATCGACTCCGAGACCAACCTGGGTCTGACCGAGATCTCGGCCGTGCAGTCGAGCAACGACCTCATCGAGATGAGCGACGAGATCATGCCCCACATGCACGTCTACGACGCCTTCCACGCCGAGAGTTCGCTCATCCCCGTCACCCGGGTGAACGGCGTGACCAACGCCATCGTGGCGCCGGAGAGCCAGGACACGCTGCCGGGGCAGGATTCCTTCATCCAGCTCGCCGGGCGCGACCGCGACCAGATGCTGCTGCTGCGCGACCTCGCCCTGCCCATGAACTTCACCGGAGCGCAACGCCGCAACCGCTCCTTCGAGAGCGCCAAGTATCCTTTCACCCGCATGGGGATGGCCACGCAGTTGCGCCAGTCCTTCTTCGACGCCCAGGAGTACGGGCACAAGCTCGCCGACTATCAGAAGAAGCTGGCCGAGTGGCAGAAGGAGAAGAAGGGCGCGGAGCCGATGGAGCCCAAGCGCGATCTCAAGCTCGAGGCCCTGCTGCCCTATCTGGCGGGCTCGAAACCGGTGGTGCTCAGCGCCGAGGAATCCAACGACCTGCAGACGGCGGTGGACCTGGCGCACGAGTTCAACCTCAGGATCGTACTCAACCACCTCACCCACGCGCAGAGCATCCTGGACTACATCGCGGCGCTGAAGGTGCCGGTCATCGTGGGGCCCATCTACGAATTCCCCCACGACGACCAGCGCTATGACGCGGTCTACCGGCTGCCGGCCGAGCTGGCACAGCGCGGAGTGAAGATCGCCTTCGCCTCCTACGACTCGCACAACGCCCGCAACCTGCCTTATGCGGCCGGCTACGCCGTGGCCTGGGGCCTGCCCTACGATGAGGCCCTCAAGGCCCTCACCCTGAACCCGGCGGAGATCTGGGGCGTCTCCGACCAGTTGGGCTCGCTCGACGTGGGCAAGATGGCCAACGTGGTGGTCGCCAACGGCGATCCCCTGGATGTTCGCACCGACGTGAAGATGGTCTTCATCCAGGGCCGCGAGACTTCCATGCGCACCCGGCAGACCGACCTGCGCGACCAGTACATGGGCAAGTGAAGAATGAAGAATTGAGAATGCAGAATTAAAAGGAAGGAAGACATCATGAGGAGCGTTCGTCGCACGCACTTCGCAGTCTATGGATCCGTGATTCTCCTGGCGGTGCTGGCCTTGCCGCTGGGGGCGCAGAAGAAGAAGGCGGAAGCAGCGGCGCCGGCGGCCGCCGCCGCCCCGGAGACAGTGGACCTGCAGATGGTCACCCGCATCCGGGACGAGGAATTCCACCACTCCCAGGTGATGAAGACCCTGGAGCACCTGACCGACGAGATCGGGCAGCGGCTCACCGGCTCGCCCAACGTCCAGAAGGCCAACCAGTGGACGCGCGACCAGTTCGCCTCCTGGGGTCTGGAGAACGCCCACGTGGAGAAGTGGGGCGACTTCGGCCGCGGCTGGTCGGAGCAGTTCTGCTCGGTGATGATGGTGGCGCCCGACACCGCCCAGCTCTATGCCATCCCCGAAGCCTGGACCCCGGGCACCCAGGGCGCGGTGCGCGCACCCGTGGTCGCGGTCAAGCTGCAGCGGGTGGCCGACTTCGAGAAGTATCGCGGCAAGCTGGCGGGCAAGATCGTGCTGCTGGGCGAGATGCCGGCGCTCAAGCTGCCCACCGAGCCCGACTTCAAGCGCTACGACGACCAGGACCTGGACAAGATCTACCAGTACCAGATCCCGGGCGAGCGTCCGCCCTTCCCGCGCGAGGAGATCATCGCGCGCGTGCGCTTCCAGGGTGAGCTCAACAAGTTCCTGGCCGAGGAGAAAGTGGTGGCGGCCATCGAGCCCAGCCGCGGCGACGGCGGCCTCATCTTCGTGCAGAGCGGCGCCTCCTACAAGACCGGTGAGCCGGTGGGCGTGCCCAAGCTGGAGATGGCGGTCGAGCACT
>Ga0335082_10008634_pt1 | contig 11072 bp, 14 predicted proteins | sample Lox_Sample_41_FD_206718 | JGI IMG/M metagenome (GOLD analysis project Ga0335082, IMG submission 206718) | Soil microbial communities from Loxahatchee National Wildlife Refuge, Florida, United States - Lox_Sample_4.1 | ecosystem: Environmental > Terrestrial > Soil > Wetlands | place: USA... | reverse complement strand
TGAACGTCACGCGCTTCGCCCGGCAGAGCGCCGCGAACACCGTCGCCTCCGCGAGTCTTTCGGACGAAGACAGGGTCTTGCAGCGGTATTGCAGCGCTGCGATACCGCCCTCCAGCGCCTGCCCGACGAGCTCGCGAAGCCTGCGCCGGTCGGCGATATCCGGCGTGATGGCGTAGAGGCCGCGCAGCTTCATCGACCGGCGAAAAAGCGATTCGGCAGGCGCTGGCCGTGGCCCGGCGCGAACCCGGACTGCAGCGTCTTCCATGTGTATTCCTGCGCCGAACGCACCGCGGCGGGCACGTCCTCGCCCTTCGCGAGGAACGCCGCGATCGCCGAGGCGAGCGTGCAGCCCGAACCGTGGTATTCGCCCGCGAGGCGCGGCCAGGCGTCCTCGCGCAGCTTGCCGCCGGCGCCGTACAGGGCATTGATCACTTGCGCGCCGGGCTCGTGCGTACCGGTGACGAGGACATGCTTGCAACCCATCCCCAGCAATTCGCGCGCGCATGCCGCAAGATCGGCCACCCCGGTCGCCCGAGCCAGCCGACGGGCTTCGAGGCTATTTGGCGTCGCCACCGTGGCGCGCGGCAGCAAGGACTCACGCAGCGCCTGCAAGGTCTCCTCGTCCTGCAACACGTCGCCGCGGCCCGAGGCGAGCACCGGATCGAGCACCACCGGAGTGCGCGGATGCTCGGCGAGCACTGTGGCGACCGCCTCGGCGTTGCGCGCCGAGCCGAGCACGCCGATCTTGAACGCGGCGACCGCAATGTCGGCGAGCACGAGGCGCGCCTGGCGCGCGATCCACTCGGGCTCCAGCGCGAGCACGCTTTCGACGCCGCGCGTGTCCTGCGCCGTCACCGCGGTGACGACCGACAGCGGAAGGCAGCCGAGGCTCGCGAGCGTGAACAGGTCGGCCTGCAGTCCCGCGCCGCCGGTCGGATCGGATGCCGCGAACGTGAGAACGATCGGAGGCGATGACGACATGCGCTAAACTCCGGTGCAATTTTACTGTCCGCAGCCAATGACCACCGAGCAAACTGTCAAGAACCGAACCTGGATGTGTCTGATCTGCGGCTTTGTTTACGACGAGGCCGCCGGCATCCCCGACGAAGGCATCGCGCCCGGCACGCGCTGGGAGGACGTGCCGATGAACTGGACCTGCCCGGAGTGCGGCGCGCGCAAGGAAGACTTCGAGATGGTGGAGATCTGACCGCCGGGAAACGCAGCAGCCGGGGAGGGGATGCGGTAAAATAGCCGCAACGTGTCCTCGGTGTCGTGGCCTCGATAAACCTCACGAACCACTTCCTGATCGCCATGCCGAACATGGCCGATCCGTACTTCGCGAGGACACTCACTTACGTTTGCGAGCACAACGAGCAGGGCGCGCTCGGCATCGTCGTCAACCGGCCGATCGACATGACGCTGCAGGCGCTGTTCGAGCGCCTCTCGCTGAGCCTGAAGGACCGCACGCTCGCGGACGCGCCGATCTACTTCGGCGGCCCCGTGCAGACCGATCGCGGCTTCGTGCTGCACCTGCCCGCGGGGGACTGGCAGGCGACCATCAAGGTGAGCGCCGGCGGCGGCGGCGTGATCGGCCTCACCACCTCCAAGGACATCCTCGAGGCCGTCTGCCGCGGCGAGGGGCCGGCCAAGATGCTGGTAACGCTCGGCTACGCGGGCTGGTCCGCCGGGCAGATCGAGCACGAGCTCAAGCAGAACGCCTGGCTCACCGTCGAGGCGAAGGACGCGATCCTGTTCGACCTGCCCGCGGACGAGCGGCTGCCCGCGGCGATGGAGCTCCTCGGCCTGGACTACGCGCGCCTGGCCGACCAGGCGGGACATGCCTGAGCAGGCGCGCCGAACAGCCGCCGCCGGCACCGTTCTTTCCTTCGATTTCGGCTTGCAGCGCGTGGGCGTCGCGGTTGGCGAGCGCGAAGTCGGCACCGCGCACCCGCTGCCGCCGCTCACCGCCGCGAGCCAGTCCGGGCGCTTCACCGCAATCGCCCGGCTGGTCAAGGAGTGGAAGCCCGCGCTGTTCGTGGTCGGTCGGCCGCTTGGCGAGGACGGCGCGCCGCACGAGACCACGCGCCGCGCCGAGCGCTTCGCGCGCCAGCTGGGCGGCCGCTTCGGGCTGCCGGTCGAGCTCGTCGACGAGCGCTACAGCTCCGTGGAGGTCGAGAGCCGGATGCGGGCGGCCTACGGCGCGCGCAAGGCCGTGAAGCTCGCGCGCGGCAAGGCGCTCGACTCGCAGGCCGCGCAACTGCTACTGCAGCAATATTTCGATGCGCGCCAAGCTCCCTGACGCCGAGGCCCTGCTGCCGAAGCTCGCGGCCGAGCTGAAGGGGCGCATCACGCCCGCGACCGCGATGATCGGCCTGCACACGGGCGGCGTGTGGGTGGCCGAGCGGCTGCACGCGCTGCTCGCGCTGACGGCGCCGCTCGGCGTGATGGACATCGCCTTTTACCGCGACGACTACGCGAAGGAAGGCCTCAAGCACGACCCGAAGCGCACGAAGATTCCGTTCGAAGTCGAGGGCCGCGACCTGCTGCTGGTCGACGACGTGCTCTACACCGGGCGCACGGTGCGCGCGGCGATGAACGAGCTGTTCGACTACGGCCGGCCGCGCAGCATTGCGCTCGCGGTGCTCGCCGACCGCGGCGGTCGCGAGCTGCCGATCGCCGCGCAGCATGCGGGCGCCGTGGTCGAGGTGCCGGCGGGCAAGCGGCTGCGCCTGAAGCGCGCCGACGACGGCCGGCTGTCGCTGGAGCTGGAAGATGGCGGCTAATCCGCAGCTCAACTCGCACGGCGAGCTGCAGCACCTGCTGTCGATCGAGGGGCTGCCGCGCGCGATCCTCGAGCAGATCCTCAACACCGCCGAATCGTTCGTCGGCGTCACCGAGCGCGAGGTCAAGAAGGTGCCGCTCATGCGCGGCAAGAGCGTGTTCAACCTGTTCTTCGAGCCCTCCACGCGCACGCGCACCACGTTCGAGATCGCCGCCAAACGCCTGTCGGCGGACGTGATCAACCTCAATATCGCCGTGAGCTCGCAGACCAAGGGGGAGTCGCTGCTCGACACCGTGGCGAACCTCTCGGCGATGCAGGCCGACCTGTTCGTCGTGCGGCATGGCTCCTCGGGCGCGCCCTACCTCATCGCGCGCCACGTCAAGCCGCACGAGCACGTCATCAACGCCGGCGACGGCCGCCATGCGCACCCGACGCAGGGCCTCCTGGACCTCTACACCATCCGCCACTACAAGAAGGAGTTTGGCGCGCTCACGGTGGCGATCGTCGGCGACGTGCTGCACTCTCGCGTGGCGCGCTCGCTGATCCACGGCCTGACTACGCTCGGCGCGCCCGAGGTGCGCGTGATCGGGCCGCAGACGCTGATTCCCGCCGGCATCGCGGCGCTCGGCGTGCGCGTGTTCCACGACATGCGCGCGGGCCTCAAGGACTGCGACGTCGTGATGATGCTGCGCCTGCAGAACGAGCGCATGGCGGGTCCGCTGCTGCCCTCGGCGCAGGAGTTCTTCATGAACTACGGCCTCACGGCCGAGAAGCTCGCGCTCGCCAAGCCCGACGCGATCGTGATGCACCCGGGGCCCATGAACCGCGGCGTCGAGATCGACTCGCCGGTCGCCGACGGCCCGCACTCGGTGATCCTGCCGCAGGTGACCTTCGGCATCGCGGTGCGCATGGCGGTGATGTCCATCGTGGCGGGCAACTGATGTCGCTGCTCATCAAGGGCGGGCGCGTGATCGACCCGGCGAGCGGCCGCGACGAAGTCGGCGACGTGTACGTCGACAAGGGCCGGATCGCGGAGAAGAAGGGCAAGGCCGACGAGACGATCGACGCCAGGGGCTTGGTGGTGGCGCCGGGGCTCATCGACCTCGCCGCGCGTCTGCGCGAGCCGGGCCAGGAGTACAAGGCGACGCTCGCCTCCGAGATGGATGCGGCGGTCGCGGGCGGCGTGACCAGCCTCGCCTGCCCGCCGGACACGCATCCGCCGCTGGACGAGCCGGGCCTGGTGGACATGCTGCGCCGGCGCGCCAAGGCCCTCGCGCGCGCGCGCGTCTACCCGGTCGGCGCGCTCACCGTGAAGCTCGCCGGCGAGCGCCTCACCGAGATGTCGGTGCTCGCCGAGGCGGGCTGCGTGGCCTTCTCGCAGTCCAACGTGCCCATCACCGACACGCAGGTGCTCTGGCGCGCGCTGCAGTACGCGGCGACCTTCGGCTATCCGGTATGGCTGCGCGCCGAGGACAAGTGGCTTTCGCGCGAAGGCGTGGCGCACGACGGCGACATGGCGACGCGCCTCGGCCTCGCCGGCATCCCGGCGTTCACCGAGACCATCGCGCTCGCCACCATCCTGCAGCTGGTGCGCGCCACCGGCGCGCGCGTGCACGTCTGCCGCCTGTCCACCGCCGCCGCGGTCGACATGATGCGCGAGGCGAAGAAGCAGGGGCTGCCGGTCACCTGCGACGTCGGCATCCACTACGTGCACCTCTCGGAGATGGACCTGGGCTACTACGACGCGCATTGCCGGCTCGATCCGCCGCTGCGCAGCCAGCGAGACCGGGATGCGCTCGCCTCCGGGCTTGCCGATGGCACGATCGATTGCGCGGTTTCCGACCACGCGCCGGTGGACGAGGACCAGAAGCAGCTGCCGTTCGCCGAGGCCGAGACGGGCGCGACCGGCCTCGAGCTGCTGCTGCCGCTCGCGCTCAAGTGGGGCGCGGCGCGGAAGCTGCCGCTCGCGAGGACGCTCGCGCGCGTGACCAGCGACGCGGCGCGCATCCTCGGCGTGCAGTCGGGGCGCGTCGCGCCGGGCGCGCCCGCCGACCTCGTGGTGTTCGATCCCGACGAGGCCTGGCGCGTGATTCCCGCCGCGCTCAGGAGCCAGGGCAAGAATTCTCCGTTCCTCGGCTACGAGCTCGCCGGGCGCGTGCGCGCGACGATCGTCGCCGGCAACGTCGTTTTCCGGCAGGGATGAAGGCGCTCGCCGTCCTTCTGGCGCTCGCCGCCGCGGGATGCGCGACCGTCACGCGCACCGAAGCGCCCTCGGGCGCGCCGCCCAGGGGCGCGTACTACAAGGACGACGGCCCGGGCGCCAATCCGCCGGCGGACCTCGCCACGATCCCCGACGCCGTGCCGCGGGCCGAGCCGCTCAGCCGCTTCGCGAACCGCCCTTACCAGGCGCTCGGGCGCGAGTACGTGCCGATGACGAGCCTCGCGCCGTTCCGCCAGAGCGGCATCGGCAGCTGGTACGGCCGGCGCTACCACGGCCAGAAGACTTCCAGCGGCGAATCCTACGATATGTACGCGATGAGCGCGGCGCACCCGACGCTGCCGATTCCGAGCTATGCGCGCGTGACCAACCTCGCCAACGGCCGCAGCGTGGTGGTGCGCGTGAACGACCGCGGCCCGTTCCATGGCGACCGCATCATCGATCTTTCCTACACGGCGGCCTGGAAGCTCGGCTACGTGGACGCGGGCAGCGCGCGGCTCGAGGTGGAGAGCCTCCTGCCGGGACAGCCGGCGCCCGCCGCCGCGGCGACGGCGATTGCCGCGCCCGCGGCCTCGCCGCCGCCCGCACCCGGGCCGGCGGAGGCGAAGGGTATCTACCTGCAGCTCGGCGCGTTCTCCTCGCCGCAGGGCGCGGAGAGCCTGCGCGAGCGGCTCAGCCGCGAGCTCGGCTGGCTCTCGGAGTCGATCAGGGTCGTCCCGGGCGGCTCGCTCTACCGCCTGCAGCTCGGCCCGTACCGCTCCCAGGACGACGCGCGCCCGGTGGCCGATCGAATCTACGCGGAACTCAGCCTGCGGCCGCTGATCGTAAGCAGGTAGCCGCTATAATCCGCGGCCTTTTTTGCGCCGGAAGCCCCCTTGCACATGCGTCGCTGCCTTCTCGTTTGCGTGCTCGTCGCGCTGCCGCTCGCCGCGGCCGCGCAGAACCCGCCGCCGCCGCAGCTCGTCGGCCGCGCCTGGGTGCTCGCCGACGTCTCGAGCGGCCAGATCCTCGTCGCCGAGAAGCCCGACGAGCGCGTCGAGCCCGCTTCGCTCACCAAGCTCATGACCGCCTACCTCACGTTCGCGGCGCTGAAGGAGAAGAAGCTGGCGCTGGGCGAGCAGGTGAGCGTCTCGGAGAAGGCCTGGCGCGCGCCGGGCTCGCGCATGTTCATCGAGCCGCGGCGCCCCGTGACCGCCGAGGAGCTGATCCGCGGCATGATCGTGCAGTCGGGCAACGACGCCTGCATCGCGCTCGCCGAGCGCATCGCGGGATCGGAGGAGGCCTTCGTGGCGATGATGAACCGCGAGGCAGAGCGCCTGGGCATGAAGAACACGCGCTTCATGAACGCCACGGGCCTGCCCGACCCGCAGCATTACTCCAGCGCGCGCGACCTTTACCTGCTCGCCGCGGCGCTGATCCGCGACTATCCCGAGCAGTACGCGCAGTACTACTCGCAGCGCGAATTCCGCTACAACGGCATCGCGCAGCCCAACCGCAACCGGCTGCTCTGGCTGGACAGCACGGTCGACGGCGTGAAGACCGGCTTCACCGAGGCCGCGGGCTACTGCCTGATCGCCTCCTCCAAGCGCGGGCCGCGGCGCCTGCTCTCGGTGCTGCTCGGCTCGACCTCCGAGTCGATGCGCGCCCAGGAATCGCAGAAGCTGCTGAACTGGGGCTTCCAGTTCTTCGACGCGGTGCGGCTGTACGCCGGCGGCGCGACCGTCAAGGAGATCGAGGTCTTCAAGGGCGCGAAGAACGCGCTCAAGGCCGGCTTTCGCAGCGATCTCATCGTCGCGGTGCCCAAGGGGCAGGGCGAGCGCGTGAAGGCGGAGCTGCTCTCGCTCTCGCCGCTCGTCGCGCCGGTCGCCGCGGGCAGCCGCGTCGGCAACCTGCGCGTGACGCTCGAGGGCAAGCCGGTCGGCGAATACCCGGTGGTCGCGCTCGAAGCGGTGCCCGAGGCGGGCCTTTTCGGACGCGCCTGGGATACACTGAGACTCTGGCTGAAGTAGCGGGAGCGACATGGACAAGTCCGGCGTGGTGTTCCTGAACGGCAAATTCCTGCCGGTCGACGAGGCGCGCGTGCCGGTGCTCGACCGCGGCTTCATCTTCGGCGACGGCGTGTACGAGCTGGTGCCGGTGTATTCGCGCGTGCCGTTCCGCCTCGACGAGCACCTCGCGCGCCTGGAGCGCAGCCTCGCGGCCGTCGGCATCCGCAATCCCTACGGCCGCGCCGAATGGCGCGACATCATCCTCCAGCTCATCGCCAAGCAGCCGTTCGAGGACCAGGGCGTGTACTTCCAGGTCACGCGCGGCGTGGCCAAGCGCGACCACGCGTTCCCGAAGGACGCCGCGCCGACGGTGTTCCTGATGTCGAATCCGCTCGTCTGCCCGCCGCAGGAGCTGGTCGAGCGCGGTGCCGCCGCGGTCAGCGCGAACGACTTCCGCTGGCAGCGCTGCGACATCAAGTCGATTTCGCTGATCGGCAACTGCCTGCTGCGCCAGGTCTCGGCCGAGGCGGGCGCCGCCGAGACGATCCTGTTCCGCGACGGCAAGCTCACCGAGGCCTCGGCCTCGAACGTGTTCGTCGTGCGCCGCGGCGTGATCGTGTCGCCGCCGAAGTCGACCCTCATCCTGCCCGGCATCACCTACGACGTCGTGGTGGAGCTCGCGCAGGCCGGCGGCCTGCCGCTGGAATTCCGCGAGCTCGGCGAAGCCGAAGTGCGCGGTGCCGACGAGCTCTGGGTGACCTCGTCCTCCAAGGAGGTGCTGGCGATCGTCACGCTGGACGGCAAGCCGGTGGGCGAGGGCCGACCGGGCCCGGTGTTCCGCCGCATGTACGCGCTCTATCAGGAGTTCAAGCAGAAGGTGATGCGTGCAGGAAAGGAAAAACGAGCCGCTTGAGGAGGCGGTCGGCCTCGCGTTCCCGACCGCGTTTCCGATCAAGATCATGGGCCGCCGTGACAGCGGCTTCGCCAAGGCGGTCATCGAGATCGTGCAGCGCCACGCGCCGGATTTCATGCCCGGCACGCTCGAGATGCGCCCCAGCCGCGAGGGCAAGTACATCAGCCTGACCGCGACGGTGAACGCGACCTCGCGCGAGCAGCTCGACGCGCTCTACCAGGAGCTCTGCGACCACCCGTCCGTCGTGATGGTGCTGTGATGGGCGAAGTGCTGCAGGAAGTCCGGGTTCTGCATCTGGGTTTGATCGACTATGAAATTGCGCTGAAGAAGATGCGCGATTTCACTTCCGGGCGCGGCGCGAACACGGCGGACGAGCTCTGGCTGCTGGAGCATCCGCCGGTCTACACGCTGGGGCTCGCCGCCGACCGCGCGCACGGCCCGAGGCGGGACGACGGCATTCCCGTGGTCCAGGTCGAGCGCGGCGGCGAGGTCACCTACCACGGGCCCGGCCAGGTCGTGCTGTACACGCTCGTCGATCTCGCTCGCCGCGGCCTCAAGGTGAAGCGCTTCGTCTGGCTGCTCGAGCAGGCGGCGATCGACCTGCTGGACGGACGGGGCGAGAGAAAGCCGGGCGCGCCCGGCATCTATGTGGACGGGGCCAAAGTGGCCGCGCTCGGCATCCGCGTGACGCGCGGCTGCGCCTTCCACGGCCTCGCGCTCAATGTGGACATGGATCTCGCGCCCTTCGAGGCCATCGATCCCTGCGGCTACGCGGGGTTGCAGGTGACGCAGACGCGCGACCTCGGCATCGCGGGCAGCCCACAGGCGCTCGGGCGCAGGCTGGCCGGTATCCTCGCCGCGCATCTGGCTGCGGAACTCGAACATGCGTGAGGCGGGCGTCAAGGAGAAGGGCGCGCGCAAGACCGCGCCGCTGAAGTTCGTGCCCAAGACGAGGCTCGCCAAGCCCGCCTGGATCCGGGTGCGCACGCCGGGCCCGGGCTCGCGCTTCGCCGAGATCAAGGCGATCCTGCGCGAGCAGCGCCTGCACACGGTGTGCGAGGAGGCCTCCTGCCCGAACATCGGCGAATGCTTCGGCGGCGGCACGGCGACGTTCATGATCCTCGGCGACATCTGCACGCGCCGCTGCCCGTTCTGCGACGTCGCGCACGGCCGGCCGCTCGCGCCCGATGCGCAGGAGCCGCGGCACCTGGCAGAAACGATCGCGAGACTGAATCTGTCCTATGTCGTCGTCACCAGCGTGGACCGGGACGACCTGAAGGACGGCGGCGCCCAGCATTTCGCGGCATGCATTTCATTGATAAGGGAAGTTTCTCCAAGAACGCAAATCGAGATCCTGGTGCCGGACTTCAGGGGGCGCCTGGAGCACGCGCTCGGCATCCTCGCGGCGGCGCCGCCGGACGTCATGAACCACAACCTGGAAACCGTGCCACGGCTGTACAAGCGCGCGCGGCCCGGCGGCAGCTACGAGCACTCGCTCGAGCTGCTGTCGCGCTTCGCTAGAGCCCATCCCGCGATCCCGACCAAGTCGGGGCTGATGGTGGGCCTCGGCGAATCCGACGACGAAATTCTCGCCGTGATGCGCGACCTGCGCGCGCACGGCGTGGCCATGTTGACCATCGGCCAGTACCTGGCGCCCTCATCGCACCACCTGCCGGTCGAGCGCTACGTGCATCCGGACGCGTTCGCGATGTTCGAGCGCGAGGCGGCGGCGATGGGCTTCCGTCATGCCGCGGTCGGGCCGCTGGTGCGCTCCTCGTACCACGCCGAGCAGCAGGCAACGGGAGCGGGCTAGCCGCTCCCGTCCTGACGGTGCAGCCTAGCGCACCACCATCGCGTCCTTCACCGAGGTCACGCCGCTCACGCCGCCCGCCGCCTTCAGCGCCTTGCGCCGCTGGCCGGAGTCGTGCACGAAACCCGACAGCAGCACCACGCCGTCCTGCGTCTCGACGCTGACGTCGAGCGATTTCAGGTCCGGCTCCTTCAGCAGCGCGGTCTTCACGCGCGCGGTGAGCACGCTGTCTTCGACGTAGGTCCCGGCGACGATGCGGTCGTGGATCGCCTCGGCCTTGACGAACTCGTCGCGGTCCAGCTTGCCGTCCTTGTTGGCGTCGGCCGCGTCGAACGCGGTGACGTAGCCGCGCACGCCCTTCACCTCGTCGAGCGTGAGCACGCCGTCCTTGTTGCGGTCGAGCGCGTCGAATTTCGCGTTCGGCGTGCGCTCGCCGTGCTCCGCCGCGGCGGCGGGTAAGGGAATGCAGGCCATCGCGGTCGCGAAGGCGAGCACGGCGGTCCGAAAACCCGATCGATTCAATCTCATCGCGTCTGCTCCTTTCGTGGGCTGACGCAGGAATACCCGCAACGACCGTGCCACGGCGCCGGTCGCCGCAATATCAGAGGCTTAACAGGCCGCCGCGGCCCGGGCGGCGCGATTTCTGTCGCCGCTGCGCGACATGGATTCGCGATAAGCTTGCGCACGACGTCGCCGCGGAGAACCCCATGCTCGCAGGACTGAGAACGCTGCTGCTCGCATCGCTGCTGGGATGGTCGGCGTGCGCGCCGGCGGGCGTCGAGTCGCTCACCAACCAGGACGCGGTGTCCGGGCTGAAGGCGGCGCTGGAGAAGGGCTCGGGCACCGCGGTCGACCTGCTCGGCCGCACCGACGGCTTCTTCGGCAACAGCGCGGTGAAGATCCCGCTGCCCGACTCGCTGAAGAAGTACGAGAAGCTCATGCACAACCTCGGCATGGGCAAGTACGCCGACGAGCTGGTGCTCACCATGAACCGCGCCGCAGAGGCCGCCGTGCCCGAGGCGAAGAAGCTGTTCGTCGACTCGATCCACAAGATGACCGTGCAGGACGCCAAGGGCATCCTCACCGGCGGCCAGACCTCGGGCACCGAGTACTTCAAGCGCACCACCTCCGACCAGCTGCGCGCGAAGTTCCTGCCGATCGTCAAGCAGGCCACCGCCAAGGTGAAGCTCGCGGAGAAATACAATCAGTATGCGGCGAAGGGCGCGCAGTTCGGCCTGGTGAAGAAGGACCAGGCCAACCTGGACGATTACGTGACGCAAAAATCGCTCGACGGCCTGTTCTACATGGTCGGCGAGGAAGAGAAGAAGATCCGCCAGAATCCGGTGCAGGCCGGCAGCGAC
>Ga0335082_10008632_pt1 | contig 11073 bp, 10 predicted proteins | sample Lox_Sample_41_FD_206718 | JGI IMG/M metagenome (GOLD analysis project Ga0335082, IMG submission 206718) | Soil microbial communities from Loxahatchee National Wildlife Refuge, Florida, United States - Lox_Sample_4.1 | ecosystem: Environmental > Terrestrial > Soil > Wetlands | place: USA... | reverse complement strand
ACCGCATATGCGACAGGAATTGCCAGAATAAGACAAGCGAGCGTAACGGTTACCGCCAATTGAAACGTGACGCCTAGATATCGGATGTAGTCGGCGTTTGCGATTATTCGGAGCGGCTGGTCGGTTCGACACGGACGGGATGCGCTACCGAGGAATCACACTTTCCGCCTGCATGAAACGCAGCCAGTTTAGCACCATTTCCTCTGAATCCTGGCAATTTCCGAATCCGTGTTTGCGAGCCTTGATACCGCTCATCAGGAGCGGCTCCGGCGGTGCGCGATATCCGAACAAGTTGTCCGCGAACTCCCAATTGGGAACGAGTTGGCTCAGTCCATAAGACTTGAGGCCATGGCGCCTGACGATCCGATCCCAGACTGCCGCCTTATCCCACATGACCCTGGCAAGGCGATGCGGCAAGGCGGGTCCGCACTCCATGTCGAACAATTTGGCTACGCGCGGCCACAGATTGCCCCAGGTGAAGCAGTCACCGTTGACGATGTTGAACGTCTCGTTTCGGCAATCCGGACTTTCCATCGACCAATGGACAGCTGCTGCCAAAAGCCCTGCATCCGTGGCTTCGACAAGTCGGGCGTGATCTCCGGGAAAGCGGAGCGGCTGCTCGAGCTCGCGCGAAATCGCGGCTAATGTGCCGAGCGCCGCCATTCCGTTCATCGAACCGCCGATCGCGAAGCCGCAAACCCATTGAGGTCGCAGGATCGTCCAGAACCAGCTCGATCCGCGTTGGGCGTCCTTGAGATAATCTTCCTGAGCGTAATAGAAGTTCGGCGCCAGATATCGTGGATCGCTTTCCCTCGCGGGAATCTTTATCGGTCCGGCCGCAGCGCCATAGGCCTTGGTGCCCTGCATGAGGACCACGTGCCTCAACGTACCGACCTTGTCGCCGATCCCATTCATCAGATTCTGCAGCATGGCAAGATTGACGGCGACGTGATCGGGTTCGAGCCAACCCGAGACCAACTGCGGTTTCTCGTAGTTGGCGCAATAAAGAACATGGGTGATTGCACCGGTGTCCGCGAGTTTTGCCTTGCACCCATCTGCATCCGTGAGATCCACCTCAACGAACCGCGCAGACGAAGCGAAGTCCGGCTTTCGCCTGGACAAGCCGACAACGGCCCAGTCCGGCAGAGACTCGAAATACCGGAGGGCGCTCCGACCCACGACACCCAAAGCCCCCGCAATGAGTATTAGGTTTCTACCTGCCATCGCATGGTTCCCATGAGTATCGCGGCGCAACCTACCCGGTCGTGCTGTCAGACAGCCGGGGCTTGGCGCGACCCGAGCAACTCCTTGACGTGATCGCGAACCTGCGCGGTCGAGAACCGCCGCATGACATCGAGCGCCTGCAACGCCGCATCGACGTCGCGGCGTTTGCAAGCTTCGAACAGCGCACGATTGCGTTGCCGCCAATCCGCCACATGGGCCGAGAAGAAGGATTCCTCGACGATATAGCGGCCGATATTCTTCCGGCATTCATCAACGATGCGCAGACATTGTTTCCAGCGCGACGCGACCAAAATCACGCGATGGAAGGAGACGCTCAGCTCGTACCAATCGACGGGATCGGAGACGATCTCGAGGCGATCGACCATCTGTGCCATCATCGATAGATCAGCGTCCGAAAGCCGCGGCACTCCGATGCGCGCGGCCAGCGATTCCAGGGCCCAGATAATGGCGTACAACTCGTCGAGCTCATCGAGCGATAAATTGGCGACTATTGCACCTCGGTGCGGTTCTAATTCGACGAGGCCTTCCGCCGCCAATTGCTTCAGCGATTCGCGAATGGGTACTCGGCTGACGTCGAACAACCGTGCCAGGTACTCCTGGCCGAGCGACTGTCCCGGAGGCAGCCTGCCGCGAATGATCGCATTGCGTAGGGCGTTGGTGACGTTGGCGCCGAGCGTGCGCGCATCCTTGCCGATTTGGAGTTCGCTCAGCACCGAGTTTTCGCGCAGCGACGCGCGCTCGACCTTCGCCGCCAGCGACGGATCGCCAGCCTTCGATCGGCGCGCTGGGTCGGGTTTGGTACGTGGCATCAGGAGCGCTGTCCTCTACTTCCCTGGCCGGAGAGTCGGCCGAGGTGATGCTCTCGGTCCCAAGCTTTTTCGTTGCCGAGCTGCTTCAACTTGGCTCGCTCGACCTCTTGCTTGGTCGCTGAGCGGGGGAATGTGTCCGTAAATTCGAAATACCGCGGCACCTTGAACGGCGCCATGCGGCTTATGCACCAGCGCGCCAGCTCTTCCTCCGACGGCCGGTTGTCGGCTCGAATCACCCAGGCCTTGACGTCTTCCTCCCCGAGCTCCGAGGGGACGCCAATGATAATACATTCGCGAACGCCTGGGTGCTGACTGAGAATGGTCTCGATCTCATGTGCCGAGATGTTCTCTCCGCGACGGCGAATCCAGTGCGCCTCGCGGCCAACGAAAAACAGGTTGCCCGCCTCGTCGAGCCGCCCGAGATCCCCAGTGTGTACCCAGAGGTTGCGGAATGTTTCCGCCGTCTTTGCGGGATTTTTGTGGTAGCCGAGCATGAACGAGTACGGAACTGTCGGCCGCAAGACGATCTTGCCGACCGCGCCCGGAGCAAGCCGGTTATCGTGCTCGTCGAGGATGGCGATCTCCGACCAGCCGTTCGGATGCCCGACCGAGCCAGGGACCTGAGCGATATTGCTCGTTGCCATTGCAGCACCGCACTCGGTGAGCCCGTAGATGTCGACGATGCGGATACCGAAGCGGCGTGAAAATTCGGCCGGCACCTGCGGCGGTATCTGACCAGTCACCCCGGTGGAGATGCGAACGCGGTGCTCGCGGTCGGCGGCCGATGCCGGCTGTTGCATCAGGGCGGTCATCATCGTGCCGATCGGGTCGATCACCGTGGCGCCGCAGGAGCGTACGCGTTGCCAAAAGCCGGACGCGCTAAAACGGCGATCGATCGTTGACGTCATATCGTTGAGCAGCGGTCCGATGATCCCGAGCTGGATTCCGCTCGCATGGAACATCGGGAGCGTCGTGTAGTGGTGATCCGCGGCGCTGACGCTCAGCACTTCGCCGTACCGAAAGCCGACGCAAACGAACGAGAAATGCGGCAGCAGTACCCCCTTCGGCATGCCTGTCGTGCCGCCGCTATAGAGAATCATCGCTGGCGTACCCGGTCCGAGCGCTGCAGCCGGCAATGGGCCTGTGGTCTCGACAAGAAGTTTGCCGAAAGGCGCTGCGCCTGCGACATCGTCCTTGCCGACGACATAGAACCGCACACCAGCTCGTAGATCCGTCGGCAGCGTCGCGATCTTATGCGAATTTTCCGCATCGACGATGAGAATTCGCGCACCGCTATCGCGCAGCGTGTATGCGAAATCGTCTCCCGCGAGGCTTGCATTGAACGGCGCCCAGATTGCGCCGATGCGGTTGGCACCGATCCAGCCGAACACTTGCTCGGCGCAATTGAACATCATGCTGGCGACACAGTCGCCTTTGCCGATACCGGCGGCCGACAGATTCGCGCCGACGCGATCGCAAAGACGATCGAGTTCCGCATAACTGAGCTCGCGCCCATCGATGGCGCAGAAGATCTTGCCACCGTGCTGCAAGGCCTTGTCGCGCAGCAGCGCCGGTGCGTCGTGCCAGGGAGAAGGCCGGCCTTTAACGAGGATGGGCGGAGGGATTTGTGGGCTCATCGATATTTTTCCACGGCTCAGGCACGGCCCAGATAGGCCGCCAGCAGTTCCGGATCGCGCGCGAGCTCGGCCGAGCTGCCCGACAGCGCGACAGCGCCCTGCGACAGCACGTAGATGCGATCGGCGAACCGCAATGCCTGCTGGGCATTCTGTTCGACGATCATGACGGTCGGGCCGGACCGGCTGATACGCGCGAGCAGCGCCATCAATTCCAACGTAATCTTTGGCGCCAATCCGAGTGAGAGCTCATCGACCATCAGCAACCGCGGGCGGCACAGAAGACTGCGCGCGATCGATAGCATCTGTTGTTCCCCGCCAGAAAGCATACCGGCCGACTGATCTGCCCGGGATCGCAATATCGGGAACAGCTCGAATATCCGCTCGAGCTCGGGCTTACGCCCGCGCCAGCCATGCGTTACCATGCCGAGCGCCAGATTCTCTTGCACCGTCAACTCCGGCAACACCCCCCTGCCCTCGGGCACGTGAACCAATCCGCCGCGCGCGATGCGATGCGGCGGCTCGCCGGTGATATCGTTGCCATCGAAACGCACGGTCCCCGCATGCGCCCTTATGAGGCCCGACAGTGTGCGCAGCAATGTGGTCTTGCCGGCACCGTTGGGCCCGAGTATCGCCAAGAGTTCTCCCTTCTGGACAGTGATGGAGATGCCACGGAGGACATCGACTTCGCCGCGTGCGACGCTAATTGAATTGACATCGAGCAGCGTCATGGTGCGTTTCCAATGTAGGCATCGATGACGCGGCGGTCGCTGCGCACCTCGTCGGGCGTGCCGATAGCGATGTTCTTGCCAAGGTCCAGAACCGTGACGCGGTCCGCCATGCCGAGCAAGAATTCGATGTGGTGGGTGATGACCAGGATCGTCAACCGGTCCGACGACCGCGCGCTCAACAGCGTCAATCTCAGTTGCTCGATCTCGTGGCTGTTCAGGCCTGCGGTCGGTTCGTCGAGCAGTAGCAGACGCGGCTTTGCCACCCATGCCCGCGCCAGCTCGACCATCTTGCGCTGACCGTAGCTGAGTCGCCCAACCAGTATTTCCGCCTGTTCCAGGAGTCCGAGGGGCGCCAGAGCCGCCATTGCGGTCTCGCGAGCGGCTCGCTCCCGTCGCCAGCCGCGCCCGACACACGCGAGTTCGTCGATCAATCCGCCCGGCCGATGCGCGTGCAAGCCGATCAGGACATTGTCGATCACGCTCGCGCCGTCAATAAGCGCAAGATTCTGGAAGGTGCGGCTGATTCCCAAACCGGCCAGGCGCTGCGGCTCGAAGAGCAGCAGGTCCTGACCCGCATAAGATAGCGTGCCCTCCTGCGGCCGCGCGATACGACAGATGACGTTCAGCAATGTCGTCTTCCCGGCGCCGTTCGGGCCGATCAAGCCATGGATTTCCTCTGAAGGGATCACGAGATCGACGCCGTCGAGCGCAGTCACGCCACCGAATCGGACGGCCACTTGGCGCAATTCGAGCAAGGGCGTCATTGCAATGTGCCCTCGCGCCCTGCAACTGCCGTCCTGACGAGGGGACCGCTTGCACGCCGCCATCCGGTCTCGAGCATGCCGAGCAGCCCTCCCGGAAGGAGGGTCACGACGGCGATGAACAGCACGGCGTAGATGATCTGCGCCAGCGCGCCTGCACCCTGCGTCAGTTCCGGAATCGCCACGACGAACGCGGCGCCGAGGAAAGGTCCGAACAGGCGCCCCTGGCCGCCGATCATCACCGCGGCGAACATGAGAATCGAGAGGTCCGGGCCGTAAGTGTCCGGAGCGGCGATACCGGTCACGAGAGCGTGCATGCCGCCGGCCAGCGCTCCGAGCAACGCCGCGAGAGCGAATGCCGTCAGCTTGTAAAAGGTCAGATGAATGCCGAAGCTCCGCGCGACCGTCTCGTTCGCGGCGATCATGCGCAACGCGCGGCCTGTGCGCGAGCTCGTGACGCTGTAGGACATCGCCAGTCCAAGCAGCGCGAGGAGTGCGGCCGCGTACCACAGCAGCCGGCCCTGCCAGAGCGCCTGCAATCCCGTGACATTGAGAAACATACCGAGAGGCCCGCCGGTATACGCGAAACTCTTGACCAGCTGGAAAAGCGTGATGCCGAAAGCGAAAGTGACGATGGCCAGAGAAAAGTGCCGCAGGCGAATGGCCGGCAGCCCGACGAACACGCCGACGATCGCAGCGAACGCGGCGGCGAACGCGATCGCCAGTGGCGCCGGAAATCCCCAGTGATTCATGGCAACGGCGGTGCCATAGGCCCCCACCAACATGAACCCGCCATGTCCCAGCGAGTAAAGTCGTCCGAACCCCATTACGAGGTTCAGGCCCAATGCAGACAGGCTGTAGATGAGCCAAAGCGTGAGGATGTAGCGGGGGTAGCCGCCGACAAACAGATCGACGACAAATAGCGCGACGAGTGCGGCGAGGACGGCCAGGATTCCGCGGCGGGGAATCATACGCGTGAAGCGTGCTGTCGCACGAATAAGCCTGCCGGCTTAAAGAGGAGGACCAGCAGCAAGATCGCAAAGGTGAAGGGTTCGCGCAGGGTGATTGAAACCCAGGTGGCCGCAAAGCTTTCGACCAGACCGAGCAGCAAGCCGCCGAGAACGACGCCGGGAAAACTGTTCAGGCCTCCGAGAACGGCGGCGGTGAACGCCTTGAGGATATAGGGCTGCATGAGACCGGTTCCGAGGAACGATACGGGCGCGATCAACATCGCAACGAGCGCGCCGATGGCGCCGGCAATCATCCACACCACGAGCGCGACGCGGTCTACGTTGATGCCGAGCAGGCTTGCCACCTCAGGATTCATCGCGACCGAGCGCATCGACAGCCCAACGCGCGTGAAGCGGAACAGCGCAAACAGTGCCAACCCCAGCACACCTGCGATCACCAGCGTGCCGATCTGGTCGTAGGCCAGCGCGAAGCCCGCGATGTCGATGTTCCCTGCGGCAAACAAGCCGGCCATCGTGTACGGCTCATTGGCGCCCCAGAAATAGAGCGTCACTGCGTGAATCAATGTATAGAGACCCAATGTCCGAACCGTCAGGTTTAGCGCGTCGGCGCCGCGGCGCGCTCGCAGCAGCGCGATGTATACGAACGCACTAATACCGGCCGCGATCAGCACCGACACGGCGAGCTGTACCGTCGGGCCGAGTGGCAGTCGCGTCACATAGAGCACGACCAAAAAGGTGCTGAGCGTACCCAGCTCGCCCTGCGCGAAGTTTGCCACCGCGGTCGTGCGGTAAATCAGTGCGATGGCCAGCCCGAGCAGCGCGTAATATGCTCCACCGACGATACCCGCCACGCCCGTTGCGAGTGCGAGGTCGAAGTTCATCGGCGGGCCTACTGCGCCGGACGCAGTGGCGGCCCCAGGATGATGAACTGACCGTTTTTGACACCGAAGGGCACGACCGCATTCGTCCCCATGTGATCGGTCGGGCTGAAGCTGATGGGACCGCTGATTTTGGTCTCGTAGTTCTGCATGTGCTCGAGCGCGGCGATCAGACCTTGGCGCGTCAAGTTGCGTCCGGCGCGATTGATCGCCTCGACGCCGATCTTGGCGGCCAGACATCCGAACATCGTGAAGTGGTTTGGCTTCTGATCGGGGTAGCTGGCCTTCAGCGCATCGTTGCACTCGCTTGCCTCGGGCGCGCTCGGCGGCGAAACGACACCGGCCGCGGAGAGCCAGCCATCCGCGTAATCGCCGACGGGATCGAGGAACTGCTCAGCCGTCAATGTCGCTACGCCGAATCCGGTCTGCGGATGCCAGCCCTGACGCTTCATGGTCAGGAACATTTTGGCCGCTCCAGCGGCGGAATCGCCGAACAGGACGATGTCAGGGTTCTTCGCCTTGAGTTGCAGGATATAAGGCGTGTGATCCGGTACATTGACTTCGAAGAGCTCGTCGTAAACCACGGTGATACCGTTCGCCTCGAACACCGCGCGCGTGGCTTTGCGCATGTCTTCGACGCCCGGCACGTTCATCATCAAGATGGCGCCAGTCTTCGGTTTTTGGTTTGCATGCTGGATGGTGTAAGGCAGCATCGCCTTGACCTGGAACACGTAGTTGGGCAACAGCGCGAACACGCCTTTCTTGGTGGGCTCCGTCAACTCGCTCATCCCGGCCCACGGGAAAAGATACGGCACGTCGGGTTGACTACTCAGGAACTGCAGGATGGCGGCCGAAGTCGCAGTGGCGCATCCGCCGAAGATCGCGAATACGTTGTCTTGTTGGACCAGACGGCGAGCATTGGCGAGTGCGCGCTCCGCCGCGTAGCCATCATCAAGCACGTTGTATTCGATCTTGCGGCCCTGAACGCCGCCATCGCGGTTGACCTTGTCGAACCACGCCTTGGCGCCATATGTCGCCGGCGCGCACACCGCCGCGACGGGGCCGGTGAGAGCGTTCGATCCGCCTAGAAGAATCCGGTTGTCATCGACACCCGGCTCGGCAACCGCCTCGGTGATCGCGGCGCTCAAAGCCAATAAGGCAACGGCGCCAAGAGTCGCAAGAGATCGTCTCATCTAGTGTCTCCTCGTGGTTGCCGACTCAGTTGCCGGCGGTGAATCGATGCCTGTGTGCAATGCCAAGCCGCGACGAGATCCGTCGAAAGCTACCAGTTGCCCAGTGGATGACAGCGTGACGTAGACCGTTTTGTGATCGGTACCGGCAAAGCACAGGTTCGTCGTAAACGCGTCCGGCATCGGAATCTGTTCGAGCAATTTGCCGCCGGGATCGATGACGCTGATGCCAACCGGTATGGTCGCCACATGGATGTTGCCGTCCGCGTCGACCGCGAGCGAATCGAACAGGTGCAAGCCTCCAAGTCCGAAGCAGAGCTTGCCGAATCCGCCGAGGATGTTGCGCTTGTCTGTGCCGATGCTACCGGGGCCCGCGACATCGAACGCCCACAGGCGTGCGGTCAGTGTCTCGCTCACATAGAGCGTCTTTCCATCCGGCGAAAGCCCGATCCCATTGGGCATGTCGAGCGGGAAAATCACCTGGCGGATGGAGGTGCCATCGGGTTGGGCGTAGTAGACCGCCCCGCGGTCGCGGGTGCGCCGGTGCGTGTGGCCATGGTCGGTGAACCAGAACCCGCCATGACGATCGAAGACGATGTCGTTCGGACCGGCCAAGGGTATGTCGCCGCAGGTGCGATAGAGGACCTCGCATGTGCCGGTCGTCAGATCGACCGCCTCAATGCGCCCCCCGGCGTAGTCAGCCGCGGTCACTCCCGGCAAAAGGCTGCCGTTGCGTTCCCTCCAGGTGAACCCACCATTGTTGCATATGTAGCAGCGTCCGTCGGGACCTAGTGCGGCACCATTCGGCCCGCCACCGGTCTGAGTCACCACGGTTTTCTGGCCTTTGGCGATCCGCGACAGGCAACCGCCGGCGATCTCGACCACCAGCACGCTGCCGTCGGCGAGAGCAACTGGACCCTCGGGAAACCGTAGGCCGGAGATGACCTGTCGCACCTTCACGTTGACAACCCCTGTCGATTGGATACAATCGCCAATGAACGTTACTACTTGGTTGCCCAAACGGCAAGCAGAGAAATGCATCGACAGGAGGCACATCCCTGTTGCGAGCTACTGCTGCGCTGCCGGTACGCGTCAGCACAGCGCCCCACGAGGCAATCGCGGACTATTCGCTGCACACTCCGAGGCAGGGCCTTCGATGTCCGAGACGAGGATGGAGTACCACTGGGGCCGCGTAATGCGCTGCTATCGCGAAAGGCCGCCGACGGTCGATGCGATGTTCCGTCAGACGGTTGCTCGCACGCCCCAAGCGGAAGCCGTGGTCGACGGCCGAATTCGCCTTACCTACGGCGAGCTCGACCGGCGCGTCGATCGCGTCGCAGCGGGGCTCGCGGCGCGCGGTGTGCGCGCAGAGGATCGTGTTGCGCTAATCCTCGAGAACCGCGTTGAGATGGTCATCGCAGTGCTCGCGATCGCGCGGCTTGGCTCCATGATCGTGCCGATCGGGACGCGGCTGCGAAAGCCCGAGATCGCGTACATCTTCGCCGATGCCGAGCCAGTCGCTGTCATTCACGAAGCTGGCCATGCGGCCGAGCTCCCAGAGGATGTCGGGCCCGCGACCGACATGCGCTTCGGCATCGGGGATCGCGCGACTCAGCGCTTCGATGAGCTCGCGGGTGCCGGCACCGCAATGCCCCCGCCCCCGGATCGCGGCGAGGAGGCATTATTCGGCATTCTCTATACGTCAGGCACCACTGGGCGGCCAAAAGGCGCGACGCTGACCCATCTTGGAGCGATTCACTCATGCCTGCACTGGGTCGAAAGACTGGGCCTCGGGCACGACGAGAGCACGGCGCTCTGTATTCCTTGGTCGCACGTAGCGGGCCTTTGCGGGGTGCTGTTGCCGTTCCTGCATATCGGCGGGCGCTTGGTTTTGATGCCGCAGTTCAACAAGAGTGCCTTCCTGCAGTTGGCGAGCGACGAGCGCATCAGTCATGCCTTGCTCGTTCCGGCGATGTACGGGCTATGCCTGCTGGAGCCCAATTTTCAGCGATTTGACTTGTCCCGCTGGCGCCTCGGCGTCTTCGGCAGCGCGCCCATGCCGCAGGCTACGATCCGCCGCTTTGCGGAGGCGGTGCCGCATTTGGTTCTCTGCAACGCCTACGGCGCGACCGAAACCACTTCCCCCGCGACGATCATGCCGCTGGGCGACGGCGTCACACACTCCGACAGCATCGGAAAAGTCGTCGAGTGCGGTGAGATGCGAGTGATGGACGATGCCGGAAATGAAGTGCCAGCCGGACAGGACGGAGAACTCTGGATCGCCGGTCCGATGATCGTTCCCGGTTACTGGCGCAATGAGCAAGCAAACGCCGCGTCGTTCGCCGGTGGTTTCTGGAAATCAGGCGATATCGGGTCGATAGATAGCGAGGGCTTTGTCCGCATCGCCGATCGGAAGAAGGACATGATCATCCGCGGCGGGTACAAGGTGTATCCAGCCGAGGTAGAGAATGTCCTGTGCGAGGTACCAGCGGTGATCGAGGCGGCGGTGGTTGGCCGCCATGACGATATTCTCGGCGAAACCGTCATCGCGTTCATCAACGCGCGACCGCCCGCGCCCAATGAGCGCGAGGAAGCGCTTGCCGAGGCGGCCGTACGAGCGTTCTGCGCAGAGCGCATGGCCGATTACAAAGTGCCGTCACGTGTCGTTGTCGGTTTCGAGCCGCTGCCGCGCAATGCAAATGGTAAGATCCAAAAGGATCAGCTGCGCATGCGGGCCGATCAATTGCCGCCCTTGCGTTGAAGACGCAATCATGCCGACGAACAAATCTTTCCCCCAGCCAATCCTCGTCGGCATCGGAACGGTCATGCAAAGAGAGGAGGACTCACGTCGAGC
>Ga0335082_10008631_pt1 | contig 11073 bp, 10 predicted proteins | sample Lox_Sample_41_FD_206718 | JGI IMG/M metagenome (GOLD analysis project Ga0335082, IMG submission 206718) | Soil microbial communities from Loxahatchee National Wildlife Refuge, Florida, United States - Lox_Sample_4.1 | ecosystem: Environmental > Terrestrial > Soil > Wetlands | place: USA... | reverse complement strand
GGGCAAGGTGCCCATTCCGGTCGACGCCGTGTGCGCGAAGCAGTTCTCGGCCACCGCGGCGCCGACGCTGAAGGCGATCGATAATCTCGAGCCGGACGACATGATCCTCGACATCGGCCCGTCGACCATCGCCGCGCTGAAGACGATCATCGCAAAGGCCGGAACGATCGTCTGGAACGGCCCCGTCGGCGTCTTCGAGTTCGACGCGTTCGCCGAGGGCACCAAGGCGCTGGCCGAGGCGATCGCCGCGTCGCACGCGTTCTCGATCGCCGGCGGCGGCGACACGATCGCCGCGATCAACAAGTTCGCGATCGCCGATCGGATCTCGTACATTTCGACGGCGGGCGGCGCGTTCCTCGAATTCCTCGAAGGCAAGACACTGCCCGCGGTGGCGATGCTGGAGTCGCGCGCAACGGCATAGGCATCGCGCCCGCGTCGCCTGTCGCCCCGGCGTCGGCCGGGGTTCGCCGAATTCACGTAAAATTCGGAGTCGGCCACCATCGCCGCTTCCGGAATTCCGTTGCTTCGCGCCACCAAGATCGTCGCCACGCTCGGCCCCGCCTGCAGCGAGCCCGCAGTGCTGCTGCGCATGCTGGCCGCCGGCGTCGACGTCGTGCGCCTCAATTTTTCGCACGGACTCGCGTCCGACCATGTCGAGCGCGCGCGCCAGGTCCGCGAGGCCGCCCGGAAACTGGGCTGCGAGGTCGGCATCATGGCCGATCTGCAGGGGCCGAAAATCCGCATCGGCAAGTTCGAAGGCGGCAAGGCGGAGCTCCAAGAGGGGCAGCGCTTCACGCTCGATGCGAGCTGCGAAATCGGCGATGCCGAGCGCGTCGGCCTCGACTACAAGGAGCTCGTCGACGATGTCGAGCCGGGCGCGGTCCTGCTGCTCGACGACGGACTGATCAAGCTCGAAGTCGAGTCCGTGGAACGCCCGCGGATCGTCACGCGCGTCATCGTGGGCGGCACGCTGTCGAACAACAAGGGGATCAATCGCCAGGGCGGCGGCCTGTCGGCGCCGGCACTGACGGACAAGGACATCGACGACGTCCGGACCGCAGCGGCGCTCGGCGCCGATTTCCTCGCCGTATCGTTTCCCAAGTCCGGCGAAGACATGCGGATGGCGCGCGAGCTGCTGCGTGTCGCCGGCAGCCACGCGCTGCTGATCGCCAAGATCGAGCGCGCCGAGGCGATCGGCGCATTGGCGTCGATCATCGACGCCTCCGACGGGATCATGGTCGCGCGCGGCGATCTGGCGGTCGAGGTCGGCAACGCCGCGGTACCCGGCTTGCAAAAGCGGATGATCCGGATGGCGCGCGACGCGAACAAGCTCACCATCACCGCGACGCAGATGATGGAGTCGATGATCCAGCATCCGGTGCCGACGCGCGCCGAGGTCTCCGACGTCGCCAACGCGGTGCTCGACGGCACCGACGCGGTGATGCTGTCCGCCGAAACGGCCGCCGGCAGGTATCCGGTCGAAACGGTCGAGACGATGGCGCAGATCTGCGTCGAGGCGGAAAAGTCCGCGACGGTCGAGTTCGACCGCGACGTGCTGACCCGCGGGTTCACGCGGATCGACCAGTCGATCGCAATGGCGGCGCTGTTCACCGCGTTCCACCTGAAGGTCAAGGCGATCGCGGCGCTCACGCAATCGGGCTCGACGGCGCTGTGGATGTCGCGGCAGAACTGCGGTTGCGCGATCTACGCGCTCACGCCCGAGGTCGCGTCGCAGCGCAAGATGGCGCTCTTCCGCAACGTCCGGCCCCTCTATTTCGAACAGGGCGACGACCGCGACGCGGTGCTGCGCTCCGCCGAAGACCTGCTGGTCGAGAAGGGACAGGTGCAGCTCGGCGATCTCATCGTGCTCACGGTCGGCGAACCGATGGGCAAGTCGGGCGGCACCAATACGATGAAGATCGTCAGCGTCGGCGAGCACCGCGCCTGACCGCTGCGCACCGGATGGAGTAGCCCATCCGGGTGACCGAAACGCCCGACGCAACGCAGTAAAATGGACGGCAGCGAATCCATCATCCCGTAGGAGACCCGCAAATGCCTCTCGTTTCGATGCGCCAGCTGCTCGACCACGCCGCCGACAACGGCTACGGCCTTCCGGCGTTCAACGTGAACAACCTGGAGCAGGTGCAGGCGATCATGGCGGCCGCCGCCGAGACCGACAGCCCGGTGATCATGCAGGCGTCCGCCGGCGCCCGGAAGTACGCCGGCGAAGCGTTCCTGCGCCACCTGATCGAAGCCGCCGTCGAGAGCTTTCCGCACATCCCCGTCGTCATGCACCAGGACCACGGCGCGTCGCCCGACGTCTGCGCCTCCGCGATCAAGCTCGGCTTCACAAGCGTGATGATGGACGGCTCGCTGATGGCGGACGGCAAGTCGATCGCGACCTACGACTACAACCTCGACGTCACGCGGAAGGTGGTCGACATGGCGCACCGCGTCGGGGTCACCGTCGAGGGCGAGCTGGGATGCCTGGGCTCGCTCGAGACGATGAAGGGCGACAAGGAGGACGGCCACGGCGCCGAAGGGACGATGACGCGCGAAATGCTGCTGACCGATCCGGACCAGGCGGCCGACTTCGTCGAGAAGACGCAGCTCGACGCGCTCGCCATCGCGATCGGCACCTCGCACGGCGCCTACAAGTTCTCGCGCAAGCCGACGGGCGACATCCTCGCGATCGACCGGATCAAGGCGATCCACGCGCGCATTCCCAACACGCATCTCGTCATGCACGGCAGCTCGTCGGTGCCGCAGGACCTGCTGCAGGTGATCCGCGAGAACGGCGGCGAGATGAAGGAGACCTACGGCGTGCCGGTCGAGGAGATCCAGGAAGGCATCAGGCACGGCGTGCGCAAGGTCAACATCGACACCGACATCCGGCTCGCGATGACCGCGGCCGTGCGCAAGTTCCTCAACGCCAACCGGAGCGCGTTCGATCCGCGCGATTTCCTGAAGCCCGCGCGCGAAGCGGCGAAGCAGATCTGCAAGCAGCGTTACGAGCAGTTCGGCTGCGCCGGAATGGGCTCGAAGATCAAGCCGGTTCCTCTTCCGGCCGTCGCGTCGCGATACAAGTCGGGCGAGCTCGCGCAGCTCGTAATGTGAAAACGTCCAGCGTAAAGCGTCGCGCTTGACGGGCCACCGTCGCGGCCGTAGCGCGCCGCTTTTGCAGCTATGCGGTCACGAACATGGCAACCACGGCCGCGGCCATCGTCCACGTCGCGGGCCAGCCCAGTACTTTCAGCCGCCGCGTGACCGTGAACGGGCCCATTACCCTCGAATCGGCACCGGCCGTGGAAAATGCCTGCGGATGTTGGCCGCAAGCCACCGACCCGTGACGCGTCCCATCCGTGCGCTCACCATCTGGATTCCCACCATCAGCGGATAGGTCAGCACGACGGTCCGCCTATTCGCAGGCGGGTGCGCAATTCGGATTCCAGCTCGGCTGGAGGCGCGATCCCGCTCGGGTCGTCGTCGACCGCGCCGGTGATGAGGCCGGGGCCGAGCTGCCGCAGCCAGCGACGGGTCGTGGCAGTCACGCGCGTCTCCTCGAGCGACGCGCGGCGGAATACCGCCCGTCGGGGCAGGCGCGAGTGTAACCGCAACGAGCCGATGCGCGCAGCGCGGGCCGAATCTCGCGCGCCGGATCAGCGAGCGGGCGCGCAGGCGACCGGCACGGCAAGTGCCTGCAGCACGTCGCCGCTATCGACGTTCTGGACGAACGCGACGACGGTCGCGGCAGTTCCCGCTTCGGCAGGGAAAGGCAGCACGACGTCTGCCGCGACGCTGCCATTGCGGTCGACGGGAACGCCGTCGCGCAACGCGCGGACGACGTGATCGTGGCGCAGCTTTTTCCCCGCGTTTTCGCCGGCCTTGACCTCGGAGACGAGCCCGCTGTCCGCGAGCCCGACGAACAGCACCGTGCCCCCGCGGTCGGCGGCGCCCGGCACGCGGGCGGTCGCCTTCACCGCGATTGCGCCTTCGCGCGGCTCCGCTTGGACCTTGATCGTCGCACGCGCGGGCCGCGCATTGGCGGCAGCGACGGCCGCCATGGCTTTGGGCGTAGCGCGCCAATCGGGAAAGTCCCTGCCTTGCAACAGCACCTGCGGCGTATAGACGAGACTCGAGCGGGCGGCGTGTGCCAGCGCGTATTGGCGCGCCGTCCACGCGGGCGAGGCGAAGCGGTCCTTCCATCCGAGGCGGTCCCAATAGTCGACGTGGAATGCGAGCGCGATGACGCCGGCCTCCGTTTTGTCCGGCGGGAACGACGCCGACAGCCAGCGGTCGGCCGGCGGGCAGCTGTCGCAACCCTCCGACGTATAGAGCTCGACCAGCGCGGCCGTCTGCGCGCCGCTTTCGGCGCTGCAGCTCGCCCCCGGAGCCGCCAGACCGGCGGATCCGGCGAACGACGCAAGCGCCAGGAGGGCGAAGGCGAACAACGGACGGACGAGAGCAGATCGGGTGGCCATCACAACCTCCTTGCGCGTGTCGCCATTGGTCGGCAGCGCGGGTGTCCGTCTTACGCGGCCGTCGCAGCTGTCGCTGCCGCAGCGGTACACTAGCACTCCGCAACGACGGCGAACACATCCAGCGGCCACTCGAACGGGGGAAACGTCATGGGCATCATGGGCATCATCGGGACCATCATCGTCGGCTTCATCGTCGGGCTGCTCGCGCGCTTCTTCTATCCCGGCGCGATCAACATGGGCTTCTGGATGACCACGCTTCTCGGTATCGCGGGGTCGGTGGTCGGCGGATTCATCAGCAGCCTGATCTGGAGATCCGCCGACGGCCGATTCCATCCCGCAGGCTGGTTCATGTCGATCATCGGCGCGATCATCCTGCTCTGGATCTACCTGAAATTCCTCCAATAGGCGGGCCGGGATCGCTCGTGATCGACAAGATCGTCGCTTCGGTCACCGCGGCGGTGGCCGACATCGGCGACGGCGCCACGGTGATGATCGGCGGCTTCGGCACGGCCGGCATGCCGTCCGAGCTGATCGACGCGCTGATCGCGCAACGCGCACGCGACCTCACGATCGTCAGCAACAACGCCGGCAACGGCGACGCGGGACTCGCGTTGCTGCTGAAAGCGAAGCGCGTGCGCAAGATCGTCTGCTCGTTTCCGCGCCAGACCGATTCGTGGCACTTCGACGCACTCTATCGGTCGGGGGAGATCGAGCTCGAGCTCGTTCCGCAAGGCAATCTTGCCGAGCGCATCCGCGCCGCCGGAGCGGGCATCGGCGCGTTCTATACGCCGACCGGCTACGGCACGCTGTTGGCCGAGGGCAAGGAGACGCGGGTCATCGCCGGGCGGCCGTACGTCCTCGAATACCCGCTTCGCGCCGATTTCGCGCTGATCAGGGCGCACGCCGCCGACCGCTGGGGCAACCTCGTCTATCGCAAGACGGCGCGCAACTTCGGTCCGATCATGGCGGCGGCCGCCACCTGCACCGTTGCGCAGGTCGCGCACGTCGTGAATCTGGGTGATCTCGATCCCGAAGCCGTCGCCACACCCGGGATCTACGTCCACCGCGTCGTGAGGGTGGCGGCGCAGGCAGCAAGGATCGCGCCGATGGGCGCCGCCGCGTAGCGTCCCCCGGATCATGGACCGCGCTTTGAATCGCTACACCCGGGAGCAGATGGCCGCGCGCGTCGCGCAGGACATCCCCGACGGGGCGTACGTGAACCTGGGAATCGGGCTGCCGACGCTCGTCGCGAATCACCTGCCGAAGGAGCGCGAGATCGTCCTGCACACCGAGAACGGACTGCTGGGGATGGGTCCCGCGCCCGAGGCTGGCGGCGCGGATCCCGATCTCATCAACGCGAGCAAGGAGCCGGTCACGGCGCTGCCGGGGGCCGCGTATTTCCATCACGCCGATTCGTTCGCGATGATGCGCGGCGGACATCTCGATTTCTGCGTGCTCGGCGCGTTCCAGGTGTCGGTCGCAGGCGATCTCGCCAACTGGCACACCGGCACGCCCGATGCGATTCCAGCGGTCGGCGGGGCGATGGATCTCGCGATCGGCGCGAAGCACGTCTACGTGATGATGGAGCACCGGACGCGCAACGGCGAGAGCAAGATCGTCGCGCGATGCACGTACCCGCTCACGGGGATCCGCTGCGTTGCACGCATCTACACGGACCTCGCCGTGATCGACGTCACGTCGCGCGGCCTCGCGGTGCTGGAAATCGTCGACGGCCTTGCCTTCGACGAGTTACAGCGGCTGACCGGAGTGCCGCTCCTGCGTTCCGAGCCTGCGCTCGTGCGCTGAAAGGACATCTGCAATGGCCGATGCCTTCCTCTGCGACGCAATCCGCACGCCGTTCGGCCGCTATGGCGGCGCGCTCGCGACCGTGCGCACCGACGACCTGGCCGCAATCCCGATCCGGGCGCTCCTCGAGCGCAACGCCGGCGTCGACTGGGAGCGCGTCGACGACGTCGTCTATGGCTGCGCGAACCAGGCCGGCGAAGACAATCGCAACGTCGGTCGCATGGCGCTCCTGCTCGCCGGGCTTCCCGTCGCCGTCCCGGGAACGACGGTGAACCGGCTGTGTGGATCGAGCATGGACGCCGTCGCGATCGCCGCGCGGGCGATCAAGAGCGGCGAAGCGTCGCTCGTCGTCGCGGGTGGCGTCGAGAGCATGTCGCGCGCACCGTTCGTGCTGGCGAAGGCCGACAGCGCGTTCGCGCGGGCCGCCAAGATCGAGGACACGACCATCGGCTGGCGGTTCGTCAATCCGCTGATGAAAGCAAAATTCGGGATCGATTCGATGCCCGAGACCGCCGAGAACGTCGCCGCCGAGTTCGGCGTCGCCCGCGCCGATCAGGACGCCTTCGCGCTGCGCAGCCAGCAGCGCGCGACGGCGGCGATCGCCGCCGGACGCCTCGCCGAGGAGATCGTGCCGGTGACGGTGCCCGCGAAGAAAGGCGAGGCGGTCGCAGTGAGCCGCGACGAGCATCCGCGCGAGACGACCCTTGAAGCGCTCGCGAAGCTCAAGGGCATCGTCCGTCCCGACGGCACGGTGACCGCGGGCAATGCGTCCGGCGTCAACGACGGCGCGTGCGCGACGCTCATCGCCTCCGGGGACGCAGCCCGCCTTCACGGGCTCACGCCGCGCGCGCGCATCGTCGCCGCGGCGGTCGCCGGCGTCGCCCCTCGGATCATGGGCTTCGGTCCGGCGCCCGCGATGCGCAAGGTGCTCGCGCTCGCGAAGCTCACGCTCGCGGAAATGGACGTGATCGAGCTGAACGAGGCCTTCGCCGCGCAGGCACTCGCGGTGACGCGCGACCACGGGCTTGCCGACGACGATCCGCGCGTCAATCCCAACGGCGGCGCCATCGCGCTCGGGCATCCGCTCGGCGCGAGCGGCGCGCGCCTCGTGACCACGGCGCTTTATCAGCTCGCGCGGACGCGCGGCCGCTACGCGCTCTGCACGATGTGCATCGGCGTCGGGCAGGGGATTGCGATCATCATCGAACGCGTCTAGACCGCCTCGCTTCGATCATCGGGCAGCAGCGCTTCGGCGTCGGTTGCGACCTGGTCCGCGACGCCCGGGATGGCGGTCTCTGGGGAGGGGAAAATGCGCACGAGAACGCAGGTCGGCATCGTCGGAGCAGGTCCGGCGGGACTTCTGCTTTCGCACCTGCTGCATCGGGCGGGGATCGAATCGATCGTGCTCGAGAATCGCAGCCGCGAGTACGTCGAGCACCGCGTTCGCGCCGGCGTGCTCGAGCAGGCCCCGGTCGATCTCCTCAAGTCGGCCGGCGTCGGCGCGCGGCTTGCCCGCGAAGGCCTCGTCCACCGCGGAATCGAGCTGCGCTTCGGAGGTCGCGGCCACCGCATCGATTTTCCGTCGCTCACCGGCGGGCGATGCATCACCGTCTACGGCCAGCAGGAGGTCGTCGTCGATCTGATCGGGGCGCGGCTCGCGGCCGGCGGCCAAGTCCTGTTCGAGGTCGCCGACGTCAGCATCGACGGCATCGAGACGTCGGCGCCGCGCATTCGCTACACCAGCGGCAGCGAGGGCCACGAAATCGTTTGCGACGTGATCGCCGGCTGCGACGGCTTCCACGGCATCTGCCGGCAGGCACTGCCCGATCACCAGCGCCACGTGTTCGAGCGGACCTATCCTTTTGCCTGGCTCGGCATCCTCGCCCGCGCCGCCCCGTCGCACGAGGAGCTGATCTACGCCTACCACGAGCGCGGCTTCGCGCTGTTCTCGATGCGCTCGCCGGAAATCACGCGCCTCTATCTGCAAGTCGCGCCCGACGAGGAGCTTGCAAGCTGGCCTGACGAGCGCATCTGGGAGGAGCTCCACACGCGGCTCGAAACCGACGACGGGTGGCGCCTCAACGAGGGTCCGGTGCTCGAGAAGGGCATTACGCCGATGCGGAGCTACGTCTGCGAAAAGATGCAGCACGGCCGGCTGTTCCTCGCCGGAGACGCCGCACACATCGTCCCGCCGACCGGCGCCAAGGGGATGAACCTCGCGGTCGCCGACGTCCACGTGCTGGCGCAGGCGCTGACCGAGCTTCTGAAATCGGGACGTCGCGATCTCGCCGACGCCTATTCGCAGACGTGCCTGAAGCGCGTCTGGCGCGCCGAGCACTTCTCGTGGTGGATGACGTCGATGCTGCACCGCTTTCCCGACGACGACGGCTTCCAGCAGCGGCTGCAGCGCTCGCAGCTCGACTACACGGTGAGCTCGCCGGCCGCAGCGACGAGTCTCGCGGAAAACTACGTCGGGCTGCCGTTCGAATGATCGAGCGGGGTCACGATGGCCCCAGCGCCGCGGGCACGAGCTCGGCGATCAGCTCGACGGATGCAGTCTGCAGCGGCGTCGTGGGTCGCTCGGAAGCGACGGCGATCGTGAGCGCGCTTTTCAGCGGCGGCTGCACGATCGGCCGCGCAACGAGCTTGCGCGCGGGGTCGACCGCATGCACGGCCCGCGGCGACAGGATCGCGTAGCCCTGCCCTTCGGCCACCAGCTCGAGGATCGCCCCGATCGCGTCGATCTCGAGCGCCACCTGCGGCCGCAAGCCGTAACTCGCGAGCCGCGCCTCGACCAGCGCGCGGATCGCGTGCGGACGGCTCGGGACGATGAGCGGGTACCGCGGCAGGTCGCGCAGTCGGACCGCGCGCGGCTCGCGGCGCTTTCCCCGCACCCCGATCAGGCACAGATTCTCCTCGAGCATCGGCGTCAGCTCTACCGCCTGCGACGGCGTCGGGTTGTAGAGCAGCCCGATGTCGACGCGTCCGACGACGACCCACTCGTGGATATGCGCCGACAGTCCCTCGACGATCGAGACCGAAGCGCGCGGAAACCGGTGCCTGAATTCACGCACGATGGGCGCGGTCAGCACTCGGGCGAGCGTTGGAGGCAGGCCGACGACGACGTGTCCGACCGGGGCGCCCTTCACCTCGTCGACCTCCCGGCGTGCACGCTCCGCCTGCTGCAGGATGCTCCGCGCGTGCGCGAGCAACCGCTTGCCGGCCTCGGTCGGCGCCGCGCCGCGGCCGTTGCGCAGGAGCAGGTTCTGGCGCAATTCGATCTCGAGGCTCCTCACCTGCCGGCTGATCGCCGGCTGCGCGACGCCCAGCAGCCGGGCGGCCCGGCTGAAGCCGCCGAGATCGACGACGGTGACGAAGTATTCGAGCTGCTTCAGGTCCATGGCCAGCGACGGACAGGTCGGCGCGCCCCAGGGCGATCGAAGCCGTCCACGGTTCGGCCGACGCCATGCCGCATCGGCATAACTGCTAGTGTAGCAACGGCACTTTCACGCCGGTCCGGGGGCGGCGCAAACTTGGCGCTTTCGCACCGCTCGAACGGCCTCCGATGACTTCTCCGATCAGGATCGTTTCCTCGATGGCCACCCGGCAGGTGCTGGCCGAGCTCGTCCGTGCGTTCGACTCGTCGGATGAGGTCGTACTCGAGTCGGTCGGCGGCGTCGATGCGGCCAGGCGCGTGCGCGCAGGCGAATGCTTCGATGCGGTGGTCCTCGCGGCTGACGCGATCGACCAGCTGATCGGCGAGGGCAGGATCGTGGCGGGAAGCCGGGTCGACCTGGTCCGGTCCGGCGTATCGATGGCGGTCCGAGCTGGAGCTCCTCGGCCCGATATCGGTTCGGAGGACGCGGTCCGGCGCGCCGTGCTCGCCGCGAAGACCATCAGTTATTCGACCGGGCCGAGCGGCGTGCAGCTCGCGCGGCTGTTCGAGCGCTGGGGCATCGCCGACGCCGTGAAGTCGCGCATCGTGCAGGCGCCGCCGGGCGTGCCGGTCGGCACGCTCGTGGCCGAAGGCAAGGTCGACCTCGGGTTCCAGCAGCTCTCCGAGCTCATGCACGTCGAGGGCATCGATGTCGTGGGACCGCTTCCCCCGGCGATCCAGATCGTCACGACGTTCTCGGCGGGCGTGGCCGCGACGTCGACGCAACCCGAAGCGGTGCGGACGATCCTCGCCTTCATGGCATCCCCTGCCGCCGCCGCGGCGAAGCGGCGAAACGGGATGGAGCCGGCGTGAAACCCGGATGGCCGAGCCCCGGCGATCCGCGGCTTCGCGTCCGGACAGTCCATGCCGATCCGGCATATCTGCTAGTGCAGCGATAGCGCTTTCCGTCATGGCGGTCGCGGTGCACACTCGCTTCGTGGGCAGGTCGCGAGGCGCCGGTCCTGAGGCGGAAGGCAGACAGGGGGCAACGATGGGCGAATACGGAAAGACGGGCATCGCGGTGCGCACGATCGAGCGCGCCGACGCGGCAGCGGTCGCGCGGCTCGCGCGCTTCGGCGTCGCCACCGTGCACGAGGCGCAAGGCCGCACCGGTCTCCTCAAGTCGTACCTGCGGCCGATCTATCCCGGCGCCGCGGCGTGCGGGACGGCGGTGACGGTGCTCGCGCAGCCCGGCGACAACTGGATGCTGCACGTCGTGGCCGAGATGATCCGCGACGGCGACATCGTCGTCGTCGGCGTCACGACCGACAACGACGACGGGATGTTCGGCGACCTGCTGGCGACGTCGTATCGCGCGCGCGGCGCTCGCGGACTCGTGATCGACGCCGG
>Ga0335082_10008627_pt1 | contig 11078 bp, 8 predicted proteins | sample Lox_Sample_41_FD_206718 | JGI IMG/M metagenome (GOLD analysis project Ga0335082, IMG submission 206718) | Soil microbial communities from Loxahatchee National Wildlife Refuge, Florida, United States - Lox_Sample_4.1 | ecosystem: Environmental > Terrestrial > Soil > Wetlands | place: USA: Florida... | reverse complement strand
GGCGTGGTGATCGGCGCCGCCGTCGGCAAGGTGGTCAGCGCGATCGTCGACGACATCATCATGCCGATCGTCGGCATCCTCATCCCGGGCGGTGAGTGGAGGAACTGGGAGCTGCCGCTCACCCACGACGCAGCGGGGAAGGTGACCAACGCCATCAAGTACGGAGACCTGCTCGGGCGGGTGGTGGACTTCGTCATCGTGGCCCTGGTGGTGTTCTTCGTCACCAAGGCGCTCATCCGCACCCCACCGCCGGCCCCGACCAAGACCTGTCCCCGCTGCACCGAGCCCGTCCCCACCGCGGCCACCCGGTGCAGGTACTGCACGAGCGATCTGTGAGGCTGCCCGTGTCCACGAGACCCAGTCGTTGCAACAACGTCACGAAGAACCCTTCCCCGTCGTTCGAGGACTCTCCCATGCGCTTCATCATCGTCGCCGTGATCGCCCTGGGGGCGGCCGCCGTGGGCTGCTCCACCATCGACCCCGCCCCGAAGCTGAAGGCCGCCACCTCGGCCATCGACGCGGCGAAGAGCCTCGGGGCGGACAGCTTCCCCGCCTCCAAGGAGCTGCTGGACAAGGCCCAGGGGTACCTGACCAGCGCGCAGGCATTGATCGGGAAGGGCTCCAAGGAGGAGGCAATCCGCCAGCTCGGGCTGGCGCAGGCCGCCGCCGATGACGCGAAGGTGACGGCGCAGGAGGCCTCGGCGAGGGCGAAGATCCCGCCGCTCGATCAGAAGATCGCCGAGCTCAAGGCAAAGCTGGGCAAGTGAACCGATTCCGAGGAATGACTTCCATGCGATTGACCAAGCTCACCGTCGTCGTGGCCCTGGCGTCCGCGGGCTGCTCTCAGCCGTTCACCTACCCGGATCTGGCGAAGGCCAAGGAGACCTACGCCCACGCGCAGAAGACGGGCAACCCGGATCAGTTCCCGAAGGAGTTCGCCGACGCCAAGAAGTCGATCGGCGCCGCGCAGGCCGCGCAGGACGCCCAGGCCTCGTTCGAGCGCGGGCAGGATCCTTCCATCCCGCGGACCGCCGCCAGCGAGGCGCTCTACCGCGCGGAGATCGCCGACAAGTCCGCCGCCGCCGCGAAGGCGGACGCCGAGGTGCGCGGCAAGGAGTGGGAGCTCGCCGCGCTCCAGAAGGAATGGGACGACAAGGGGGCAGTGGTCAACGACGAGGCCGCACGTGCCGAGGCCGAGCGCGCTGCCCGGGAGGCGGAGGAGGCTCGCAAGCGGCTGGCCAAGTTCGCCGACGTGAAGGAGGACGAGCGGGGGACGATCATCACCCTCGCCGGCGGAATTCCCTTCGCCACCGGGAAGGCGGACCTCAAGCCCGTGGCGGTCGATCGGCTGAAGATCGTCGCCGATGCGCTGAAGGGGACGACTCGGAACGTCCTGGTGGAGGGGCACACCGACAGCACCGGGAAGCGCGAGACCAACATGACCCTCAGCCAGGCCCGGGCCGAGACGGTCCGGAAGTACCTGATCGACGGCGGCATCCCCGCCGGGCAGATCAAGGCGGTCGGCATCGGTCCGGATCGTCCGGTCGCCGACAACAAGACCTCGGCCGGTCGCGCGAAGAACCGGCGGGTGGAGGTCATCCTCCAGAAGCCGTCCGCCTAGCGCCGCGGAAGTCGAGCAGTTCCCGCAATCCCAGCCCGCTCCGGGTGGCCGAGGTCGGTCTGACTCGTCACCCGGTGTGCGGAGACTCGGGTCAGCACCCGGACGGGTTGTGTGAGACCCGGCATGGAATGCCGACCGAGGCGCGGGTAGGGTCGGCGTCACGCCTTCCTCGGGTCACCGCTGTGGTCGTGTCGCTTCGAGCCGGTGGGCGCCTGGATGTTCCAGTCACGAGGTGCTTTTCGGGTGAACCCCACCGACAGCGAGCGCGTCGAGACCGGCCCGCTGCCGACGGCCGCGGTCTTCGCCAGCTGCGAGTACGACTTCCAGAGCGGCCGGTTCACCTGGACCGATCGGGCCGAGTCGCTGTTCGGAACGGTGCCCCGCACCGTGGACGCGTTCCTGGAGCACGTGCAGGCCGAGGAGCGAGAGCGGGTGTGGAACACGCTCTGGCGAGCGCTCTCCGACCGCGGGACGCACGACTTCGAGTACCCGTGCATCCACCTCGACGGCGCGCTTCGGTGGCATGCCTGGTACGGCCGGCCCCTGGTGGACGATGCCGGCCGGGCCCGTGGGCTGTCGGCGCTGGTCCTGGACGTGACCGCGCGGCGGATGACCGAGCGCGCGCGGCTGGAGGAGCTGGCCGAGACCCAGGCGGCCCGCGAGCAGGCCGAGGTCGCCCTGCGCGGGAACCTCGCGGTGGCGGCGGTGGCCCACGATCTCAAGACGCCCTTGGCGGCGATCCTGGGCTGGGCGCGGGCTCTGCAGGCCCGGCGGAGCGACCCCGACACGCTGGAGCGAGCCATCACCGCCATCCTCCGCAACGCGCGAGCCCAGGCCCGGCTGGTGGACGACCTCCTCGATGCGGAGCGGATGGCGCGGGGGAAGCTGGTGCTCCGGCGCGAGTGGGTGAACGCAGCAGCGGTGCTGCACGAGGCGGTGGAGACCGTGCAGCCGGAGGCCGAGGACCGCGAGGTCTACCTCGACGTGGAGACCGCTCCGGAGCTGCCCGCTCTCTACGGCGATCCGGGGCGGCTCACCCAGGTGTTGTGGAACCTGCTCTCCAACGCGCTGAAGTACTCGCCGCCGGCCTCGACGGTGCTGGTGCGGATGCGGCGGGGCGACGGGGGCGTGCTGGTGGAGGTGACCGACTCCGGGCCCGGCATCCCGGCCGAGGCGCTTCCGCACGTCTTCGAGCCGTTCTGGAAGGGGACGGAGGAGGAGCAGCGGGGCAGCGGGCTGGGCCTCGGGCTGTCGATCGCCCGCCGGCTCACGCACCTGCACGGGGGCACGCTCACCGTCGAGAGCGCCGCGGGACAGGGGACGACCTTCCGGCTCTTCGTTCCTGCGCCGGCGCAGGAGGGTGCTCCGTCCGTCACCCCGCTCCCGGCGCCGGTCCAGCTGCCCCTGGCGGGGGTGCGGGTGCTGCTCGTGCCCGAGGATCGGGCCGCGGGCCAGCTCCTCGCAGCGGGGCTGTCCCGGGCGGGAGCCGAGGTGGACCTGTCCGAGCCGTTCGAGGTCGTGGCGCGGGCCCGGGGCGCCCGGCCCGACGTCCTGGTGAGCGGGCAGGTGGGCTTCGGAGACCCGAGCCGCAGCCTCCTGGCCCAGGTCCGCGGGGTGGCGGGGATCGCGCTGCGAGCGGTGGCGCTCGTCGACGCCTCGCGTCCAGCGGAGCGCGCGCGGGCCCGCCGCGAGGGCTACGACGCCGAGCTGACCAGGCCGGTGGACTCGGTCGACCTGGTGGGGGCCGTGCTGCGCGTCCTGGGGCGGCAGCAGCGCTGAGCCTCGCCCGGTCTGCGTCCTTTCGTCGCAGGGCCGTCGAGTGGGAGGCGACGGATCTCCGGTCGCTCCAGCGCCAGAGCTTCGCCCTCTCCGCCGGGACCTCGTTCCCCACCGGCGCGAACGACGCGGTCGTCGACGGGGAGCGGATCGACGAGCACGCCCAGCTCGGGACCGGGGCCTGGGGTCCGTATGCCGGGGCGCTCTACGCGTTCCACCGGGATCCGTGGAACTTCTTCCTCTCCGTCACCGGGCGGTTCCGGACGACGAACTCGTACGGGTACAAGTTCGGGGACGCGGCGCTCTGGAGCGCCCAGATGAGGTTCCGGGTCGTGGAGCCGTTCGCTCTCCAGATCGGAATCGATGGCCGGTACGCCGGCCGCGATCGCTCGCAAGGTGTGCTCCAGGAGAACACCGGCGGGCTGGTGGTCTCCGCGGTGCCCGGGCTGGCCTGGAACGTGGTGGGGCGGGTGTGGCTGCTCGCCCAGGTGCAGGTGCCATTCGTCACCCACCTCTTCGGGGAGCAGACGGTGGGGGTCACGGCGACGGCGAGCCTGCAGTACGTGCTGAACTGAGGCGCGGCGGCGGGACCTCCGCCGTGGGTGCTCGGGCGCGCGAGCCCCGGGGCCGGTCAGCCTCCGGCCTCACCTGCGCGGCGGATGCTTCTGCAGCTTCCGCTGGAGCGACTTGCGATGAAGCCCCAGGCGTCGCGCCGCCTCGGAGACGTTGCCGCCCGCATCGGCGAGGACCCGCTGGATGTGCTCCCACTCCGCCCGGGCCAGCGAGGGAGCCGCCGGCTCGGGGAGGACCTCCTCGGCGGGGAGCAATCCACTCTTTCCCAGCGCGGAGAGCAGCTCGTCGGCGTCCACCGGCTTCTGCAGATAGTGCAGCGCCCCACGGCGCACCGCCTCCATCGCGGTGGGGATGCTTCCGTAGCCGGTGAGCACCACCACCGCGGTCGCCGGGTCGATCGCCTTGAGCGCCGGGACCACGTCCAGACCGCTGCCCCCCGGCATCCGGAGGTCCACCACCGCGCACTCCGGCGAGTCCTCGTTCGCCAGCCGGAGCGCCTCCTCCGGACCGGACGCCGTCCGCACCTCGTGCCCCCGGTCGCGCAGCGCCCGCGCCATCCGCTCGCGAAAGTTCTCGTCGTCGTCCACCAGCAGGATCGAGAGCGAGGTCATGACGCCGGAACCAGGGGCACCGTCAGCCGGGCCCGCGTCCCCTGTGCCGGAACCGAGACCAGGCTCAGATCGCCCCCGAGCTGCTCGGCAAGGCTCCGGGCCACGAAGAGCCCCAGCCCGAGCCCCTCGCTCGAGCCGCGGGTGCTGAAGAACGGCTCGCCGGCGCGAGCGAGCACCTCCGGCGGCATCCCCACCCCACGGTCCTCCACCTCCACCCGGAGACGGTCCCCCTCCAGACCGAGCCGCAGATGCACCGGCACCCCGGCGGGCGAAGCCTGGAGCGCGTTGCGCACCAGCGCCTGCACGCTCTGCCCGACCGCCCTCACCGGCAGCGCGGCCGTGGCGTCGCGCACCCCGTCCTGCACCTCCACCCGGACCCGCCCAGCGTCCGGCAGCCCATCCAGCGCCTCGTCCAGGAGCAGCACGACCGGTCGCGGCTGCAGCATCTCCCCCGGCTGCTGGCCGGCCTCGGTCGACATCTGGGCCAGGGCCTCGCGGCAGCGGGTGACCTGATCGCGGATCAGCCGCGCATCCGCTGCGGCCTCGGGCAGCGACTTCAGCCTCCGCTCGAGCTCGTGGGCGGCGACGGCGATGGTCGACAGCGGCGAGCCGAGCGCGTGGGCTGTCCCGGCGGCGAGCGTCGCCAGCGAGGCCAGCCGGTCTCGCCGTCCGGCTCGTTCCCGCTCCCGCGCCAGATCCGCCTCGCGCGCGGCCAGGGCCCCGCGCACCCGGAGCACGAACACCACCAGCGTTCCGCCCGCCAGAGCGAAGGCCACCCACATCCCGCGGAGGTGGAGCCGCATCAGCTCGGCGTGGCCCAGCCCCGCCCCCCCGGGACTCCAGGGAAGCGGGAGGAACAGCGAGCCGAAGCAGGCCAGCACCAGCGCCAGCAGCGCCCAGCTCAGCACGGGGGTGAGCACCACCGCCCCCAGGGCCACGTCCACCAGGTAGAGCACGCTGAACGGGTTGAACGGCCCGCCGCTCACGCCGAGGAGGATCGTCAGCAGCACCGTGTCCAGCGCCATCAGCCCGGCCACGGTGACCGCGCGGACCGAGCGGTGCTGGCGCAACCACACCGAGAGCGCGAGGTTGCTCGCGACCTGGAGCGTCCAGACCGCGCCCACCGCGACCGGCGGGACCGCGACCTGGAAGACCGAGTGCGCGGCCAGCGCCAGCAGCAGGAAGAGCGCGGCCGCGGCCCAGCGGAGCCGGACGAGCCAGGAGACGTCGACGGGCGGCATGTGACCTTCGGCCTCGTTCTACCCCGAAGCGAGAGGCCGTGCCCGGGGGCCCTCGCGCGGGCTCAGGGGCCGAACTGCTCGGTGCGGACGGAGCTCACCTCGTTCGGCTGGAAGGGGAAGTTGAAGTACCGGTTGAGCGTCCACTGCAGGAGCATGGTGTCCTTCCCGAGCGGGTACGGTCCGTCGGACTCGGTGCCGGGGAGCTGATCGAAGGTGTGCTCCTTCTTGCCGTCCATGGCCGCGAGCCAGCGCACCGCGCCGCCGGAGCCGTAGGGGAAGGAGAGGTCCATGGAGGTGCTCGGCCGCGGGCTACCCACGTCCACGGTCCAGGCTCCCCCCGGACGCGGGAACGGCCCAGGCTGGTGGCTGCGGTCCACGACCGGATAACCGGAAATCACGAAGGCGAAGGTGATGGTGTGCACGCGTCCCCAGCGCCAGTTGTCGACGTCACCGTAGACACCCCTCAACCGGGCATACGACCACCCGAGCGCGTTCACCACCTGGGAGACGCAGGTGCGATCCGTCACCTTCTCGCCCTTCGCGTTCACGTCGCTGCAGAGCGAGTGATTCGGATTCTGCCCCTGGGCCTCGAGCTGGAGGAGGCTCAGGAGGCCCCGGATCTCGCTGGGCGGCCGTCGCCCGACGCCGGCGGCGGTCTCCTCGTCGACGAAGGTGGTCTCGAGGACGCGCCGGAGGAAGGTGTGGAACAGCAGGCACGCCGCGGAGTTCTGCGAGTTGACCGGGTCCGGATCCTTCGCCGCGAGGGTGGGATCGGTCGCACCGGGGACCAGCCCGGTCGGGCAGTCGAGGGGCGTGGCGCTGGTCGCCCACTGTCCGAGCAGCTGGACCGCAGCCAGCACATCGGGGTCGGAAGGCGGATTGGGGCCATTCATGATTCCGTTGATGGCCAGGAGGAACGGACGCGCGAGGGTCAGCACGTGATCCGACTGCAGGGCCTGGAGATCGGCCAGGCTGGCCACGCCTCCGTCCGTCTTCGCGTCGAGCACCTCCTGGATCCGCCCGATGCGGAAGCCGAGCGGGTCCGACCACTCGAAGCTGAGGTACGGGGTGTTGTTCGGGTTGTTCTGGTAGGGGTTGTTGTCCGCCGTCGCCCCGAGCGGGTCGGAATTCGCCGTCGCCAGGTACCCCTTCGTCGAGCCGATCGCCCTGGGTAGCTGGTCGTCCGGCACGCAGAGCAGCCCCCCGTCGGGACCGGTGGCCCACTCGAAGTTGCCCCGCCCGTCCATCGGAACCACCGGATACGGGTAGATGGCATTGGTCTGTGCCCATGGCCGCTGGGGCACGCAGGCATGAGGCACGTACCCGATGCGGCCCTGATCGTCGGCGAGGACGAAGTTCTGGGCGCCGGTCCAGAAGCCCGTGAGACGGCCACCGTCCGGCAGGGGGTCGCCCTCCAGGGCTTGCCGGGCATCGTCCACGCTCGCGGCATTGTTGAGGCGAAAGATGGCCTGGATGTCGTCGGTCTCGGTCTCCTGCCCGGTCCAGCGCGCGCTGATCGCCACACCGTGGGTGGCGTCGAACGAGATGATCGGGCCGTGCGGCGGCGAGACGAGGACCGGCGGAGGGGCGCCGAGGGTAGCGAGCGTTCCCGTCGGGGTGCGGAACCGATAGGTCTGGGGTGAGGCGATGAGTGGCACCGTCTGCCCCTTGAAGCTGATTCCGGGGAGTGGGCTGCCCGAGATGGGCACCAGCGTCTCGAGGTAGAGATCGGTCACGTCGTAGCCAACGACCGTATCGCCCCAACCCACGTGGGCGCCGCGTCCGGTGAGGACAGTGGGCACCCCGGGGAAGACCCCGCCCATCACGTTGAGGCCGTTCTGGGCCGAGATGAGATGCGAGAGGTGAAAGTTGGAGGGGTAGGTCAGGGGCTGGTGGGGATCGTTGGCGATCACCGCCTGCCCGATGTCGGTGTGCTGCCCATCCACCACCCAGTTGTTCGATCCCGACGGCTCGCCCATCGACTGCCGCACCTTCCGCACGGCATCGAGCAGCCTGTTGGCCTTGTCCAGCGCCGGTCGGGCGACCCGCAGCGCGTCGAGCGACCCGGGTGAGGCGACGAGACTCGGCGCGTTCGGTGCCCCGGACCCGGAGAGGGTGTAGGACTGGATCACCGAGCGCGACTGGATCCAGACCCCCACGGCGATCGGATCGCTGGCGAACGTGCTGGCCCACCGTCCATAGTCCGCCTCGTCCTCCACCGTCTCGGAGAGCTGGAACTCGAAGAGCCGGGCGACGGCGAGGGTGTCCTCGTCGCTCCAGTCCGGGATGTCGTCCTTGCTGGTGGTGATGGGATAGAGGAGCTGGTCGTAGCCGGGAGGGAGCTTTCCGCTGGCGCGCATCGTGTCCAGCCAGGCGTTCACTCCCGCGGTGTAGGCCGCGAGCAGCGGCGCGACGACCGGGTCTGACTGGACGTGCGCGGTGAACCCATCGAGCATCCGCGCGCCGGTGCGCGTCGTGAAGAGCGTGCGGAGCGATTCGTCGGTCTCCAGGCCGCTGTCTCCGACGAGCTCGGCGAGGGTCCCCCGCCCGACCCGGCGGTAGAAGTCCATCTGGAGGAAGCGGTCGCGGGCGTGGATGTACCCCAGCACGGTGTAGCAGTCCGCGGTCGTCGTGCAGTTGACCGTGGGGATGTCCCGCTCGTCGTAGGTGACCAGCACGTCGTTATCCAGGCTCGGCAACCCGCTGACGAGGTTGCTCGGCTTGGTGATGGTGATGTTGATCGTCCGCGTCTCTTCCGGGGTGCTGCTGAGCGTGGCCGTCAGCGTGGCGGTGTTCTTCGGCGGGGGCCAGGCGGGCGCGGTGTAGATCGTCTCCGTTCCGGAGGCGTTGCTGAGCGTTCCGGGCCCGCTCAGCTTCCACACCACGGTGTCGTCCGAGTCCTGGACCAGCGCCGCGAAGTAGTAGCTGGTTTCCGCGGGAACGTTGAGGTCAGGGTCCGAGGCGATGGAGAGATGCGGGCCGTTGCAGCCCGCGAAGAACACCGCCCCTGCGGCGACGGCCGCCCACGCAATGCGCTTCATGTGACGTCCCCTCCCAGCTTCCCCCGGTGAACGGCGCATCACCGCATGACCGATTCGGAAGTCAAGGCCGTTGCGGGGGAATGACGCGCGGCGGCGGACCGCGGCGAGCGTGAGGCGCTCAGTCCGTGCCGGCCTTGACGGCGCGGGCGGCCTTCACCGCATTCCCGCTCGCATCGCGAAGGGTGATGGGCCCGAGGCCGAGCGCCTCCAGTCCTGGACGCAGCTCGGCCAGCGGCCCCACCACCACGATGGCGAGGGTGGCCGGATTGAAGCGGGCCGCGGCCGCCCTCGCCACGTCCTCGCGGGTCACTGCCTCCACCCTCCGCACGTAACCGGCGAAGTAGTCCGGCGGCCGGCGCAGCGCGACCAGACGGCCGAAGGCGCGGGCGACCGCGGTGGTGGTGTCGAACTCGGCCGGGAGCGACTGGATGAGGCTGGACTTGGCGTCCGCCAGCTCGGCGGGCTCCACCCCGCCGTCCCGGAGCCGCTGGATCTCTCCCAGCAGCTCGTGAAGGGCCTCGGGTGTCTTCGCGGCCACCACCGGAGCCTCGGCGGCGAAGAGGCCCGGCTCGCGCTGCACGTCGAAGACGCTGAACGTTCCGTAGGAGTAGCCCTTCGACGAGCGGAGATTGGCCATGAGCCGCGACTTGAGCCCGCCGCCGAGCACCATCGAGGCGAGCTCCGCGGGATAGAGATCCGGGCTTGCTGCGCCGACGCCCAGCTCGCCGACCCAGATCTCGCTCTGGGCCGCGCCGGGGCGGTCCACCACGGTCACCGCCCGGGGTGGGCGGCGGGAGGCCGGTGAGAGCGAGCGCCTCCGGGGCAGCGGGGCGGACTTCCACTCGCCGAAGCGGCGCTCCAGCCCGGCGACGAGCTCGGCGGGGCGCACGTCGCCCACCACCACCAGCACCGCGTTGTTCGGCCGGACCCAGGTGCGGTGCCAGGCGGCGAGCTGGTCCGCCTGCGCCCGGGTGTTCGACTCGACCGTCCCCAGCGAAGGGAAGGCCCAGGGGTGCTGGTCGCCGAAGACGGTCCGGCTGAGCACGGTCCTTCCCACCTGGGCCGGATCGGCCTGGAGCTGGGCCAGGTCCCCCAGGCGGAGGGCCCGCACCCGCTCCAGGTCGGCCCGCCTGAATGCGGGGTGGAGGACGCAGTCGCCGAACACGTCCAGCACCGGCCCGAGCGAGGCCGCGGGGAAGGAGACCGCCGCCACCAGCGAGCTTCCGTCGACCTGGCCCCGGTAGATCGCCGCCTGGTCCTCGAACGCCGCGGCGATGCTCGGCGCGTCGCGCAGCGCGGTCCCCTCGTCGAGCATGTCGGCGACGAAGCTCGCCGTGCCCGGGCGCCCCGGCGGATCGGTGTCGATCCCCGCCCGGACCACCAGCTCCATCGTCGCCAGGGGGATCTGGTGCTGTTCCACCACCCAGACCTCCAGGCCGTTGCGCAGCCGAAGGACCTGGGGCACCGGAGGCTGGAACACGACCGGAGGACCGGGCTCGGGGAGCACCGCCCGGAACGGGGCGTCGGGAGTCCCGGTCTGCGAGACGCCCGGTGCCCCCGCCGCGGGCGCGGACGTCCCCGGGGCCGGCGTGCTCGGGGTCGCGCAGGCGAGGAGCAGGACGGGGATGAGCGCGGCGGGACGGAGCGGGTGCATGGCGGAGCTCATGGCGTGGAGGCGGTCCGGGCCGCGGCGTTGACCGTGATGACCACCCGAGCTTCCCGGGGGAACGTGCGCCGGGCGATCTCCTGGACCTGCCCCGGGCTGACCGCGCTCCAGCGGCGGACCACCTGGTTGACGAAGCCCGGGTCGCCGCGCCACATCTGGAAGGCGTTCAGCAGGTCCGCGCGCCCGCCCGGCCCGTTCAGCCGCTCGACCCCGCGGTAGAGACGGGCGGCGAGGTTGCGCTGCGCGCGGTGGACCTCGGCCTCCGTGGGCGGCGTCTGCGAGAGGCGATCCAGCTCGGCGTCGAGCAGCGTCTCCACTTCCGCCGGAAGGTGGCCGGGCCTGACCGTGGCCGCGACCTCGGCCTGGCTGCCGAAGCTCGAGCGGCTGACGGACAGGTCCGCGTCCTGGGCCACCGCGTGGTCGAAGACCAGCGAGCGGTAGAGGCGCCCGGTCTTCCCGCCGGAGAGGATCTCCTGCATCACGTCGAAGGCGAACGCCGCATCGCTCCACGCCGGCGGAGCGATGACGCCCACGATCACTCGGGAGAGC
>Ga0335082_10008626_pt1 | contig 11078 bp, 14 predicted proteins | sample Lox_Sample_41_FD_206718 | JGI IMG/M metagenome (GOLD analysis project Ga0335082, IMG submission 206718) | Soil microbial communities from Loxahatchee National Wildlife Refuge, Florida, United States - Lox_Sample_4.1 | ecosystem: Environmental > Terrestrial > Soil > Wetlands | place: USA... | reverse complement strand
AGCCGTCGATGCCGAGCTCGCCCGCAACGTCCCCGGCGTGCGCGTGCCCGCCGCGCGTCAGCGTCGCCTCCTCGCAATGCACGGCGATCGGCCTCCCCGTGAGCGCGTTGTACTGGAGAGCGCGCCGCATGACCCCGGCGGCCGCCACCGGCCGGCCGTCGTCGGTGAAGGCGGCTGCCCCCGCGTCGGCGAGCGCTCCCAGCTCGGCGAGCTCGGCGCCCTCCTGGGCCTTGGTCAGCGCCGCCATGAAGCCCACTGGCACGTGCGCCTCGGCCTCGGCCCGCGCACGCAGCCCGCGCAGGAGCGCCGGGTCGTCCACCGGAGGATCGGTGTTCGGGACGGCGAGGATCGCGCAGTAGCCGCCTGCAGCCGCGGCGGCGGTCCCGCTCTCGATCGTCTCCTCGTCCTCGCGCCCCGGCGTCCGCAGGTGAACGTGAGGGTCGAGGAATGCCGGTGCCAGCACCAGCCCGTCGGCGTCGACGACGCGATGCTCGTTCGTGTCGAGGTTCGTGCCGAGCCGCGTGATCACGCCGCGGTCGATCCGAACGTCGAGGCTCGAATCGATCCCCTCGACGGGATCGAGAACGCGCGCGCCGCGCAGGACGAGATCGTCGGCTCCCACCGGTCCGCTGAGGATCGTCATGCCGTTTCCACCGTCGCCTCGACCGCAACGGGCCCGGCGGTGAGCAGGTCGTACAGGATCGCCATCCGCACGACGAGGCCCGCGCGCACCTGCTCGAGGATCAGCGAAGCCTCGGAGTCGGCGACGTCGCCGTCCAGCTCGACACCGCGGTTGACGGGGCCCGGATGCATGACGAACTGGCCCGGCCGGATGCGCGCCGCGGTGATCCCGTAGTAGCGGCTGTACTCGCCGAGCGAGGGCACGAAGTTCGCGCCTTCGAGCATCCGCTCGCGCTGCATCCGGAGCACGTAGACGACGTCGACGTCGGCGATTGCGGAGATGTCGTGCGACACCGGCGCGATTCCCGAAGGCAGGAGAGCGGGCGGCCCGACGAGGATCGCCTGGGAGCCGACGAGGGTCAGCGCCTGCACGAGCGAGCGCGCCACGCGCGAGTGGGCGACGTCGCCGACGATCGCGACCTGGAGCCCGTCGAGCCTTCCGAACGTGTTGCGCAGCGTGTACAGGTCGAGCAGCGCCTGCGTCGGATGCTGGTGCTTGCCGTCTCCCGCGTTGACGACCCGCGCCTTCGTCAGCCGCGCGACGAGCTCGGCGGCTCCGGCCTCGGGATGGCGCAGGACGATCACGTCGGGGTCGTAGGCCGAGAGCGTGAGCGCAGTGTCCTTCAGCGACTCCCCTTTCTCGACCGACGAGCCCGAGGCGCGCAATGTCACCGTGTCGGCCGACAGGCGCTTCGCTGCCAGCTCGAACGACGACGAGGTGCGGGTGGACGCCTCGTAGAAGACGTTCAGCACGACGCGCCCTCGCAGGGTCGGGAGCTTCTTCGTCTCACGCTCCTGCGAGTCCGCGAACGAGCGGGCGGCCGCCAGGATGCGCTCGACGTCGTCGCGGGTGAGGTCGGACACCGACAGGAGGTGCCGTCGCTCACGGGTCGCCGGCGGCAGTAGCTGGCCGCCGACCAGACGGAGATCGGTCATGTCGTCGCCTCCTCGGCGGGGATCAACAGCACGCGGTCGACCTCGTCGACCTCGACCAGCTCGACCTGGATCCGCTCGTTGATCCCGGTCGGCAGGTTCTTCCCGACGTAATCGGGGCGGATCGGCAGCTCGCGGTGACCGCGGTCGGCGAGCACGGCGAGCTGCACTCGCTGCGGGCGGCCGAACTCGAACAGGGCGTCGATCGCCGCGCGAATCGTGCGACCGGTGTAGAGGACGTCGTCGACGAGCACGACGGTCATTCCTTCGAGGTCGAAGTCGAGCTTCGTGTCGCGCACGAGCGGCTGGGCCCGGCGCGGTGCGCGGCCGGCGCGCACATGGACGTCGTCGCGGTGGAACGTGACGTCGAGCCGCCCGAGCGCGAGATCGACGCCGGCGCGCTCGGCGATCAACTGCCGGAGGCGCTGCGCCAGCGGGACGCCGCGAGTCTGGATGCCGACGAGCGCGACGGACTCGAGATCGTCGTTCCGCTCGATGATCTCGTGCGCGATCCGCGTGAGCGTCCGGCGGATCGCCTCGTCGTCGAGCAGGAGGTGCGGCGCCGGTCCGACGGCAGGGTGCGACATTCGACTCCTTTCCGGCCTCGCTGGACCGGGTTAAAGGGGCGGTGCAGAAGGCACGGTACCTGGTTCGCCGGACGGACGGAACCCGTACCCTCGTCGGCCGTGGACCGCGCGCTCCTCTCACGCTACGCCCGCCTGATCGTCGAGGTCGGCGCGAACGTCCAGCCGGGGCAGCTCGTCTGGGTGGCCGCCGAGCCCAGCGCGGCGCCGCTCGTCGAGGCGGTGGCGGCCGCGGCGTACGAGCGCGGCGCGCTCTTCGTCGACCCGTGGTACTTCGACCCCTACGTCAAGCGGGTGCGGCTCGAGCACGCGGATCCGGCGACGCTCGGTGTCGTCCCGCCGTGGTACGGGAAGCGGCTGCTCGCCCTGGGCGAGAGCCACGGCGTCCGCATCTCGATCACTCCGCAGGTGCCGCCCGGCCTGCTCGACGGCATCGATCCCGCGCTCACCGGACGCGACGCGCTCCCGTCGCTCCGCGAGAACTTCCAGGTGATCAATGCGCGGACGACCAGTTGGACGGTCGTGCCGTGGGTGTCGCGGGAGTGGGCGCACCAGGTCTTCCCTTCGCACTCGGCCGACGAGGCGGTCGATCGGCTGTGGGAGAAGCTCCGGTACGTGCTGCGCCTCGACGAGCCCGATCCGTGCGAGGCATGGCGCGTGCGGCTGAACGAGCTGCACGACGCCGGGACCAGGATCGACGAGCGCCGTTTCGACGCCCTCCGCTTCGAAGGCCCCGGCACCGACCTGACGGTGGGTCTGCTGCCGACCTCGCGGTTCTCGTCCGAGACTCCCGGCATGCAGACCGTCGACGGCGTCGTCCACGCCCCCAATCTCCCGACCGAGGAGATCGCCTCGACGCCCGATCCCTTGCGGATCGACGGCGTCGTCACCGCGACGAAGCCGCTCGACGTCGAGGGCACCGTCGTCACCGATCTGGTGGTTCGGTTCGAGCAGGGCCGCGCGGTGGAGATCGACGGCACGAACGCCGGGGCGCTCCGCTCGCGCACTGCGGTGGACGACGGCGCCTCACGGCTCGGCGAGGTCGCCCTGGTCGACGGCTCCGGGCGGATCGCGAGGACCGAGACCGTGTTCTTCAACACGCTGCTCGACGAGAACGCCGCGAGTCACCTCGCGTTCGGCAACGCCTATGCGATCTCGGTCGGTCCCGAGGACCGGCCCCGGATCAACGCGAGCCAGATCCACATCGACTTCATGATCGGCGGGGACGAGGTGGGCGTCACCGGCCTCGGGGCCGACGGGTCCGCCACGCCGGTGCTACGCGGCGGCGTCTGGCAGCTCTGACGCCTGTTCGCGTTCCGCCCGCGGCGGCCGTGCGCCGCGCTTGACCAGGCGCGGCGCTCCACGCTCCGGGAACGGCACCTCGATCACGTCGAAGTCGCGCGGGACGACCGTGTTCGGGAACACCGCCTGCGCCTCCCGTGCGAGCTCCGGGCCGAAGTACCGCGACGACAGGTGCGTGAGCGCCAGCAGCTGGACGCCGGCGTCGCGGGCGATCTCAGCAGCCTGAACGGCCGTCGAGTGCGCGGTCTCCGCCGCGCGGGCACGCTCCTCTTCGCCGAACGTCGCCTCGTGCACGAGCACGTCGGCGCCCTCGGCGAGCAGCCGGACCGTCTCGGCCGGCGCGGTGTCGCCGGGCAGCACGATCCGTCGTCCCCGCCGCGCCTCGCCGAGGACGGCGCCCGGCGTCAGCACGCGCCCGTCGTCGAGCGTGATCGACTCCCCGCGCTGGAGCGCCCCCCGCTCCGGCCCGTTGGGGATGCCGAGGGCATCGGCGGCCTCCGGGTCGAACCGGCCGGGCCGCGGGTCCTCGACGACTGCGTACCCGACAGCGGAGACGCCGTGGTGCACCGGGAAGACGAGAATCTGGTACCCGTCCCGATCGAGCGCCTCCCCCGCGCGCAGCTCGACCGTCTCGACGGGATAGGTGAGGCGGCCGAGGACCGCGCCCAGGGATCGGAAGAGCTCGCGCAGGCCGGGCGGCCCGTAGACGGTCAACGGCACCGCGCGCTGGCGGAGCGCGAACGTCTTGAGCATCCCCGGAAGGCCGAGGTAGTGGTCGGCGTGGAAGTGCGTGACGAAGATCTCCTCGAGGTCCGGCAGGCCGACGACCGACCTCATCAACTGCCGCTGCGTCCCCTCGGCGCAGTCGAAGAGGAGCCGGTCGCCGCCCCGGCGGACGAGCACGGCGGTCGGCGACCGCGCTGCCGTCGGCGCGCTGCCGGAGGTCCCGAGGAAGACGATGTCGAGGTCCACGCGGGCCGATTCTCCCGAAGGAGACGCTGCCGCGTCGTCGCTGCCTGCGGCCGGCGACCGGGTTACGGGAGCACGAGGCGCTGCCCGGCGTGCACGTCGGCCCCGGGCAGGTGATTCGCCTGCTCGATGCGCCAGATCGCACCGCGGACATCGCCGCCGTAGTGCCGCTCCGCGATCGCCCAGAGCGTGTCGTTCGGCCGAACGGTCACGACCTGCCTCGCACCGTGAGCCTGTGTCGACCGGGCGACCGCAGTCCAGACGAGGACGGTGATCCCGACGATGAGGAAGATCCGCACGAACATGTGTTCGCCACCCTAGCGAACACCTGTTCGTGCGTCAAGGTGTCTCTTACGGACCCTGGCCGACGGCCGGCGTGATCCCGGCGACGAGCGCGTCGAGCGCGAACGAGGCGCCGTAGACGTCGAGCGGAGCCCAGTACGAGGGGCGGCCCGTCGGGCAGGCGCCGGCGACCCGCTCGATCTCCGCCTGCACCGCCCCCGCGGAGCGCTTGGCCACGAAGCCCGCATAGAAGAGGCCGCTCTGCCAGCCGGCACGCGAGGACTCGTCGACCAGCTTGAACAGGTTGACGGAGCGGATGTCCGCGTCGCACTCGGAGAAGTCGACGAGCCTCGTGTACCACTGCGCCTGGTAGCGCTCGGTGTCGTACGGCGGCCGGAGCCCGCCGTTCGGGCCGCTCGCGGTCTCGACGCCCGTGTACCCGGGCCGGCCGGCCGACGTGGTCTGGATCCCGACCTCGTTCAGCTGCACCGGCAGCCTGCCGAGCAGCCCGACCGTCGCCTGGCCCGTTCCGGCGAACGCGCGGTAGAAGGCGGAGTAGACGCGCGGCAGGTTCGCGACGCTGAAGCTGTGCGGGTTCTGGTAGCCGGTCTGGAACGGGAGCGACTGCGGGATCGGGTACGGATGCAGGTCGAGGCCGTCCATCAGCGGCCCGGTTCGCCCGCTCGCGCGGTACCACCGGCCGAGGAGCCCGAGCCAGTCGATCGGGTCGGTCGAGGGGTGGTCGGTCCGGTCGGGCCTGTTCCCGCGCGGCGACAGCCCGAGGCCCCAGACGAAGATGTCCGGGGAGACGGCCTTGAGCGCGTCGTAGCCGGCTGCGAGGAACGCGCCGCAGCGGGCCGCGGAGAGATTCCGTCCGTGCCGCGACTGCGGGTTGACGAAGAGGTCCTGGTTGCACTCGTTCATGACGACGTACTGCGTGACTTCGGGGTACGCCGTCGCGAGCCGCGTCAGGAAGGAGGCGAACCGTGCCGGGCCGCGCGGATCGGCGAGCTCTCCCGCGTGCCGCGGGTACACGTCGAACTCGACGGTCGCTTTCGTCTGCTCGGCGGCGGCCAGCGCGGGTGCGAGATCGGCCCGGTCGGTCGGGTTGAGGCCGTCCGGGGTCGTCTCGTCCCAGCGCAGGGTGATCGCGTTCGTGGTCAGGCCGAGCCCGGTCATCGTGTCCCAGAAGGGACCGGTCCCGGCCTCGTAGAGGCCGGCGTTGTCGTTGACGCCGAACGCGACGCCGTTGGCCGCTGCCTGGGAGGCGCCGAGCCCGAGCGCGCCGACGAGCACGGTGAGGAGGGCCGTCGCGAGTCGCTTCATCGAGATCCGCCGGAACGGTACTGCTGGTTCGCGCTATTTGCGCGCTTTTCGCGGCGGCCGCGCCCTACCCTGCGCGCGCCTCCAGCACCGGGAGCAGGGCGTCGACCAGCTTTCCCGCACCGAAGCGGACCGGGTCGTCGGCCGGCAGGCCCGTCTCGGCCTCGGCCGCCGCCACGGCGGCGCGAGCGGCCTCGTCGTCCAGGTGGCGGGTGTTGAGGGCGATCGCCAGCACCGCCGCCGGCCGCGCGAGCAGGCTCATCCGTTCGTGGAGCTCTGCCAGGTCGGGGAGGCTCGGCATCGGAAAGGCGTCGTTCTCGTCGACCACGGACTGCCCGGCCTGGTGGCAGAGCACGTAGGCGTGCGGCGCCGAACCGTGGATCAACCCGAGCGTGACGCCGGAATAGGCCGGATGGAGCAGCGAGCCCTGCCCCTCGACGAGCAGCAGCTCGCCCCCGCGCTCGACGCCCTCGAGCACGAGCTGCTCGGCGGCGCCCGCGATGAAGTCCGAGACGACGGCGTCGACCGAGATCCCCCAGCCGGCGATCGCGATCCCGGTCTGGCCCGTCGGCACGAACTCGCTCGCGATCCCCCGGCGGCGCGCCTCGCGGTCGAGCTCGAGCGACACCGTCATCTTCCCGATCGCGCAGTCCGATCCGACCGTCAGCACGGTCGCGGCTCCGTGCGTCAGGTTGGCGCCCGTCGGGACGTTCAGGCCGGCGGGCGGCAGCCGCAGGTCGCGCAGCGCGGCGCCGTGCTCACGCGCGAAGGCCATGAGCTGCTCGTCCTGCGTCAGGAACTCGTGCAGGCCGTTCTCGACGTCGAGCCCCGACGCGATCGAGTCTCTGATCAGCTCGCGCCAGGCGGGCGGGAAGCGGCCCCCGGCGGTGGCGACGCCGACGAGCGCCACCGTGGGCTCGTAGCGCATGGCTTCCGCGACGGTCTCGACGATCGGGAACCCGTTCAACTCGGAGCCGGCGCGGGTCGAGTCGAGGATCGCGACGACCTGCTCGGGCCGGTAGCGCAGGACGCCGTGCGCCGTCTTGCCGTAGTGCGGATCGCCGGAGCGGCCTTCCGCGAGGATCAGCACCCTACGCGGGCGCGACACCGAGCCCGGCCCGTTCCGAAGGGACCTGAATGCCGTCCTCGAACGCCACGCCCGGCCACGGATCGTGGGCGAGAAGCAGGTTGCCGTCGAGATCCACGTGATCCATCAGGCTCGCGACGTGGGCGCCCGCAGCGATCCCGAGCCCCGACTCGACCATGCACCCGAGCATCACGCCCAGCCCGAGCGCCCGCGCCGCGTGCACCATGCGCACGGCCTCGCGGATGCCTCCCGACTTCGCGAGCTTGATGTTCACGCCGTGTGCGCGTTCGGCACACCGGGCGACGTCGGCGAGCGTGTGGCAGTCCTCGTCGACGTAGATCGGGAACGGCGAGCGGCGCTTGAGCTCCGGCCCGTCGGGGTCGCCGGCCATGAGCGGCTGCTCGCAGTACTCGAGCTCCATCTGCGGGAGGTACTCGAGCGCCTCGTCCAGCGTCCAGTACTCGTTCACGTCGCACTGCAGCGGAAGGTCGGTCACCGCCCGCACGGCACGGACCCGTTCGAGATCGAGCCCGTCGCGTCCGCCGAGCTTCAGCTTCAGCCGCCGGAAACCGCTCGCCTGTGCGCGTTCCGCGCGCCGTGCCATGTCGTCGGGATCGCCGAGCCACACCGTCCACGACGTCGGCGGGCCGACCCGCCGCAGGCCGAGGAGGCTATAGACCGGTCGACCGGTGAGCTTGCCCTGCAGGTCGTGGAGCGCGCCGTCGACCGCGGCCCGCGCCGCCTGCTCGCCGGGAGGCAGCGCGGCGAAGACGTCGTCGAGCGCGAAGGGATCGTCGCCGAGCGACACCTCGCCGAGCCAGGCGAGCGCCGACTCCGCCGACTCCTCGTAACGGTCGATCGGGGCCGCTTCACCGAACCCGGCGACGCCGTCGTGCCGGATCTCGACCTGGACGACCTCCGCCTCGTCGTCGGCGCCGCGCGAGATCACGAACGTCTCGGCGAGCCGCAGCGTTTCCTTCCGCGCCGTCAGCTCCACGGCCGCAGATTAGACAGAGTGTGCGATGTGTCGATCCCGTGTCGATCCGGTGTCGGTCTCGCAAATGCCCTCGCCCCCCGCCGCCGGGCGCACGTAACGTCGCCCGTCGTGGCGAACCCCACCACGTTCGAGATCTTCCGGACCGTCGACGAGGTCGAGCGGTTCGAGCCGGGGGACGTGATCTTCTCGGCCGGCGAGGCCGGCACCACCATGTACGTCGTCCGTGAGGGCACGGTCACGATCCACGCCGAGGGCCTCCCGGTCGAAGAGGTCGGTCCCGGCGGCATCTTCGGCGAGCTCGCGCTGATCGACTCGGCTCCGCGCAGCGCCACCGCGAACGCGACCACCGCGTGCGCGCTCGTCGTGCTCGACGAGCGCGCGTTCCTCTTCCACGTGTCGCAGACGCCGTTCTTCGCGTTGAACGTGATGCGCGTGCTGTCGGAGCGCCTCCGCCGCGCCTCGGCCAAGGCGCCCATCACCGCCGAGGCTCAGGCCGCCGAGACCGCGGTCAGCTGAAGCCAGAGCGCCCGCTCGACCGCGCCGGCCGTCAGTATCCCGGCTTCATGACAGTCGTCGGCGCGTGAAACCCCGGTTCGAGCACGTGTATCAACGATCGACGGGGCTGTTGCCGCCGAAGATCGCGGCCCGAGTCGACCTTCTCCGCCCGAGCCTGGTCGATGTCTGGGGCGGCGCGCTCAACGGCCAGCAGCGCAGACGCGAGCTCGTCGCGCAAATCGCTGCGAGCGGTCGATTCGATCGCGTGATCGAGACCGGCACGTTCCGCGGGGCCTCGACCGAGTACTTGGCCGACGCGTTCGCCGTGCCGGTCGAAACGGTCGAGAACGACCGGCGCCTGTACGCCTACAGCGAACGTCGGCTCAGAGCGGCGCATCGCATCTCGGTTCGGTTCGGCGACTCTCGTGCATTCCTGCGACAGCTGGCAGAGAGCGCGTCGCCGTCGGAGACGGTTTTCTTCTACCTCGACGCTCACTGGAACGACGATCTTCCGCTCGCCGAGGAGCTCGAGATCATCGGTTCGGGGTGGGCTCGCTGCGTCGTGATGATCGACGACTTCGAGGTACCGGGCGATGCGGGCTACTCGTTCGACGACTACGGCGAAGGCAAGGCGCTGACGGCGGAGTACCTGCCGGCAGTGACGCTCGCGGGCTGGTCGCTTTCCTATCCGTCGGCCCCCGCGGTGAGCGAGACGGGAAGCCGGCGCGGCTGCTGTGTGCTGGCCTCACCGCCGTGCGCCGCTCTGCTCGGTGTGCCCGGGCTCGGTCCCGCGCGCGTCCTCTGAGCCGGTCTTCGCCCGAGTCAGTCGTGCCCGGCCGCCAACGCCTCGATGACCTCGACGGCGTCCGGGAACCGTCCTTCCCGCTGCTTCGAGAACACGGTCACGCGGTCGGCGATGACGTCGAACTGGCTCTTCTCACCCTCGTGCATCTCGGCGAGGTGCCCCACCGCGTTCAGCTCGGCCACGAGACTCGCGGCCCGTTCGTCGTACCCGTTTCAGACGGGGCAGTAGAGGATGGTGACGTTCGCCATGGCTCGACTCTAGCTCCGCGGGGGCCCAACGCGGCCGTGATGGCCGGCCGGGCCCCATATCGAGAACTCCGAACACCCGGTTGAACCATTCCGGCCGGGCAAGCAGACTTCAGCCATGCGCTGGCGTGCGGCGCTCGTGCTCACGATCATCGCGGCGGTCGCCGGGGCGGTGGTCGGCGATCCGGGTGCACGGGGAACGACCGAGTACACGTACGTGTACCACCAGGGCAAGACCAAGCTCACGTTGACGCTCCCCGCGCCGGCCGCCCACGCCGCAGAAGCGCGGGCGTGCGCAAGCGCGCTCCGCGACCCGCTCGTGCTGATCAGGGCGGTGACCGACAACCGCACGGGACGCGAGCGTTTCGAGCTCCCCGACGTGATCGCCGTCGGCCTTCGCAGCGGGCGATCGCTCGAGTTCGTCGGGCTCGACGCGAAGATCACCGCCGACCGGTGGGGCGCGAGAGCGCACCGGCTGGGTGGCGAGCTCTACGACCGGTGCGCGGTCGACCTCTGGAACGAGCTTTCCGTCTCGAAGACGGTGTTGCCGGGAGCTCACGACACGTATCTCTACGCAGCGAGCGGGCGCGAGCTCGCGCTTCCGGACGTGCGCTACGTGCTCGCGGCGGACCCGATCACGATCGGCCCGGACCCGGTGGTGCTCCACCGCCGCTGAGGACGGTGCCTCAACTGTCGAAGGAGGATCGATGTACGCACTTGTCGGTTGCGTCGAGATCAAGCCCGGTCACGAAGAGGAGACGGCCACGATGGCGCGCGAGCACGGACCGACTCTGGTCGGAGGGATGGCCGGCAGCGGAAGCGCCTACTGGGCTCGCGCTCTCGGGGGCGGACCGCTGCGCCAGCATTCCTTCTGGCTGTTCGAGACCGAGGAGGACGCACGAGCGGCCGAGCACGTCTTCAGCTCGCTTCGGGAGTCGCCGCAGGCGCCTGCCGTGTTCGTCGGCGCGGACGTCTGCGAAGTCATCGCTCGGGTGTAGCGCGACAGTTGCCTTCGGTTGCGCAGAACAGCGAGGATCGCTCGGTGAGCGAGAGGTCGGATGAGCTCCGCCGCTTCGTCCCTCAGCGATTGTGGGCGCACTACGCGCTCTACGGCTGGCGACGACCGGACGGCAGTCCAGGCCCCCCGCACTTCACGTCCGCCTACTCACTCAGGGAGGCGATCGAGGATCTCATGGACAACGAACAGGTGGCCGACGAGGGCGGGTACTACGTGGCCGATGCAGTCCTTAACCCCCCGATGAGCGGAGGCGAGCCGGGCCCGACCATCCACGTCCAGCTGATCGCTCGGTGAGAGCTCTTCGGATCAACAGCCGATTGCCGGGGCCGGAGCTTCCCGAGATCGACCTGCTTCACG
>Ga0335082_10008624_pt1 | contig 11079 bp, 9 predicted proteins | sample Lox_Sample_41_FD_206718 | JGI IMG/M metagenome (GOLD analysis project Ga0335082, IMG submission 206718) | Soil microbial communities from Loxahatchee National Wildlife Refuge, Florida, United States - Lox_Sample_4.1 | ecosystem: Environmental > Terrestrial > Soil > Wetlands | place: USA: Florida... | reverse complement strand
CTGCACCAGCCCCGTTCTCTCGATCACATCGCGCCAGGGTCATGGATCAATGCCAATTTCGACATTTGGATCGGCGCACCAGAAGACAACAAGGCCTGGGAATACCTGCTCCGCGCACGTCAAAAGTACGATGAGCTGGCCCAGTACGTGCCCGAGCAAGATCGCCGTCTGGCGTACGAAGAATTGATGATCGCCGAAGGCAGCGACTGGTGCTGGTGGTATGGCCCGGAACATCAATCCGAGAACCGGCGCGAATTCGATGAGCTGTACCGCAGTCATCTCGCCAACGTCTACCGCGCCCTCAAAGTCCCGCCGCCCGACGAGCTATCGCGTCCCATTCTGATGACCCAAGCCGTCGATCTTCACGAGCCTCCGGTCGACGACATACACGCGGTTATCGACGGCGAAGTGACTTCGTACTTCGAGTGGATGGGCGCCGGGCACTATCGTCTGGACAATCGCTCCGGGTCCATGCATGCCCAGGTTTCCCCGGTGCGCGATCTCTACTATGGCGCCGATGCCGCGAATCTTTACCTGCGCTTCGATTTCGACGGCATAACCGAGTTCACGAACATCGAACTCCGTACCCCCGGCGGTAGCACGCCGCTACTAAACAACCCGCAAGTCGAACTCGCGCATCGGAAGATCCTGGAAATGAGGATCCCGCTGGCACTTTTCGATAGCCCTGCGCCGATCCGCTTTCAGATCGCTCTCGCCAATCGCGACCTTCCGCTAGACGTGCTCCCCCCCGAAGGCTGGATCACCGTGGTGCCACCAGCCGAAGGCCAGTAGCTAAAAGCCTACCCCCTTCGACTCGAATACTTGTTGAGCATGCCCATAAATTTCCCGGCCATTGCCGGCGACGACATGCTGCCCTGCACAATCTCTGCGTTCGTTGTCGCCTTCCCGTACATCTCCTTGTTCGAATCATCGTCGGGCCGGAGCGTAGCGCCCTCGAGCGAAATGCCGGCAAACAACCCACGCGCTCGCGAGTAGGTCAGTATCTCGGCATGCATCTGTGCATCCGTGGCAGCTTCAGAGGTTCGCCCCACAGGACCCGCCGCTGCTGATGCGTCCGCACCCACCGTGAACTTACTCGAGAGCAACTTCTTTACGCCACCCATGTTCATCACCAGCAAGACCACGTCGGTTTCCGATCCACCGATCTGAAAACCAAAGCTTCCGCCTTCCACGCGAATCCCGGCTGGAGCCGACCAACCCGCACCAGCCTTGCGGCACGACATGAATCCCTTCCCGTATTTACCGCCGATAATAAAGGCCCCTTTCTTGAGACCCGGAACAACCACAATGCACTCGGACTTATCGAGCAGATCCTGTGGGATTCCTTTGTCCGGAGAGGCCATGATGTCGGACATCACATCAGCTGCAGCGTCCAATCGTTTGGCCGCGTCCCCAGCTCCATACATCAATCCAACGCTCACAACGAGCGGAGCAACAGTACAAATCTTCATAGGTCTCCTCCACACGTGATTCTAGCAAGCCCCGAACTCGGCGACCGTATCGCCCATTGACCCACGCACAACCGACAACCGGCAACCCGTACGCGCTCACCCACGTGCAGCCTCAGATTCGTGTGCGAGCTGCTGCGCCAGTCGTGGAGTTTGTTTGGGGTGCGGGGTGACGTCTTGGATATAGTAGACATCACCCTTGATCGTGAAATAGAAACGCCAAGCGCGGTTTACGATTCGCTAACTCGTAACCGACAGCACACCCCACACCACCACACCCCACAACCCGCCCCTGCGTTATACTACGACCCGACGGCACCTCCGTCCCTGAGGAGAACCAGTTTGGCAGAGTGGACCTACGCACAGAACGATCCATCCGAAGAGCTATGCCTGCTCCACCATTTCTCCGTGAAAAAGCGGCAGCCCGACGGCGATGTGGAGTTCCTGATCACCGTGCGCGAGTACATTTCTCCGCCCGATCCGTCTATGAAGTTCCTCGCTCAGGCCGACAAGCAAACCAACCAGGCGGTCGCTCCTTTCACGCCCTCTGGGTGGGGAACCTCGTTGGTCCAGGCATTGGCCGACTGCATCAAGGCGGTCCACCGTTTTCCCTATCATCGAATCGACAAGCCGTAATCGGGTCCGCCCATGCCGCTCGCCTCAGGAACTCGCCTTGGACCATATGAAATCGTCTCACCGATCGGCGCAGGCGGAATGGGCGAGGTTTACAAAGCGCGCGACACCCGCCTCAATCGTACGGTGGCCCTCAAAATCCTTCCGCCGCAGGGCGACCGCGCCCGGTTCGAGACTGAGGCTCGCGCCGTAGCCGCGCTGAATCATCCCAATATCGTCGCCCTCTACGACGTCGGCGAGAATTACATCGTTAGCGAACTGATCGACGGCGACCCGTTACCTGTTCCCTCGCAACCCATCCGCAAACTGCTCGACCTGGCCGTACAAGTCGCTGACGGGCTCGCCGCCGCGCACGCAGCCGGCATCGTCCACCGCGACCTGAAGCCCGCTAACATCCTGGTCAATCGCGAAGGCCGCGTAAAGATTCTCGATTTCGGTCTTGCCAAGAACGTCATCTCCGGGGATAACGAGACAACCGCAATTACCACGACACAGCCTGGCTTAATTCTCGGCACCGTAGCTTACATGAGTCCTGAGCAGGCCCGTGGTCAGCCACTCGATACGCGATCCGACCAGTTCTCCCTCGGCCTGATCCTCTACGCGATGGCCACGGGCAAGAAAGCGTTTCAGCGCGAGACCACTGCCGAAACCCTCACCGCGATCCTGCGCGAAGACCCTGAGCCTCTTCCGCTCACCGTTCCCGCGCCACTTCGCTGGATCATTGAGCGTTGCCTGGTCAAGGAACCCGAGCACCGGTACGACAGTACGCGCGATCTCTACCAGGAGCTACGCACGCTCCGCGACCACATTAGCGAAACCCTCACGTCGGCGATTGAGCCGGTCAAGCTGCCCCCGCCGCGCCGCATTTGGCTGTTCTCAGCGATCGGCACGGCGCTCCTCATTCTGCTCGGTCTGTTCTGGGCCGGCCGCCGGATCGATACCTTCGACACGCATCTCCAGTTCACTCCCATCGCCAACGAACCGCCGCCGGAAAGTCATCCGGCCTTCTCACCCGACGGCAAATCGATCGCCTATGCCCGTGACACCGATAACGATCCCGACTCGGATGAATTCCAGCAGCTCATGCTCCGCACGCTCGACGCACCCGCTCCGATCGTACTCGTCGCCGGTGTTCCTGCTGTGAACACGCTCGCCTGGTCCGCTGATGGCAGCCGCATTTTCTATATGACTACGACCCGCGATCTATGGTCCGTCACGGCGTCTGGCGGAGCGCCGCAAAAGATGATCGAATTCATGGGCTCTGCCTTTGGCCTCACGCCTGACGGAAAGACGTTGCTTACCACACGCGAGGCCGAGTCCGGAGGAGAGTCACACACCGAGTTCGGCGCCAGCGAACCGCCGGGCTCTCCGCTCCATCCCATCTCGGGCATAGCCATTCCACTCGACACTGCCGGCTCGCGTGCAATTCTCTCGTTCGCGCCCGACGGATCCAGGTTCGCCATCCCGTGTGGAAAAGCCGGCAAGCCGGACATCTGTATCGTGGCGTATCCATCCGGAAAATCACACGCCGTCACCGCGCCGGCGCCGGTCAGGTCCATCACCTGGTTCCCCGACAGTCGCCACATCGTGACCAACGATCGCGAATCGATGCGCGTCATCGACACCGAGACTGGACATGGTCATGCTTTGTTGAGCACGCCGTACGTCCTGCAGCAGGCCTCGCTCAGCCCCGACGGCACGAAACTGATCTACTCCACCGGCACCGCGAATTACAACATCTTGGAATTGTCACTTGACGGCAAGTCCAGCCGTCCGCTCGTGGAAAGCTCCCTTCAGAACACCAACCCAAATTGGTCACTGAAGGACGGCAGTCTGGTCTACATTCGCAACTATGCATCAACCAGCGAGATTTGGACGCGCTCGGCGGATGGCAAACGGAACACGCTCCTGGTGAAATCCACGCGGGGCGCGCAAAGCTTGAGCACTCCCCGTTTCTCCCCCGATGGCCGTGCCGTCGCTTACGCGGAGTCGGGCAGTTTGTTTACGATCCTCGCGGAAGGTGGCCGTCCCGTCGAGATCTTTCACGACAAACTGGGCACCGTCGTCGCGGTCGATTGGTCACCCAGCGGCGACTCCATAGCATTCATCGAGCGCATCGGATCAGACTTTAAGATCTTGCGTGTCGCCTCGAGTGGAGGCGCGCCAGCCACTGTCTCCGGAAACGCTGACCGCACCTTCTTTGATCTCCACTGGTCTCCTGATGGCAAGTGGCTCGCCTGTTTCGCCCCATCCGAAGTTCGTCTCATCACCCCGGATGGAAAGGACGAGCATCAGCTCACCAACGATATCTCAGCGGGTGACTTCAGCCGCGACGGCAAGCTCTATTACGACGTTCGCCGCGATGACAATGGCCGTTGGATACTGGTGTCGATCGACGTCGCCACGGGCCGTGAAGGAGCATCAATCTCGCTCCCCATCTCTGGAGCGCTCTACATCGGCGGCATGAGTCTCAATCCCGACGGAAAACGCTTCGCCATCCACGCCAACGATCTCAAGTACGACCTGTGGATGATCGAAGGATTTCCCCGCCCTGCCCGAGGCCTCGCGCGGCTCTTGAAGAACTGGCAAAATCCCTAGGTAAACTCGTTCCCTGAGCGGGTGCGCACCGTTCCGCTGGTGACGGCGCCCGCTCCCTTTTGGAGCTATTCCTGCTTTGCGCCCGCCAGCGCACCCGACTGACAGGCCGAACAAATCCCGCTGCCGGAACCATTCGCCTCGATGAAGCTGCAAAAGCTGGTAAGGTGGTTCAGTTCCGACTGGCTAAGCCCCCCCTGAAGGAATTCGCCTTCCGAGCTCACATAACTAGCCGGTGCACCCGTGGCTGTGGGCCGTTGGTGAAGTGCGGCCGCCCAAGCCCGCATGCCCGTTGTCAGGGGCGACTTGTTACCGCCGGCCGTCGCGCCGTCGCACGTCGCATTCTTGGCGTCGTCCTGAGTCGCCAGCAGCTTCACCACGATCGAAGTGGGATGTTCCGGTGTCAACGGATTTCCGATCAACCCTGCGGCCGAGATTGACGCTAGTCCGTTCGGCGTAACAGGGCAGGCGCAGCATGCGAGCATCTCTTCCGCCGGATCGAAGACGTACACATTCACGCAGATCTTCCCCGCCGTCGAACCGTTGTGCGATGTCCCCGTGTTCGTCAGGTTGATGGCTCCGCCCAGGTTCGCGTTCGAAATGTACTGGACTTGAAACGCATCGTCTACTTCGCTGAGACGCACGTTATCGAACATGCCTTGCGTGGTTCCCCCGGGCGGCGCGTTGAGCTGAATTTTGATCGGTTGTCCAACGTCGGCCGGCACCGTAAGGTATGTTGCCGTATAGGTCGTAAAGGTCCCTAATGCCGGAAAATTTCCTGAGGCAGGATAGACATGGCTTCCGATGTAAAGTAGCGCCATCCCTACGCCCTGTGTCGGATTCGCGCGTAATCCGAGATCCACCTTCAACGTAAGAAACTGTCCCGCGCCCGTCACGGTGCCAACAATCTGGCTGAGGTTGCCGCCTTGAACGTAGCCCACGGAAACGCCATCCGGTATGGACGTGAAATATCCATTCGCCGGAACGCCGGGATGAAATTCTCCTCCCGTACCTGTCATCGTCCAATTCGGAGGCGCGGTAGTGCTGTACGAGCATCCGGTGCCGCAACCAGTATTGGGAAGGGTTCCGGCGGGAATCTCAAAAGATGGATTCAGTACAGTAACAGCCGCCGAAGCAATCGCCGCTGACAAGACAAAGCAAGCCGTCAGCAAAATCCCCTTACAAATATTGCGAGCCTTCATGGGCGTACCTCCGGATTGGGCTAGCATCATGCGCTTAGCGAAAAAGTATTAGCCCTTTGTACGTAGTTCAATCTACTAGCACTTCAGCATTAGTACAATTCTCCGGATGGTCTAGTCCAAAAGTATTAGCCGAAACGATGAGTCCGGCGTCCTATCATGAAGGTTGGGCAAGCTAGCCATCCTCCTGGCGCTATCGGTTCTTGCGTCCCCCTCCGCCGCCGTAGATCCCCGCGCCGAATCAGTCGCCCGCAAGCTCGAAGTCATTCAGAGCGGCAAAGCCAAGCCAGGTTCGGTTTTTGTTTTCTCCGACGCCGATCTAAACGCCTGGGCTCGTTTCAAAACGCCCCAAATCGTACCCGAAGGACTACGCCAGCCGCGCCTCGAACTTGGAAACAACAGTGCCACGGGTTATGCGCTGGTCGATTTCCTGAAGGTGCGCCATGGTGCCGGCGTAGAAACGAACTGGCTGGTAGCTAAGATCATCCAGGGCGAGAAGCCGGTGAAGGTTTCGGCGCGAATTCAATCGGCCAAGGGCCGGATCACTGTCTATCTGCAGAGGGTGGAAATCGGCGGCCTGGCAGTAAGTGGCGCGACGCTCGACTTCCTGATTCAGACGTTCTTTCTCCCGTTCTACCCAAATGCGATAATCAACGAACCGGTCGAATTAGCTGACGGCATCGAGCGCATTGAAGTCACCCCAGCCGAAGCCCGCATCTATATCAAGAAATAAGTCGTCCGCGAGGGTTCGATCAACGACGAGTGCGATTTTTGCGCAAACTGCGGCTGCCGATCTACGGTGTTCCTCGCTGCAGCGCCAACTCCAGCCCAGTAAGGTCCTCCCGAATCTTGACGCGTCCGAACTTCGTTTGCGCCAGGAATTGTTCAAACTCCCGTCGCGTGTAGGCGCGTCTGAGCAGCATGAAACGAAAGGTCAGTTTCGTAATGATCGTGTTGACTCTGCCGAGATGCATGCGTTCAACGGCGTCGCTAACCGACTCCTGAGACGCATCCCGCCTCAAATCGATAATCAGCGCTCGGCCGCCAGGCTTCAGAACGCGATACATCTCTTGCAGGGCTCGCACCGGCTCGGAGAAATTCTTGAAAGCGGCGCGGCAAAGCAGGAAATCGAACGATTCAGCCGCGAACGGCATGCTCGCTGCATTGCCTTCCCGGAAGTCCACCTCAACACCTGCCTGCTTTGCATTCTCTCGCGCAATTTCGACGAATGTATGGCTGATATCGATCCCGGCGATCTTGTAATCGCCAAGCTTTGCAAGCTCGATCGCGAAGTACCCGGGACCCGGCGCCACTTCAAGCACGTGACTTCCAGGCGAGATCTTTTCAGCGACCCGCCGGGCCAGCGCCTTGAATTCCTCTAGCGACTTATATGTGAGGGAGGCGTACCACTTCGCGGTGAAACCCTCCATCCCAAAACCCTTGTATGCCTTTTCGGTAACAGCTTGATCCATAAATCTTCCTTCGGATTCGAGCCTACCTGTAGGGCGAATAATATCCCAGCTCAAATCGGCGAGCACAACCCGGAAACCGGCGAATCGCGCGTATCGCAAGCCGAGCGCCACGACCGAAGTCATCATGGGATCACACGGAATTTCTTCCCTCGTGCCAGACGGACCACTCCAAAGTCGCGCCGATCCAGAGTGAAGATCGTCTCGATCCCTTCGCGGTTCGCTAGATGAACCAGGCAGGCATCAGCGAGCTGTATCCCCATGTCCTCATACTTCGCGAGAATCGCCGCGACTCCGGGGAGATCGTCTTCACTTAGAGATACAAGCTTAAAGGGATTACCGCTGAACGAGGAGAGTAAAATGCGAACGGCCCTCGGGTATGCGCGTAGGAGCCAGGCAGCCTCAGTAATGACAGGCCAGCAGGTTAGCAATGGCCTTTTGATTCTTCGAAGCTGCTCCGTGCATACCTCGTGGTACTCGTCGGACGCTGAGAGGATGGCGACAATAGGTCCCGTGTCAACGAGTACGCTGCTTTCAACGGGCGCCAAAGCCATCCATGTGTTTCGGATTGGTGCTGAGATCCCGGCTCGCACCGCGCACTACTCCGATCAGTCCAGCCTTCTTGGCGCGCTCATAGGCGCTGATCGCCTGATCCTCGACCGCGAACTGGCGCTCAATAGCGTAACGAACCACGTCCGATTCGCCCTTGCCGCTCAGGCGAGCAGTGTCCTTCACTCGGCGGCGTAGTTCAGCGGGAAGCCGCACCGTGATTCGATAGTCTTTCGTCTTCACTCTGTCTGACATTATAGCAGAAACGTCAGACATTTCATCAAGCCATTCCACAACCCACAACCCACTGCCCACAACCCACCACCCACCACCCACTCCCCACAACCCAGATGTTATCCTCTCCTTAATCGAACCCAGGAGGTTCCACGATGAATCGCCGTTCCTTCCTTGCTTCGCTCGGCGCTGGATGCGCTCTGGCAACGAAGTCTTTCGCACAACAGAACAGCCAACTTTTCTGGACCGCCGACACGACCTCCGGAAAAGTCCAGGGCATCGCCAACACCGGCATCAAGGAATTCAAGGGTATTCCCTACGGCGCGCCAACCGGTGGAAAGAACCGCTACATGCCGCCGCGCAAGCCTGTCGCATGGACGGGCGTCCGCGAATGCTTCGGCCATGGGCAGATCTGCCCGCAGACGCTGGCCAACCTGAACAGCGATTACGCCATGCTCATCCAGTGGGATCTGCACACCGGCGGTATGGGCGAGGATTGCCTCTCGCTGAACGTCTGGACGCCCGGCATCAACGATGGAGCCAAGCGCGCCGTCATGGTCTCGTTCCACGGAGGCGGATTCGCGACCGGCTCCGGCAACGGTCCTGGATACGATGGAGCGCAGCTCGCCAAGTATGGCGACGTCGTGGTCGTAACCGTGAATCATCGCCTCGCAAGTTACGGCTATCTGCACCTCGCCGACCTCGGCGCTCCCGAAGAGTTCTCTCACGCCGGCGTCTGCGGAATGATGGACCTGGTTGCTTCGCTCGAATGGGTGCGCGACAACATCGCCAACTTTGGCGGCGATCCTTCGAAGGTCATGATCTTCGGCCAGTCCGGCGGCGGAGCCAAGACGTCGACTGTGCTCGCCATGCCGTCTGCGAAAGGGTTGTTTCACAGTGCGGGCGTGCAGAGTGGATCGACGCTCCGTTCCGCTACGCGCGAAAACGCAACGCGTTCGGCCGAAGCGCTACTAGGCAAGCTCGGCATTTCCAAGGGAAACATTCCCGAGATTCAAAAAGTATCTTGGCAGCAGATCCTCGAGGCGCAAACGTCGCTTGGAACCACCGCGTCGTTCACGCCCGTGGTCGACGGTCGCGTATTGCCCCATCATCCCTTCGATCCCACCGCGCCTCCGGAATCAGCCGACGTGCCGGTGATCATCTCCACCACGCTCGAGGACGCCGCGCTCCGGCTGACCAACTTCGATCTCACCGAAGACGGCCTGCACAACATGATGAAAGAGCGCTACGGCGCGAAAGCAGATCCGATGATCGCGCTGTATCGCAGCCGTTATCCAATGAAGTCTCCGTTCCTGATTCAAGCCCAGATCGATACCGACGCCGCAGGCCGCCGCGCCGCAGTCACTCAAGCCGAGCGTAAATCCGCCCTTGGCAAGGCTCCTGCGTACATGTACATTTGGCAATACGAAAGCGCCGGCTTTGGCGGAAAGTTCGGCGCGGTGCATGGCACCGACGTCTCTGCATCGTTCTACAATTTCCGCGACGGAGTCGGCGGAACGGGATCGCCTCAAGAAAAAGCGTTGTGGCAGACCTTCGCCTCGGCGTGGGTTTCACTCGCGAAGAGCGCCAACCCAAACAACCCGAAAACGCCTGAATGGCCGGCGTATGACACAGCAAAACGCGCGACCATGATCTTCGACATCGAAACGCGCGCCGAAAACGACCCACGCGCCGAAATCCGAAAACTGTGGAACGAAATGCCACCCCCAGGCGCCCGCCGCAGCTAACAAGGCGCCTCACATCACAACCCGCACGCCCATTACAATCACGCGCTCATAAGCAGCCCGTAGCGTAAGCCTCCGGCTTGCGTTCGCGCGAAGCGAAGCGCGCAACGAGGTTTGGGTCCGTCATCCGCGAGTCTCGACGCAATGGCAGCACTCCGTCACGACTAGGGGAAATCGACGCCACCCGGCGCGCCCCGCGCAATTCTCGGCCCGAACAAATCGACCCGTTCCTCTTCGTTGAGCAGCGGCGCCTGCAACCGCACCGGCTCACCCGTAGTCTTGAATAACAGATCGCCGTGCCCAAGCAGCGCCTCAGCGCCACTCTCTTCGAGCATCATTTGCGACTGAATCGCCGATGTCGTCTTCAAACAAACCCGACCCGCCAGGTTAGCCTTAAGCGTCGGCGACAGGATCTGCGCCCGCGGATCCTGCGTCGCGATCACCAGATGAATTCCAGCGGCTCTCGCCTTGGCCCCCAACTGATTGATCGCCAATTCAATCCTCTCCCGGTCCTTCTTCGCCGCAACCAGATTCCCGTATTCGTCGCAGAAGCAGACGATTCGCGGAGGAGTAAGCAATCCCATCGCCTGACGCAGAGCTTGTAAATCGTTGCATCCGGTCGCGCTCAACTGGACGTAGCGCCGCTCCATGAGCTGTTCGAGATCCTGCAAACCTTGAATCGCTTCCTCGGCCGTATAAAGAATCGGCTGCCGGTCCAATAGAAACGGCGACTGCGACATTCGATTGAACGTCACCCGCTTGGGATCGATCAGCATCAGCCGCAACGTCTGTGGCGTATTGGTTGCGACCAGGCTCGCCAGCGCAGTCAGCAGCCATTCGCTCTTTCCGCTCCCCGCAGTTCCCGCGACGAGCACGTGAGGACAATCCGAGCGCAGGTCGATAAATCGAGCCTTGCGGCTCAAGTCCACGCCCGCAAGCATCCGCGCGTTACCGCTTTCCGACACCTCCGGCAACTGAGCGCGGAACTCGCCGAATGGAAGCTGTTGCCGGTCTTGCCGCTCGACATCAATCACCAGCGTCCCGCCTTCTTGCCGGATGAGCGCCGGCTTGCTCAGACGAAGCTGCACCCCTACGTCGCCGCCGAGCGGCAGGATTCTGCTCACTTTCACTCCGGGCGCCGGCATGATATGGAACCGCAGAAACGTCGGGCCCACCACTGGGTCCG
>Ga0335082_10008623_pt1 | contig 11079 bp, 13 predicted proteins | sample Lox_Sample_41_FD_206718 | JGI IMG/M metagenome (GOLD analysis project Ga0335082, IMG submission 206718) | Soil microbial communities from Loxahatchee National Wildlife Refuge, Florida, United States - Lox_Sample_4.1 | ecosystem: Environmental > Terrestrial > Soil > Wetlands | place: USA... | reverse complement strand
GCATCGAAAAACTGTGCGAGGGCGCCTCACTCGAGAAGGCCGCAAACCTAGCCGCCCGCACGTCCGGTGACAGCACGGTCGCATATGCCTCGGCGTTCGCGCGGGCTGCCGAGGCCGCCCTGCAGATCGACCCGCCGCCGCGCGCGGTATATCTGCGTGCCTTGATGGCCGAAATCGAGCGGCTGGCCAATCATTTCGGCGATATCGGCGCCATCTGCAACGACGCCTCGTTTTCGTTAATGCATGCGCAATGTGGAATCTTGCGCGAGCGATGTTTGCGCACGGCCGAAGTCTGCTTTGGTCACCGGCTGATGATGGATGGGATCATTCCCGGCGGGGTGGTACGCGATATCACGCCTCAGGGACTCCCGCATGTGCAGGAACTGCTTGCCGAAGTGCGCCGTGTGTTCCCGCGCCTGATCGAGCTCTATGACAGCACCGCTTCACTTCAGGACCGCACCGTGACCACCGGCATTTTGAAGCCAGAACTGGCGCGCCAATTCGGTGCCGGCGGTTTTATTGGGCGCGCATCCGGACGTGCCTTCGACGCGCGCCGCAGCTATGCGCCCTATAACGAACTAAAGTTCGACATACCGATGCTCGAAGCGGGCGACGTCAATGCGCGCGTCTGGATCCGGATTCGCGAAGTCGAGCAAAGCCTGTCTCTGATTGGCCAGATTCTCAAAGGTCTCCCGGGCGGCAGGCTGAAGGCCGCAGTAAAAACCGACGGCAAGCCTTGCGAAGGCATGGCGATCGCCGAGGCCTTTCGCGGCGACGTGCTGGTGTGGTTGCGGCTTGACGGTAAGGGCCGTGTCGCGCGCTGCCATTTGCGCGATGCCTCCTGGTTTCAGTGGCCGCTTTTGGAAGTCGCAATCGAAGGAAACATCGTGGCGGATTTCCCGCTCTGCAATAAATCGTTCAACTGTTCCTACTCGGGACACGATCTCTGACCATGCGCAAGACGCTGTTCGAAAGCTTGACTCACGGCCCTCTCACCGAGCAGCCTCCCGCCGCGGACGACGCGGCACTTGCTGAACTTGCGAAACGCGTCAACCGTGTTGCCCGCGTCCGGCTCGGTCGATCGCTATCGATCCGTCATGTCGATGCTGGCTCCTGCAATGGTTGCGAACTGGAACTGCATGCGCTCAGCAATGCATTCTATGATCTCGAACGCTTAGGATTGCGTTTCGTGGCATCGCCGCGCCATGCCGACGTGCTGACGGTGACCGGGCCAGTGACCAACAACATGCGCGAGGCGTTATTGCGTACTTACAACGCCACGCCGGATCCGAAATGGGTGGTTGCGATCGGTGGCTGCGCCGTTGATGGCGGCATCTTCAAAGGAAGTTACGCTTGCGTGGGCGGGGTATCAGACGTTGTGCCTGTTGATCTCCACATCCGCGGCTGCCCGCCGTCACCGACCGAGATTTTAAAGGGATTAGTCGCGCTCTTGGAGCCGGATTTAAGCCGGCTCCGTCGCCGCGGCGGAGGCAGTGTTTAATATCCAGTCGCCAAATTAAGGCTGCTTCTAGGGAGCTAATGCGCGTTGCACATCGACGAGTGCCTGCTCGCACGCGTTTTTATCACCTGCGCTGTCGGCAGCACGCGCACGCAACATGGCTTGCCTGACGGCGTCAACCGTCTGAGGCGACACTTCGCCAAATTTTTCCTCCGCGGCTGCAATTGAGCGCGGTGTCGGTTGAACGCTCATACCGGCGCCAACTCCTTCGCGAGCAGTTGGCCCGGCAGCGGCTTTTGCTTCCAGCCTGGCATCGATGCGGGCCTGCATCTTGTCGATCTCTCCCGAACAAGGCCCGGCGTAACTCGCCGACACCGAAGTGGCGAACGCGATTGCGCCCAGTACCAATAATCTGGGTCCAGTCATGACGTCCTCCTGATGCGAACTCGACCTAATTTGGTTTCATGGAATGGTACTGCGCGATGAGGTTGTAAGGTGTAACCCGAATTACGCCTCCACGCGGACTATCAATGTCGGCGATGAGAAAGAACGAAATTGATACGATAAGCGGCAAAACCAGCAAAAACCCTCCGGTCCGGTGTTCACCATATCCCACCAGCAGGCAGCATGAAATTGCAATCAATCCCATCAATGCCCACGCGGCAATTGGGATGCGGTTCCACCACGCCGCCTGAGTGTACCCTTGCGAATTCAGTACATCATTCATGCCGGCAACGGCGAGGGCCGCGAGTGGCGTCTGTTGCCCTGTTGTTGCACGAACGACGGTAGACCAAAGGTCTGCATGCAATTTTTCGACAGTGGCGCCGATCCGCTCGATCTGTCGTTCATTGCGAGCCCCATAGAATGAAATGCGTTGCTCGGTATATTTTCTGAGCAACTCACGCAGATGCGACGCATCATTGGCAGGCAATAGATCGGTACGCAAATACTCGGTGCCGATTGCGTTGGCCTCCGCTTCTTCCATATTCTTGCGTTGATCGTATCGGCTGACGGCCATGGCGAACGTAAAGCCGATGATGAGACCCAGCAGTGTCAGCGAAGCAGCCCGTACAATACCGAGGTCTTCCCGCTCCTTATCCCCGAGAGGACGAAACTTTCTGCGAAGGAAGTCGCCGGCGTATACCGCCAACCCCTGCACGACGAGAGCGACAGCAAACACTGTGAACGGACTATCGATAGCGCTCATAATTCAGACGTTGCGTGATGTCGTTGGCGAGCTACTGATCCTCGCCATACCGCTGTTTAACCATCGTCATGACCCTCGTAACATCATCGAAGGCTCTATCATGAGCGTCATCGCCGGCAGTCTTGAGTGACGTAAGATCAAAGACCTCAATGTGCTCTCGCTCGAGTTGACTGCGATAGGGCTCCTTGGCGGGATCAATTTCGCCGAGCCGCGGCACGCCGCCCCAAATCGTCTGTGACAGGGCCAGTGCCTTGTCATCCTGCGAAACGAACAGCAAAATTCGTGGCCTGGGTGTCCCTATCCTCTGAATTTGCGTGCGAAAGACGTCCGTATCGACATCGGGAGCGACAAGGAACACATTCTTGATCTTGTCGGGCCCTCGCTTGGCGCGGATCGATCTGGATCGCAATGCTTCAAGCGTGACCCAGTTTCCCATCGAGTGGGCCACGACATTGATCTCGGCAACATTCGGATTGCTCGCGATATCGTCCAGAAGTGCTTCGAGTGCGTCGCGCGAGTAGTTCGCACTCTCCCGGTCGTAGGTATAGGCGCGCAGTTTTAATTCGCCGCGTGATGGCCATGTAAACAGGATGGGAACAGCCGGTGATCCCGAGTCATGAACGATTTGGGAAAATCGATAAACCGCATCGTCAAATCGATTATTGAAGCCATGGACGAAAACCAATACCCTTTTGCGCTTGTTCGCTTTTACGGCGGCGCCGACAGCGCCTCTGAAATCCTGCTTGCTGAGGTAGTCCGCCGAAACCGTCACAAAGTCTCGACGCGGATCGCCTGGCAGGCTCTCCGGCCATTGCACCTCACCGACTTTTCGTGAGCCGTCGGGGGGAATAGAAACCGTAATTGACGCGTATGAGACTTCCTCGGCCCGCTCGCCGTTGAACATGTCACCGGATCTGTGCTTGAACGTTGTCTGGTCGTCGCGGCAAGCACCCTGACGCGGGATGTGCCTTCAACATTGGCCTTTTCGGCGACCGGGGTAAGAACACCCTTTTCGGGACGACCGGCGCAACCGGCGCAGAGCATCGTCATGCTCAGCAACGAAACAACCAAGGCCGATGTCTTTGGATTCAACTCACTCCCCCCGCTACAACAGGCATCGCACAAGCTCATAGCATATCGGTACGGCACAGGCGCAAATATTCAAAGGGAATACCCTTACCGCCTCCGATGTCCGCGTTGGAGTGCCAGTTCAACCGGTCGACGCAACACTTCTTGTCTTGAAGGAGAAAGACGGAGTGTATGCCGATACGTCGAGAGTTTTTCGAGGACTTCGCTGCGGCAGAAAAACCAGGGACTTTGGGATCGCAGGCGATGTGCGCAACGCCTTGGGATTCAAACCCCAGCAGAGAGAATGAGATAAAAGTGTTGCGTCGACCGGTTGAATCCACCGCCAAAAGCGGACCAACGAGGCTGTGCTTAGGGGTGTGGGTGAGTGTCGATGCCGAACGTCTCGATGACGATGTACACGCACATAGAAACGTAGATCGCGACAAACGTGGCCGCAGACGGCCCGAAAATCGCAACAAGAGCGACAGCAATAGCCAGAACGATAGCAGCCCACACGTCCCAAGGTATTAAAGCAAGCATGGCGGTTTACGTCCCAGTCTACCTTGGCCGCGCGGGCGAAATCAAAAACGAATACCTGATAGCACTGGAGCGCTTGGCTGACATTGCGAAATGTCAAATGAACGAGGTACGAATGAGCGTCGGCAAAGGGCCAATCATCCGACGTTGCGTTGGGGGCCCAAAGTTGACCCTAATCAATGCTGTTGTGGATTGTCGCAACGTTTTTTTGGCGAGCACATTGTTATGACGGCGCAAGCCTACGAACAACATTTCGAAGAAAACGTCACGCCCCCCGTCGGGGCCGAGAAAATTTTTTCCTACGCCGACGACTTCTCGAAACTATCGTCTCATATGAACAAGTCGTCATCGATGATGATGGGCGGAAGCATGCAGACATCCGTCGACAAAGCCGGTGGTCAAGAAATCGGTTTCTCATGTTCGCATGAAGGGGAGGATCGCGTCGCAAAGCATGGGAGACGATCGGCCGACAACACCTTCTTGTAATCGACAACTATCGCCTAGGCTTCGAGATAAGTGAGGGAAACAAAGTATCCGACCTCCGTGTCTTCTGACTACGGTCTCCCAGCCAAGCCCCCGCTTCGCCGGCTCGGTCTCGTGTTTGGCAAATTTTACGCAAAGTGGTGCGTGCATCAGATGATCAACGATACGTATCAGCATTTCGTGCGTACTAACACCGTGCAGTAGGAACAATTCATCATGACAAAACTTCCTTACGTGCGCCTTTATTCGATCACCTCGTCGGCGCGATTTAGAACCGACTGTGGCACGGTGACTCCCAGCGCCTTCGCGGTCTTGAGGTTGATGACCAGCTCGACTTTCATTGGTTGCTGCACCGGTAGATTGGCAGGCTTCTCTCCCTTGAGAATCCGGCCAGTGTAGATGCCGACTTGGCGGACCGGTTCCGAAAAACTACCGCCGTAGCTCATAAGACCGCCAGCCGCGGCGAACTCTCGAAACTGGGTGATCGCAGGCACCGCGTGGTGTGCTGTCAATGAGCCGAGTTGCTCGCTCCGGCTGATGAAGAACGCGTCGGGAGCGATCACAAGCGCGCCAACTCGCAGGTGCGCCAACGTTGCGAAAACCGCATCGAAGTCGCGCTCGCTACTGGCTTGCAGAATATGGAGCTGCAGCCCGAGGGTGCGAGCAGTTGACTGCAAGTCTTTTGAGACAGACTCTGCAATTTGGGGACTGGTCGGGTTGACTAGAAGCGCGACGGTGGTTGCCTTGGGCACCAACTCGCGCAGCAGTTCCAGTCGTTTCGACACCAGCTCGGTGTTTATGTTGGTTATGCCGGTAATATTGCCGCCCGGTCGGGCCAGCCCAGTGACAAGTCCAGCCGCGACGGGATCAATCCCCACCTGGAAGACAATGGGGATCGTCGCTGTTGCCGCTTTTGCCGCCAGTGCCGCGGGTGTGCTACCGGGCGCGACAATCACGTTCACCTGACGCCGAACGAGATCGGCCGCCAAAACTGGCAAACGATCGTTTTGGCCGTCCGCCCAGCGGAAATCGATTGCTACATTGCGACCCTCGACGTAGCCGGTTTCGGCCAGGCCCTGGCGAAAGGAACGCAAAGGGGCTGCGTACAAGTCTGGCGACGAACTGCCGAGAAACCCGATCACTGGCATCGCCTGCTGTGCGCGGGCAGCGAGCGGCCAAGCAACTGCCGCGTTGCCAAGAAGTGTGATGAACTCGCGCCGTCGCATTGCCTCCCCCGAGGCTCAAGACCGGCCATCGTATCAGTTCAAACCGGAATGTCCGCTACGGCAGCCCATAGCGGACATTCCGCCATTCAGTCGATCACCTCATCGGCACGCGCAAGCAGCGACGGAGGCACCGTTAGGCTGAGCACCTTGGCCGTTTTAAGATTGATCATCAGCTCATATTTGTTCGGGGTCTGTACAGGAAGATCGCTTGGCTTTTCACCCTTGAGGATACGATCAACATAGGCCGCCGCGCGTCGAAACGGGTCCACTCGATCCGGCCCATAAGAGATTAAGCCACCTTCGGTAACAAAGAAGTAGTACGGATAGACTGCGGGCAAACGATATCGTGCCGCAAGTTTGGTGATCAGCCGGCGATGGCGAACCGTTAGGGCGCCTGCTCCTACAATCAGGCCCCCGTTGGACGTCCGCGCGAAGGCAGCGATGCCGCTCTCAATCTCATCTTCGGTGTCGCCAATGCCGAGCGGGCTTACCTCCACTCCAAGCGACGGTGCCACCGCCTGGATTGCGGCGAACATACCGGTTTCGCTTATCGTCACATCACGAGTACGAAGTACAGCAGCTCGGGTCACATGGGGCGCGATTTCTTTGAGCAGCTCTAGCCATTTGCCGCTCATGCCATATTCGAATTGTGTAAATCCTGTCGTATTACCGCCCGGTCGTGCCAGACTATCCACGAAGCCAGCACCGACCGGATCAACGACACCTGCGAACACGATCGGTACTGCACGGCTCGCGCGCTGCAAGGGACCCACGGTCGAAGTGTTGCCGGCTATGATGACGTCCGGTGCAAGTGCGTGTACGTTCGGCATCACCCCCCGTGTAGCGATCATCGATTTTAATATTACGACCTTCGGTCCAGCCTAATTCCCGGAGCGCTTGTGCGAACGCCGCTAGACGCGCCTGAGCTTCCGGGTTGTCCTTTGTCAGCGACACGATGAAGCCGATGCGCCGCATTCGCTCGGGCTGCTGCGCGCGTGCCGCAAAAGGCCACGCCGCCGCGCCACTGAACAGTGTGATGAACTCGCGCCGCCTCATTGCCGACCCCCCGTGGCTCATAGGGCATCGTAGCGGCTCAAACCCGCAAGGGGAAAGACCCTGCCAAGGTCCGCTTTGGGCGAAAGCGGACCTTCGGCAGCGCGCCTCGCCTCCGAATTACTGACCGGCGAGGCCCGCCTGCGGTGTGGCCGGTATCGCGGTTGTCTGTGATGTGTCAAAGCAAAGATCGCCCGCCCGAATCGAGCGGACCGCAGGATAAACGCGAAAGACCTGTGCTCATCGAGCGGCTACGTCGGGATCTCGGAGATGACGTAGATGAAAAATCACAGCTGCATAACTTTGCAACGGTATTGAGTTGCCACGAATCTTTGACTGTTAGCGATATTGTTAGTCTCCGCGTCTGGCACAAAAAAGCCCGCCAGCGCGACAGAGGGGCTAAACCTATGGCGCTTGCGGTTCTTGGCATACTCATTTTGCTTTTGCTCGCAGCGACAGCGTTGAGATACTTCATCACCCGGCCGCTCAATCGGTACGACCGCATCGGAGCCTTCGTTTTTTTTATTGTGATAGGTCTGCCGGTTTTTGTCGTTGGATTGGACTTGATTTCTCAGTCCACCGCGACAGTGATGACCGCCTTGGGTCGTTAGCGGACATTCTCCGATGCAAATGGCATATCTGCTTTACTACCCCAGAGCGGACATTCGTCAGGACGACTGAACAGTCTGCCAAGGCCGGACCCATGCAGCGCAGTGTGCTTATTGCCAAGGTGCATCGACCGTCAGCATGTGCCGACGGTCGATGATGATCGATGAACCGGTAAAGGTTCAAGCAGTCAATGTTGCGAGCTTCGCTTTCAGCGTATCAATCGTGGGCTTTATGATTTCGGCTACACGAAGGATCGCCAGCACCCTGTCGCGCTCCGGCACGCGGTAGCACGACACCGCGATGGAACGATCTACCGGATAAAACGCAGGTACGTGCGGGTATCCAGTTCAGCTGCGCCAGCCAACAACCATAAGAGCTTCACGCAATGGGATTGGCTTTTCGCGGGTTCTGGGGCTCCGCCCAGTCGCGAATTGTTGATGATCGTGAGCATTGGAAGGGTAGTAAATTCGGGGCCGCTCTCGTCCCCAAGAGAGCGCGGCCCCGATCTCAACCTGGTATTCCCCGTACCCCGTCCACGAGGTCGGGGCCGACATTCGTACAACGATTTGTGGCTGTTCGGTGGACGCAAAGCGCCGCCATCACGAATTCCTGTGAATTGTTGCCGTCAGGTCACGCTCCTCGTGGCGCGCCCTTACCGATCTACCTCCGCCCGAATATCGGTTGGCGCCTGCGTAGTCGGCATGGTCGCTATGGGACCGAAGCGGACATTCACGATTTCGGCGAACGCTCCTCTCACAGACATCAGACGAACGCAGCCGTGCGGGGCAGAATAATCCTGATTTCGGTGAACTCGCCTGGCTGAGTATTGACCTCGATTGAGCCCGCGTGTTGCTTGACGAGGATGTCGTGGCTGATCGAGAGGCCAAGGCCTGTGCCCTCACCCGTCGGTTTGGTCGTGAAGAATGGGTTGAACATCTTTTCTTTGACATCAGGCGCAATGCCAGTGCCGTTATCGCGGATCGTAATTTCCACGCGATCGCCGAGATTTTTCGTCGAGGCAGCAAGGGTCGGCTCGTAGTCGCCGCCGTTTGCCTCATCCCTGCGTTTGGTTGCGGCATAGAAGCCATTTGAAATCAGATTCAGAAGAGCTCGCGTGATGTCCTGGGCGAATAGGTCAACCTCTCCGGCCGCCGGATCGAAGGAACGCTCCAGGGTAATGTCGAAGTCCTTTTTCTCGGCCCGCGCCCCGTGCCAGGCGAGATTGAGGCTCTCTTCGACGATGACATTGATATCGACTGGCCTGTGCTCACCCGAGCTTTCACGCGAGTGCAACAGCATGTTCTTGACGATCGCATCCGCGCGTTTGCCGTGCTGCACCACCTTGTCGAGATTGCCCTGCAGCGTGTCCGTCAGTTCGTCGATTTCAGCGCGCGCCTTCTCGTCGAATTGTATATCCTTCAGGGTGCCCCGCAATTCATCGATCAATTCGCTGGAAAGTCCCGAGAAGTTGTTGACGAAATTGAGCGGGTTCTTCATTTCGTGGGCGATGCCGGCGGTGAGCTGACCGAGCGAGGCGAGCTTCTGGGTTTGCACCAGGCGGTCCTGTGTGGCGCGCAAATTCTCCAGCGCCTCGCGCGTTTCAGTGAGCAAGCGCACATTTTCGATCGCAATTACCGCCTGGTCAGCGAAAGTCGTGACCAGTTCAATCTGCTTTTCCGTAAATGGACGCACCTCAGAGCGTGTCAATGCCATAACGCCAATACAATTTCCGTCCCGGACCAACGGAACACCAAGCATTGTGCGATATCCCCCAAGTCTGCGACCTTCCCGATAAGTGTATTCAGCATCAGCAAGCGCGTCCGATATGTGAACTGGAGCAACTTCCAGCGCTGTTCGCGCAACCAAAGTGCCGCGACCTGGTGTGATCGGGTGCTCTCTCACATATTCTTGATATTCCGGTGAAAAGCCGTTGTCCGCAGTAAGGCGGTAAAGCTCGCCATCCCTTAGAAAGATTTGTGCGTTTTCGGCCTGACATAATCCGCCCGCCGATTCGATCAAAGTGTCGAGGACGGTTTGGAGATCAAATGTCGAGCGGCTGATAACCTTGAGCACATCGGCAGTGGCGGTCTGCTGCTGTAGCGACTCCGAAAGATCTTCGGTGCGTTGTCGCAGTTCGCTGAGCAGGCGCGTGTTCTCAATGGCAATCACCGCCTGATCTGCGAAAGTCTCGACCAGCCCGATTTCTTTGTCGGTGAATGGTTTGACCTCTTTGCGCATCAAGGCAATGACGCCAATTGGAATGCCCTCGCGCAGCAAGGGCACTCCAAGATCCGAGCGATATTTTCCCGCATGTTGATAGTCGACGTAGGTGTATTCAGAATCGGCCAGACAATCAGGAAGATGGATCGTCTTACCTTCCAGCGCGACGCGACCGACCAACGAACCACGTCCTGGCGCAATTGGGTGCCTGGACGCAAAGTCGACAAATCCTTGGTCCGCATTGTTTGACGCGGCCACGTGGTACTTGCCGTCGTCCAGTGTAAAGATGATGGCGAATTCAGCCCCACACAGCCGCGCTGCGGTTTGAACGATGCTGTTGAGAACCGAGCTCAGATCAAAGGTCGAGCGGCTGACGAGCTTGAGCACCTCCGACGTTGCGGTCTGCTGCTCCAGAGCCTTATGGAGCTCTTGCTTTAGCCGCGCCACACTTGTTTTCTTGCCGCCAGCAAAAGGACCACGGCGTGCAGCCTTTAACTTTTTGCGGCGCGCCGGCATCTTGGAGCGGCGCCTTTTAACTGCCTTGTCGCCTGTCTTGCCGCGTCGTCCCACTCTCGCCCCCCCGAGGATAATACAGGAAAACGTAGCGGTTCAGACCAATTCTGTGAAAGGGGCTGAATTGCCGCAATGTCCGCTTGGGTCCCCAGCAGAGCCATGTCCGCTCTTCGCCAATAGCGGACACCGGCATCTGAATCACGAAAGCTATTGGAAGCCGGCGATAATCGGCGCGGTATCATTTATCACGTCGGCTTCGTCCTCATAATCCTTGGTGCCCGCAGGGACACCGTTATAATTAATTGACGGATTTGACCAAAAAGGAATTCGGGGACAAGAGGCGCAGGCTTTGCGAGTTGCCATTATCGTTCGCCATTCATTTTTGTACACGTAGCCATGTCCACTCCTGAAAGGCTTGTCGTCTTTATCTGCGGCACGCTCGTGTCTTAGTCCTAACAGGTGGCCAAATTCATGTGCCAGGGAAAAATTTCCCACTGCACAGACATAGTTTATGACTGCAAACGCACTGCTTTTATCAGCAAGGATGACATCTGAAAGGCCGCAATAGTCGGCAACTGTGCTCAGAAGAAAAACGACATGCGCTTTTGCTGCCTCTCGTTCCGTCTTGACCCATGCGGACTTCTGCAACATCGCAAGGTCTGAGGGGAAATCGCTCTCGACATACGCAATTTCTTCGGACTTCG
>Ga0335082_10008620_pt1 | contig 11081 bp, 8 predicted proteins | sample Lox_Sample_41_FD_206718 | JGI IMG/M metagenome (GOLD analysis project Ga0335082, IMG submission 206718) | Soil microbial communities from Loxahatchee National Wildlife Refuge, Florida, United States - Lox_Sample_4.1 | ecosystem: Environmental > Terrestrial > Soil > Wetlands | place: USA: Florida... | reverse complement strand
TCAGGAAACCGCCGAGATCCTCGCGCCGCTGGCGCGCATAGACGATCTCCGGGCTGTCGTCCGGCGGACGATAGAGCCGGCCTTCTTTCGCCGCAATCTCCGGAACGGGGATGGAGAACCGCGAACGAAACGCGGTGAGCGACTGGTCGGCAAGCTTTTTTTCCTGGTGGGTTGCGTTGCGGGCTTCGGCTGAACCCAGTCCGTACCCTTTGACCGTGTGTGCCAGAATCACGGTGGGAGAACCCTCGTGTTCCACGGCGCGCTTATACGCGTTATAGACCTTCTGCGGGTCGTGTCCGCCGCGAGTGAGTCGATGCAGTTCTTCGTCGCTCAGGTCGGCAACCATCTCCAGCAGTTCAGGGTCCTTGCCGAAGAAGTGGCTGCGAATGTAGGCACCACCCTTGACCTTGTAGGTCTGATACTCGCCGTCCACCACCTCGCCCAGCCGCTTCACCAACAGACCGGACCTGTCGCGGGCGAACAGCTTGTCCCAGTCTGAGCCCCAGAGAACCTTAATGACGTTCCAGCCGGCGCCGCGGAAGGCGGCTTCCAGTTCCTTGATGATGTTGCCGTTGCCGCGCACCGGCCCGTCCAGTCGCTGCAGGTTGCAGTTGATGACGAAAATGAGGTTGTCGAGCTTCTCACGGGAGGCCAGCGTCAACGAGCCCATGGACTCCGGTTCATCGGTCTCGCCATCACCTACGAAGGCCCAAATCTTCCGCGGCGTCTTCTTGATAATCTCGCGGTTCTCGAGGTAGCGCATGAAACGCGCCTGGTAGATGGCATTCAGCGGCCCGAGTCCCATGGAGACAGTCGGAAAGCGCCAGAAATCGGGCATGAGCCAGGGATGGGGGTACGACGACAGACTCGGCTCGCCCCGCAGCTCATGACGGAAGTTCTTGACTTCCTGCTCCGTCAGGCGACCCAGCAGGAAGGCACGAGCGTAAACCCCGGGCGAGGAGTGTCCCTGGAAATACACGAAGTCGCCCGGCTCGTTGCCGTAACGGGCGTGAAAGAAATGATTAAAGCCGACTTCCAGCAGGGTCGCCAGCGAGGAGTACGTAGAGATGTGGCCGCCAATTCCAGGGTCCTTCTTATTCTGGCGATGCACCATCGCCATGGCGTTCCAGCGAGTCAGGCTCTTCAGGCGCCGCTCCAACTGTCGATCGCCGGGATACGGAACTTCCTCCTCCGCGGGAATGGTATTGACGTAGGGAGTATTAAGCTGAAGAGGGATCTCCACGCCGGACTGACGGGCCCGCTCAATCAGGGCAGCCAGCAAGTCGCAGCCGCGGTTGGTGCCGCCGCCGTCGACTACTTCGTCAAATGCTTCCAGCCATTCCGACACTTCCTCGTCGGAATCCACCTCCGCAGTGACCGGGAATTCGATGATCCGTTTATCAATCTCGTAAGTCGCCAAAGCTACCTCTAATTGTGCGGCTAAGCAGGCATCCTGGACGCCCGCGCAGTAAGAAAAAGGGATTTCCCCGTAAATATTAAGGATGCGAGCAACGGGCTATGCGCTTCTTCTTTACGGACGAAGAATGACACCCCGAACGAGGCGGGGATGCGTAGCCATCCTCGTGAATACCACGATTTTAGCAGGGCAGTCGACGCGCGGCCATCGCGCGTGCGGGAGCGAGGGAAGCATGAATATCGAAGCCGGGGTAGACGCCGCGATCAGTATGCGGCGTTCATCTTCTCCCATACCGCCATTCCGGCGATCACCAGAATGAGTACACACGACGCCGCGCCGAAGATCCGCACCCAGGGGGTAAGTTTCTTCATGCGCGCCTGCAGTTGTTCCTGCTCGACCCGCAGGCTGGCACTCGCGTCATCCAGGAAGAGTTGATCATCCTCGTGGAGGGTGAGGGTGCTGCGGTAAATCAGGAGCAGGATCAGCACCAGGGTTAGTACTCCCCACACCACCAGCAACATCGTGATCAGAGACATTCGCCACCTCGGCTCGGAAGAACCGGTCCCGCGTCCAAGGGAAATGCGACGCTCGCTTGGTCGGGGGCCCTCACGTGGCCAATATTATAAGCTCACGGGATGCGGAGGTGCGCAACTATTTGTGAACAGAGGAAAACCGGTCGCTGCGGCGCTCTCAGCGGCCCTCCAGGGGGCTGATTCTGCGACTCCGACAGACTCGCCGGCATCCCATAAGTAGTGTTCCTCCATCGTTGGGACGGAGGACGCTGTTTGCTATAATCGCGCTAGTTCTTGAGGAGAGAGGAATGGCAACTACTACCACCACGCCGACTACGACGGTCCCGGGCGTTGAGAACCGTCCAATCACCCTTAGCGACACGGCCATTGCCAAGGTCAAGGAAATCATGGCCCAGCAGAACCCTGTGCCTGCAGGCCTGCGCGTGGGCGTGACCGGCGGTGGGTGCTCCGGCTTCCAGTACTCCATGCAATTCGAGAATGGCGCCGGCATGATGGACAAGACCTTCGACTTCGACGGGCTGAAGGTGTTTGTGGACGCGACCTCGCTGATGTATCTGAAGGGCGTGAATGTCGACTACATCGAGACGCTCGAGGGCGCGGGATTCAAGTTCGATAACCCGAACGTCAAGAGCACGTGCGGTTGCGGCTCTTCCTTCAACGTGTAACTGGCCGCGATCCGGAAAGATATGGTGAAGCCTTGCCATGTCCGGCAGGGCTTTCTTTTGCCCGCATTTCCCGTTGCTTCCGGCGGCGCCGCAACATCCGCCGCGTCGCGGGGTTGTGAAACCGGCAAGTGAGAGCGAACCGCGGCCTATACCCGTTTGCCCCATCCCTATACAATGTATTTTCCTGTTAATTCCGTCAGCGGCACTTCATTGAGAGTGTGGATGATATCTTTTCGCCGAATTGGCTTCTTCCTGATAGCCCTTTTTGTTCTGCTGTTTGAGCTCGGCTGTGGCGACCAGTACCGTCCCGTGGCAAATCCCATCATCGGCCCCGGCGGACAGCCGCAACCCACCCATGGTGCTTTTGTCGTCAGTTACAACCCCGCCGGTCCGGGCTCCGTTATGGGGATTGACGTTTCCGGCGATACCGTCAGCCAACTCACTACGGTAGGCCTGGGAAGCGTGGCAGAGCTGCTTTTCGGGGGTACCGGCATCTTCGTCGCGAACCGCGACGCCGACTCCGTGATGGAGTACAACACCGTCTTGACCAGCCCCGTTGTTACTACCGTTAACCTGCCGGTCGGCGCGCGCCCCGTGGCCCTGGCGACGACCCAGGGTGGCGTGGTGTACGTTTTGAACTCGGGAGCAACAGAAAACAACTGCCCCAACTCCGGATCCATCAGCACCATCAGCACTACGACTCTGGTGACCACGAACATCGTCTGCGTGGGGAAGAATCCCACCCAGATGATTCAGTTGCCCGGCGGCGGTGAATTGTACGTCATCAACCAGGGCGACAACTCAGTTTCGATCTACAGCCCGACGGCGCAGACGGTGTCCACCGTAACGACGGCCAATGGCTTGGGGCTGAATCCCACCGCCCTGACTTCCAGCATGGACGGCAGTTTTGTCTTCGTAGCGACCGCCGGTGATGGCGTCAATCCCGGCACGCTCGACATCCTGCCGCGATATTCCGGCACCGTCGGGGCATCGGTGCCACTGGGAGTGAACCCGGTCTTTGAAGTATTGGACACCAACCTGAATCGGCTCTATGTCGCCAATAAGGGCAGCAATACGGTCAGCGTGTTTGATGCGTCCAACGTGAATGTCTCGAACTCACCTGCCATTCCGCTGTTGGGAACGGCCAGCGTGGGTACGGGTCCGATCGGGGTCGCGCCCCTCCCCAGCGGTACCCAGTTCTACGTTGCCAATGCCGGATCAAACGATGTAACCGTCGTCAATACCGGCAACTTCACGGCGTTGACGACGGTGGCCCTGCCCGCCGGCGCCAATCCCGTATGGATCGCCTCCGAGCCGGGCTCGAGCAGGGTTTATGTAGCCAATGCCGGGGCAGGAACGATCTCCATCATCCATACTGTGAATAACAGCCTCGCCGTCAGCTTGAGCGCACCGCCGCAGGTTTCCGGTTGCACCAGTTCCTGTGTGTTGCAGCAGCCGCAGATGATTCTGACGAACTGAGCCGTAATCGTCAGCCGGCGCTAGGTAAACATGAATTCCCTGGTCCTCAGCTCGCGGACGGCGTCGCGCAACTTCGCCGCCTGCTCGAATTCGAAGCGTTTCGCCGCCTCACGCATGTCCGCTTCCAGTTTGGCAATGTAGGCGTCCAGCTCCTCCTGCGACTTGAACTCCGGCATGCCTTCCGCTTCATGGGTCAGGTCGGTATAGTCGGCGTCCGCAATCGCAACCAGCGTCATGTCCAGAGGCCGCACGATGCTCTCCGGCGTGATGCCATGTTCCCGGTTGTAGGCGTATTGAATGGCGCGCCGGCGACTAGTTTCATCGATCGCCTTCTGCATGGAAGCGGTCATGACGTCGGCATAGAGGATGGCCCGGCCTTCGATGTGACGCGCGCACCGGCCGATGGTCTGGATCAGCGAGCCCGATGAGCGCAGGAAGCCTTCCTTATCGGCGTCCAGGACCGCCACCAGGGAGACCTCCGGCAGATCGAGACCTTCGCGCAGCAGGTTGATGCCAATGAGCACATCGAACTCCCCCTTGCGCAGGTCGCGCAGGATCTTGATGCGCTCGAGCGTCTCAATTTCGGAGTGCATGTAGCGGCAGCGCACGCCAACTTCGCTGTAGTATTCCGCCAGGTCTTCCGCCATGCGCTTGGTGAGCGTGGTCACCAGCACCCGCTCATGGCGCTCGGCGCGCACGCGAATCTCATGCAGCAGGTCGTCAATTTGTCCCTTGACCGGACGGACTTCCACCTCGGGATCTACCAAGCCGGTTGGACGGATAATCTGCTCCACCACCACGCCTGCCGACTTGGTCAGCTCGTAAGGACCGGGCGTGGCGGATACATACACCGCCTGGTTGACCCGATGCTCGAATTCCTCAAAGGTCAGGGGACGGTTGTCCAGCGCACTGGGCAGGCGGAATCCATACTCGATCAGATTCTGCTTGCGCGAGCGGTCGCCGTGCCACATGCCGTGCACCTGCGGGATGGTCTGATGCGATTCGTCGATGAACAGCAGATAATCGCGCGGCACATAATCCAGCAGCGTTGGCGGCGGCTCGCCCGGCAGGCGCCCGGTGAAATGGCGTGAATAGTTCTCGATGCCATGGCAATAACCCACCTCTTTGATCATCTCAAGGTCAAAGCGGGTCCGCTGGTGGATACGCTGCACCTCCGTCATTCGCCCCTGCTTCTCCAGTTCCGCTTCCCACCACGCCAGCTCTTTGAGAATCGAGTCGACAGCCGCGTGCTTCCGTTCCGGTTGCATCACGTAGTGCGTCTTGGGATAAATCGGGAGACGGGAATACTTCTGCTTCACTGTCCCGAAAAGCGGATCGATCTGCGAGAGGGACTCCACCTGGTCCCCCCACAGCTCAATGCGATACGCATGGTCGTCGTAGGTGGGAAAAATCTCGACAATGTCTCCCCGAACCCGAAACGTCCCGCGCCGGAAATCGCCTTCGCCACGGTCGTAGAGGATTTCCACCAACTTCCGGATGATGTCGTCGCGCTTGATCTTCTGTCCTTTTTCAAGGAACAACAGCATTCCGTAATAAGCTTCCGGCGAGCCCAGCCCGTAAATGCAGCTTACCGAGGCGACGATGATGCAGTCGCGCCGCTCAAACAACGACCTGGTGGCCGACAGACGCAGCTTGTCGAGCTCATCATTGATCGTCGCTTCCTTCTCGATGTACACGTTGGCCGCGGGAATATAGGCTTCCGGCTGGTAATAGTCGTAATAAGAAACGAAGTATTCCACCGCATTGTGCGGGAAGAAGGTTTTGAATTCGTGGTAGAGCTGGGCCGCCAGCGTCTTGTTGTGGGCCAGAATCAGCGCCGGACGGTTCACCTCCTCAATCACTTTCGCCATTGAGTAGGTCTTGCCCGAGCCGGTTACGCCCAGCAGCACCTGGTGCTTCTCTCCGTCGAAAACGCCTCGCGTAAGGGCTTCAATGGCCTTTCCCTGGTCGCCTTGGGGCTTGTACGAGCTGACGAGTTTGAATTCCATACAGAACTTCGCGCCACCGCACAGAAGCGAATTCCGGCGGGTAGGTATCTCTCTATTATACGGCCTGGAAAATCTGCCCCCGGCGAACGAAAGTCGGGCTAATATGTGTCCGCCACACCTGTGACCATGGGAGTAGAGATGGAGCGCTGCGCCCGCAACCTGACTCTTGCAGTGGTAATCCTGCTGCTCGCCGTCACCGGAGTTGCGCAGCCGGCATCATCGGCCAACACCGTCGGCGACGAGGCACGCATCCGGCAGGTCGTGGACGGGATCATGCAGCCCTATCTGGCACGGAAAGCGCTTCCCGGAGCCATTGTGGGTGTCTCCAGTCACGGCAGGGATTACTTCTTTCCCTACGGGAAGGCCACGGATGCCGGCGAGCCCTTCACCCCCGATACGCTCGTGGAAATCGGGTCGTGCACCAAGGTATTCACTACCACCATCTTTGCGCTTGCCATTAACGCCGGCCAGATAGACCCGGACACCTCGGCGCAGAAGTACATGCCCGACGGGCTGAAACTCAAGCCGGGGGCGCAGAAGATGACGCCCAGGGAATTGGCGGACTTTACCTCCGGCATGCCCGACGATCCCACCAACCTGCCCAACGGGCCGCTGTGGAAGCGCGGCATCGAGCATTACACGACGGAGGACTTTCTGAAGTGGGCAGCGAGCTGGACTCCGCGGACGCCGCTGCCGGCGCCTTACAAGTACTCAAATGCCGGTATCGGCCTTCTGAGCTATCTGGTTGCCCATGCCACCGGCAAGGACTGGAAAGAGCAGCTGAATGCTGACATCTTGAAGCCTCTGACCATGCCCGATACGGAATTGCGTCCGACGCCGGAACAGACAAAGCGCCTCGCCAAAGGGCACACCAGCGATGGCGGGGACGCTCCTCCCTGGCCAGTCTTTGCCTGGTACGCGGGCGGTGGCTTGCGTTCAACAGCGCGGGACATGCTGCACTTCGGGGGCGCCAACCTCGGCCACAAGGAAGTGAATGGCCATCCCGTACCACCGGCGCTGACTGCCGCCATGCGGCTTGCCCAGCAGCCCATCTACACCCTGCCGAACGGACGAAACAAGCAGGCGATGGCCTGGATCAATCTCGAGGGCAATCCGCAGCAGGGAACGCACACGGTTATCATGAAGAATGGTGGAACGGTCGGGTTCGGTAGCGTGATCGTGCTGGACCCCTTCAAGGACGCGGCTGTGTTCATCGCCGTAAACCAATCCGGGAGCGATCCCACACCGGTCGGGGTCGAGATTGCTCGCCACTTACCCAAATAGGGAGCCAGCCCGGGTGATTCTCTTGGTACGATATCTTCTCGCCGAAGCCGACGCCGTGATATTCATGGTCGGACTGGTGTCTCTCGTGGGGATTACACCTTCTTGAGGAGCACGAATTGAACTTCCTGAATCGCTTGCAGCCCCTGGGATTGCTGGTGCTGCGGTTGGCACTGGGCACCATCATGATTGCGCATGGCTGGCAGAAAATAGCCGATCACCTCAACACCATCATGGGATTCCTTCAGCATCTGGGCATTCCCGTCTGGATGGCTTACCTGGTAACGGCGGCCGAATTCGGCGGCGGCATTCTGCTGGTAGTCGGGTTCCTCACCCGCCTGGCGGCGCTGGCGATCCTGGTGGACATGCTGGTCGCCATTGTGAAGGTGCACCTGCCCAATGGCTTATTCAATCCCAAAGGGTTTGAATTCCCCATGGCCTGTGCCGCGATTGCGTTCTGTCTCATCATCACCGGCGCGGGTCCAATCGCCATTGATTGGCTGTGGGGCGGCAGAGGGCGCTGACCACGGCCCTCATCGAGGAACCTAGTGGGGCCGGTTCCGTGACCACGGATCAATAGTCCGCCAGCTCTTTCATCCCACGAAACAGATCTTCGGCCTGCGGCAGGATCTCGTCCTCCAGGATCGGCTGGTAGGCGACAAATGTGTCTTTCGCCGCAACGCGCTTCACCGGGGCATCAAGCTGGTCGAACAGCTCGTCGGCAATGCGCGCTGCGATTTCGGCGCCGTAACCCCAGCTCAGCATGTCCTCATGCGCGACGACCACGCGGCTGGTCTTGGCGACGGAAGCCGCAATGGCCTCCCAGTCATAGGGGCTGAGCGTGCGCAGGTCAATCAGCTCCACGCTGACCCCGTGCTCGCGCTCGAGCCGTTGCGCCGCCTGCAAGGCGCGGGGAACCACCGCGCCGTAGGTCACGACCGTCAGATCGTGCCCGGGCCGCACGATCCTGGCCTTGCCAAACGGAACCATGTAATCCGGCCCCGGATACGGTGCGCGACCGAAGGTCTCGCGGTAGAGGCGCTTGTGCTCCAGGAACATGACCGGATCGTCGCAGCGAATGGCGGTGCGCAGCAGGCCGTTGGCATCCAGCGCATTCGATGGGAAGACCACGCGCATGCCGGGAGTGTGTGTGAAGATGCTCTCGCCGCATTGTGAGTGGTAGATGGAGCCGCCGGTGAGATAGCCGCCGATGGCAACGCGCACCACAGCCGGTGCCGAGAAGGAGTTGTTCGAGCGCCAGCGTATCAACGGGAGTTCGTTACGCAGCTGGTGCATGGCCGGCCAGATGTAGTCGAAGAATTGGATCTCGACCACCGGCTTCAGGCCGCGGGTTGCCATACCGACGGCGCGTCCGACGATGTTGGCTTCCGCCAGCGGCGAGTTAAAGACGCGCTCGGAGCCGTATTCGCCTTGCAAACCGGCGGTCAGCTTGAACACGCCGCCCTTGCCTTTCACCTGCTTCAGTCGCAGATACTCGTCGCGGCTGCAATCGGCAACGTCCTCGCCGAACATCACGATCCGCGGGTCCCGCGCCATCTCATCTTTGAGACAGGCATTGATAAGATCGGCCATCGTCTTCTCCGGGCTCGTGGTGCCCTTCTGTGACGGCGCAGGGTGCACAGCCTCGGTCTGAAACGTGCCGGAAGTCGCGTCGAGGTCGGGGGAATAGACGTATTGCTTGTAGGAGTCCGGCGCGGGCAAGGCTGCGGCGACGGCGCGATCAGCGGCGTCCTGCACCTCGGCTTCGACATCTTTCTCCAGATCGTCGACACCCTTTTCATCGAGAATGCCTTCACGCACCAGAAATAACTGGAAGCGTGTAATGGGGTCGCGCTCGGCGTCCTGCTGGCGCTCGGCGTCGGGACGGTAAAGCTTTTCGTCATCCGACAGAGAATGGGAGTACGGCCGGATGACGTGGCCGTGCACGAATGCCGGCCCCTTGCCAGCGCGGACATAGGCCACCGCTGTCTTCAACGCAGCATAGCTCGCCAACGGATCGGTGCCGTCAACTTCGGCAAAGTGGAAGTTCGGGAATCCCTGTACCAGTTTGCTGATGTTGCCGCCGGCGGTGCCGACCTCGACCGGGACCGAGATGGCATACTCGTTGTCCTCGATCAGATACAGCACGGGCAGCTTCAAGTTCGAAGCCGAATTCAACGACTCCCAGAATTCGCCTTCGCTTGTGGTGCCGTCGCCCGACGACACATACACCACTTCGTCGCCGCGAAACTGCACGTCCTTGAACTGACGGTAGTCACCGCCGCCCTTCTCCGCGGCTTCGGGATGGCGATTGAAATAGCGGCCGGCCTCGGCGCAACCCACCGCCTGCAGGAATTGCGTCCCCGTCGGTGAAGACTGAGTCACGATGTTCAGCTTCTTGTGTCCCCAGTGTGACGGCATCTGCCGGCCGCCGGAGTTGGGATCGTCGGCAGCGCCCACGGCCTCCAGCAACTGCTCGTAGGGCGTCATACCCAGGGTGAGGCAGAGCGCGCGATCACGGTAGTACGGGTAGAACCAGTCGTAGCTGGGTCGCAGCACCAGGCCGGCGGCCACCAGCAATGCTTCATGTCCGGCACCCGATATCTGGAAAAAGATTTTCTGCTGGCGTTTCAGCAGGATCTCGCGGTCGTCCAGCTTGCGCGAGAGGTACATCAGCCGGTAGACGTCAGTGAGTTGCTGGCGAGTGAGGCCCTCGTACTTGTCGCTCGCAGCAGCGAGCGCACCGGCGAGCTTAGGCTCAGTCTTGGTCGTTGCCATCCCTTACCTCAGGCTTGATTTGCGGATTCCCTTACGGCAAGCGTGTCGCTCCATTGTAAATGTTCTCGACACAGGGTCCCCGCGCCTGTCCGCCCGAAGGTCTTTCGCACAGGTCGAATGGCTATACTGGAAGGCAATGATACGCACGTTTCGCCACATTCCGCTGAAAAAAATCAGGCTCGTCATCTTTGATCTCGACGGCACACTGATTGATTCCGAACTCGATCTGGCGGCCTCCGTCAACGCCATGTTGCGCCACTTTGGGCGGAAAGAGTTGCCCCTGCAGGTCATCGGCACTTATATCGGGGATGGCGCTCCGATGTTGATACGGCGTGCTCTCGGAGATCCCTCCGACCGCGAGTTCCTGCAGGAAGCGCTCAACTTCTTTCTCGCCTATTACCGCGACCACAAGCTCGATAACACTTATCCCTACCAGGGCGTGAAAGAGGCACTGCAACAGATCGCCGGCAGCGGCCAAACGCAACGCAAGCTGGCGGTGCTGACCAACAAGCCGGTCCGCGCCTCGCAACACATCCTTGCCGGGCTGGGCATGGCGGACCACTTCATGCAGGTCTATGGCGGCAACAGCTTTGAGACCAAGAAGCCCGACCCGTTCGGCGCCAATACTCTGATGGCCGAGGCCGGCGCTGCTCCCGAAGAAACGGTCATGGTCGGCGACTCGGGCGTGGACATCCTTACCGCGCGCAATGCCGGCATGTGGAGCGTCGGCGTGACCTACGGCTTTGCGCCGCAGACTCTCGACCAGGTGCCTCCCGACTTACTTGTGGACACACCAGCCGAACTGGGGCAGGCGCTGGCTCTTACGGCTGTGCCTGAGCATGAGACACGCTCCCGATAGAAGCTCCGCTGCTATCCTGTTCGCATGTCGGCGCCTGCCAGTTCGCACTCGGCTTTTCGC
>Ga0335082_10008619_pt1 | contig 11081 bp, 13 predicted proteins | sample Lox_Sample_41_FD_206718 | JGI IMG/M metagenome (GOLD analysis project Ga0335082, IMG submission 206718) | Soil microbial communities from Loxahatchee National Wildlife Refuge, Florida, United States - Lox_Sample_4.1 | ecosystem: Environmental > Terrestrial > Soil > Wetlands | place: USA... | reverse complement strand
CCCGAAGACGCCCGTCTGTAGCCTCTCGCCGCACGGACGTCAAGCCTGGGCCAGCGCGGCCAGCACCGGGAGGAGCTTCCGCATCGCCTGGCCGCGGTGCGAGATCGCGTCCTTCTCCTCGGGGGCCAGCTCGGCCATTGTCCTCGCGGGGCTCCGCTCCCGCTCCGCGTCCGGCACGAAGAGCGGGTCGAAGCCGAAGCCGCCCGTCCCGCGCCGCGCGTGCCCGATCCGTCCCCGGCAGACGCCGCGCACGGTGGCGACCACGCTCCCGTCCGGCCGGGCCACCGAGAGCACCGCGTGGTACTCGCCGCCCCGCCGCTCGTCCGGCACCCCGGCGAGCGAGGCGAGGAGCTTGTCGTTGTTCCGCTCGTCGCGCGCGGCGCGGCCGGCCACCGGACCCAGCTCCGCCGCCGCCTCGCCGGCGAGGTCGCACACCGGGCTCGCCGGGGCCGGCGCCGGGTCCAGATCCGACCAGCGCGCGGAGTGCACGCCGGGCGCGCCGCCCAGCGCGTCCACGCAGAGCCCCGAGTCGTCGGCGAGCGCCGGCATCCCCGCGAACCGGGCGTACTCGCGCGCCTTCTTCACGGCGTTCTCCTCGAAGGTCGCGCCGTCCTCGACGACGTCCGGCGGTGGGCGCCCGAGGTCCTGCGGCGACACCACGCGGATGGGCAGGCCGGCCACCAGCCGGCGCAGCTCCCGGAGCTTGCCGGGGTTGGTGGTCGCGAAGAAGAGGTCCATCGATCTTTCCGGGGGAGCGCAGCCGCTCCCCCGCACCCCCTGGTCGCTCCGGGGTAGGCTCATCCGCCTGCCCCTCCGCTCTTCCTAGGCTACCGGGCGCCCGAGCGCAGCCGCTCCCCCGGACCCCCTGGTCGCTCTTCCTAAACCACCGGGCGCCCCAGCGCCGCCTCCTGCAGCGCCTTCAGCCTCGCGATCCCCTCCAGCGCCACGTCGAGCATGCGGTCGAGATCGGCGCGCGGGAAGGGCTTGCCCTCCGCCGTCCCCTGCACCTCGACGAGCGCTCCCTCCCCCGTGGCCACCACGTTCATGTCCACCTCGGCGGTGGAGTCCTCGTCGTAGTCGAGGTCGAGCCGCACCTCGCCGTCCACGATCCCGACGCTCACGGCGGCGACGCTCCGGCGCAGCGGATCGGCGCCGAGCTTCTTCCCGCGCACCAGCCCGCGCGCCGCGAGCGCCATGGCCACGTAGGCGCCGGTGATGGCGGCCGTGCGTGTCCCGCCGTCCGCCTGCAGGACGTCGCAGTCGAGCGTGATGGTCCGCGCGCCGAGCGCGCGCAGGTCGATGGCGGCGCGAAGGGCACGGCCGACGAGCCGCTGGATCTCGAGCGTGCGGCCGCCCTGCTTGCCGCGCGCGGCCTCGCGCGCCATCCGCTCGTGCGTGGAGCGCGGCAGCATTCCGTACTCCGCCGTGACCCAGCCCGCGCCGGTGCCGAACACGTGCGGCGGCACGCGGTCCTCGAGCGAGGCGGTGCACAGCACCTGCGTGTCGCCGAAGCGCGCGAGGCAGGAGCCCTCGGCGTGCCTGGAGACGCCGGGCTCGAGGACGATGGGACGGAGTTCGCGGGGGCCGCGGCCGTTGGAGCGCATGGGGCGCTCCGCATAGCACGACCGATCGGCGCGCGCCACGGCTGCGACTGCCGGAGCGGAGGGGGCTCACCCCCCAGGACGACCTCACCTCGCGGCGGCCCGCGTCTGCGATCGCCACGCGGCGATGCCGTCCGCGATGGCCTGCGCCACCTTCTCCTGGTACTCGGCGGTCCCCAGCCGCGCCGCCTCCTCGGCGTGCGAGACGAACCCGACCTCGACGAGGACCGCCGGCATCCGCGCGCCGGCGAGCACGTAGAACGGCGCCTGCTTCACTCCCCGGTCCTCGGCGCCCAGCTGCGACACGAGCTTGTCGTGGACCGCATAGGCGAGGCGCGAGCTGGCCTGGAGCGCCGCGGCGGACTCCAGATCATTCAGGATGGCCGCCACCGGATCGTTGGGGTCCGTCACCGGCTCCCCGGCGAGCCGGTCCGCGTTCTCCCGCGCCGACACCGCGCTGGCGTGCGAGTCGGTGGCGCCCGCCGAGAGGAAGTAGGTCTCGACCCCCTTCGAGACCCGCCGCTCCTCGGCGGTCGGCATGGAGTTGAGGTGGATGGAGAGGAAGAGGTCGGCGCGGATGGCGTTCGCGATCGCCGCGCGGTTGGCGAGGGGCACCGAGATGTCGCCGGTCCGCGTCAGGATCACCTTGGCCCCGATGCGCTTGAGCCGCTGCGAGACGCGCTGCGCGATGCGGAGCGCGAGGTCCTTCTCGTGCTCGCCGCCGGGCGCCGTCGCGCCACACTGCTCGCCGCCGTGCCCGGGATCGATCACCGCCACGAACGCGGGGTCGCGCGCGGCCGCCGCGGCGGAGAGGAGGACGGCGGCGAGCGGGCCCAGCATCGCGGCGCATTCTAGCAGACGCGCGCCCCAGGTCCGCGGGGCGCGCCGTGCGCAGGTCATCCCACCTCGAGGCGCGCCGGGCCCACCGCGACCTCTCCGATCTCGACGGCGACGACGCCGGCGTCGGCGAGCCGCGCCAGCACCTCGGCCGCGCGCGCCGGCTCCACCGCCGCGAGGAGCCCGCCGTTGGTCTGCGCGTCGGCGAGGACGAGCGCCTCCGCCTCGTCCACGGCCGCCCCGAGCGCCAGGTGAGGCCGCACCCACGCCAGGTTGGCCTTCGTGCCTCCGGGGACGATCCCCTGCGCCGCGAGCTCCCGCACGGCGGGATCGAGGACCGGCACCCGGGCCGCCTCGATCCGGAACGCGACGTCCGATCCCTCCGCCATCTCCCACCCGTGGCCGAGCAGGCCGAACCCGGTCACGTCGGTGAGCGCGTGGACCGCCCCGCTCGCGGCGAGCGCCTCCCCCGCGGCGCGGTTGAGCTGCGCCATGACGGCGGTGGCGCGCTCCACCAGGGCCGGCGGCGCGATCCCCTTCTTGACCGCGGTGGAGACGATCCCGCTCCCCAGCGGCTTGGTGAGGACCAGCCGGTCGCCCGGGCGTGCGCCCACGTTGCGGAGGATGCGCTGCGGGTGGACGAGCCCCGTCACGGCCAGGCCGTACTTGGGTTCGGGATCGTCGATGGAGTGCCCACCGAGGATGGGCGCTCCGGCGAGCTGCGCTGCCTCCGCTCCACCGCGCAGCACCTCGCCCAGCACGTCGAGGGGCAGCTTCCCGACCGGCCAGCCGACCAGGTTGAGCGCGAAGAGCGGCCGCCCGCCCATCGCCCACACGTCCGAGAACGCGTTCGCGGCCGCGATCCGTCCGAACCAGTACGGATCGTCGACGACCGGGGTGAAGAAGTCGACCGTCACGACGCTCGCCTCGGTGTCCGAGAGCTGGTACACCGCGGCGTCGTCGCGCGTCTCGGGGCCGACGAGCGCGCGAGGGTCGGTGGTCTTGGGCAAGCGGCGCAGGACCTGCGCCAGATCCGCCGGGCGGATCTTGCAGGCTCAACCGGCGCCGTGGCTGAGCGTGGTGAGGCGGACGACGTCCTCGGGCTTCATGCGCTCCGACCCATACCGGAGGGTCGTCGTCGCGGCAATCTCGGCGCGGGGCGGGGGTCCGAAGGTCCGTTCAGCCCGAGCGTAGCGCCGGCGCAGCCGGCGCGGAGTCGAGGGACGCTACGCGACCTTCAGGTACCCCTTCTCCACCAGCGCCGCGATCCGCCGCGCCACGTCGGCGTCCGGCTCCGGCGAGCGATCGAGCAGGTCGCGCACGCGGCCACCGGCGAGCGCCCGCTGGAACACGTCCAGCTCCTCGGGCGCGAGCGCGCGAAGCGGCGGGCCGAGCGGGAGCGGCACCACCAGCGCCGCGTCGGCGGGGGGCAGCCGGTCGCCGAGCACGCGCAGCTCGTCCAGCTCCCGGAGGCCGTCCACCAGCAGCACCTCCAGGTTCTCCTCCAGCGCCGCCGCCGGCTGCGGCCGCGGCTGGGCCGGCCCGAGCGCGAAGGTCCCGCCGGCCCAGCGCAGGAGCCGGGCGAACGCCTTCCGTGCCGGGAGGGCCTCCGAGCCCGGGATGGTGCAGGCGAGGAGCTTCCCCTCGGCGAGGTGGATCCGGCCCTCGGCGCCGTCGCCGTGAAGGACCAGCACGCCGGTCTTCCTGGACGCCGCCAGGAGCTGGAGCAGGTCGGGCAGCGGGATCTCCTCCAGCCTCCCCTCCATCGCCGTCGGCTTGCGCGTCTCGTGCGGCGGCGGCGGGGGGGGCGGCACGGCGCCCAGGCCGGCCGCGGGCACGAGCCGCATCAGCGACGCGCCCACCAGGATGCGGTCGCCCTCCGCGAGCTTCGCCCGCTTCACCTTCTGTCCGTTCACGTAGGTGCCGTTGGTGGAGCCGAGGTCCTGGATGGTGACCTCCTCGCCCTTCACCACCAGCTTGGCGTGGCGGCGGGAGACCATGTCCTCGGCGAGCACGAGGTCGAGATCGCTCTCGCGGCCGACGATCACCTCGGCGCCGGCCGGGAGCGGGACGACCGTCCCCTGGTACCTGCCGGTGACGACCTGGAGCGCCCAGCGCGCGGCCACGCCCTACCCGTTCGCGCCCGAGAGCTTCAGGTACATCTCCGCGCTGCGGTTCCCGGGCGAGATCTCCAGGACCTCCTCCCAGTGCCTGGCCGCCTCCGCCCTGCGGCCGGCGGCCCAGAGGCACAGCCCGAGATTGAGCCGGGCCGGGATGTACGACGGGCTCTGGTGGACGATCTCCTCGTACTCCCGGATGGCGGCCTCGCGCTCGCCCGCGTCGCGGAGCGCCCCGGCGAGCTTGGCGCGGATGTCCACGAACGCCGGGCCGAGCGAGAGCGCGTGCCGGTACTCGGCGATCGCCTCGGGGTAGATGCCCGAGGAGAGGTACACGTCGCCGATCTCGGCGTACATGTTGGCGAGCTTGCCCTGCACGAAGCGGTCGAGCTTGCCCGGCTGCGCGCCGGAGCGCGAGAGCGCCTGCCGGTAGATCTCCTGCGCCTCGCGGTACTTGCCGGTGTCGTTGTAGGTGACCGCGAGGTTCAGCGCGGCGTCGGTGTACCCGGGGTTGATGCGGAGGGCGGCCTCGAAGGCGCGCTGCGCCTTCTGGTACTGCCCCTGCCCGTGGTAGACGACGCCCAGCATGTTGTAGACGTCGGCGAACGACTGGTTCGCCTCCACCACCTGCGTGAGGTACCGCTCCGCCAGCGCGTGGTCCTGCTTCAGGAAGTAGTCGCGTCCGAGCGCGAGGGCCTGCTTCAGCGTGTCGTCCATGGCGGCGCGCCTCCCGGCCGAGGAGTCTACACCCGACGGGCGGCACGCGGTCAGGGCCTGCGGGCGCGGCGGGCCCCCCGGAGGATCGCGTCACAGCCCCGCGGCGAAGACCCACCGCTCCCCGTCCCGGACGAGGTCGTAGCGCGCGCGCAGCCTCCGCGGCTCGCCGTCACCGAGGCGGATCTCGTAGTCCTCGCCCGCCTCGGCGCGGTCTCGCTCCACCCGGATCTGCCACGCCAGGATCCGCTGCCGGGCGCGCGGGGCGCCGGCGAGGTCCCGCTCCAGGCGCGCCAGCAGCGCCCCCTTGCCGCCCGGCCCCTGGTAAAGGTCCGAGACGAGCCGGCCGTACGCGGCGGCGTCGGCGGAGTTGAAGGCGTCCTCGCGGCGGAAGAGCGCGGTGAGGACCGCGCGCAGCCGCGCGAACTGCCGGCCGTCGGCGCACCAGAGCGCGATGGGGCAGGGCGCCATCCCGAAGCGCTCGCGGCCGAGGTAGGCGAGGTTCGCCTTCTCGTCACGCCAGGCGACGCTCCCGTCGGCGTCCACCATCGCCACCACGTCGGCCCCGCCGTTCGCGAAGCTCGCCACCACGTCGGCGTAACGGACCGAGTGCAGCTCGGCGGTCCCGCCCGAGCGGAAGCCGTAGACGTCGTCGAGGTGGGCGCGCGGCTGGTGGCGCAGGGCCTCGTTCACCTGCGACGCCGGGCTCAGCGTGGTGAAGGCGCCGGCCCCGAGAGAGGTGAGGCGGTCCCACGTCGACCAGATGGCCGCCGCGGCCGCCAGCGCGAGCAGCGACGGCACGAGGAACGGCGCGCCGACCCGGGACGACCGCCGCCGTCCCCGCTCAGCGGAGCTTGGCAAGGAGCTGCTCGGCCTCCGGCCGGCGCGGGTCCTGCGGGTGGCGGGCGATGAGCTGCTGGAGCGCCCGCTGCGCGCGGGTCCGCTCGTCCATCTTCTGGTAGGCCTCGGCCAGGCGGAAGAGCGCCTGCACGTCGTGCTTCGAGTCCGGGTACTTGTCGACGAGCCCCTGGAGGCGCCCGGCCGCACCGGCCCAGCGCTTGCGCTTGTAGTAGAAGTCGGCCACGTACCACTCGTGCGCGGCGAGCCGCGCCTCCGCCTCACCCAGGAGCTTCTGCGCGTCCGGGGCGTACTTCGACTGCGGGCGCTTCTGGACGAACGTCTTGAGGCTCTCCACCGCCTTGACGAGCTGGCGCTGGTCCTTCTCGAACGAGGGCGGGAAGAGGAGCCAGTCGCCGGGCGCGTCCTTGAAGCGCGCCACCCCGGCGCGGTACTCGGCGTAGTCGACCTCGTCGTGCGTGGGGTGCAGCTTGGAGAAGCCGTCGTAGGCGTCGGCAGCCTCGAGGTACCGCTCCTGCTTGAACTTCGTGTCGGCGATGCGGAGGTCGGAGAGCGCGGCGTACTGCGAGAACGGGTACTTCGTCTTCACGTGCTCGAAGAACTTCACCGCCTCGGGCCAGGACTCGGCCTTCATCTCGTCGATGCCGGACTGGTAGTCCTCCTCGGCGGTCTTCCCGTACCGGAGGTCTCCCGTGAACGAGACGTGCTTCCCCCCGCAGGCGGCGAGCGCGAGGAGGGCGATCGGGAAGACGATCCGGCGCATGGGGCGGGGAGGATAGCCCAACGGCGGCCGGGGCGCAGCGGTTGCGATCGGGGTCGCGGTCGGGGTCGCGGCCGGGGGCGAGTTCGGGGTCGCGGTCGGGCGCGTAGAGCGCCGGGAGCGGCCCTGACCCGAGGAACGGAGCGCATGCGAGGGCTTGCCGCCTCCACTTCGGCCCACGCGACAAGGAGTCCGGCCAGGCAGCGACTACCGAGCGAGTGCCGGCGGAGCCCCCGGCAGCGGTTCCGGGTGCTCGCGACGGTTCCGGCCATCGGAAACGATCCCCACGCACTGCGCGGAGCGACGAGGGACAGGGCCGTCCCGGCGCGAGCTGCGCTCGGGCGATCAGGAGGCGGGAGCCGCGGTCGGGGTCGCGGTCGCGGCCGTCAGCACTCCTCGGCGTCCAACCACAGCCCCACCACCCTCGCCACCACCGACCCCGCGAACCCCCTCCCCAGGAGGAACCGCGCCAGCCGCTGCCTCGCCCGGTCGTCGAGCGCCGCCGGGTCCGCCGACCGCGAGCGGCGCCTGGCGAGCTCCCGGCAGAGCGCCACCTCGGCGGGCTCGCCGGCGCTCGTCCCCTCGCCCCCTCCGCCGCCGCCGGCCAGCGCCTCGGCGATCGCCTCGCGGACCCGGGCCTGCGGCACCCCGGCGGCGACGAGCCTCCGTTCCGCCATGCGCGGCCCGAGCCGGCCGGGCGCGAGCAGGGCGCGGGCCCTCGCCCGCGCGTAGGCCGCGTCGTCGAGGTAGCCGAGCCGGTGCAGCCATGCGACCGCCTCGTCGACGGTGGGAGGCTCGAACGCAGCCCGCTCGAGCCGTGCGCGCACCTGGGCCTCGGTGCGCGCCCTCGCGGCCAGGAAGCGGAGCGCGAGCGCCCTGGCGCGGGCGAGCGGGGTCGAGGCGTCGTCCATGGGCCGCGGAGCGTAGCGCGGCGGCCGGCGCCCGTCACGGCTGCGGCGCTTCCCTGCCCGGCTGGGCGCTGCGCCGGTGGGGTGCGCAGGCTAGGACGGGCCCGGGCGCCCGCTGCGCCCGATGGAGGCTCGGATGTCGTTTCGACCGGAGGACGTCGCCGCGAACCGGGAGTACTTCGCGGCCAGGCTGCGTGCCGTGAAGCAGAAGACGGACGTGATCCACAAGGTGAAGGACGGCCTGGGGCACGACTTCGTGCTCCTGGACGTCCGCCCTCGGGCGGCCTTCCGCAAGGCCCACATCCGCGGCGCGGTCTGCGCGCCGCTCGAGGAGCTGGAGGACCTCGCCCCGCAGCTCCCGAGGGACCGGGAGCTCGTCACGTACTGCTGGTCCGATTATTGACAGCTCGGCGCCAGGGCCGCTCTGCAGTTGGCAGAGCAGGGGTTCTTCGCGAAGGAGCTGAACACCGGCTGGAGCGAGTGGCAGGCCGAGGGCCTCCCCACGCACGAGAAGCCGGATCTCGCCGCGGGGGTGCTGCGCTGCGACTGCTCGATGTGGCCGAAGTGACCCAGCGTGCGACGCGGCGGGTGGGGGCCCCGCGCATCAGAACCTTTCGATCTGGAAGTCGTCGTCCCCGGCGGCGCCGGCGGCCTTGGGTGTCCCCTTCGCCGGCGTGGTCCGCGGAGCGGCGGCCGCGCCCGGCGCAGGCGGCGGCCGGGGGGGCGTGGGCGGGGCCGCGGGCGGACGGGCGGGGGTGGCGGCACCGGCGCCCGGCGCGGCCGGCGTCTCGCCGGTCTTCTCGAACGAGTCCCACTTCGAGTCGCTCGTGCCGGAGATCCCGGAGACCCGCAGCGCGAAGTCGTCCGCGTTGGTCGCCTGGCGGAGCGCCTCCTCGTAGCTGATGATCCCCGACTTGAGGAGCGCCATGAGGGACTGGTCGAAGGTCTGCATCCCGTAGCTGACGTGCCCCTGGGCGATGGCGTCCGGGATCTCCTTGGTCCGGTCCTTGTCCTCGATGAGCTCGCGCACGCGTGCGGTGGCGAGGAGCACCTCGACCGCGGCCACCCGCCCCTTCCCGTCGGAGCGCGGGACGAGCCGCTGGCTGATGACGCCCTTCAGCACCGACCCGAGCTGCAGGCGCACCTGCTTCTGCTGGTAGGGCGGGAACGCCGAGATGATGCGGTTGATCGTCTCCGTCGCGTCGAGGGTGTGGAGCGTCGACATGACCAGGTGGCCGGTCTCGGCGGCGGTGAGCGCCGTCTCGATGGTCTCCAGATCTCGCATCTCGCCGACCAGGATGACGTCGGGGTCCTGGCGCAGGGCGCTCTTCAGCGCCTGGCCGAAGCTCATGGTGTCGACCCCCACCTCGCGCTGGTTCACGATCGAGCGCTTGTCGCGGATGAGGAACTCGATGGGGTCCTCGATCGTCATGATGTGGCAGGTCTCGGTCGCGTTGATGTGATCGATCATCGCGGCCAGGGTGGTCGACTTGCCGGAGCCGGTGGTGCCGGTGACGAGGATGAGCCCGCGCTGCTCGCCCGCGAGCTTCTCCAGCACCTTCGGCAGCATGAGCTGCTCGATCGACTGGATCCGGAAGGGGATCACGCGGAGGACGCAGCCCATGGTCCCGCGTTGCTGGAAGATGTTCACGCGGAAGCGGCCCAGGCCCGGGACGCCGTAGGCGAGGTCCACCTCGTTGGTCTGCTTGAACTTCTCCTTCTGGAAGTCGTTCATGATCCCGAACGCCATCCGCCCGATCTCCTCGGGGGGCAGACGGCGCGCGTCCTTGAGCGGAACGAGCGCTCCGTCCACCCGGAACATCGGCGGGAGCCCCGCCTTGAGGTGGATGTCGCTCGCTCCGGCGCGCAGCGCGACCTGCAGGATCTCGTTCAGTTCCATGCCGGACCGCAGCGTAACGCATCGGATCCCGGGCAGCCAAATGCCCGGACAGCGGGACGAGGGGAATGTGGGTGCGCGTGCGCACGTTCGCGCGCCGGAGACGGCACGGCCGGTCGCACCTGACGGTGCGCCGGCCGTGAATGCGTGAAGCGGCGGATGTCTAGCGCTTCGAGAACTGGAACCGCTTGCGGGCGCCGGGGCGGCCGTACTTCTTGCGCTCGACGGCGCGGGCGTCCCGGGTCAGGAACCCGGCCTTCTTCAGCACCGGGCGGAACTCGGCGTTGAGGTCGACCAGCGCCCGGCTGATGCCGTGCCGGATGGCGCCGGCCTGGCCGGAGAGCCCGCCGCCCTTCGCGTTCACGAAGACGTCGAGCTTGCCCATCTGGTCGACGAGCTTGAGGGGCTCGACCAGGATCATCTTCGAGGTCTCGCGGCCGAAGTACTCGTCCATGGTCCGGCCGTTGATGGTGATGTTGCCGGTGCCGGGCGCGATCCGCACGCGCGCCACCGACTCCTTGCGGCGGCCGACGTTGATGTTCGCCTGAGTGGCCATCGTCGAGTTCCTTACTGCGCGAGGGGCGGCAGCGCCTCGGGCTTCTGCGCCACGTGCGGGTGCTTGTCGCCCGCGTAGACCTTGAGCTTCGTCAGCATCTGCCGCCCGAGCGCGTTGCGCGGCAGCATCCGGCGGACCGCGTTGAGGACGATGTCCTCCGGGTGCTTGGCGCGGAGCTTGTTCATCGGCGTCTGCTTGGCGCCGCCGGGGTGCATGGTGTGGTGGAAGAAGACCTTGTCCGTCTCCTTCTTGCCGGTGAACTTGACCTTCCCGGCGTTCACCACCACGACGAAGTCGCCGGTGTCCATGGAGGGCGTGTAGATCGGCTTGTGCTTGCCCTTGAGGACGGACGCGATGCGGCTCGCGATCCGGCCGACGGTCTGCTCGTTCGCGTCGACGAGCCACCACTTCCGGTCCTTGAGGGCCTCGGCCTTGGTCGCGCTGTGGGTGCGGTTGGTCATGGAAAACTCTGAAGTTTCCGGAAATTTGGAAAGGCGCCTTTTAGAGGAGGGGGCGGCGCTTGTCAAGCGCCAACCTCGCCGCCCGCGGGGTCCCGCTGGCGATGGCTCCAGGGCGGCGGACTTTACCCGGTCCCAACCGGGAACGCCAGAGGCCACTCCGGTCAGCGAGCGCCGCCGCCCAGCTTCGCCCGCAGCGCGGCGAGCACGCCCTCGGTGTGCGACGCGACCTCGCCGGGCGAGGCCGCCAGGGCGCCGGGATCGACCTTCTCGTGCGCGTCCGCCGGCAGGTCGTCGAGGAACCGGCTCGGCGTCCGCGGCTGGACCTTGCCGCGCCTGGTCCGCGCCGCGGCGCGGGTGAGGTAGAGCCGCTCG
>Ga0335082_10008618_pt1 | contig 11082 bp, 8 predicted proteins | sample Lox_Sample_41_FD_206718 | JGI IMG/M metagenome (GOLD analysis project Ga0335082, IMG submission 206718) | Soil microbial communities from Loxahatchee National Wildlife Refuge, Florida, United States - Lox_Sample_4.1 | ecosystem: Environmental > Terrestrial > Soil > Wetlands | place: USA: Florida... | reverse complement strand
TTGGTGCTGTTCACCCAAACGACGCCGGCTTTAATCTGTGAGGCGACTTGCAGCGCCACGTTGATGCTCTCGCTCCAGACGCTTGCGGCGAGGCCGTAGACGGTGTTGTTGGCGAGTTCGACGGCTTCGCGCGGCGTGCGGAAGGTCATCGCGGCCAGCACCGGGCCGAAAATTTCCTGCTGGGCTACGATCGAAGTGGGCTGGACGTTGCTGAGCAGCGTGGGCTTGTAATAAAGGCCGCGCGAAGGTAGAAGGACCTCTGGCTGCCAGCAGGTGGCGCCTTCGGCGATGCCCTGCTGCACCAGGCGGTCGATGCGCTCGAGTTGCACGCGGGCGACGATGGCGCCGATGTCGATGGCTTTGTCGAGCGGCGCGCCGATCCGCAGCGTGCTCATGCGCGCTTGCAGCTTGCGGAACATTTTTTCGGCGACGCTCTCCTGGACCAGCAGGCGCGAACCCGCGCAGCAGACCTGGCCCTGGTTGAACCAGATGCCGTCGACGAGGCCTTCGACCGCGCCGTCGAGATCGGCGTCCTCGAAAATGACGAACGGGGATTTGCCGCCAAGCTCGAGCGAGAGGCGCTTGTGCGAGGCGGCGGTGGCTTTGCGGATGGCGCGGCCCACTTCGGTCGAGCCGGTGAACGCGATTTTGTTCACGTCGGGATGCTTCACGAGAGCTTCGCCGGTGGCGCCGTCGCCGGTGACGATGTTGACGACGCCCTTGGGCAGGCCAACCTCGTTGCAGATTTCGGCGAAGGCCAGCGCGGTGAGAGGCGTGTACTCGGCGGGCTTCAGCACGACGGTGTTGCCCGTGGCCAGGGCCGGAGCGATTTTCCACGCCAGCATGAGCAGAGGAAAATTCCAAGGAATGATCTGGCCGACGACACCGCAGGCGGAATAGCCGGGAAATTCCTGTTCGAGAAGCTGGGCCCAGCCGGCGTGGTGATAGAAATGGCGGGCGACCAGAGGGATGTCAATGTCGCGGCTTTCGCGGATGGGCTTGCCGTTATCCATGGTCTCGAGAACGGCGAGGCGGCGGGAATGCTTCTGGACCTGGCGCGCGAGGGCGTAGAGGAAGCGGGCGCGCTCGTGGGGAGTTTTCTTTTGCCAGGTGGGCAAGGCTTTCCGTGCGGCTCTCACAGCGGCATCGATATCCGCGGCGCTGCCCTGAGCAACCTCGGCGAGCGCCGTGCCCGCGGAGGGGTCGGCGGTCTCGAAATATTTTCCTTCGGAGGGAGCGTGCCACGCGCCGTCGATGAAGTGGCCGAATTTTCGGTTGTGGCGATCGAGCCAGGCCAGCGACTCCTTGGGGTCTTCCGGCGCGGGGCCGTATTCCATCGTTCGGAATTTTTCGATAACGCTCATGGCTTCCTTGTCTACCTCGGACCTGATCGACTGCTCGCAGGAGCTAAAGCCCGTTCTTACAACAAAAAGTTACGCGGGGGTTGAAGCACCCGCTTCCTAAGGAAACCTCATTTCCAGCAGCCTAGCTAGGCCTGGGCTTCCTTGGCTTTCTTTTCGCGCATGGTTTCGATGCGCTTCATGATGAACTGCAGGCGCTCGCGGCCCCACTTGCTGTTCGTGGCCACCTTTTCCACGTCGCGAAACACTTCCGGGTCGCCGAGTTTTTCGCGCAATTCCGGCAGGAAGGGATAGACCTTCGCGAGCATAAAAAACATTTCGCCGCTGCACGCCGGGCGAAGGAACAAATCTTCGTCCAGCAAGCCTTGGCGGACAAAGGCCGCGGCCATTCCCCAGTAGCTGGCGCCTTGACGCAGCCAGTTGTTTTCCGGCGAGCCGGCGGCGCTGGACACTTTCAGAAAATCATCGGCGCTGCGAGGAGAAAATTCCCAAAGCCACCAGTTGCGGGCCTTGCGGAGTTCGGGTTCGCGGCGCAGGTCGTAGAGTTTCAGGATGATTTCCGCATCTTTCGCACTGGCTTTCTTGCCCATGGTTGCTCTCCTTCGATTGGAACCTCAGGGGTTGAAGCCCCTCTCATCGCTCACTTCTACGGCACGGCCAAAGCCGTGCGCCTACGCGAGCGGGTGGCGGTAATCCGCCGAATAGCGTCCGGTAACGTGGAACTCGAGCTGCCGCTCGATATCGCCGAGCATGCCGCTGGCGCCGAAGCGGAAAAGGTGCGAATCCAGCCAGCTGTTGCCGAGTTCTTCTTTCATCAGCGCGAGCCATTCGAGGGATTGTTTGGCGGTGCGGATGCCGCCGGCGGGCTTGAAGCCGACGGCCATGCCGGTTTCCTCCGCGTATTCCCGAATCGCCCGAACCATCACCAGGCCGACCGGGAGAACGGCGTTGACCGATTCCTTGCCCGTGGAAGTCTTGATAAAGTCAGCCCCGGCCATCATAGCCACCATGCTGGCGCGTGCGACGTTGCGCAGCGTGAGCAGATCGCCGGTGCCGAGAATGACTTTCAGGTGAGCGGGGCCGCAGGCGTCCTTGAAAGCCACGATCTCGTCGTAGAGTTTCTGCCATTGCGCGCCGAAGACGTGGGCGCGGGTGATGACCACGTCAATTTCGTTCGCGCCGGCATCGACCGAACGCCGGATTTCGGCGATGCGCTCCTCAAGCGGCGAAAGGCCTGCGGGAAAGCCCGTCGAGACCGCGGCGACGGGAATGTTGGTGCCTTCGAGGGCGCGGCGGGCGGTTTCGACAAAGAGGTGATAGACGCAGACGGCGCCAGTGTGGAGATTCAGTTCCTCGATGCCGAGCTTCTCGACAAGTTCCTGCTGGATCGGGTGGCGGGCCTTGGCGCAGAGGCGCTTGACGCGCTCCTCGGTATCGTCGCCGCTGAGCGTGGTCAGGTCGATGCAGGAGATGGCGCGCAGCATCCAGGCGATCTGCCAGTCTTTCTTCACGGTGCGGCGGGTGACCAGCGTGGCCGTGCGCCGCTCAACGGCGCTGGTGTTGACGCGCACATCTTCCACCCAATCGAGATTCAGCGAGGTGCCGCGATTCGGGGTGAGTTCGCGGCCTTGGAGACGCGCAATCACAGGCTGATTCGAGGAGCCTTCGCTGATAATCGGGTTGCCATGACGATCCGTGATTTCGAGCCTCGGGCGCTTTGAGGTGTCCATAAGCAGTCTCCGCGGGAGTCGCAACGATGGTTGGCGGCAAAAACATAGGATACCACCGCGCCGGGTTTGGTTCACGCGGAGGGCCGGCACAGAACCGTGGCGCTCCGAGCGCATCCGCCGAGGATGCGCGAAGAAATCCAACCAATCCGGCGCCACCGAGTGCATCCATCGTTAAGATTCTTCAATCGCAAAAACGCAGGTTCAGGATGACGATTTCCACGCTTTCGCCGGAAGTTCCGACTCTCCTGGTGAGAAATCCAGGTTAATTCCCCGCTGGGTCTTTCGCGTTGGGAGTCGGGTGGGAGAGCAGGTCGATGTATTCCTTGTAAAACTTTTGTTTGTCGAGATCGTCCTGGACTTCGACGAGGACTTCGCCCATGTCGGGCTGCAGGCCGGGCGCCCAGGCGAGCGTGTTGCCATAGCCTGCGCCGTGATCGGTGTCCACGTCGATGTAGAGCTTTTTCCATTTGGTGATGATGCTGGGATCGAGCCAGGCGACGGCGGCGAGTTCGTCCCACAAGTAGCCCGGCATGGCGTATTTGAAGACGTATTTGGCCGAAGGCGCGGAGCTGCTCTTCAGTTGTTCGATCAGGGCCTTTTCCATGTCGGTTTTGACGGAGATGTCCACCGTGGTGAGGACCACGCGGGGCCATTTCGCGTGCAGAACGCCGTGGGAGGCTTCCGGGTCCATCCAGAAATTAAATTCGCGGGTGGGCGTTAGGGAAAATTCCGGATCGCTGGTTTGCGGATTAATGCTGCCGCCCATGACGATGAGTTCCTTGGCGAGGGACGGAAACTCCGGATCGAGAGCGATGGCCAGGGCCAGATCGGTCATCGGGCCCGCGGCGTAAATCGTGACTTCGTGCGGGTACTGGCGGACCATGCGAACCATGAAATGCGCGGCGTCTTCGCTGGACGCCTTGATGGTCGGCGTTCCCTCGGGCATCGGTGGAATTTCATTTGGGCCGTGAGCCTTGTGCTCGGGGCCGGGGCCGAAGTTCCAGGCGCCCTGATAGACGACTTTTCCGAAAAACGTTTCCCACTTGGCCATGTATTCCTTGCTGCTGACCAGGGGAAACTCCGCGCCAGGAACGACGGGAATGTCGCGGCGGCCAATGATTTCCATCAGGCGCAGGGTGTGCTGGACTTCTTCGTCGCGCCAGGCGTCGCCCGTGAGGACGGTGATGCCGAGCACCTCGGCGTCCGGCGAATTGACCAGCGCGAGGATGGCCTGCATATCCGTGCCGCCGGGGCCGGCCGCGTCCTGGTCAATGATCACCTTGCGTCTGGATTGGGCGTTTGCGCAAAGAGCAAAAGACAGCACGGCCAGCGCAACGAAGCAACAACGGGCGAACGATTTCATGAAGACGTTCCTTTCTTTCTTGAACCACTAAAACCTAAGGATTCCCCTCAGGGGCTAAAGCCCCTTATTCGTTTCCGCTTTTCGGCACGGCTAGGGCCGTGCCCTCCCGGCCCACATCAAGAAGAGGAGCGCTAATACATGATGGTTTTGGTCAGGTGATGCGGCCACGGGGTGGTGTGATAGGGCAGCCAGAAACGCGCGTCAATCTGCGGAATGATGATCTGGCGGTCGGCGGCGCGGATTTTGTTGATTTCGTCGGTGAGCAGCGCGGTGGCATAGAGGCAGTGCGCGCGAATTTCGATCTCCCACCGTGAGTCGCGGGGAATCAGTTGATAGGTATTGATGGCGTGCTCGAGTTCCGGGGAATAGCTGGTGATGCCCATCAGGCGGAGGCCCACGGGGACGATGTAGTCCGCGAAGGCGGTCATCTTCTGCGGATCGTCCAGGCGGAATTTGTTTTTCTTGTGCAGCGTGGCGTACAGCATCCAGATGCCGAGCTGCGGGAGCTTGTAGAACTTGATTTCGTGGCCGTCGAGCAGGCTCACGTCGTTGAAGCGCGGGAATTCGACCACCAGGCGGTCGATGAGGCCTTTGCCGTTGTCGTAGAGTTTCGGCGGGCAGGCGTGGACGAAGTTGTGGAACTTGCCGTCGTACTTTTCGGCAAGGACTTTGCCGACCTGGTGCAGCACTTCCAGCTTTTCATCGAGCATGGGCATCTCGATGTTGCCCTCGAAAACCTTGTCGAGCTCCGGACGGGTCATCTTCGCCAGATAGCGGCCGTCGAGGAAAGGCACGCCGTTGTCCATGGCGCGCTTGATGCAGGCGAATTCCGCCTCGGAATCGGACCAGTGCTGCCCGGCGAAATCCACCTGGAATTTTTCGTGGCGGGCAAAATCGGTGAAGGCCGTGTCGATCGAATCGGCCACCATGACGAAGTCAATCGCCAGGTTCGGGTCGCCATCGGCCAAGCCGAAGGGCAGGGCGTATTCGGGCATGGGCAATTCTTCATAGGCCATCCAGGAGGCGATTTCCACGATCTTGTCGTAATTCGTGTGAACATCGCGGGAGCTTTCGATGGCGTAATGAAGGCTGTCGAGTACGGGACTTCCGATATCTTTGGGCCAGTGCATGGTTTCTTTGGAACTGGCGCGTTCGGGACTTGCCAGAACGGCCGGAAGGATTGCCATTGGTGAGAATTGCGAAACGGCGGCGGTTTTGCCAAGCAGACCGAGAAATCTGCGCCGCTTCATCGCGCTTTCCGTGAAAGATGCGGTGTTCAAACTGCCTGACGGAATCAGAGAGTCCCTCCTGACACTGTGTGGTTTGTGATTCGAACTCTTTATTTGCCCTGGATGCGGCTGACAAACATTTGCAGAAATTTTTCCGCGTTCACCTCGGTGCAAACCTTGGCGTTGGGTTCCACCTTGTCGAGGCCCTCGATCACGTAGCGGTCGCCGTCCGGGAAGTGACGCAGGACGTTGCGCTCGATTGCGCCGCGGCGATTGGCTACGGTTTCGCCGCGCGTGAAGTCGCCGCGGGTTTCGACGTCCACGTGCATCAGCGGGGCTTTGACCAGCGTGGAATCGATGGCCACGCCGACGGCGAGCGGGTCGTACATGGGCGTGCCGGGATCGCCGTATTTCTCGCTGAGCGCGATCAGAAAGTCCGCGACTTTATAGATGAAATCGCTCACCGGGCCGGGGTGGGCTTTCAGGGCTTCGATGTGCCTCCGCGCGAGTAGCGTTTTGTCGCCCACGTCGAGGCCCACCATCGTCAGCGGCCATCCGGCCTGGAAGACGATTTGCGCGGCTTCCGGATCGTTGTAGATGTTGGCTTCGGCGGATGCGTTCACGTTTCCGCCGGAGATGGAGCCGCCCATGATGACGACCTCCTTCACCAGCGGAACAATGGAAGGATCTTTGGAGACGGCCAGGGCGATGTTGGTCAGCGGGCCGATCGGCACCAGCGTGATTTCGTGCGGATTCTCGTGAACCATCTGAATGATCAGGTCCGGGCCCCAGCGAGGATCCACTTTGCACTTGCTGGGCGGCAGCTCGATGTTGGCCAGACCGTTCTTCCCGTGCCAGAACTCTGCGGTGATGAGCTTCTGAAAAAGCGGGTGCTGCGCGCCCGCGGCCACGGCAATGTCGCAACGATTCGCGAGCGATACCATGCGCAGGGCGTTTTCGAGGCCTTGGGCGGCGGTGACGTTCCCGGGAACCACGGTGAGGGCGCGCACGTCGAACTCCGGCGAGTTGAGCGCCAGCATGATGGCCATGGCGTCGTCGGTGCCGGGGTCGGTGTCGATGATGACCTTGCGGGGCGCGGCGGATGACAGCGAGCCAGTCAAGCTGGCCAGCAACAACACAGCACTTTTCCAATTCATTCTTGAGCTCACGCTATTCCTCGATCTGGATGATGGATAGCAAATAACAGAGAGCAGCGAACGGGAGGCCTGGCGGCTTTACTGAATTACGGTTCCTGTTTTCTGTTATCCGTTCTCATTTATCCATTTTTGGCCGGCTGAAGCCGGCCCCTACACTTACGATGTTCGCGCCACGATGATCAACGCGAGACCAACAAGGAACGCGGCGAACATCGCGGTGATCAAACGGTTCGTTCCTTTGGGCGCGTCTTTGAACTCCTTCCAGATGAACACGCCCCAGAAGGCGGCAACCATCGTGGCGCCCTGGCCCAAACCGTAGGAAATCGCGAACCCCGCGCGGCCAGCGGCGATGATGTTGAAGGACATGCCGATGCCCCAGATGATGCCGCCCAAAATACCGGTGAGGTGGGTGCCCAGTCCGCCCTTGAAGTAGTCCGCGAAGGAGACAGGTGCGCCCACAAAAGGCTTCTTCATGATGAAAGTGCCGAGGATGAAATTGCTAAAGAAGATGCCAACCGCAAAGATGAAGACGGCCGCATAGGGGCCGAGCTTTCCAGGCTGCGGCTGCGAGAAATCGGGATACATGGCGGCGGCGACGAAGCGATAGAAAAAGCCCATGGTGACGCCGCAGGCGAGTGAGAGGAGCAGTCCCTTGGTGCTGACTCCGGCCGCGCCGCCCGGAAGTTTCCGATAGGCCACGGCATCGAGAATGATGGCGAGGACGACCAGAAGGACGCCGCCGAAGAGCAACGTCGCGTTGCCGACGGGATTTTCGCGGTAGTTGACGATCACGCCGAGGACCAGCGCCAGGCCGATGCCGACGGGAAAGGCCACGGACATGCCGGCGATATCAATCGCGGCGACGAGGAGGATGTTCGCGAGATTGAAGATGGCGCCGCCAAGCAAGGCGGAGTGTACGCTGGCGTGAGATACCTGGCCGAGATCCTCGAGGAATGGGCGTCCCGCCGTGCCGTTGCTGCCGAGCGTGAGGCCGAAGAGCAGCGTCAGGATGAGGACGCCGATGGTGTAGTCCCAATAGAAGAGTTCGAAGCGCCAGCCTTTTTTCGCGAGCTTCTGGGTGTTGGCCCAGGAACCCCAGCAAAACATGGTGATGATGCAAAAAACGACGGCCCATTCGTAATTCTGGAGAACAAACATTTGCGCTCCTTGTGCCTGGTTTCGACCTCAGGGGCTAAATCCCCTAAGTCCCCTGCGCGTCCGGCACGGCTGAGGCCGTGCCCTTCCTCGATGCTGTTGAAAACTACGGTGCATTGCCTCGCTTGGACCATTCTGCTTCGAACTCGGCGTGCGTGGGAAAGGATTTCTGGGTGCCCACCTTTGTCGTGGAGAGCGCGGCGTACAGATTGGCGCGGCGGATGGCTTCTTTTTCAGGAAGGCCGGCGCCCAAGAAAACGGCGAAACTCCCGATGAAAGCGTCCCCGGCGCCGGTCGTGTCCAAGGGTGTCACGGTGAACGGGGCAATGACCTCGCTGCCTTCGGAGGAAGCGAGCAGCGCGCCGCGGCTGCCGAGCGTGAGAATTACTTTGCGGAAACCTTGCCGCAGCAGAGCGCCGGCGCACTTTTGCGCTTCCTCAATCGAGTGCACCGGCATTCCGGTGATGACTTCGGCTTCGGTTTCATTGGGGATGAAGTAATCGGCGGCGCTCAATTGTTTGGCATCGATGGGTTGCGCAGGTGCGGGATTCACCAGGCAGCGGATGCCGTGCTTTTTGGCAAATTGCACGGTGTAGGCGATCGTCTCCATGGGGATTTCGAACTGCAGGACGATGGTGTCCGCGTGCTTCAGGGCTTCGGCGGCGGCGTCCACGTCGGCGGGCTTCAGGGTGTCGTTCGCGCCTTTCACGACGATGATGCGGTTCTGGCCGTTGGGTTCGACAAAGATGGGGGCCACGCCGCTGGAGACGCCGTCGACGATGCGGACGTGCTTCGTGTCGATGCCGACGGAAACGAAATTCTTGATCGTCGCTTCACCGAACAGGTCGTTGCCGAGGTTCGCCACCATGACCACTTCGGCGCCGCAGAGCCGCGCGGCCACGGCCTGATTGGCGCCCTTGCCGCCGAATCCCAAGTCAAATCTCTGGCCGAAGATGGTCTCGCCGGGGCGAGGGAATTTGTCACTGAAGGTGGTCAGGTCCACATTGGCGCTGCCGACCACGGCGATTCTGGGTGTCTTCGTCATGCGAATTCCTCACAAGCAAGCAAACGCGAGAATATAGCAACGCCGCGCGGCATCGGCAAGCGCCGCTGTGAAGTTTCTCTCTTGCCCTGTTGCTTGCGTTCGACAAAAGTTAAGTCCCTCTCATCCGGAATTGGCCGGTGCCCCGCCCCGCGGATGCAGGACCTTCGCACGCGGAAATAGGCAGTAAAGGGCAAACGCCGCGAACGCAGGCCGCGTTGACGGGCCTCCAGCCCAATGTTAGTCTCGCAACGCTTCCAAACCAGATGCGCGCCGTAGACCTGATCCGAAAAAAGCGGGATTCCGGGGAACACTCCCGCGAAGAAATCGAATACCTCGTCTCCGCTTACACCCACGACGAAATTCCTGATTATCAGATGGCCGCGTGGCTGATGGCTTCGTGGATCCGCGGGCTTTCGCGGGCGGAACTTGCGGCGCTGACGGAAGCGATGCTGCATTCAGGGGAAGTGGTTGACCATTCCTATTTGCCCGTGAAGAAGGTGGACAAGCATTCGACCGGAGGCGTGGGAGACAAGACTTCTCTTATTCTGGCGCCCATCGTGGCCGCCGGTGGTCTGGCGGTGCCCATGATCAGCGGGCGCGGCCTGGGGCATACGGGCGGAACCCTCGACAAGCTGGAGGCCATTCCCGGGTTCAATACCTTCTTGAGCCTCGGCGATTTCAAACGCGTGCTGCGGGAATGTGGGATGGCGCTGATCGGCCAAACGGCGGAGATCGCCCCGGCCGACAAGAAGATTTATGCGCTGCGCGACGCGACTTCCACGGTCGAGAATATCGGACTGATTTGCGCTTCGATCATGAGCAAGAAGCTCGCGGAAGGGATCGACGCGCTGGTGCTGGACGTCAAAACCGGCTCGGGCGCGTTCATGAGGAAGGAAGAGGATGCGGTGGCGCTGGCCGAGGTCATGGTGGATACGGCGAAACGTGTCGGGAAAAAATGCGTCGCCTTGATCACGGATATGGGGCAGCCGCTGGGGCGCTTCGCGGGGCATTCGAACGAACTCATCGAATCGATCGAAGTTCTTCGCGGCGGCGGCGCGGCGGACTTGCGCGACCTGAGCCTCGAGCTTTCGGCGTGGATGTTTTGTCTGGGCGAGCGCACGAAATCGGTGGAGGAAGGGCGGGGGCTTGCGGCGGAGATGGTGAGCAACGGAAAAGCGCTGGAGAAATTGCGCGAGTGCGTGCGGCTGCAGGGCGGCAATGTGCGCGTGGTTGACGATACTTCCCTGCTGCCGGGGGCGCGCGGCTGCGTCGACGTCAAGAGTGCTGGCGCGGGATTCGTGCAGGACATCCACTGCCTGGAACTGGGGATTGCGCTGGCGATGATCGGCGGCGGCCGGGAGAAGAAAGAGGATCGCATCGATTTTGGGGCCGGGCTGGAATTTCATAAGCGCATCGGCGACGCGGTGCAGGCGGGAGAACCGCTGGTGACGGTCCGCTACAATGCGGACGCGCAAGTGCAGGCGGCGCAAAAAATGATTGCGGAAAGTTACGTGATTAGTGATAAAAAGCCGCCAGCGCGCGCTTTGATCCGGCGGATTATCGGCGGGTAGGCTTCTCTCGATGCTTCGCAGGGCACAGTAGAAGGAGACGGAATGGGAAGATTCACGGGGGTGCTGGGCATGCTGGTGATTCTGGCCGGGGCCTATCTCTTCTCGACGTCGCGGAAGTCCATCCAGCTCAAGACCATTCTCTGGGGTCTGGGGCTGCAATTGACGCTGGGGTATTTCGTCCTTCGTTCTTCGGTTGGCAGCCGGATCTTCAGCTTTCTGGGTAACGGCGCGAACAAACTTTTGAGTTTTTCGTATGCGGGCTCGACGTTTGTCTTTGGCGAGCTAGGAATGCCGAAGGAACTCTCGCGTCTCGGGTTCAACTTTGCGTTTCAAGTGCTGCCCACGATTATTTTCATTGCCGCGTTTTTTGCGGTCCTCTACCACCTCGGCGTCATGCAATTGATCATTCGCGCGGCGGCATGGATCATGACGCGCGTGATGGGCGCGAGCGGAGCGGAGTCGCTGAACGTG
>Ga0335082_10008617_pt1 | contig 11083 bp, 8 predicted proteins | sample Lox_Sample_41_FD_206718 | JGI IMG/M metagenome (GOLD analysis project Ga0335082, IMG submission 206718) | Soil microbial communities from Loxahatchee National Wildlife Refuge, Florida, United States - Lox_Sample_4.1 | ecosystem: Environmental > Terrestrial > Soil > Wetlands | place: USA: Florida... | reverse complement strand
CAGCCCCGCCGACGATACCGGCCGTCAGCAGGACCGCGACCACCACCCACAGCCAGGTCGCGCTCTTTTGCGGAGGTGGCGGAACTCGCGCGGGGCGCGCTGCCGGCCTCGCTGCCGGAGCCTCCGGCCGCACTTCGCTTGTGGGCGCAACCGATGCCACTGCCGGCGGCGCCGGTGGTGGCGTGTATCGAAGCGGCGCCGGCGGGGGCGCGGGCGGTGGAACCGTCGCGCGAACCGGCTCGGTGGGAGGCGCAGGACGGAGTGGAGGTGGCGCCGGAACTGGCGGCGCAGCAGGACGATTCGAGGGCGCGGGCGTGGGAACGCGCGACGGCGCCAGACGCAGATTAGCCAGCACGTCGGAACCGATGGCGGCGGTGGCATCGTCGCGCGCGGTCGCAGCCTGCGTTCCGATCCTCGCCGTGGCCGCCCACTGCTCCGGCGTTTTCATCGCTTCCATCATCTCGGCAGCGGTCTGGAAGCGGTCATTGCGGTCCTTCTGCATGGCCTTCATCAGGACCATGGAGACCGGCTTGGGGATGTTCAGGTCCGGGCGAAACTCATGCGCCGGCATGGGCATGCTCTGGATGTGCTTGATGAGCATGCCCACCGGGGTGTCGGATTCGAAGGGCAGGCGACCGGTCAGCATCTCGTAGAGCACCACGCCGAGCGAGTAGATATCGGCGCGTCCGTCGACGTCGGAGCCGTGCTTGCCCATGGCTTGCTCGGGCGAGAGGTACTGCGGCGTGCCGACGACCACACCGGTCTTGGTCGCGCTGTAGCTGGAACCGGAATCGAAGGCGCCTTCGCGGATCTTGGCGATGCCGAAGTCCAGGATCTTCACCAGCTCGCTCCCGTCCGGCTGCTTCACCAGCAGGATGTTGTCGGGCTTGATGTCGCGGTGCGTGATGCCCAGCTCGTGAGCGGCGCCCAGCGCGGAGACCACCTGCTTGCCGATGGCCCAGGCGCGCTCGAACGCGAGCGGGCCTTCCTTTTGGATGACCTCGCGCAGGTCGCGGCCTTCGACGTATTCCAGGATCATGAATGGCCGCCCGTCGTCGGTCATGTCGAGATCGTCGACCCGGACGGCGTTCGGGTGCTGGAGCTTGCGGGTGATGATGGCTTCGTTCTTGAAGCGCTTCAGGAACGAGTCGTCGTCCATGAAGCGGCTGCTGACCACCTTGATGGCGCGGATCTCGTTGAAGGCGAGGTGGCGGGCTTTGTACACCGACGCCATGCCACCGGAGCCGATCTTGTCCAGGATCTCGTACTTGCCGCGCAGGTGCATGCCCTGCACGAACTCAGAAGTGACGCGCAGGGTGGATTGGTCGCGGGGGCATACCGTGAAATCGTTCGGGTACGTCGTATGACATGTATCGCAGTAACGCAACGCGGCCCGCCCCTGAAACGGAGGATGAGTACGATCCAGCCCAAATTATCGGTATCTGAGCGAATCATAATCCGAGTAACAACCGAATATCACGGATTTCTGGCCGGCTGAAGACCAAAGGTAACCGGCGACCGGGCGCGCTGCTTCTAGAAGATCCCGAACAGCCGCCGCGAGGGGATGATGGAGGCCGTGCGCTCGGCGCAATCCCGGCAGAAGAAACGGCCCTTGAGGTCGATCCATTCCACCGAGTGCGAGGCCGCCATCACACACGCATAATCCTGGCAATGGGTGAGCCCCAGGGTATGGCCGAGTTCGTGGACCGACTCCTTCAGCAAGCGGTCGGCGAGCAACTCGGGATCGGCCGGCATGCCGTAGAACTCCTGTTTCAGGCGGTTCCAGGAGACCACCGAGCAGCGTCCGGTGAGCTGCGCCTCGCCGAAGACGAAGGTCAGGATGGGCATGTAGAGGTCGAGCGAGGTCACGCCCAGCAGCCGCCAGCAGCCGTCTTGCACGAATCCGGCCATGCGCCCAAGGATCTGGGTGGAGTGGTACTGCTGGCGCTCGGCGTGGAAGGTGGAGACCGGGTCCAGGCGATGCGGAAGCAGGATGCAGGGGACGCGCAGCTCGTCCTCCAGCCCGCGCCGCAAGCGCTCCAGCAGCGGACCGTCGGTGGGACCGACCGGCAGCAGGTGGATGGCGCTCATTGATGGGTTGTAGCCGCGACTCCGTTCGGGTTGCGCTTCCAGCCGTACTTCTTCAGCTTGTTGTAGAGCGTCACCCGGTCGATATCGAGCACCTCGGCGGCACGAGTCTGGTTGCCGCCGCATTGCTCGAGGACGCGCAGGATATGCTGGCGCTCGATGTCCTCCAGCGTACTGGCTCCAGCGGCCTCCATTTCCTGCGGCTTCAGCTTGAGGGTGAAGTTCTCTTCCCGCAGTTCGGAGCCGGAGGCGACCACCATCGCGCGCTCGACCGCGTTCTCCAGTTCGCGCACGTTGCCCGGCCAGTCGTAATTCTGCAGCAGCGCCATGGCCTGCGGAGAGACGCCGCTGACCGGCTTGCTCATCGAGGCCGAGAACCGGCGCATGAAATGGTCCACCAGCAGCGGGATGTCTTCCTTGCGCTCGCGCAGCGGCGGGATCTCGATGCGGAAGACGTTCAGGCGGTAGAACAGGTCGGGACGGAACTTCCCTTCCTCGATCAGCTTCTCCAGGTCCTTGTTGGTGGCTGCGACGCAACGGAAATCCACCTTGATGGGCTGGTTGCCGCCGACGCGCACGATCTCGCGCTCCTGGAGCACGCGCAGCAGGTCGGTCTGGGTCTTCAGGGAGATGTCCCCGATCTCGTCCAGGAACACGGTGCCGCCCTCGGCGATCTCGAACTTCCCCTTCTTGCGGTACTGTGCGCCGGTGAATGCCCCCTTCTCGTGGCCGAACAGCTCGCTTTCCAGCAGGGTCTCGGTAAGGGCGCCGCAGTGGATGACGACCAGGGGGTTGAATCGGCGCGGGCTCATGGCGTGCAGGGCGCGCGCCACCAGCTCCTTGCCGGTGCCGCTCTCGGCCGTGATCAGCACGGTGGCGTCGGTGGGGCCGACGGTCTCGATGGCGTCAAAGACGCGCTTCATGGTCGCGGACTGCCCGATCAGATCGGGCGGCCGCATGACTTCCCCCACCGTCTCCTTCAGGCGAGCCGCTTCCCGCTCCGCGTGCCGGTGCGAGAGAGCGTTCTTCACCACGTGCGCGATGTCGTCGGGATCGAAGGGCTTGGTGACATAGTCGTACGCGCCATTCTTGAGCGCCTGTACCGCCGTCTCCACCGAGGCGTATCCGGTCATGATGATGACCAGGAGCTCGGGATCGATCTCGTGCAGGCGGCGCTGCAGCTCGATGCCGTCGGTGCCGGGCATCTTGATGTCGACCAGGGCCAGGTCCCAGCGGCGCTCCGCCAGACGGGTGAGGGCCTCGCGGGCGCTCTCGGCGGTGCCGACCTCGTAGCCCTCCTCGCGGAACCAGGTGCTGAGCGACTCGTGCACGATGGGCTCGTCGTCCACGATCAGGATCTTGTTCTTCTCCAGCATGGGATCACCCCTTCGCCGCGGCCGGTTGGGCCGCTTTTCCTGGGGTCCCCACAACCCCGTCCAGCGGGAGCGTGACCGTGAAGGTCGAGCCGCGTCCCGGTTCAGATTGCACTTCGATGCGCCCACGGTGGCGCTCCACGATGCCCTTGCTGATGGCCAGCCCCAGGCCGGTGCCCCGGTCCTTCGTGGTGTAGAAAGGCTCAAAGAGATTGGCTCGGACGTCGGGGGGAATGCCGGTGCCGTCGTCCTGCACCTGCAACTGCACCTCCGCGTGCTCGGGCATGAGCCGGGTACGGATGACCAGGTTGCCGCCGCGCGGCATGGCGTCGATGGCATTCATGACCAGCGCCAGCACCAGTTGCTCGAGCTGCGCGGCGTCGCACTGCACGTTGGGCAGGTCGGCGGCCAGCTCCGGAGTGCAGTTGATGTTGGCCAGGTCGAGCTGGTGGCGCACCAGGCGCACGCAGCGATCGATGATCGGGTTCAGCGCCACCCATTCCAGGTTCATGGGGGCCGACCGCGAGAACGTCAGCAGGTTCTTGACGATGTCGCCGCAACGCCGGCTCTCCGACTCGATCAGCTCCAGGGCGCTGCAGACCTCGATCTTGCGGTCCTCTTTCCAGGGCGTGTTGCCGGCCCACCGGCGAAGCAGCTTGGAGTAGGTGAGGATGCCGGCCAGCGGGTTGTTGATCTCATGCGCGACCGTGGCCGCCAGCTTGCCGATCGAGGCCATCTTCTCCACTTGCAAGGCGTGGTCGTTGGCGCGTTTCAGCTCCCGCGTCTTCTCGTCCACGCGCTCTTCCAGCGTCCGGGCCCAGGAGGTGACTTCCTCGCGGGCCTCGCGCAGCTGGCGGCTCATGCCATTGAAGGAGTCCGCCAGCTCTCCCAGTTCGTCGTGCGAGGAGACCGCGATCTGATACCCGAGGTCGCCCCCACCCAGCCGTTCGGCGCTGAGCTTGAGTGCCTTCACCGGGATATGGACCAGCCGCCAGACCAGCACGCCGGTGAGAAACACGATGATCAGCACGCCGGCCACGATATAGCCGGCCATCTGCACGCTGTCCTGCGCGATCTGGGCGTCAGCCGGGGCCAGGGAAAGATCGGTGTCGAGCACGCCCAGGATGGTCTGCGAGGCGGGATGCGCGTGGCATTCGGCGTTAGAGCAGGAGGGCCGGTTCTCGATCGGGGTGATGATCCCCAGCACGCGCTCTCCATCCGGCTTGAAGATGCGGAACCGGTCCGGACGATCGAGACGCGCCAGCGGCTGAGCCTTGGCGTGGCAGCCGTAGCAGGCTTCGGCGCTCTTGTCCACGTACTTGTCGAGTTCCTTGTCGTCGGTGGAGAAGCTGATCCTGCCTTCCTGGTTGAAGATGCGGATGCGCAGGATGCCAGGCTCGGCGCCGGTGGTGCGGATCTGCTCGTACAGCGCGACCCGGTTGTTGTGCAGCATGTGGTACTCGGTGCTGCGCTTGATCACGTCGCTGATGCGCTCGGCATTGGCCAGCGTGACCTGCTCCAGGTGCTTGCGGTGCAGCCGGATGTTGAGATACCCCAACAACGAAAAGATCGCCACCATGGCGATCAGCAGAACGACGACCAGCTTGGCGCTCAGGCTATGGGTCAGCCGGCGCAGACGCCGATACCCCGGCGCGCCTGGTGGCGACGCGCCGGGGCTCTCCTGATCGGCGGGGAGACGGGATGGGTCAGCGTGTGGCGACACTCTCAGTCTCCAGGAACCACTTCCTCCTGCATGGTCGCCAGCGGCGCCGGCCGGACCGTGGCGTGCGCCTGCGCCTCCTCCGGGAAGATGGGCAGGTACTTGGCCGCCGCCCCGAATAGCGCGAAGCCGGCCGCGATGATGGCCATGGTGACGGCCGCTTCGGTCCACTTCGGGATGTAGTGCGTGCCGGTCGCGCCCTCGATGCCGGTGATGGACACGTTCAGCCGCTGGGTGATGAAGCCCAGCACCGTCAGCACCGCCGCGAAGTACAGGCCACCCGGGCTCTCCCGGATGCGCTTTCGCAGCAGCAGCGCAATGGGGATGATCAGCCCCATGAAGATCTCCAGCAGGAAGAAGTTGCGCTCATAACTGGGCTGCAGCAGCAGCTTCAGCGCTCCCCGGTGATACAGGTCCTCGAAACGCAGCACGCCGTAGACCATCAGCACCACCACCAGGATGCGCCCCAGCTCCGAGAGCAGTGGCATCTCCAATTGGCGGTGGAAGTATTTCGAGCTCATGTTGGACTCGAAGATGGTCATGGCCAGGCCCACCGCGATGGCCGAGATGAAGAAAAACACCGGCAGCAGCGGCGTGTACCAGAACGGGTGCAGCTTGTTGGGCATGATCAGGTAGAGCGTGCCCAGCGAGGACTGGTGCAGCGTCGACAGGATCACTCCCAGGCATACCAGCGGGATGCTGACGGAGTGGATGATGCGCAGCGCCTTCGACATGCGGAACTTCTCGAACACAATGGGCGCGAACTCCAGCGCCAGCACCGTGGTGTAAAGCATCACGCAGTAGGCCACCTCGAACATCACCGAGTGCGGGTTGCGCATGATCAGCGGGTGCCAGATGCGATAGTAGCGGCCCAGGTCGAACATCAGAGCGATGCAGACCAGCACGTAACCCAGGAACGCGGTGAGGACGGCGGGACGGATGATGGGCTTGAAGCGCTCGATGTTGAAGACGTGGACCGCGGCCATCAGAGTGAAGCCGCCGGCCGCCAGCATTACGCCGCACAGCACATCGAAGCCGATCCAGATGCCCCAGGGGAACTCGTCGCTGAGATTGGTGGAGGCGCCAAGACCGTACACGAAGCGCAGCACGGTGGCGTATGCGCCCAGCGCCATGAGCACCAGGAAAATGACCTTCCAGAGAGTGAATTTCATGAGTCTCTGCTTCATGGCTAGCGCACCTCGCTTTTCTTGGTTTCCGACGCTTCGGCGGCGGCCACTTCCTCGCGCCGATGCGTGATCCACCAGATCCCACCCAGCATCACGCTGCCCAGCCCGACCAAGTCGGGGATGCGCGACAGCACGCGGAAGGTGAACATCGGAAGCGGCTCGTGCACCAGGTCGGTGCGGAAGCCGAACTGCTCGAACGGGATCGCGGAAAGCATCAGGACGCTGGTACCGCCGACCTCGGTCTCGCCGTAAACGTGGTTGAGGTAATTCGAGGGGTTCTGGCGGATGCGCTCGTGAGCTTCAGCCAGCAGCTCGTCGCGGGTGCCGAACTTGGTGGCGCCGGTCGGGCAGATCTCGGCGCAGGCCGTCGCCTTCCCGGCCGCCAGCCGGTCCGAGCACATGTCGCACTTCTTCACCGCCGGCAGCGCCTTGCTCCACTCGTACTTGGGAACGCCGAACGGACACGCCGCCATGCAGTAGCGGCAGCCCATGCAGCGCGATTCCTCGTAGATCACCGGGCCGTCGGTGGTCTTGCGCAGGGCGGCCACCGGACAGACCGATGCGCAGCTGGGATCGTTGCAGTTCATGCACATGCGCCGCATGAACTTGTCGTCCTTGCTCAGGACCACGGTGAACTTGTGCGCCGATTGCTTCTGCTCGGCAGCGATCTGCTCGGTGTAGGGCAAATGGTTGCGGTCCGCGCAGGCCTGTTCGCAAGCTTTGCAACCGACGCAAAGGGTGGCGTCGTATAAGATTGCCTTGCTCATAACTGGTCATTCCTCCGAACAGAACACCAACCATGTAGTGGGCAAGCGACCTGCCGTGGCGCGTGTTCTGGAGTGTGGGGTAAACAACTGCAAGTAATAGGAAGCGAAGGTGTTCGCAGCCCTCGCAAAATGCCGAGCGGCGGTTCCGGATAGTGCTGGCCCGATGTTGAGGAAATGAGCGCAAGAGGATGCGCATGCTGGCCCAGTGCGGTGAAATTCAGCACTCCAAAGGCGGAGCGGTGGCTCCAGTTTCGGTGCCACCGCTTCGGTCTGGGTCAGGAGGCTGCTCATTGTGTTACCCCAGGAAGAATTCCTTGGCGACCTTCGTCCACTGCTCATCGGACATCTCGCCGCTGAGGTCGTAGACCGCCACGCCACCATCGGCCATGGCGCCGGCTGCCATGGGGACGTACTTGCGGAGACGGGCGCCGGCCTCTTCCATCCACCACCGGGCCAGGTCACCAGAGAGCAGGTTGCGGAAGTTCAGCTTGGCGTCAGGCGATTCGATGGCGACCAGCCAGCCCTCGCCGTAAGGGTCCTTGCGCGTCAGCTCGGGATCGGCCACGGCGGCCTCATTGATGTCGGTGACCACGCCCTCGACCGGCGCCACGATGTCGGCGGCCACACCCTTGCGCTGCACGGTGCAGATCTTCTGTCCCTGGCGTACCCACTGGCCGCGCTGCGGCAACGTGATCTTTTCCACTTTCCCAATCAGGCGGGCGGCGAAATCATCCATGCCGGTGCGGACCAACTTCGGCCCTTCGCTCTGCGCCCAGGTGTGTCCGGGGTGGTAGCGGAGCGTGTCCGGCAGCAGGAACCCGGAAACGATGTTGGGCTGCGGGCGATGCGGCAGCTCCGCCGCCAGGATGGGCTCGATGACGGGGCGCAACGCGCGCTTGCTGTAAAAATGATCGATGACGAGGAAGATGATGAAGGTCGAGAGTACGAGCAGCACTGTCATGACGGGCCTCCTGGTGTGACCTTTTCTTACCAGCCACTTTCCAACCTTTGAGAAGGCAAGCCGATGGCCAGGACGAGAACTGATGGAATCTTCGCCCCTAAGTGATAGGCAGAGTTTGACTTAAGGGAAAGCGGGGGGCGCCGGGCGATGACTTTCACAACAAGCGATTCGTTGCATTCTGCAATAGCGTTTCTCTGCAGACTTGCGATGAAGAGTTGATCAAGCGAATGGAATCAGCGACTTGCACCTGCTCCGGGAACAGATGCGTTTTGCAGCAGTCGCCGCTGAGAATCTGAACAGCAACTCGTCCCTTCCCCGCGGGTTGGCAATAAAAGAGCAGGCATATTTGTCAGGATGCGATTGTGAGAGCCAAATCTGGATAAGCGGCTCCGCGAATCGCTCCCTCGTCCAGGAGGACTGCAATCATGAAGAAGTTCGCTACCGTTGTGGTGATACTCGTAATGGCGTTGATGGTCGCCAAGTCATTCGCGGCCGATGACGCCGGCAAGGTGTTCGCTTCCAAGTGCGCCATGTGTCACGGGGCCAGCGGCGAGGGCAAGGGCGCCTTCCCGGCCTTGACCAGCGCTGATGTACAGAAGATGACCGACGCGCAGATCGTCGACATCATCTCCAAGGGCAAGGGCGGCAAAGCCAGCCACGCATTTGAGAAGAAAGGTCTCGACGAGGCCACCATCAAGGGCCTGGTCGCTTTCATCCGCACCCTAAAGAAGTAGACTGTCGTCATGGAAGCCCCGGTGAGAGCCGGGGTTTTTTCTTGCACCGCGGCCAAAGCTGTTTCCCCCGAACGAGAACCCCCGCCTGATGGCGGGGGCTTCCACAGCTTCGGAGTGGTTCGATCACTCTGCCTGGTTATTGGGCCAGCCGGAGTTGGAGGCCGCGCCCACCAGTTCGGGCTGGCGCTCGCCCCGCAGCTCTCCGGTTTCCTCCAGGATCTCGTAATCGGCGTGGATGTGCGCGGTCTTGCCGATCATGGCGCCGACCGAGCAATACTTCTCCTCGGAAAGCCTGATCGCGCCCTCGACCGCGGCGGGGTTGACGTCGAACCCGGTCACGATGTGATGGATGCGCACGTCGGTGAACACTTGCGGCGGAGTGTTGACCTGGTCGGCCTCGATGCGGACCTCATAGCCGGTGACCTGCTGGCGTTTCTTGCGGAGGATGTTGATGACGTCGAAAGCGGTGCAGCCGGCCAGGGCCACGGCCGCCAGCTCGATGGGCTTGGGGCCGGTCGCGCCCTGGGGGTCATCGATCACCAGATGGTGATTGGAGCCGGTGGTGACCACGAACTGGCGCTGGCCGCGGGCCGGCTGGGTCAGGGTACATCGAGCCTCGATCATAAGGTCCTCCAGTCAGCACGGTAGCGCGCAGGCACGGCCCAGGCGGTGACGACGGTCACGGCGACTTGTGAGGAAAAGCACACGCCGGCAGCGATGCCGATCTGAGGGAGTATTTATAATCAAGGCATCTTGAAGCGCATTCTTATTGCTCTGGCCCTGCTGACACTTGCTTGCGGTCGGTCGTCGGCGCAGCACATCACCGGCGCCACCCAGACCATGGTGATCCTGCCGTTCGAGAACGGCTCGAAGGCGCCCGGCATCGAGTGGATCGGCGAGTCCTTCCCCGAGGTGCTGGGACAGCGCATGTCGATCCCTTCCCTGTTCCTGTACTCGCGCGCCGACCGGACGGCGGCCTTCGACCGCCTGGGCGTGCCCCTGAACCTGCGTCCCTCGCGGGCCACCGAGTACCGCATCGCCGAAGAGATGGACGTCGACTACGTGGTCACCGGCGGCTACAACTTCGACGGCCAGACCTTCACCGCCACCGCCCAGCTGCTCGACATGAACAAGCTGCGGCTGCTGCCCGAAGTCAGGGAATCCGGCCCGCTGGTCAAGCTCATCGACATCCAGACGGCGCTGGCCTGGGACCTGATGCGCCTGCTGAATCCGATGCTGGTCACCTCCAGGAACAGTTTCGTCGCCGCCTCGCAGCCCATTCGTCTCGACGCACTGGAGGCATACATCCGGGGCATGATCGCGGGCTCTGAGCAGGAGCGGGTGCGGCAGCTCACGCTCGCGATCCGCCTGAAGCCGGACTACTCCCTGGCCATGCTGGAGCTGGGAAAGAGTTACTACGACCAACGCGAATACGAGCCCGCGGCGCGCTGGCTGGCCAGGATCCCGAAGACCGATCCGCGTTCCAAGGAAGCCACTTTCTACCTGGGATTGTCGGCGTACTACCTGGGCCAGTTCGAGACGGCGGAGAACGCGTTTCAGTCCGTGGCCTCCCGCCTGCCTCTGACCGAGGTCTACAACAACCTTGGGGTAGTGGCCAGCCGGCGCGGACGCAAGGACGCCCGCGCATATTTCGAGCGCGCGGTGCAGGCCGATCCCGCCGATGCCGACTATCACTTCAACCTGGCGGTCGCCCTGTACCGGGGGGGCGATCTGCCGGGCAGCGCCCGGCAGGCGCGCGAGACCTTGGCGCTGCGTCCCTCCGATGGCGAGGCCAAGTCCCTGCTCGAGCTCGCGACCGGCAGCGGTGCGGCGCCTACCGGCGCCCCGGCGCGGGCCACGGCCAAGCCCCCACTGGAGCGGATCAAGCGCAACTACGACGAGGCCTCGTTCCGGCAACTGGCGCAGGAGATCGAGAACGTGGCGGAGATGCGCATGGCCCGCCAGCCGCCGCGCATTCATGCGGATTACCACATCGAACACGGGCACGAGCTCTTGTCGCGCGGCTTTGTGGGCGAGGCGGAGCACGATTTCCGCGAGGCCATTTCGCTCGACCAGAATAACGGGGCCGCCCATGCCGGACTGGCCGAAGCACTGGAGGCCGGCGGCGACACTGCTGCGGCCCGCGCGGAAGCCGCCAAGGCAGTCCGGATGCAGCCTTCGCCGGCTGCTTATCTTGTGCTGGCGCGCCTCGATCTGCGCGACAATGATCCTGTGGCCGCGAGCCAGGAGGTA
>Ga0335082_10008616_pt1 | contig 11083 bp, 5 predicted proteins | sample Lox_Sample_41_FD_206718 | JGI IMG/M metagenome (GOLD analysis project Ga0335082, IMG submission 206718) | Soil microbial communities from Loxahatchee National Wildlife Refuge, Florida, United States - Lox_Sample_4.1 | ecosystem: Environmental > Terrestrial > Soil > Wetlands | place: USA: Florida... | reverse complement strand
CAGATCGTCCGGCTCGTCGAGGACGCGCAGGGCGCCAAGCCGCTGATGCAGCGCCTGGCCGACACCGTCTCGGCGTGGTTCGTCCCGGGCGTCCTCATCGCCGCCGCCGTCACGTTCACCGTCTGGGCCCTGGCCGGGTCGGCCGGCAACCACTGGACCATGGCGATCGGCACCGCCATCGCGGTGCTGATCATCGCCTGCCCCTGCGCGCTCGGCCTGGCCACCCCGACCGCGGTCATGGTGGGCACCGGCAAGGCCGCCGAGCTCGGCGTCCTGATCGGCAACGGCGACGCCCTCGAGCAATCCCGCCGGCTGACCGCGATCGTCCTGGACAAAACCGGCACTATCACCCGGGGCCGGCCCGCCGTGACCCGAATCCATACCGTCGCTCACTGGGACGTGGCGTCACTGCTCGCCATCGTCGCGGCCGCCGAAACCGGCAGCGAACACCCGCTGGGTGCCGCGATCGTCACCGCTGCCCGCGACCGCGACCTGGCGTTGCCGGCCGTCGAGCGCTTCACCGCCATTCCCGGCCGGGGCATTGACGCCACCGTCCAGGGCCGCCGCGTCCTGGTCGGCAACGCCGCACTTCTCACCGAGGCGGGCATCGACGTCACGGCGCTGACTCCGCAGGCCCGCACAGCGGCCGCCGCCGGCCAGACCCCGATGTTCGCGGCCGTCGACGCGGACGCGGCCGGCCTGGTCGTCGTGGCCGATCCCGTCAAGCCGGATTCCGCCGACGCGGTCGCCCAGCTGAAGGCACTCGGCCTTGAGGTGTGGATGCTCACCGGCGACAACGCCGCCACCGCGCAGGCGGTCGCCGCCGACGTCGCCATCGACCACGTCCTCGCCGAGGTGCTGCCGCACCAGAAGGCCGAACAGGTCCGCGCGCTGCAGGCCGCCGGGCACGTGGTCGCCATGGTCGGCGACGGCATCAACGACGCGCCCGCCCTGGCCAGCGCGGACGTCGGCGTCGCCGTCGGCACCGGCGCCGACGTCGCCATCGCCGCCTCCGACATCACCCTCGTCGGCGGCGACCTGCGCGGCGTCGTCGCCGCGATCGCGCTGTCCCGGCGCACCGTCACCACCATCAAGCAGGGCCTCGGGTGGGCCTTCGCCTACAACATCCTGCTCATCCCCGTGGCCGCCGGAGCGCTGTACGCCTGGCACGGCATCCTGCTCAACCCGGTCCTGGCCGCGGCCGCGATGGCGATGAGCTCGGTGAGCGTAGTCAGCAACGCGCAGCGGCTGCGCCGCTTCCGCCGACCCGCGGACGCGCACGAGATCCTGCACCCGAAGCTGCGCTCCCGGCTCGGCCAGTACAGCTATCTCGCCACGGTGGCGGCGGCCGCCGTCGCCATCGGCATCGGACTGACCGAAGCCAGCTACACCACCACCGCCCAGCGAGGCATGAACGGCACGCTCGCCTGGACCGAATCCGCCGGCATGCCGATGCGTCCCACGATGAGCACGATGATGACCACCGAGATCCCGCCGGAGGACGCCGCCGAAGCGGGCGTGCACGTGCGGATCCGCGTGCCGGCCGGCACCCGCCCCGGTCTGCCCGTCCGCGTCGTCGTCACGGTGTCCGACGCCCGCACCGGCCGCCCGGTCAGCGACCTCGCCCTGACCCACAGTGTGTTCATGCACCTGATCGCGACGCGCGCCGATCTCGCCACGTTCGCCCACGTGCACCCCGAGCCCACCGGGACCGCGGGCGAACTCGCCGTCCAGATGACGTTCCCCACCCCCGGCCGGTACATCGTGAACACCGAGTTCCGCCGTAACGGGCAAATGGCCGGCATCCACGATCGCCAGCTCGTCACGATCGCCGGCCCGGCACCGGCCCCGCGACCGGTCACCCCCGGGCCGCGGACCGTCACCGTCGACGGCGTCCGCGTCGAACTGCACGGACAGGCCCAGGCCGGCCCGACCAGCGACCTGACATTCAGCCTGGCCGATGCACGCACGGGCCAGCCGCTGCGCGACCTCCAGCCCTACCTGGCCGCCGCCGGCCACGTCGTCATCATGCGCGCCGACGGGCGGACCTTCGCCCACGAGCACGCCGATGTCCGCGACAGCTCCGGCGCCCCGGTGTTCGCGCTCCCCGGCACCACATTCGGGCCCGACCTGCCCGTGCACGTCCACTTCGAGGAGGCCGGCACCTACCGGTTGTGGGGACAGTTCCGGCTCGGCAGCGGCCAGGTCATCACCGCCCCATTCACCGTCACAGCCTTCTCGAATCGGTGAAAGATTGTCCTCATGTCAGCGGTGGTGGCCGGGCCAGTGAAGGGGGGAGGGGAGGCGGGTGGGGCGGTCCTGGACGGGGTCCTCGAGCGGGTCACCTTCGCCAACCCCGAAACCGGGTACACGATCGCCCGGATCGCGCCCGAACGGGCCGGCGGCGAGCTGGTCACCGCGGTCGGGCCGCTGCTCGGCGCGCAGGTCGGCGAGTTCCTCCGCCTCCGCGGCCGCTGGTCAAGCCACCCGAAGTACGGCCGGCAGTTCGAGGTGCACTCCTACGCCACGGTGCTGCCCGCCACCGCCGCGGGCATCCAGAAGTACCTGGGCTCGGGCCTGATCAAGGGCATCGGCCCGGTCATGGCCGAACGCATGGTCGCGCACTTCGGCGTCGACATCATGCACGTCATCGACGACGAGCCGGCCCGGCTGATCGAGGTCGACGGGCTGGGCCCCAAGCGGACCGCGATGATCGCCGCCGCGTGGGCCGAGCAGAAGGCGATCAAGGAGGTGATGATCTTCCTGCAGGGCGTCGGGGTGTCCACCTCGCTGGCGGTGCGGATCTACAAGAAGTACGGCGACGCCTCCATATCAGTGGTGCGGAACGAGCCGTACCGGCTGGCCGCCGACGTGTGGGGGATCGGCTTCAAGACCGCGGATGCCATCGCCCGTTCGGTCGGCATCGCCCCCGACAGCCCCGAACGGATCAAGGCCGGCCTGGCCTACACCCTGTCCGAGGCCGCCGACGACGGGCACTGCTACCTGCCCGCCCCCAACCTGATCACCGACGCCGCCACGATCCTCGACGTCCCCGCCGGCCAGATCGCCCCGTGCCTGGACGAGCTGGCCGCCGCCGGGGGAGTGGTCCGCGAGCAGGTGCCCGCGGCGGCCCGGCCCGCCCCGGCGCAGGCCGCACCGCAGGTCCCCGCCGTCTACCTGCCGCCCTTCTATCACGCCGAACGGTCCCTGGCTCACGCTCTCCTGCGCCTGCATGCCGCCCGCGCCGACCGGCTGGCCGGGTTCGCCGCCGTCGACTGGGACAAGGCCCTCGGCTGGCTGCGCGGCCGCACCGGCTCCGACCTCGCCCCCGAGCAGGCCGACGCGGTCCGGCTCGCCCTGACCGCCAAGGTCGCCGTCCTGACCGGCGGCCCCGGTTGCGGCAAGTCGTTCACCGTCCGCTCCGTGGTGGAACTGGCCCGCGCCAAGGGCGCCACGATCGTGCTGGCCGCCCCCACCGGCCGGGCCGCCAAGCGGCTGGCCGAACTGGCTGGCCACGACGCGGCCACCATCCACCGGCTGCTGCAACTCCGCCCGGGCGGCGACCCCTCCTTCGACGCCGACCACCCGCTGGACGCGGACCTGGTCGTGATCGACGAGACCTCGATGGTCGACGTGATCCTGGCGAACAAGCTGGTCAAGGCGGTCCCGCCGGGAGCGCACCTGCTGCTCGTCGGGGACGTCGACCAGCTGCCCTCGGTCGGCGCCGGGGAGGTGCTCCGGGACCTGCTGGCCGCCGGGTCGCTGCCCGCGGTGCGGCTGACCAGGATCTTCCGCCAGGCCCGGCAGTCCGGCATCGTGGTCAACGCCCACCGGATCAACGCGGGGCAGCAGCCGCAGCTCACCGGGTTCGGGGACTTCTTCTGGTTCGGCTGCGACGACACCGAGCAGACCGCCGGGCTCGTGGTCGACATCGTGGCGCGGCGGATCCCGGCCCGGTTCGGCCTGGACCCGCGCCGCGACGTCCAGGTGCTGTGCCCGGTGCACCGCGGCCCGGCCGGCGCCGGGAACCTCAACCAGCTGCTGCAAGAGGCCCTGACCCCGTCCCGCGACGGCGCGCCGGAACGCCGCTACGGCGGCCGCGTGTTCCGGATCGGGGACAAGGTCACCCAGCTGCGCAACAACTACGACAAGGGCACCGCCGGCGTCTTCAACGGCACCGTCGGCGTCGTTACCGCCATGTCATTGGAAGACCACACCCTGACCGTGCGCACCGACGAAGACGAGCAGGTCGACTATTGCTTCGACGAGCTCGACGAGCTGGCCCACGCCTACGCGGTCACCATCCACCGCTCCCAGGGCAGCGAATACCCCGCCGTCGTCATCCCGCTGACCACCAGCTCCTGGATGATGCTCCAGCGCAACCTGCTCTACACCGGCATCACCCGGGCCCGCAAACTCGTCGTCCTGGCCGGATCCCGCCGCGCCCTGGCCGCCGCCATCCGCACCAAAGGCGCCGGCCGCCGCCACACCGCCCTCGCCCACCGCCTCCACCCGCACCCCGCCGCCGGGCCAGCTGCCGGACTTAACTGGCGGTGAAACCGCGCTGCCGCCCATTGCGCCGGCCCCCGGCGGCGCGACGGTCCAGGCCTGTCAGCCGCTGGTCTGCGCGAGCTTACGGTGCTGACCAGGCGCCGAACCGGTGGCGCGCTTGAAGGCGCGGGCGAACGCGAATTCCGAGTCGTAGCCGACCTCATGGGCGATCTGGCGCACGGTGGCGTCGCCATCGCGTAGCCTGCGGGCTGCCAGGGACATGCGCCAGGCGGTCAGGTATGCGATGGGCGACTGCCCGGTCAGGGCGGCGAAGCGGCGGGTGAGCGTAGCGCGCGGGGTCTGGGTGGCACGGGCAAGCGTGTCGAGAGTCCAGGCCCGGCCGGGATCGGTATGGATCAGGGACAGGGCGGTCCCGACCGTGGGGTCGGACAGGGCGCGGCCCCAGGCGTTGTCGTGGTGCCCGGCGAACCAGGTCCGCAGCAGGTAGACGAGCAGCAGGTCCACGAGCGAGGCCATGACCGCGGGCGCGCCGGGATCGGTGCCGTCGACCTCGGCCGCGATGAGGTCCACGGCGGCACCCAGCCCGGTGCCGCGGGCCTCGGCGGCGGTGATGACTACGACGTCGGGCAGAACGCTGGTCAGCGGGTGCCGCACTCCGGCAGCGAGGCGGTATCCGCCGCAGATCCATACCGTGGCCGGGCCGTCGCCCTCGATGACGACATCGCTCGGCGGGGCTCCATCATCGAGCGTGCGCCCGGCGATCTCGGGCATCGGGCGGGTGGGGCGCCCCGGGGTGTCGGCGAGTTCGTGCGCGGCACCGGACGGGATCAGGACCACGTCCCCGCGGGTGAGTTGCACCGGGTCCGCACCGTCGACGGTGAGCCAGCATGCCCCCGTGGTGATGACATGGAAGTTGGCCAGGTTCCCGGCGGGGAACGCGGCGCCCCACGGCGCATGGAAGCGGTTGCGTGAGTACATGAGGCTGCCGCGGCGGGTGGTAGCGACAACGTCCGCCACGATGTCCGCCACCGGGTCGCTCACGACGCTGCCCATAACCACAAGGATACGGTATGAGCCGAACAAGCATGTTTTAGCTTCTCTCTGTGATGGATCAGCCCATGCCTGCTGCATAGCGTGGGAGCTATCAGCAACACCGTCTACGCGCTTGACGGTGATCCTCAGTCAGTTAGCCACCTGACTGCTTGACAAGCAAAGTTACGGAGGGCTCCCGTCATGACGGAAGCAATGGCACCGCCCGGCGCTTCTTTCCTCACGACCCGCAAGGGCCAGCTGACGCTGGCTTTCTTGTGCCTGGTCGCGTTCCTGGACTTCATGGGCTTCGCGATCATGACCGTCGCGCTCCCGACCATCCAGCGCGACCTGCACTTCTCCCAGCAGAACCTGCAATGGGTCATCAGCGGCTACACCGTCGCCTACGGCGGGTTCCTGCTGCTCGGCGGGCGGCTGGCCGACCTGCTCGGGCGGCGGGTGACGCTGGTCACCGGGACTGCGGTGTTCGCGATCACCTCGGTCCTTGGCGGCGCGGCCCCGAACGCCGGGACGCTCGTCGCCGCCCGGCTCGCCCAGGGAATCGGCGCGGCCCTGATGACCCCGGCGGCGCTGTCCATCCTCACCACGAGCTTCAACGTCGGCACCGACCGGGTCAAGGCACTCGGCGCGTGGGGCGCGATGGGCGGCTTCTCAGGGGTCCTCGGAGTGTTCCTCGGCGGCGTCATCTCCGCCGGCCCTGGCTGGCGGTGGGTGCTGTACATCAACGTGCCGATCTGCGCCGCCGTCATCCTCGCGGCGTACCTGCTGGTCAGCGGCGAGGCGCCGCGCCGGTCAGGCCTGGCGAGCTTCGACACGCCAGGCGCGCTGCTGGGCACGGGCGGGATGCTGCTGCTCATCTACACGCTGGTCAAGGCGCCCGACAACGGGTGGGGGTCGGCCCAGACGATCGGCGAGCTGGCCGGCGCGGCCGTGCTGCTGGCCGCCCTGGTGATCAACGAGCTACGGCACCCCAACCCGGTGCTGCCGCTGTCGATCTTCCGGGTCAAGGGCCTGGCCGCCACCGACGCGTCGATGGTGCTCGGCCTGGCCGGGCTCAACTCCGCGTTCTTCTTCATCTCCCTTTACATGCAGGAGGTGCTGCACTTCTCCGCGCTGCGCGCCGGCGCCGCGTACGTCCCGATCGCGGCCGTCGTCATGGCCGGGTCAATCGGCGGCTCCGGGCTGGTCCCGCGGCTGGGCACCCGCCCGCTCATCATCGCCGGGGCGGTCATCGCGACCGGCGGCCTGTACTGGGTCTCCCGGATACCAGTGCACGGCTACTACTGGACCGACATCTTCCCGCCCCTGATGATCACGGGACTCGGCCTCGGCCTGGTGTTCGCCGCCGTCCAGATCGCGGGCAACGCCGGCGTGCCGCCGGACAAGGCAGGCCTGGCCGGCGCGCTGATCACCGCCTCCTTCCAGGTGGGCGTGGCACTCGGGCTGGCCATCCTCTCCGCGCTGGCGACCGCACGGACGCACTCGCTGCTGTCCGCGCACCACGCCGTCCCGGACGCGCTGGCCGGCGGCTACACACGGGCTCTGCTGGCGGCCGCCTTCTTCACTGGCGCCGTGGTGCTCATCGGGCTGCGCGCCGCCAACACCAAGGGCGAGCCGCCCGGCGGAACGCCCGCCGAGATCACCGGGGTGGCCATCCCCGGCGAGGTGAACGGCACCGCCCGGCTCTCTGCCCGCAACGACGAGGAGACGACGTTCCGCGCCTGAGGCACCCGCACGCCTCGGTCCCCGGGGCGCATGAGGTGACCCGAGCCTTCTGAGGACACGCATCCTCAGCCAGCGCAAGGACACTCCTCCTAGCCGTGAAGCGGTCAACAGGACCTTCGTCCTGGAGGCCGGGACATCCTGCCCTTCGCTGGCCGCTGGCCCGCGCGGACGGTTGAGGTGCAACCGTCGTCCTGGCAGTAAAGGAGTAGTCGCGATGGCTGCCGTGCAGGCGTACCGGTCCGGGTGGACGCGTCGCTGGACGCGCCGTTGTCCCGCTGGCTGCGGCTAGCATCGGGACATTGAGATCTGCATCTAGGTCACCGGAGCCGGCCGCGTTGACGCCGTCGGCCGGCTTGAGCAGCGCCCAGGTCGCCGAGCGGTGCTCGCGCGGGCTCACGAACGCGGGCGGGGAGCGGACCAGCCGCTCGGTCGCCGAGATCCTGCGCGCCAACATCCTGACCCGGTTCAATCTGATCCTGGGCGTCCTGCTGGCCGTGATCGTGGTCGCGGGTCAGCCGCAGGACGCGCTGTTCGGCATCGTGCTGGTCACCAACGCGCTGATCGGCATCGGGCAGGAGGTGCGAGCCAAGCGGACGCTCGACCGGCTCGCCGTGCTCAGCGCGCCAAGGGTCCGGGTGATCCGCGATGGCTCGCCGCATGACATCGCCGTCGACGAGCTGGTCGCCGATGATCTGGTCGACCTGCGCGCCGGCGACCAGCTGGTGGCGGACGGGGTCGTGCGGGCCAGCGCGAGCATGCAGGCCGATGAGTCGCTGCTCACCGGGGAGTCCGAGCCGGTGGACAAGCAGCCGGGCGATCAGCTGCTGTCGGGCAGCTTCGTGGTCGCCGGGTCGGGCGACTACCAGGCAACCGGCGTGGGCGCTGAGGCGTACGCCAGGAAACTGGCGGCGCAGGCGCGGCGTTTCACGCTGGTGCGCTCGGAGCTGATCGCGGGTATCAACCAGATCCTGCGGTACGTGACGTGGGCGATCCCGCCGGTGGCGGTGCTCCTTGTCGCCAGCCAGCTGCACACCGACGAAACCCGGCAGCAGGCCGCGACCTCGACCGTCGCCGCGCTGGTCGGCATGGTCCCGCAGGGGCTGGTCCTGCTGACCAGCATCGCCTTCGGCGCGGCCGCGGTCACGCTCGCCCGGCGCCGGGTCCTGGTGCAGCAGCTTCCCGCCGTCGAGGGCCTGGCCCGGGTGGACGTCGTGTGCTTCGACAAAACAGGCACCCTGACCGATGGGACCATCACGTTCGACAGCCTGATCCGGCTCGATGACCAGGCGCCGGCCGAGGCGGCGCTCGGCGCGCTCGCCGACGACCAGGCCCGCAACGCGACGCTGGCCGCCATCGGGCAGGCCTTCCCGCCGCCGCAGGGGTGGACGCGCCAGGACGCCGTGCCTTTCTCGTCCGCGCGCAAGTGGAGCGCGGCCAGCTTCGCCGGGCATGGCACCTGGGTGCTGGGAGCGCCGGAAATGATGCTGCCCGGCAGCCAGGCCGGGTTGCTGTCTCGGGCCGCGGACCTGGCCGCCAGCGGGCGGCGGGTCCTCGCGCTGGCGTACGCCCCCGGCGCCCTGGACGGTCAGGCGCTCCCGGCCGGCCTGCGCGCGGTGGCGTTCATATTGCTCGCCGAGAAGCTGAGGTCCGACGCCCTCGCGACCATCGCGTACTTCGCGGCGCAGGGCGTGGCGCTCAAGGTGATCTCCGGGGACAGCCCGCGCACCGTGGGCGCCGTCGCGGCGCGCGCGGGGGTGTCCGACGCCGGCGAACCCGTCGACGCGCGGGACCTGCCTGAAGACCCCGGCACGCTCGGCACCTTGCTCGAGGAACGCTCCGTTTACGGCCGGGTGACGCCGCACCAGAAAGAGCTGATGGTCAAGGCTCTGCAGGCGCGCGGGCACACGGTGGCCATGACCGGCGACGGGGTCAACGACGTGCTGGCACTCAAGCTCGCCGACATCGGCGTGGCCATGGGCTCGGGCGCGGCCGCGACCAAAGCGGTCGCCGAACTGGTCCTGCTCGACAACGGGTTCGCCACGCTGCCCGGCGTGGTGGCCGAAGGCAGGCGGGTGACGGCGAACATCGAACGCGTCGCCAACCTGTTCGTCACCAAGACGGTGTGGGCGACGCTGCTCGCGATCGCCGCGGGCGCCGCCCTCATCCCGTACCCGTTCCTGCCCCGCCATCTGACGATCATCGACACCCTGGCCATCGGCCTCCCCGCGTTCTTCCTCGCGCTCGCGCCGAACCGCCGGCGCTACCGACCTGGATTCGTCGGCCGGGTGCTGCGGTTCACTGTCCCGGCCGGGCTCATCATCGCCACCGCGACGTTCTCGGCGTACGCCCTCGCGCGGGAGCGCGGCCTTCCCCTGACCGAGCAGCGCACGGCCGCCACCCTGGTCACGCTCATCCTCAGCCTGTGCGTGCTCGCCCTGCTAGCGATGCCGCTGACCTGGCGCAGGATCGCGCTGCTCGTCGCCGCGCTCGCCGGATTCGTGCTGCTGTTCCCCGTGCCCGCCGTGCGCACGTTCTACGCGCTCGAGCTGCCGCGCGGCGTGATCGGGGGCACGCTGCTCATCGCCGCCCTGGGAGCCGCCGCGCTCACGGGCTTCTGGGTCCTCGGCCGGCGTGGGAGGGATGCTTGAGGAAGCCCGCGGCCCGTTCGGCAAGTCGCCCGGATCGGGCGGGCGGGTGGCGGACGGGACCATCGGCCCTGGCGGGACGTGTCACACGGCGGTTCTGTGATCGTAACGGCTGGTCATGTGTCACGCCGACCGTGGAGGTGATCACCATGAGCACTCCCGTCATGCCGCGACCGGGCAGCCGCCCGCACAAGCCACTCCTTGGCCTGCGCCGCGAGCCCGGCCGGCTCGCCCTGGCCGTGTTCCGGATGCCGCTACGGGCCTACCGGCATCATGCCGGATGGCTCCTTGGCCGCACGTTCCTGGAGTTCGTCCACACCGGGCGCAAGACCGGCCGGCCGTACGAGACCGTCGCGATGGTGCTGCGGTACGACGCGGACGCACGAGAGGCCGTCATCTGCGCCGCCTGGGGCCCGGACACCGACTGGGTTCGCAACCTGCGCACCGGGCCGGCGGGCCAGGTGCGGCTGGGGCGCGAGTCGTATACCCCGCAGCACCGGTTCCTCTCCGATGACGAGGCTTTCGACGTCGCCGTCCGGTTCCGCCGCGAGCACCCGCAGCGGCTACGCCTGATCAGCACGCTCCTCGGCTGGGGAGACCTCCGCGACGACGCCGCGGTCCGCGGCTGGATCCGCACCCACCCGTTCGTCGCGTTCCGCCCGGCGGCGACCAGCCCGAGCTGACTAGGCGGAATGGTGCTCCAGGAGGCTGTCGAACACGCTACCGGCATGCGGGACGTCACCCGGGGGCGTTCACTGCGAAGGAATCTGTAGTCAGGCCGGCTCCGCCCTGCCACAACTCGAAGCCCGCCTCGACGTCAATGAGATACCAGGATTTCTGGATGTAGCCGCGACGCAGCGCGTCGGCGGCGAACTGGCCGACATCCAGATCCCGCACCGAGGTCGTCCCCGTCACCATCGAGTAAGAGATCGTGTTCCATGCCTGCTTGCCGAACCAGACCTGGTAGGACCGGCCGCCGATGGCGGCCGTGCTCACCTGCGAGCCGAACGGGCGGACCGGACCGTGGTGGTTGAGCCAGATCATCAGCTCCGCACCGTCCGGTTGGCCGCTGGTGCCCGGTGCCCGGTTGAACCAGATGTCATAGGCGACGTCGTAGGCGCCGGCGCGAGGCTGGGCCGTGGCCCAGCGCG
>Ga0335082_10008615_pt1 | contig 11084 bp, 11 predicted proteins | sample Lox_Sample_41_FD_206718 | JGI IMG/M metagenome (GOLD analysis project Ga0335082, IMG submission 206718) | Soil microbial communities from Loxahatchee National Wildlife Refuge, Florida, United States - Lox_Sample_4.1 | ecosystem: Environmental > Terrestrial > Soil > Wetlands | place: USA... | reverse complement strand
TCGAACATCGTGCCGCGGGGGGCAACTGCCCCCCAGACCACCAGTCGCTCCGACCCGAGGCTCGTCGGCCTCGCCGGTTCGAAAACTGGACACCCGATATCGTCCGGTTACCGTCGGTCCTCGCGGGAGGCGACGGGTGGAGGAGAGGTCGGCGCATCACGGGGGCATCCGCGGCGGCGCCGCCGCCGTCGCCGCGTCCCCTCCGGAGCGCGGGGACGTGAAGCCGGGCATCGCCGTCGCCCGCCTCGGGCCCGCCGCCGCGCCGGCCGACGCGGTCGAGGCGCTGCGCGCCCGCCTGGCGAGCCGCGCCGCCGGCGAGCACGCGGTCCTCGGCTTCCTCTCCGACGACCTGCGCGAGGCGCAGGCGGCGCTGTCCTGCGTCGCGGCCTACCTTTCCGACATCGAGGCGGCGCTCGCCGATGCCGCCCCGTCGCAGGAGCGGATGCTCGGGCTCGCGCTCGGCGGAGGTGCCATGGCCGGGGTCGACCGCCTCGGGGGGCTGCTCGGGCGCGTCCGCCGCCGGCTGGCGCAGGTCGCGGCGCGGATGTGAGGCGGGGGAGCAGTGGCGTCACGGACCGTGACGCCGGTCGCCCTGCACCGAGGTGAGCATGGCGCGCACCGGCCCGAGGTCGATCTCGCTCACCGCCGCGACCGGGAGCCGGCGGGCGTCGGTCGAGAACCACAGGTGCACCTCGCGCCTGGCGCCCTGCCCGTCGGTGCGCCGCGCGGTGGCGTCCACGCGGAGCGTGTCGAACTTGCCGGCGGGCGTCTCCACCTTCTCCGGCTTCGCCGCGACCGTCCCCTCCAGCCGCCAGAACCGGCCGGTGCCGACCAGGTCGAAGCAGAACCGCTCGCCGGGCGCCAGCGCGGCGGCGCGGAGCAGGTAGAGCGCCGAGACGGCGTCGAGCACCGCCCCCTCCCGGGCGAAGGCGTGCGTGCCCTTCCGGTCGCCGACCTGCTGGTCGAGCACGATCTCGGCGGGCGCCGGCGGGAGGCGCGCATCCGTCACGCGGTGCACGTCGTCCTCCTGCGACTCCTCGCGATAGCGCTCGGGGAGCAGGGTCCGGGCGTCGATCCAGGAGAGCCCCACCGCCGCGAGCTTCTTCACGTTGCCCACCGCCGCCGTGCTGCGGGCGCGAGCGCGGAGCGGGATCACGGCGCCGCCCGACATCGGGCGCTCGACCGCGAAGGACATCGAGCCGGCGCGCACCATGCCCAGGAGATCGAGGTCGAAGGTGAGGGCCTCGCCGGTCTTCCAGGGCGGACCGCCCGGCGCGAGCGGCGGCAGGCCGCAGGCCGGGGCGGCGCCGAGAGCGAGGGCGAGGAGCGAGGCCGCGATCATGCCGCCGCTCTCCGGGGTCCCCGCGCGTCCATGGATCGCTCCTCCGCCTGAAGCATATCGCAGTCGATCTCGCGAGCCGCGCGCGCCGCGGCCGGGCCACCGGGTACAATGGAGCGGCCGGGGCGGTATTCCCCTGCCCGGATCGAGCCGGCGGCCGGTGCCCCGGCTGCCGCACGGGTGGGCCCGGCAGAGCGAGGGCGAGGATGCCGATCGATCCCGGATACGACGAGGACGACCGCCGCGACGGCGCCGAGGCGGGCCACCTGCGCCGGTTCAAGGACTTCGACTGCCCGGACTGCGCCGCCAACAACCCGTACGATGACGGGTTCGGCGACGGCGACGAGGTGCGCTGCTACTACTGCGGGCTGGAGTTCCAGGTGAAGGTGACCGACGAGGGGCGCCTGAAGCTCAAGGAGGCGTGACGCTCCCGCCTCGGTCGGGAGGGCGGCCGCCGCGCTCCCCGAAGATCGCGGTCCCGATCCGGACGGCGGTGGCGCCCTCCTCGACCGCGGCGCGCCAGTCACCGCTCATCCCCATGGAGAGCGCCCGCAGCCCCAGCCGGTCGCGCAGCGCCCGCAGCGCCCTGAAGTGGGGCCGCGGATCGTCCGACGCCGGCGGGATGCACATCAGGCCGACGAGGTCGATGCCGGGGAGCCTCCGCACCGCCTCCGCGAGCGGCGGCGCCTCCTCCGGGGCACAGCCGGACTTGGACGCCTCGCCGGCGACGTTCACCTCCAGGAACGCGCGGACCACGGCCCCCTTGGCCGTCCAGCGCTTCGACAGCTCCCGCGCCAGCTCCTCGCGATCGAGCGTGTGCACGAAGGCGACGCGCCCCGCGAGGAGTCGCACCTTGTTGGTCTGCAGCCCGCCGACGAAATGCCAGACCAGGTCGGGGAGATCGGCCAGGGCGTCCGCCTTCTCGCGCCACTCCTGCGCGTAGTTCTCGCCGAAGTCGCGCTGGCCGGCGGCGTACGCCTCCCGGATGGCCGCGGGCGGGTGGGTCTTCGAGACCGCGACGAGCGTCACGCCCGGCGGGATCTCGGCGCGCAGCCGCGCCAGGTTCTCGGCGATCACGGCGTCCCTCGCGGCGCCACCCGGCCCGCCGCCCGGGTGTCCCAGGGCAGGGGGAAGCCGGCCTGGCGGAGCAGGTCCGCCGTCTCCGCCAGCGGCAGCCCCACCACGTTGGAGACGCTGCCGGTCACCGCGCGCACGAAGGCGCCGCCCGCGCCCTGGATCGCGTACGCGCCGGCCTTGTCGAGCGGCTCGCCGGTCGCGACGTACCAGGCGATCTCCTCCTCGCCCAGCGGCGCGAAGCGGACGTCGGTGGAGACGACCGCGTGCCACTCGCCGGCGCCGGCCGCGGCGCCGGCGCGGCGCAGCACCACCACGGCGGTGAGGACCTGGTGCAGCGTCCCGGAGAGCGCGCGCAGCATGCGCCGGGCGTCGTCGGCTCCGTCAGGCTTCCCCAGCGCCTCGTCGCCCAGGACCACCGCGGTGTCCGCGGCGAGGACGACCTCGCCGGCGACGGCGCGCGCCTTCTGGCGCGCCACCCGCAGCACGTAGTCGCGGGGCCGCTCGCCGGGGTGGACGGCCTCGTCGGCGTGCGCGGGCCTCACCTCCAGCTCGAGGCCGAGGGCGGCGAGCAGCTCGCGCCGGCGCGGGCTCTGCGAGGCGAGGACCAGGCACGGCATGGTCGGCTCCCTGCGGTGCGCGGGCCGCCCGCGCGCCGGGCCTCAGTCCTCGACGGGCGCCGCCGCCCGCACCAGGGCCTCGTTCACCTTCACGTCCGCGCCGGCGCGAAGCTCCTTCAGCCAGGCCTGCTCGACCTGGGACTCCTTGCGGTTGCGCAGGCGGGTGGAGAGCTGGCCCCTGGCCGCCTCGAAGGCGGCCGGGTCGGGCTTCTCCCGCGACTTCACCACGGCGGCGACCGGCCCCTGCGCGCTGGCGTAGACCTTGGGCAGCACGTCGCCGGCCTTCGCGGCGAGCGCATCCTCGAGCAGGCCGGGGACGGCGCCGAGCTTGGGGAGGAACGTCCCCGCCGAGGAGGAGACCGGGCCGGTCTCGTCGGCGGCGATCACGGTCCCGCCGAGCTTCACGGGCGTCTTGCCCTTGGCGTCCGCCGCCGGGAACTGGTCGGCGAGGCGGTGCCCGGCGCCGGCCGCGGCGAGCGCGGCCCGCGCCCGCTCCTCGGCGAGCTTCTTGCCCTTCTCCTGCCCGAGCAGCTCGCGCGCGATGTCGAGCCGCGCCTCGTCGAGCGAGACCTTCTTCGCCGGGACGACCTCCTCCGCCTGCACCAGCTCGAACCCGGCGCGCGTGCGCACCGGCGCCGAGACCTGCCCCTTCTCCAGCGCGAAGGCGGCGTCGGAGAACGGCTTCTCCACCAGTCCCTCCGCCACGTACCCGAGCTCGCCGCCCGCCGCCTTGGTGTTCTCGTCGTCGGAGGCCTCGCGCGCCACCTTGCCGAAGTCCTCGCCCTTCTGGACCCGTGCCGCGAGCGCCTCGGCCCGCCTGCGCGCCGCCTCCTCCTCGCCGGCCGGCGCGTTGGGCGCGACCCGCACCAGGATGTGGCGCGCCTTGAGCTTGCGCTGCTGGTCGTAGCGCGCCGCGTTCTCCTCGTAGAACTTCTTGACCCGGTCCGCGTTCGCCGTCGCGAACGCCTTGGCCTCGGCCTCGGAGGGCTTCGCCGCGGCCTGGGCGGCCGCCAGCGGGATGCGCACGAAGGAGAGGTCGACCTTGTCCGCGTCGGCGAGCCAGGCGGCCTTGACCTCCGCGTCCGAGACCTTCACCGTCTCGCGGACGGCGGCCATCATCTTCTGGTATGCGAGGTCGTCGCGCAGTCCCGCCTCGAACCGCGAGGGCGACCCGTAGTACGCCGCCACGGTCCGCTGGTAGACGTCGTAGTTGAACCTCCCGCCCTCCTGGAAGGTCGGCATCTCGTGCACCGCGTCGGACAGCTCCTGATCGCTCACCACCAGCCCGCGCCGGAGCGCCTCCTCCACCACCAGCTGCTTGTCCACGAGCTGGTTCAGCGCCGCCTGGCGGAGCCCGAGCTTCTCCGCGAGATCCTTGGACAGGGGCTGCCCCGTCTGTTGCTGGAACATGCGCAGCATCTGGCCGTACTGCCGCTCGAAGTCGCCAGCGGCGATGGTCTTGCCGTTGACGCGCGCCGCGTACGAGCTGCCGCCGCCGCCCGCGCAGCCGCTGCCGCGAGCGAAGGAGCCGGGGCCGAAGCTCACCACGAAGACGACGATGATCGCGCCGAGGAAGACCCAGGCGATGAGGCTGCCCTTGTTGGCGCGCAGGATATCGAGCATGGAAAGGGTGCTCCGCGTTGTTGCCGGCTGGGGGCGCGGGGACCTCGCGCCGGAAGGTTGAACACCCTAGCCAAGAACCGCTAAAATGCAAGGGAATTTGGCCCCGGCGGAGACCCCGTGTTCCAGCTGATCAAGCGGTATCGCGAGCTGCTCCTGGTGGCAGCGCTGCTCGTGCTGCCCCTGGGAGTGTTCTTCGCGCACGCGAAGCGGGCGGACGACCCCTCGCGCGTCGACCGCGCCATCCTGTGGGTGACGCGGCCGGTGGAGTGGGTGGTGGCGCGCGCGGTCACCGGCTCGCTCGAGGCGTGGAGCGGATACGTGGCGCTGCGGCACGCGCACGACCAGGCGCGCACCCTGTCGCGCGAGAACAACATGCTCCGGATGGAGCGGGACGCGCTCCTGCAGGAGCGCGCCGAGAACGAGCGGCTGCGTCGCCTCCTCTCGCTCGAGCAGGGCGCCCCGGACCGGACCTACCTCGGCGCACGGGTCATCGGCGTGCGGCTCGGCCCGTCCGGGCGCCAGATCCTGACCCTGGACCGCGGCAGCGAGGACGGCGCCGGGCGCAACATGCCGGTGCTGGTCGCCGACGGCGTGGTGGGCCGGATCCAGGCGGTGACCACGCGGACCTCCGACGTGCTCCTGCTGGTCGACACCTACAGCTCCATCGCCGTGCGGGTGGAGCGCACCCGGGCGCGGGCCAACGTGCGCGGCACCGGGAAGCCGGACGGCGCCCGGCTGGAGTACGCGCTCCGGAGCGAGGACATGATCGAGGGCGACGTGCTCGTCACCTCCGGCACCGACGGGATCTTCCCGCGGGGGCTGCGCGTCGGGAAGGTGACGCAGCTCCGGCGCAGCCAGCACGGCCTGTTCCAGGAGGCGACGGTGGTGCCGTCGGTGGATCCGACGCGGGTCGAGGAGGCGCTGGTCCTGACCTCCGCGGACCGGGCGCCCGAGACGGCGCCCGCGGCGCTCGCCCCCGGGAAGACGCCTTGAAGCCGATCGCGCACGTGGCGTTCGCGCTCCTGGTGGCGGGCGCGCAGGCCTCCTTCCTCCGCTTCGTGGGCGGCGGCGCCTTCTCGCTGGCGCTCCTGGCGCCCTGCCTCGTCTACCTCGGCCTCAACGCCGGCAACGTCGAGGGGGTGCTGACCGCCGCGGCCATTGGGTACGTCCTCGACCTCCTCGCGGGCACGCCCAAGGGGCTCATGACCTTCCTGGGGGTGGCCCTCTTCCTGCTCTCGCGGGCGGCCGGCGTTGCAGTCGACCTCCGCGGGCGGGCAGCCTTCGGCGTCCTCTCGGGCGCCGGGGCCCTGTTCCTGTCGGTCGGGGCCATGGTGCTCCTCCGCTACGTGCTCCCGCCGGAGGCCGCGCCCGGCGTGCGCCTCCTCCCGAGGATGCTCCTCGAGGCGTTCCTCACGGGGTTCGCCTCGCCCCTCGTGCTCATCGGCATGCGGGCCATCGACCGGCGGTTCCACCGGGAGGAGCCGGGACTGCTCGGCTAGCCGATGGCCCTCTACCCACCCAGCGCGCCCGGCGCGGCGCAGAAGGAGTTCAAGCCTCGCCTCTTCTGGGCGACCGGCGTGGTGGTGGTCTGCTTCGTGGTCCTCCTCGGCAAGCTCTACTACCTGCAGGTCCTCCATGGCGACGAGTACAAGGGCCGCGCCGACGAGAACTTCGTGAAGGAGATCCGGATCCCCGCCGACCGCGGGCAGGTGCTGGATCGCAACCACCGCGTCCTCGTCGACTCGCGCCCCAGCTACGACGTGGTCATGACGCCCTACTTCTGCGGCAGGCAGTGCGAGGACATCCTGGATCGGCTCGGGTCCACGCTCTCCATGACGCCGGACGAGCTGGATCGCGCCAGCGGCCTGCTGCACGGCGCGAAGAAGCTGGAGCGGTTCCGGCCCTTCACCGTGAAGGTGGACATCGCCCGCGAGGACCTCGACGTCCTGCTCGCGGGCCAGATGGACATGCCGGGCGTGGACGTGATCCCGACGCCGCACCGGAACTACCGCTACGGCGCGATGGGCGGCCACCTCATCGGCTACATGAACGAGATCTTGCCCGACGAGCTGAAGAAATACGACGACGAGCTCGTCGCCGCGAGGAGCCCCCAGGGTCCTTACCTGCTCGGCGACTACGTCGGCCGCCGCGGGCTGGAGCGTCGCTGGGAGCGCGAGCTGCGCGGCATCGACGGCAAGGACCGCGTCCCGGTGGACGCGAAGGGGCGCCTCAAGGAGGACTCCGACCTCATCCCCGAGGACCAGCGCCACGTCGCCGCGGTCCCGGGCCGCAACCTCGTCCTCTCGCTCGACTGGCGCCTCCAGGAGTTCGCGGAGAAGACCTTCCCCGCCACCGCGGGCGTGGTGCTGGCGATGGACGCCAAGACCGGGTTCCTGCTCGCCCTGGTGGACCGGCCGGCGCCGGATCCGAACAAGATGTCGGGCCGCATCTCCGGCGCGGAGGTGTCCGCGATCCGCTCCGACCCGCTCCAGCCCGAGCTGTTCCGCGCCATCCAGGAGCACTACCACCCCGGCTCGACGTTCAAGGCGCTCACCGCCATCGCCGCGCTGGAGGAGGGGGTCTTCAAGCCGAGCACCACCGTGTTCTGTCCCGGCTTCTTCCACATGGGCACGGCCCGGTGGCGCTGCGACAAGGACTCGGGCCACGGCTACGTGGACTTCACCCACGCGCTGGGCGCGAGCTGCGACGTCTTCTTCTACCAGGCGGGCGCGCTGCTCGGCGCCGACGCGATCGCCAAGTGGGCGCGCGCCTCCGGCCTGGGGGCCCCCACCGGCTTCGACGTCGCGGGCGAGGTCCCGGGCGTGATCCCCGACGTGGCCTGGCACGACCAGCACATTCGCCCCGGCGGCTACCAGAAGGGCATGGCCGTCAACCTCGCCATCGGCCAGGGCGACGTGAACGTGACCCCCATGCAGCAGCTGGTCTTCTACGGCGCCATCGCCACCGGGACGGTGTGGCGGCCGCAGGTGGTGGAGCGGATCGAGGACGTGAACGGGCAGGTGCTCCAGGAGTTCGGCCCGCAGGAGAAGGGGAAGCTCGCCATCCACCCCGCCACGCGCGAGGTGATCATGAAGGGCCTCCTCGCCGCGGTGAACGAGCCGTTCGGCACGGGCTGGTGGTCGCGCCTCAAGGACGTGGTGATGGCCGGGAAGACCGGCACGGCGCAGGTGACGAAGATGGGCGCCAAGCGGCTCAAGGCCGAGCAGGTCTCCTACTTCGAGCGCGACCACGCCTGGTTCGCGGCGTTCGCGCCCGCCGACGACCCGCAGGTGGTGGTGGTGGTGCTGAACGAGCACTCGGGGTTCGGGGCGTCGAACGCGGCCCCCACCGCGAGCGCGGTGGTGAAGAGGTTCTTCGAGCTGCGCGCCGAGGACGAGGCCGAGCGCGCGGGGACCGCCCCGGCGCCGCCCGCCCCGGCGGGCTCGCCGCCGCCTGCGCCACCCGCGGTGAAGCCGGCCGCCCCGGACAAGCCCAAGCTGGGCGCCGGCGCGGAGCGGCCGGGAGGGGGCGCCCGTGGCGCCTGACGTCTCGCTCGCGGCCGCGCCCCAGCGCCGGGTCTTCGCCCACTTCCCCGGTCACCTCGCCCTGGTGATCGTCGCCATCTGCGCCATCGGCCTGTGGAACCTCGCCTCGGCGGCGCGCACCGCCAGCGCCGGGGGCTCGGTGTGGGTCTCGCAGATGGCGTGGATGGGCTTCGGCATCGTCGTCGCCCTGGCGGCGGCGCTCATCGACAACCGCGCCTTCCAGCGCCTCGCCTGGGTCTTCTACGGCCTGGTGGTCCTCCTGCTCGTGGCCGTGCTGCTGAAGGGCCGGTACGTGATGGGCGCGCGCCGCTGGATCACCTTCGGGTCCGTGAACTTCCAGCCCTCGGAGCTGGCCAAGCTGGCGGTCGCGCTCGCGCTGGCGCGCTGGTTCGCGGCGGACGCGGAGAAGCGCAAGGACGGCTACGGGCTGCTCGGCCTCGTCATCCCGCTCGGGATCACGCTCGTGCCCGCGGTGCTCATCCTGAAGCAGCCCGACCTCGGCACCGGCCTCATCGTGGTGGCCATCGGCTGCACGATGATCCTCTTCGCCCGCGTGCGCTGGAAGACGCTCGCCATCCTCGGCGGCGTCGCCATCGGCGGTGCGGTGTTCGTCTACCCGCACCTCAAGCCGTACCAGAAGAGGCGGGTGGAGACGTTCTTCAACCCCGACGCCGACACGCAGGGCGCGGGCTACCACGCGCGGCAGTCGATGATCGCGGTGGGCTCGGGGCAGGGGCTGGGGAAGGGCTGGGGCCAGGGCACGCAGAACAACCTCTCGTTCCTCCCCGAGCAGCACACCGACTTCATCTTCTCGGTGTGGGCGGAGGAGCACGGGTTCGTGGGCTGCCTGCTGCTCCTCGCGCTCTACTTCACGCTGGTGGCGGCCTCCATCGACATCGCCGGCAACGCGCGCGACCGGTTCGGCCACTTCCTGGCGGTGGGGATCACGGCCATGCTCTTCTGGCACGTGTTCATCAACATCGGGATGGTGATCGGCGTGCTGCCGGTGGTGGGCGTGACCCTGCCCCTCATGAGCTACGGCGGCTCGAGCGTGGTGGCGATCTTCGGCGCGCTGGGGATGCTGGCGAACGTCGGGATGCGACGGTTCGTGAACTAGGCGTCCGGCGTCCGGCGCCGGCGTCCCTGGTCCTGGCGGGCCGTCGCCTCGCGCCTCCGCCGCACCGGCGCTGCGACGGGAACGAAGATGGCATGGCGGATGCTAGATCCAGGGGAGTCCCATGGGGCCGAAGGGTTGGGACTGCTTTCGCCCGGCATTGGATTAATGACAGAAGGGTCGCTTCCACGCGGTCTTCGCCCTCGAGGGCGCCACATGTCGTCTCCTCGCCAAGAGCGGGCACTCTCCCGGACCTCCACGGCCGCGGGGCTGTTCCAGCTGCTCTGGAACGAGGTGGGGGACCTCGTCGGCTCGGCGGCGACCGCCGCGCTGCTGCAGCGCGCGCTGAAGCACGCCTCGGCGAAGCAGCCGGAGCTCGCCGCACGCGTCCTGCGCGGCGAGGGGGGCGACTACGCGTGCATGCTCCCCGCCTCGTGGCACGACCCGGAGCGGCGCGACGCCGTCGAGCAGCTGCGGCACCTGGTGCGCGACGGTCTCCACCCGCTGTTCCGCGAGCTCACCGGCCCCGTGATCGCGCGCCGGCTCGCGCAGACGCCGGAGCTGGTGGAGGCGGGCCTCGCCGGCGAGACGAACGCATGAGCGGGGAAGGCGAGCCGCTCCGGCTCGAGCGCGTGAGCACCGGCGTGCCGGGGCTGGACGAGGTCCTGGGCGGCGGCATCCCGGCGCGGTCGATCGCGGTCGTGTCGGGCGAGCCCGGCTCCGGGAAGACGGTCCTCGCGCTCCAGATGCTGTTCCACGCGGCCCGCGCGGGGAAGCGCTCGCTGTACTTCACCACCCTCTCCGAGCCGTCGCTGAAGCTCGTGCGGCACATGCAGGGGTTCCGGTTCTTCGATCCCCGGCTGCTGGACGACCGGGTCCGCATCGTGGACCTGGGCTCGACGCTCCGCGCCCACGACCCGGAGACCGCGCTCACCATGGTCACCGAGCGCGTGGAGGAACGGGAGCCCGCCCTCGTCGTGATCGACAGCTTCAAGGCGCTGCATGATCTCTCCGACCAGGCGCTGCGGACGCGCATGCTCACCTACGACCTCGCGGTCCAGATGGCGAGCTGGGGCGCGACGACGCTCCTGGTGGGCGAGTACACCGACGAGGACATGGGCAGGCTGCCGGAGTTCGCGATCGCGGACAGCATCCTGCGGCTCGGGACGGCGCCGCACGAGATGACCCGCGTCCGCGAGCTCGAGATCCAGAAGCTCCGCGGGTCCCGGTTCGTGCCCGGCATCCACCTCTTCGAGATCGGCGAGGACGGCATCGCGTTCTTCCCGCGCGTCGGCGCGCCGGCGGTTCCCGCGGCGGCGGCAGCGCCGGGGCCGCCGCGCGCGCCAGTGCCGACCGGCGTCGCGCAGCTCGACGCCCTCTTCCGCGGCGGCCTCCCGCCGGCGAGCAGCACCACCATCATGGGCGGCACCGGCACCGGCAAGACGATGCTGGGCCTCCACTTCCTGGTGGAGGGGGCGCGCCGCGGGGAGCCGAGCGTGCTCTTCACGCTCGAGGAGACGCCCGACCAGATCCGGGACCTCGCGGGCAAGTTCCCGTTCGACTTCGCGGCGCTGGAGCAGAAGGGGCTGGTGCACCTTCGCTACGTGGCGCCCATCGAGCTCTCCACCGACCGCTTCCTCCACGAGGCGCGCCGGGAGGTCGAGCGCCTCGGCGCGAGGCGCGTCGTCCTCGACAGCCTCAGCAGCCTCGCGCTCGGGGCCGTCTCGGAGCGCCGGTACAAGGAGCTGGTGTACGCGCTCACCAAGCAC
>Ga0335082_10008614_pt1 | contig 11084 bp, 11 predicted proteins | sample Lox_Sample_41_FD_206718 | JGI IMG/M metagenome (GOLD analysis project Ga0335082, IMG submission 206718) | Soil microbial communities from Loxahatchee National Wildlife Refuge, Florida, United States - Lox_Sample_4.1 | ecosystem: Environmental > Terrestrial > Soil > Wetlands | place: USA... | reverse complement strand
CACCACGTTCGGTAACGCCTCGCTGTGCAGCGCCGACTCGCGGGCGAACTCGCCGTAGAGGCGCACCAGGCTGCAGGCGATTTCGTCGGCTTCGTGACTGGACATCTTGCGCACCGTGGCGCGTACCGCGTCCTCCCCCTGCAGCGGGCGCTCGCGCGTGAGTGCCTCGGTGCAGGCGCGCAGCTGCGCGCGCAGCGTTTCGGGGAGCTCTTCGGCATTGACCTGGGCGAGATGATTGCGGAACGCATCGGCGAGCCGATCCTTGATCGAACCCGCGCGCGCCAGCGACAGCGCGGCGCCTTCCAGCTGTTCCCATGTAGCGCTCATCGCGATTACCTCGGTGACACCGAGCTTCAGGCTCCTCCGGGTCGACCCTGCAAGCTGCGGTGTCGGCTAGTTCTTGTTATCCGGTCGGCAGTGGAATCCAAGCACACTCAAGCGGCTGCGCAGGAAATATAGCGCAGACTCTAGAGAAAAACAGGCCCGGGAGAGCGCGTAGTCGCTCGCCCGGGCCTTCGGTGCTTCTTCGGTGCTCTATCTAAGAATCTACTGGAGCTAGATAACGCAAATTGCTAATAAAAAAAGCTATTGTCCCCAGCAGTACACCGTATTGTCCGCGCCGGTGGAATCCGCTGCGTACTGCTTGCCGGTCGAGTCGACCGAGTAGGACGCGCAGCGCGAGTCCTTGTCCTGGCCGGCACCGGCCACCGGCACGGCGGTGATGGTGTAGGAGGGATTGGCGAGGGCGCCCGCGGGCGCGCAGGCCGGCGTGCACGGGACGTTGAGGCTGTAGTAGCCGCTGCCGACCGGGACGTTGAAGGCCTGGTACCCGAGGTTCGCGGGGTTGTTGGTGTAAGCGGCGGGGTTGGTGCTGAGGTAGCGCTCCTCGCGGGCGGCGAGCTCGAGGACCGCCGATTTCGCCTCGATACGGCGCGACTGGCGCACCTGGGCCTGGTACGAGGGGATCGCGATCGAGAGCAGGATGGTAGCGATGACCACCGTCACCATCAGCTCGATCAGGGTGAAGCCCCGGGAATATGCCGCCGTATGTCGCGAATGCATGGTCGCCTCTTGAGGTTGTCGCCTAGCGCCGCTCGATCCAGCTCAGGCGGCGGCCCGTCGTGTTGGGCGGCAGGTTAAGACCCAGCGTACCGCCCTGGATGTTGCCACCGCCGTTGCCGCTTTCCACCTGGTTGGTCTCGTACACCAGGTACGCCGTACCGGCGCTGTTGGTGGTGATGAACGAGCTGCCGGTGGCGTTGGTCTGCATCGCGATGGCGACGTTATCCAGGTACGCCTGGTTGGTGTTGACCCCCGGGTTGATCCTCTGGCTCGGCGGCAGGAACACCTGGTTGAAGGCGCCGCCGGTGAGCGCCGAGATCACGTACGTGAAGCCGGTGTCGGTGTTGTTCGAGCAGGACGTCGGGGTGTTCACCGCCGGCACGATGGAGTTGACGGTGAGCGCCTGCTGTACGAGCTCCGGGCTGTAGATGATCTGCTCGCCGGCGCCGGGCAGGTTCAGGTACCAGCCGTAAGCTGAGGCCACGTTGCCGCTCGGGCAGCTGGCCACGCGGCCGGCCCAACAGACCGTCGCGTTGTTCGCGATGTCGCGGTTCTGGGTGGTCACACCGTTCACCGTGAAGGTGCTGATCGTGACCGTCTGGCCCTGCAGATTCGACTGCTGCACCACCGCGGGAGCGCCGCTCGCCATGGCCGCGTACTGCGCCGCCGACAGGCTGTTCCAGGCGGACATGTTCCAGTCCCACACCCCGTAGAGGCTCTGCGTGCCACTGGCGAAGGTCGCACCGCTGGTGTTGGTCACCGGCACGCGCTGACCGGTGCCGAAGAGCACCATGATTTGCGGCGTCATGCCGGGGCTCGGTGCGCCGGAGGCCACCACCAGGGCCGTGGTGATCGGCTGCCCGTTGTTGCTCTTGAACACCTGCGCCGGCGTGCTCGCGGTCCACAGTGACTCGGTACTGCCGGTGAGGTCGAAGCGCCAGATGTGGCCGGTGACATCCCCGGCGTAGACGTAGTCGGTCATGTGGTCGCCGTCGAGGTCGACGGGGGTCACGAACGCGACGCCGTCCGAGGTGCCCTGGGTACCGGGGGCCTGCAGGTAGTAGAAGGTCGGGTTGCCCGTGCTCTGGTCGAGCACGCCGACGAAGATGCCGGCATCGCCGTTGGCACTGTTCAGGCCATTGCCGAAGATGATGCCCCAGTTGCCATCGTGCAGGCGGCGGATCTGCGGGGTGCCGTAGGTGTTACCAAGGCTTGAGCCGCAGCTGGTGTTGCCCGAGCAGGTGATGGTGGTATTGCTCCACTCGCCACGCACGATGGTGCTGGCGTTGCCCGCGTTCTGCACGAAGGTGCCGACCCCCGCGCTGCTGAGGGTCGTCTGGCCCGGGTCGGTGACATCCAGCGCGTAGATCGCGTTGCCGCCGGGCCCAAGGCCGCCGACCAGCCAGGTGTGCCAGGCGTTGCCGTAGTAGAGGTCACCGGAGCCCGGGGTGGCGTCGACGAAATAGTTGTGACCGTACTGTGCGTTCGGGAAATCGACGTTCGCGGTCGTCGAATGGATCGTGTTGACGATCGCGGCCGGCATGTACGCCAGCAGCTCCTTGCCGTCGTTGTAGACGAAGCAGGAGGAGGTGGGCGTCGAGGCACAGGTGCCGGAGGCCGCATTAAACACGCCACTGCGGAAGCCGTGCAGGAAGCCGTCGTTGGCGCCCACGTACACCATCTGCGTGCGGTTGGTGTTATTGCTGACGTAGCTGGTATAGCTCGACGTGGTCGAGTTCTCGGGCAGCGAATCCGAGGAGTTCAGCTTGTTGGACCACACCGCCGTGTAAGGCGCGTTCGGCGGGCCAACCCAGATCGGGCTCGAGTCCATGACGTCGCCGAGGATGCTCGTGCGGCGCCGGAAGAGGCCCGCCCCGGCGGTGTTGATTTCGTTGGCGATGTCACCGCGCAGGTAGTTGGTGCGGTCGGCGGCGGTATAGGGGGCGACGTAGGGCGTGGTGTCGCCCGCATTGATCGCCGTCTGCTGCGCGGCGGACAGGTTCGCGTACGTGAAGGGCACGCCGCCTGAGCCGTCGTAGGTGAACATCACCCGGTTCGCCGCACCCTCGGGCGCCACGGGCGGGCCGCCGGTGGTGCTGCAGGTCGAACCCGAGGGCACGCCGGTGAGCACGCAGGAGGCATCCCAGTTCGGGGTGCTGGAGACCACGATGTTGCCGTACTGATCGAAGCTCAGACTGCTCGCGGTCACCCGGCCCGTCCAGCCGTTGCTCGGGTTGTAATAGGCGAAGTACGCCTGTACGCCGGTTTCGAGCTTCGCGGACTGCTTCTCGCTGGCGCCCGCGGAGCTGCCGGCCGAGGTGGCCGGATCGGCCTTGAAGCACAGGATCTCGTGGATGTTGGTGCTGCCACCGGTCGAACCTGCGAAGGCGAACAGGAAGTTCGCCGGCAGCGGGCCGTTGGCCGCCGTGATGTCCTGCTTGTTGATCACCTGGGTAAAGGCACTGCAGCCATTGTTCGAGCCGGGCGGGCAGGTCGCGTAGGAGAGGCTGAGCAGGCCGTTCTGCGAGATCTTCAGCTGATAGAAGATCGGGGTGGCCTGCGCGCGCGTCAGCGCGGTCTCGTTGGCGATCTGCGTACCCGAGGGCAGCACGACGTAACCGCCGGGCAACGCCGCGTAGTCGAGGATGCCCGCGGTGTTCACCGGATTGCTCAGCGTCGCCGCGCCGGCGCTCGTAGGCGCGGTCGGGGTAGCGTAATTCCACAGGTTTCCGGTCTTGCAGGTATTGCGCACCGCCGCCAGGTTATCGACGTCGGCGCTCGAGAGGTTGTTAGCCACCGTATTCGTCGTGGTGAGCGTGCCGTTCTTGGGCGCACTGGTGGTGGGGGTGTTGGAGCTGGTGACCGGCTTGATCGTGGCTCCCTTCTTGCAGTTCTGGGTCGCGGGCTGATAGGTGTAGCCGGCCGGGCACACCTCGCACATGACGAGGGTGGCATCATAGGTGCCGGTGCTGCAGCTCTCGCACAGCTGATTGCCGGCGTTGTAGGTTCCGCTGCTGCAGGTCGTGGTCGGACACGAGTTGGTCGTCGGGTTGTAGGTGCCCGAGCTGCAGCTCTCGCACTTGCCGGTCTGCGAGTAATAGGTGCCGCTCGTGCACTGCGTGGTCGCCGGGCAGGTGTTGGTGGTGACGTTGTAGCCGCCCTGCGAGCAGTTCATGCACGCACCGGTGCTGGAATTGTAGGTGCCACCGTTGATGAGGCACGAGCTGCTCAGCGATGACGGGTAGTAGGGCTTGGTCGTGTCGCTCGGATTTGTGCCGTACGCGGCGTTCAGAGACAGCCACGAGATGGCGCCGGCACCGCGCATGCCGATGCGGTTGGGGCGGTACTGGCCGCCGGTCGCGGTATTGTCGCCGTTGAGGTGGCCCGGGTAGTTGGTCGAGCCGCCGTCGGTCTCGTTCAGTGTATTGTTCGTACCATTGAGGAAGTTGCCGTACTCGTCGATCCCCAGTCCGACGTAACCGCCGTTCAGACCGTTGTAGGGCCGGTTGCTGTTCGAGCAGCTGTAGCCCAAGCTGCCACCCCACGCTCCGAGTCCGTTGCCATCCCCGCTCGCGGTGCCGGTGACGGTCGTGGTGTCGAGCTTGCTGGCGTCCATGAGGTAGAAGCTGATGCCGTCCGCGCCATCACCACCGCCGCCGCCGGAATCGCCGAGGTAGGTTACGGTCTTGAAAGTGATGGAAACGCCCTGGCCGGTCGGGAAGGGGTTTGCGAATACGATACCGCCGTTCTCGGACTTGCCGTACGGGTAACCGTTGGTGAAGCGCAGGGCGCCGCTGTTCTGGGCATCCGGAAAGCTCGCCGGATTGCTCGCGCCGCCGGTGAGCACCTCACCGGCAGACTTGTTGTAGTAGCTGCTCTGGATGGTGGTGCAGCCGGGCACGGTGCCGTTGGCCGTCACCGCCGAGACCACGCCATTGTTCACCGTAACGCTCGGCTGCACGCCGACCTTGTTGGATGCGGTGAGGCAGGCGCCGTTGAAGAACCACCAGGCCTGGCTGGTGGTGTCCGTCGTGAAATCTTCGCTGATGGAGGACTGCGCCTGCGCCGTGAGCGGCACGAGGACGGCCAGAGCCGCCGTAGCGAGCAACGACTTGAAGATATCGCGGTTCATCACAAGCCACCTCTGTTGACGACGCCCTGCTGGACCTCGTATGTGCTCTCGACGACCGCCACCGTGCTGGTGGTGGCGCCGGATGAGAAAGCGCTGATCTGATAGGCCTCGCCCTGAACGTCCGCCGCGGGACCAAGGTCGGCGATGTAGAACCCCGGAGTCCAGGCAAACGTCGGGTCACCGTTGTTGCCGGCCTGCAGCGGGGTCGCCATGCCGATAGGCGAGTACTGGACATAGGTCACTACGGCGCCGGCGATGTTCCAGGGAACGTCCGTGACCGACACGTTGAGATTCTTGAGAGAGGTCGCCGAGCTGCAGATCTGACCCTCGCCGGCATTGGCATTCAGGGGCACGCCTGCCTGGCAGGCGCTCGGGGCGGTCGCGACGGCCGCCGGCTGCAGCAGCCACCACTCGGCATACTGCTGGGCACTCTCGGCCGCGTGCAGCGCACGGTCCTTCTCGCGGATGTTACCGGCGATCTTCTCCTGCGAGCCCATGCTCTTGAACATGCTGAGCGCGAGGATAGTGATGATGAGCAGCAGCAGGATGCTGGATACCAGGGCCATACCGCCCTGGGCGACTCGACGCTTGGCCACGGCGCTCATGTGTGTATCCCCGCGCGGCCCATGACCTCGATCACCCGTTCGATGGTGATGGTCGGCTGCTGCCCGGGCTTGTTGGCGAGCGGGTTCGCGAATGTGAGGAGGACGCGCACCGCGGAGATGTTGTTCCAGTCATCGAACCCGCACGGGTTCCCAGCCGAGCACATCTGGTTGGCGGTCAGGTAGGTATCGACGTTGTAGTCGCTGAAGGTGTTGTCGCGCTTCACGCCGTAGTAAATGCGCATGCTCGTCACGTTCGGCACCAGCAGCACCCCGGGCGCATTAGCCGACGGCCCGAGGTTGTCGACCTGGCAGTACAGACCTCCCTGCGCCCCGACCTGGACCGTGAAGGTATTGGTGTAGGCGTAGTCGGGCCCCTGGGCTGTATTGGTGCTGCCGTCGCACAGGATCACGTTGTCGTTGAGCGCGGTACGGAAGCGGACGCTGAGGGTGTCCCCGGGCGCGGCCGCGGCATACGTGCCGTTGTAGGCCTGACCGGCCTCCCAAGTGCCGATCGGGGTGAGGGAAGTCGTCGGCGTCCACACGGTTGGGTCGGGGAAATAGCCGCCCGACTGCACGATGTCCGTGATCACCGTCAGCGCAAAGCGCTCCTGGTCTTGCAGCTGCGAGAGCACCTGCTGGTCGGAGTTGGTGTTGCGCACCTGCTGCACGATGGTGAGCAGCCCGCCCAGCAAGAACAGGGCGATCGCCACGGTCACCATCAGCTCGACCAGGGTGAAGCCGCGCACGCTGAGCGCCGCGCGGCCGGCCTTGTTGAAGTGCGGAGTGCTCATGGCTCGACGTACACCATGTAATTGGGCTGCTCCATGGCGGAGTTGCCCGGGTTGGTCTGTTCCTGGGCGTTCAGGCCGACAGCCTTCTCCGTCCAGGTGATGAGAATCGTGCACTGCGCCGGGGAGTTGCCGCCGGCGACCACGCTGCACTGAACCTGCGCCTGCGGGTTCGGCAGCGTCTGGGTCAGCGAGGTGCCCCAGCGCGCCAGGTCAAACCCGGCGAGGTTGGTGGTGCCATTGGTCGGCGGGCTGCACACGGTGCCCGAGCCCAGGGTGCCGACACACTGGTTGATCGCATTCAGATTGCCACCACCGGCGGTGTAGTCGGCGTTGGCAGTCACCGCGAGGGCTGCGTCCGTGGACACAAACTGGGGATTGGTGTTGCCGTTGAAGGTCGTGTTGGCCGGCGGCGCCGGGCTCGCCCAGTACTCGCGGTTCGAGTGCATGGCGGAGGCCAGGCTCGCCGCCTGGATCGCCGCCAGCGCCCGCAGGCGCGAGGTCGTGGTATTGCTCAACGCCAGCGCCTGCATCTTGGCGATGCCGAGCAGGCCGACGCAGATGACGAGCACGGCCACCATGACCTCGACAAGGCTGAAGCCGCGCGCGCCCTTCATTGCAGCTGCGCTTCTCATGAACAGGTCCCCGATGGATTTGTTGCTATCGACTCGGTCATGATCGTTCCCTGCGGGGTGATCCACAGGCACCGCGTCCAGGCTGCATTCGCCGACGAGTCGTGCAGCTTGATCGTGGTATTGGGGAAGCCGGCCTGCGTGGTGGCAAAGCCCTCACGGTTGTAGGTCACCGCCGAGGAGCCGCTGTCGGCCACGAAAGTGTCCGGGGTAGCGCCGGTAAAGGCCGGCTGCATGCGCAGGATCGCGCCGGCGTTGGCAGGATTCGCCCCATTCGCCGGGTTGGAAAACACGATCCAGCCGGAAGCCCAGTTGGCATTGCCCGAGCACGTCGCGCCATCGTTCGAGGCGCACACCGTCACCCACTGGCCCTCCTTGAGGGCCTCCGCGCGGGCGTACATCAGATCGCCCAGCAGGCCGTTGACCTCCGAGGACATCCGATACGAATTGGTGATGTACCGGTAGGACGGCACTCCAATGCCCATCAGGATGGCCACGATGCACGTGACGACCATGAGTTCGGTGACGGTAAAGCCAAGCTGCCGTTTCATGGCGAGGCAATTTACTGGACCCGGAAGCCCCACAAACCGGTACTGCGTCACATCGGCCGGGCGGTCCGATGAGCGGCACCCAGGGACCTATGGACGGTCGCCCGGGTGCACATAAGCGGGATCTGGGAGCGCCCGGGACACCCCGAGTGCATCGGGGGACATCTGGGCAGGGGCGCGCGGAGGCCCTTCCTCTTATATAGGACGGGCGGCGGGCGCGATGCGAACGGCCGCGACTAGTGGATCTGCCACTGCTGGCTGGGCGCGCCGTTGCAGCTGGCGATGATCAGTGGTGCCCGATCTGCCGGGTTTCCGCCCTCGATATCGAGGCACTTACCACCGATTCCGACCACTGTACCGTTGCTGACGGTCCAGTTCTGGCTCGCAGCGCCGCTGCAGGGCGTGTAGATGACGTGCGCACCGTCGACCGCGGTGCCCCCCTGCACGTCGACGCAGAAGCCGCCGACGCCAGTGATCTGGCCACCCTTGGTCAGGGTCCACTGCTGGTTCTGCCACGGGTCGCAGCCGCGGACGATGAGCGGGGCGCCGGGCTCGGGGTAGCCATGATTGACCACGTTCATGCACATGTTCGTCGGGCCCGCCGAGATCTGATGGGTGCTCGCGCAGGCAGAAAGCGCGGCGGACACTGCGAGCACAGCGGCCACGACACAGGGCAGTCGGTACATGGTGACTCCGTTGCCGAGCATGATCAGTGCGCCGCCCAGGTCTGGGTGAGCGCGTTGTTGCAGGTCGTGATGATGAGCGGCGTGCCGTCGGCGAGGTTGCCACCGCGCGGCGCCAGGCACTTATCGCCGATACCGATGATCTGTCCCTCGACGAGGCGCCAGTTCTGACTCGGTGTCCGGCCGCAGCTGACGTAAATCACCGCGGCACCGTCATGCGGCTGCCCGCCCTGCACGCCGAGGCACAGCCCGCCGACCCCGGTGATGTGTCCGCCGCTTACCACCCATTGCTGGTTCTGCCAGGGGTCGCACGCCTTGAGCCGGACCGGTGTGCCCTCAACCGGTGAGCCATGCCAGGGGACATTGATGCACTGGCTGCTGGTGCCGCTGCTGATCTGCAATGCGTTTGCAGCGTAGGGAGCGTACGCAGCGAGCGTCATCAGTGCGCACGGCAGGAGGCTCACGAGACTCGATCGCGCGCCGAGGCGCGACGGCATGGGCACGCGCGGCCTCAATTGACCGTCACGTTGTAGGAGTAGGTCTGGGTAAAGCTGCTCGAGAACTTCACCGAGATGGCGAAGTCATCTGCGCCGTGAAAGTTCGGGCTCGACTGGTAGAACACTTCGGCGCTGCTCACGGCCGCCTGGTTGCACACCGAGCGGGGATTGTCGGCAGGGTACTGAGGCACGTCGTTGCCAGCGCCGATAGTCACCGTCCCGTTACTCGGCGCCTTGGTGACCGTGATCTGTGGCACGCCCGCGACCTGGCACTGGTCCGTGAGGTTGTAAAAATAGGCCACCTTGTCACGCGAGCCGCTCACGACCGTGCGCGACTCGGCCGGGTTTTGTTTGGTCGTTGCGACCGCGCAGGCCGCCACAGCGGCACCCACACCGACACAAAGCAGTACCAGGCGAATCGTCTTCATGCTGACCTACACACTGAGCGAAAGCCCGGCTACGTCCCTGACTGAGGTTCACCGGAACTGGCGGACGGTAGCTTACCTCATCCCTCGCGCCGAGCGTCGCGGCTGGCAGACCTCTGGGAAGGGTTGATCGCAGCTCAGGGACCGGCAGATCCGGTGACCTGGCGCAGGGCCGCGACGATCGTGCTGCCCGCGTCGTTCTTGAAGAAGAAACCTGCGCAGCCGACGCTCTGTGCCTCGGCGCGCAGCTCGGGCTCGTCATGGGCGGTGATGTAGATGACGGGCGTCGAATCACCCTGAGCCAGCAGGTGCCGGTGCAGGTCGATGCCCGAGACCTCGCCCAAGTGGATGTCGATTAACAGGCATCGCAGCCGCCGGCGGTCGGGAGAATTTAGGAAATCGTCGGCGGAGGTAAACATGTACGGCCGAAAACCCGCCTGAGTCAGCAGCCGGCTGAGCGAGCGGCACAGACTCTCATCGTCGTCGATGATCGCGACGGGTAGAGGAGGAGTTGAGTTCATGGGCAGTATAACGACGAGTAAAGACCCGAAGGCGCGTCGGCGCCACTGCCCTTAGGGGAAGCCCGACTTGAAACGGCTCTAAGAAGTGTGTCAGCCGCTAGGGCCCCGGAGCGGCCTTGGCGACTGCGTCCGGCAGCTGAGCCTCATTCACCAAGAGCGCAAGCTGCGCCACGGTGTGCACGCCGAGCTTGGTGGTGATTGCAGTGCGGTGCAGTTTGACGGTGCGCTCGTGGATACCGAGCGCCGCGGCGATCTGCTTATTCATGTTGCCGCGTGCCACGAGTGTCAGTACCTCGCGCTCGCGCTCGGTCAGGGCAGCCAGCCTGCGGCGTCGCTCGGCGACTTTCTGCCGGGCGACGTGCGCTGCCGCATCCTGATCAAGCGCCCCGGTAACCGCCGTTAACAGGTTGTCGCGGGGCGCACCCTTCTCGAGAAAATCGACCGCGCCGCTGCGCATCGCCCGTACGCTGCTCGGGATGTCCCCGTGCCCGGTCAGAAACACCATGGGCATCGCGATGCCACGCCCAGCGAGCAGCGCCTGCAGCTCCAGTCCGTCCACCCCCGGCATACTCAGGTCTGCGACCACGCAGCCACGGCTTTCGGGGGAGACGCTGCCGAGCAGCTCGGCGGCGGAGGCGTGAGCCGCCACCTTGAACCCGGATGCGCGGAGCATTCGCCCTACCGCCGCGAGGAATGACGGGTCGTCATCAACCAGGTGCACCGTTGCCGCGTAGTCCATTTCGCTGTGTTCTCGCGCCGCCCGTAGCGGATGTTACCTGCGGCGGATGCAGTTTTCGCTGCCGCAGCGACAGGTGAACACCTCGAGCCGCACTCAGGTGGCTTCCCCTAAGGGCAGTTATCGCGTGGTCGGGGTGGCTGCTAAGTTCCGCTCGGCGGCTCAAGAGCACTCGCTCCGGTGGCGCGATGCCGGGAGCCACGCCCGTTGTGCACCGCAGCATGACGCGGTGCGACGATGGGTCGAGCTTCGATATCAGGCTCAAACGTCCGGAGAATTTGCCATGAAAGCAATCACCCCCGCCGCCATCCCGCACGGTCTTCGTTTCCTGCTGGTCGTGCTCACGGCACTGATGACCCAAATGCTCGTTAGCGTGCCCGCTCAGGCGCAGGCCGCACCGGCCGCTCGCCCTGCGACCCAGCTCAGCCCCGTCGCGCCACGTAAGGAGCAGATCC
>Ga0335082_10008613_pt1 | contig 11085 bp, 9 predicted proteins | sample Lox_Sample_41_FD_206718 | JGI IMG/M metagenome (GOLD analysis project Ga0335082, IMG submission 206718) | Soil microbial communities from Loxahatchee National Wildlife Refuge, Florida, United States - Lox_Sample_4.1 | ecosystem: Environmental > Terrestrial > Soil > Wetlands | place: USA: Florida... | reverse complement strand
GCGCGCGGTTGCAGAGGATCTCCGCGAGGCCGAGCGCGTTGCCGTGGAAGACGTGGTTGTCGGTCATCGCCGCGAGGAGGTTCTGCGCCGCGGCGACGGCGTGAAAGTCGCCGGTGAAGTGCAGGTTGATCGCGTCGGCCGGGACCACCTGCGCGCGCCCCGAGCCGGTCGCGCCGCCCTTCACGCCGAACACCGGCGCGAGCGACGGCTGTCGGAGCGTCCCGACGGCGCGCTTGCCGATGCGCCGGAGCGCGTCGACGAGGCCGATGGCGGTGACGGTCTTCCCCTCGCCGTGGGCCGTCGGCGTGATCGCGGTCACGACCACGAGCCTGCCGCGCGCGGCGGCGTCGTCCGCGGCGTCGGGCCGAATCTTCGCGACGAATCGGCCGTACGGCTCGACACGGCCCGGCGCGAGGCCCGCGAGCTCTGCGATGGCTTCGATCGGGCGCATCAGAACGGGGTGGGCGAACAGGGACTCGAACCCTGAGCCAACGGATTAAGAGTCCGCTGCTCTACCAATTGAGCTATTCGCCCGGAAGCGTCGCGTAGGTATACGCGTGGGACTGGCGTGTCAAGGAGCGACGGCGAGGGCCGCCGGGGACTGACGTGCTATCTAACCGCGGCATGACGCAGGCGGTGATCCTCGCCGGCGGCCTCGCGACGCGCATGCGCCCGCGAACGCTCACGGTCCCGAAGATTCTGCTCGAGGTCGCGGGCCGGCCGTTCGTCGACTGGCAGCTCGAAATACTTGCAAAATGCAAGTACCAGCGCGTCCTCTTCTGCGTGGCCCACCTCGCGTCCGCCGTTCGCGAGTACGTGGGCGACGGCGCCCGCTACGGCCTCTCGGTCGCGTACGCCGACGACGGCGAGAAGCTCCTCGGCACCGGCGGGGCGCTCCGCGCCGCCGCGGCCGAGCTGGAAGACACGTTCCTCGTCACCTACGGCGACAGCTATCTCCCCTTCGACTACGCCGCCCCGCTCGCGGCGCTCCGCGCCCACGACGACTGCGACGGCGTGATGAGCGTCTTCAAGAACGACCGCCAGTGGGACGCCTCCAACGTCAAGACCGACGGGACCTGGATCCTCGCCTACGAAAAGGGCACCGCCGACCCCGCCTTCGACCACATCGACTACGGCGCCATCGCCCTCCGCCGCACGGCCGTGCTGGAGCTCCCGGCCGGCGCGCCCTCCGGATTGGACGAGCTCCAGGCGCGTCTCGCGGCGCGGCGGCGCTTGCGGGCGTACGTCGCGCGTGAGAGGTTCTACGAAATTGGCTCGCCCGACGGCCTCGCCGCGCTCGAGCTTCGCTTACAGGGTCCTCGTCGATGATCGTCTCACGTGCGCCGGTGCGGTTCTCTCTCGGGGGCGGCGGCACCGATCTCCCCAGCTACTCGCGCGAGCACGGCGGGTTTCTCGTCGCGGCGTCGATCGACCAGTACGTCACGCTCTGCGTCGCGCGCCGCTTCTACAACAACATCCGCCTCGCGTACTCCAAGCTCGAGCTCGTCGACACGGTCGATCAAATCGAGCACCGCATCTTCCGCGAGGCGCTGCGCTTCACCGGCCTCACGCGCGCGCTCGAGCTTCACAGCCTCGCCGACGTGCCGTCGAACTCGGGCCTCGGCTCGTCGTCGAGCTTCACGGTCGCCCTCCTGAACGGGCTCCACGCCTTCAAGCGCGAGTTTCTCTCGACGCAGCAGCTCGCCGAAGAGGCGTGCCGCATCGAGATCGACATCCTGAAGGAGCCGATCGGCAAGCAGGACCAGTACATCGCAGCGTACGGCGGCATCACCGCGTTCACGTTCGACAAGGACGGCACGGTGCACGTCGAGCGGCTCCCGGTGGAAGAGAGCGTCATCGACGAGCTCCAGAACCGGCTCATCGTCTTTTATTCGGGCGTCGAGCGGTCGGCGTCGGCGGTGCTCGCCGACCAGGCCAAGAGCGTCACGACCAACAAGGACGCCGCCGTCGAGCGCATGCACCGCATCAAGAGCATGGGCTACGACGTGAAGAAGCTCCTCCTCGAGGGCAACATCGACACGTACGGCGAGCTCCTCCACGAGCACTGGATGAACAAGCGCAAGCTCGCCGCGAGCATGACCGACTCGGTCATCGACGAGCACTACGAAGCGGCGCGCGCGGCCGGCGCGATCGGCGGCAAGCTGATGGGCGCGGGCGGCGGCGGTTTCTTCCTCTTCTACGTGCGCCCCGAGGACAAGCGCCGCGTGCACGACGCCCTCGTCGCGCGGGGCCTCCGCCCCATGCGCTTCCGATTCGACTTCGACGGCGCGCGCATCACGGCTAACTTCCACAGGTCGTGACCATGTCCACGTTCACCCAGCAGTTTCTCGCGGAGACCTCGCAAATCGTCTCGACGATCGACGCCGATTCGATCGAACGCGTCGCGGTCGGGCTCGCCGCCGCGCGCGACGGCGGCGGGCGCCTCTTCATCCTCGGCGTCGGCGGGTCGGCCGGCCACGCGTCGCACGCGGTCAACGACTTCCGGAAGATCTGCGGCTTCGAGGCCTACACGCCGACCGACAACGTGAGCGAGCTCACCGCGCGCACCAACGACGAAGGCTGGGAGACCACGTTCGTCGAGTGGCTGCGCACCTCGCGCCTCTCGAGCAAGGACGCGCTCCTCGTCTTCTCCGTCGGCGGCGGCAACAAGGAGAAGAACGTCTCGGTCAACCTCGTGCGCGCCCTCGAGCTCGCGAAGGAGCGCGGCGCGAAGGTCTTCGGCGTCGTCGGCCGCGACGGCGGTTACACGAAGCAAGTCGCCGACGCGTGCGTGGTCGTCCCGATCGTCCACGCCGATCGCGTCACGCCGCACACCGAGGGCTTCTGCGCCGTGGTCTGGCACCTCCTCGTGAGCCACCCGAAGCTCCAGGCGCAGAAGACGAAGTGGGAAAGCGTGAAGTGACGGAGCCGTGTCCAAGCGCGCGGTGATCCTCGATCGCGACGGGACGCTCGTCGACGTCGTGCGCGACGAAGAGACCGGGGTCATCGTGACTGCGTTCCACCCGGATCAGCTGCGCGTCCTTCCCGGCGTGATCGAGGGCCTGCGCGAGCTCGCCGACGCGGGCTTCGATCTCGCGATCGCATCGAACCAGCCCGGCCCGGCGAAGGGCCACTTCTCGCGCGCCGCGGTCGAGCGCACGAACGACGCGCTCGTCGCGATGCTCGCGAAGGAAGGCGTCGCGATCGCGAAGATTGCAGTCTGCATGCATCATCCGGACGGCGGCCCCGGCGGCGATCCCGCGCTCGTCGGGCCGTGCGCGTGCCGAAAGCCGAAGCCCGGCATGCTCCTCGACCTCCAGCGCGAGCTCGGGTTCGACCCGCGCGCGTCGTGGATGATCGGCGACACCGCGTCCGACGTGGAGGCGGGCCGCGCCGCGGGCATGCGCACCGGCCTCCTCTTCGACGAGCGCCGCTGCGAGCTCTGCCCGCTCCGCGACGGCCCGCGACTCGTGCCCGACCTCCAGGCGCGCGACCTCGCGGCCCTCGCACGGCTCGTGAGGGCGTCATGATGGTGCCGGCGCGGCCTTCTCCCGCCGTCGAGCGAATCTGCCGCGCGCTCTTCGTGATCGGCTGGGGCTGGTTCGTCTTCACGGCGTTCTGGGGAATCGCCGACATGCCGACCGCGGGCCACCTCGGCGCGGGCTCCGCGGTCACGTCGATGATGGCCGAGGGCGAGATCCGCTTCCACTCGTTTTACCCGATGTGGGACTGGTACAGCGTCGTCGACCCGATGCCGAACGCGGCGTACACGCATCACCCGTTCGGGCCGCACTGGATGTCGGTGCTCTTCGTCGCGCTCATCGGCCACCGCGACATCGTGTGCAACCTGCCCGCCGCGATCATGAGCTCGCTCATGCCGCCGATGCTCTTTCGCATCGGCACGCGCGCGTGGGGCATCGTCGCGGGCACGGCGACGGCGCTCGGGCTCGTCGTCCTGCCGATCACGGTCGGCTTCTCGATCTTCCACAACGTCGAGATCATCACCATCTTCGGCGCGATCCTCTTCTTCTGGGGCCACCTCGAGTACCAGGCGCTCGGGCGCACGCGTCACTTGCTCGCGAGCCTCGCGGGCGCGCTCGTCTGCACGTCGGGGGACTGGCCGGGTTACCTCATCGTCGGCGTGATGCTCGCGTGGGGTTTCTTCCGCGCGTACGCGTCGCCTTCGTGGATGACGCCGCCGGTGAAGCCGTCGCGCTACCACATGTGGTGGGCGTGGTCGGCGGCCATCGCGGTCGGCACGTTCATGGTGTGGATGGCCTTCTACCAGCACCTCGATCGCATCGGCGAGTGGCTCGCGCAGGGGAAATCGCGCGGCGGCGGGAGCGACGTCCCGCTCAAGACCGTGCTCGAGGCGCGCAAGAACTGGATCGACTTCTCGTTCACGCCGCTCGCGATCTGGATCGGCAAGGCGGCGGTGCCGATCGCCGTGCTCCGCCTCGTCGTGCGCCGGCTCGACGAAGAGGCGCTCTCGATCGCCGCGCTCTTCGGCGCGGTCGTGCAGTACGTCGTCTTCCGGCGCGGCGCCGACATCCACATCTTCTGGCCGCACTACTTCGGCCTCTACTACGCGCTCGCGGTCGGCCAGATCGTCGTGACGGCGCAGTGGCTCGGCGGCGCGATCGCGAAATGGTTCTCGCCGCCGAACGCGCGCGCGGTCGCCGCGGCGTCCGCGTTCGTCGCGATGGGGCCGAGCGTCTTTCTGATCGTGCCCGACGGCGCGCGCGCGCTCGGCATCTGGCGCCGCACCGGCGGCAAGTACGACGACAAGGGCTCGCTCTGGGACAGCGACGCCGATTATCTCTTCGTCGTCTCGAAGCTCGCGCGCCCGCGCGTCCATTTCGGCGAGGCGCTCGGGCACCAAGGCGCATGGGGCTGGGAGCAAGACTGGGCGCTCGGAAATCGCAGCGAGGACGCGCAGGACCCGTCGCCGCGACGACCCGTGTGGGTCGCGCGCGTGCGCGAGCTCGGCGCCGATCACCTGAAGCGCCTCGCGCCGAAGTATCACCTCCGCATCTACGGCGAGGACGGCGTGGTCGTCGTGCTCCGCGGCGAGCCCGCCGCGCCGCTCGACGCGTACTCGCTCGATCTCCACGAGCCGAATTTCTTCCAGTGGCTGTTCACGAACAACGTGGAGCCCGTGCGCACGCTGCCCGACGCGCCCGATCCGTTCACGACGTGGGAGTGGCGCGTCCACCTCGACGTGCCCGCCGCGGCGCCCACCGCGCAGCCGAAGACGTTCGAGGAGCTTCGCATCGCGCACAACGTGGCGGTCGAGCAGGGCCGCGACGACGAAGCCGAGCGCCTCCGCGAGCGCATCGTCGACCAGCTCGATCGCCGCCCCGAGACTCACTTCTCCGACGGCTCCGAGCTCGTCGGCGTCCGCGTGACGCGCGGCGTGAAGCCGATGCTCGAGGTCTTCGTCCAAGCCGCCGGCCCGACGAAGGGCGACTCGACGTTCACCATCCGCTCCGCCGTCGTCGCCAAGAACCCGCTGAGCCTCGTGCCCATCGACACGACCGAGTGCGACCGCGCGCAGCCGCCCCCGCTCCCGACCAAGCTCTGGCGCAAGGGCTACATCTACCGCTTCCACGCGGCGCTCAACCATCGCATCGGGCGCGAGCGTTACTGGGGCACCTGGAGCGGCGGACCCCGCACGAAAAGCGGCAATCCGAAGATCGATCTCGTCGAGATGCCCTGAGCCGTCGTAGGCTGCGCGCGATCGATGAGCATCGCAACCGACTTCGTCGTCGGGCTCCGCGAGGCGTTCACGCTTCGTCACGCCCTGCGCGCCGCCGAGGCCGACGGCGACGCGCGGCGCGCCGAGGCGAGGCGGTGGATCGACGCGGCGAAGACGCGACGCGCCGGCGCGCGCAAGCTCGCGAGCGCGGTCACGGCGACGAGCTTGCTCCGCGAGGCGCTCGACCTCGTCCTCGTCGCCGAGCGCGTTCTGCGCGGCGAGAGCGCGGAGGCCCCCGCGGATCTCGCCGCGGCGCTCGAGGCGGCTCCGCCCGTCGTGCGCGACTTCGCGGCCTCGCGCTCGCCGCTCCACGTGGACGAGCTCCCGTTCGCCGAGGCCGACGCGCTCCGCGACGCGCTCGACGAAGAGATCACGCGCCGCCTCCGCGCGATGGACGCGCGCAGCACGACCGCGATCCAGGCGCTCCAGTGGGGCCGGCTCGCGGCCGTCATGCTCGCGGTCTCGATCGTGGCGGCGACGATCGTGCGCGACGAGCTCTTCCCGCGCAACGTCGCGCGCGACAAGCCGGTCCTCACGAGCGGCCTCCGCAACGAGACCAAGCCCGAGGGCGCCGTCGACGGCCGCACGCGCGGCACCTTCGGCGTCTACACGAACGAGTCGCGCCACCCGTTCGTGACCGTCGATCTCCAGAAGGTCTACGGCCTCACGCGCATCCGCATCTTCAACCGCGGCGACGGCTGGTTCGACGAGAGCCTGCCGCTCGTCGTCGAGATCTCGGACGACGGCGTCCGCTGGCACGAGCTCGCGCGCCGCACCGAGCACTTCGACATCTGGTCGATCCTCCCCGCCGACGGCACGCGCGCCCGCTTCGTCCGCGTCGCCAAGCCCGTGCCCGGGTACATCGCGCTCAACGAGATCGAGGTCTACTCGCGTGAGTGACGCCCCCGCACCGCGCCGCTTCCTGCGCGTCGCGCTCGACGTCTTCTCGCTCCTGCTCGCGCTCGCCGCGGCGGGCCTCGTCGTCGCGCCTGTCTTCAAGACGTGGAACGGCCTCGGAGGTCACGACTGGGACCCGATGGAGGGCGATCGCTACCTCGCGATCAAGACCATCAAGCACTACCACCAGTTCCCCTTCTGGAACCCGTACAGCTGCGGCGGGCACACGTGGTGGGGCGGGCTCGAGAACGGCGTGAACCTCGTCTCGCTCTTCTTCCCGGTCTACATGCTCTACCCGCTCACCGTCGCGATGCGCATCGAGATCGCGGGCACCGCCGCGCTCGGCATCGTCGGCTCGTGGCTGCTCGCGGGACGCTTCACGAAGAGCGCGGGCCTCAAGCTGCTCGTCGCCGTCGCCTTCGCCGTGAACTCGCGCTGGACGATGCAAGCCGCCGCCGGCCACACGTGGCACTTCTATTACGCGTGGATTCCGTGGGCGCTCTTCTTCCTCGACCGCGCCCTCGGCCTCCGCCCCGGCGATCCGCGCGCGCGCTGGCGCACCGTCCGCGAGCTCGCGCTCTTCGGGCTCATGCTCGCGATGATGGTCTACAACGGCGCCATCTACGAGGTGCCGCAGACGATCTGCCTCGCGGGCCTCTACGCGATCGGCTGCGCGGTCGCGACGCGTTCGTGGCGCCCGGTGGGCCTCACGGTGGGCGGCGGGCTCTTCGCGTTCGCCTTCTCCGCGCCGCGCCTCCTCCCGATCGTCGACATGCTGCGGCGCTACCCGCGCCTCGTCGACTCCAACGAGTCGATGGACCTCGCCGCGTTCGTCGGCATCTACACGGCGAAGACCGGCGACCCGCGTCCGGGCGTCGGCCCGTGGGGCTGGCACGAGTACGGCGACTACGTCGGTTGGATCCCGTTTCTCTTGATGCTCGCGGCGCCCTTCGTCGCGCGGCGCGCGCGCGAGCGGGGGATGGCGCTCGCGGGCGTCGCGTCGGTCCTGCTCGGGTTCGGTCGCTTCACCCACTACGCGCCTTGGGGCGTCCTCCACGACAACCTCCCGATCTTCGAGTCGCAGCACGTGCCCTCGCGCTGGCTCTACCCCGCGGTGCTCGTGCTCCTCGTCGCGACGGTCGCCGCGCTCGAGCGTCTGCTCGCGCGCCAGAAGAGGCGCATGATCCTCGACGTCGCGCTCCTCTGCGTCGGCGTCTACGTCGGGCTCGACGTGGCGCTCGAGGCGCAGCGCGCGCTCGTGGGCGCGCTCGAGCGGCCGCAGCCGCGCGTCGAGGAGAGCTTCGGCCCGTTCCACCAGGAGAAGACCGCGCCGCCGCAGCTCCGTTACGTCGAGAGCGACTGGGCGCCGCCGTCCTACCCGAGCATGATCGCCAACATCGGCATCCTCGAGTGCAGCACCTTCCCGGGCCTCCACAGTTACATCCGCAACCACGACGGCACGATCCCGGGCCTCGGCGCGAAGGGGAAGGGCGACCCCGGCTACCACGGCGAGGCGTGGTTCGCGACGGGCCACGGCTACGCGTCGATCATGACGTGGACGCCCAACGCGGTGACCGTGCACTACAGCGGCGCGTCGCCCGGCGACGTCCTCGTGATGAACCAGAACTGGGACCCCGGCTGGAGCGCGGGCGGGACCACCGCGCTCAACTGGGGCGACGCGCTCGGCGTGAAGGTGCCGGACGCGAGCGGCGAAATCACCTACCGCTACCGCTCCCGCTTCTTCCTGCTGGGTCTCCTGCTCTGCTTCGGCACGATCGCGGGCCTCGTCGCTCTGCGCCGAAGAGCGTGATAGGTTCCCGGCCCTCGCGTCATGCTCCACGACATCGGCATCCTCGGCGGGGGGATTTCAGGCCTATTTACCGCGTATTTCCTCGGCGGTGACGTCGAGGTGCTCGAGGCGGACGACCGCATCGGCGGCCTCGCGCGCTGCTTCGGGGGCGAGGGTTTCCGCTCCGACATCGGCGGCCACATCCTCTTCTCGAAGGACAAGGAAGCGCTCGCGCACGAGCTCGCCATCCTCGGCGACAACAAACGCCAGGGCGTCCGCGCGAACAAGATTCTGTACGGGGGCCTCCACGTCAAATACCCGTTCGAGAACGGCATCGACATCTTGCCGAAGGAGGAGCGCGTCGACATCCTCGACACGTTCATCCAGAACCCGCACAAGGCCAAGCAGCCGACGAATTTCCGCGAGTGGATGTACCACGTGTTCGGCGACGGCATCACGAACCGGTACCTCCTCCCGTACAACGAGAAGATCTGGAAGACCGACCCTTCGCAGATGAGCCTCGAGTGGGTCGGGCGCGTGCCGCAAATCGATCTGCGCGATCTCATCAAGACCGCGATCGGAATCGAGACCGAGGGCTACACGCACCAGCTCTACTTCGATTACCCGAAGACCGGCGGCTTCGAGTCGGTGCCGCGCGCGGTCGCCGCCAAGGTGGCCGCGAAGATCACGACGGGCTTCCGCGTGGCGAAGGTGAAGCGCGTGGACGAGGGCTTCGCGGTGATCTCCGCGAGCGGCGAGGAGCGGCGCTACAAGCAGCTCGTCGCGACCATCCCGATCACGACGCTCTTCTCGGCGCTCGAGGACGTGCCCAAGGACATCAGCGACACGGCGAGCGCGCTTCGCTTCAACTCGCTCCGCGTCGCGCTGGTCGGCGTCGAGGTGACGAACCTCCCGGCGTACACCGCGCTCTACGTGCCGGACCCGAAGTCGCTCTACCACCGCGTCTGTTACAACCAGGTCTTCTCGCCCGACATGGTGCCCGACGGTTGCAACTCGGTCTCGTGCGAGATCACGGTGCCGCCGGGCGGCGACCTCGACTCGTGGAGCGACGAGAAGATCCTCGACCGCGTCGTCGGCGATCTCCACCGCGACGGCGTCCTCGATCGCGACACCGTGTGCTACCGCACCGTGCACCGCGAGAAGTTCGCCTACGTCGTGTACGACCACGGCTACGCCGACCGCGTGCGCAAGATCCGCGAGTTCACCGACGCGCGCGGCATCCACCTCGCGGGCCGCTTCGCCGAGTACCAGTACGTCAACACCGACGCGTGCGTTCGCCGCGCGCTCGACCTCTCGCGGCAGCTCCGCGGAGGAGACATCGCGCCCGAGGCGCGCATCCCGAAGACGTGGTCATGAACGTCGAACGCGTCTTGGGTCATCCGCGGAAGGTTCTGCTGGTCGACGCGGCGTTCGCGGATGCGGCGGCGCACGAGCGCGGCGCGACGGACGTCGTGGAAATCGAAGAGAACGGGAGCGTGCGCGACAAGCAGTTCGACGCGATCGTCTTCGGTCGCTCGGCGGGTCGCGTCGCCGAGCTGGCCAAGCACCTCGAAGACGGCGGTCACGTCATGGCGCCCACCGCCGAGCGCGGCCGGCTCGAGTCCGCGGGCCTCGAGATGCTCGCCGGCAGCGGTGACTTCGCGCTCGCGCGCAAGCGCCCCGAGAAGCGCAAGCTCTCGCTCACCGTCGGCATGATCTCGATGAACGAGGAGAACGCCGTCGCCAAGGTGATCGACGACATCCAGCATCACGCGCCCGACGCCGAGGTGCTCCTCGTCGACAGCTCGAAGGACAAGACGCCCGAGATCGCCGCCGAGAAGGGCGCGCGCGTCATCCGGCAGTTCCCGCCGAAAGGCTACGGCCCGGCGATGCACCGCTTGCTCTACGAGACGACGACCGACGTCATCGTGACGATGGACTGCGACGGCACCTACCCCGCCGACCGCATCCAGGAGCTCCACCGCATGATCGAGGACGGCGCGGACCTCGTGAACGCGACGCGCACGCGCCACCGCCCGAAGGCGATGCCGTTTCCGAACTTCCTCGCGAACCGCGTGTTCGCGACGAGCGCGTTCGTGCTCCACGGCCTGCCGACGACCGACGTCCACAGCGGCATGCGCGCGTACCGCACGTCGATGCTGCGCGGCTTCCACTGCGACCCGAAGGGCCCGGCGCTGCCCGTCGACTTGCTCGTCGTGCCCGCGCGCATCGGGTATCGCGTGGTCGAGGTCGAGATCGAGTACTTCGTGCGCGTCGGCGAGACGACGCTCCACCGATTCGACAGCACCAAGTGGACCTTCAAGCGCCTGCTCCGGAGCTCGCGCGACGGCGCGCGCGTGAAGCGCGCGAACTGGTCTACTCGTTAACCAAAGACCGCTAGCCGAAGACCTGTTTCGCGACTTCCTTCACCGCGCGCGCGACCGCTTCGTCGGACGTGTTCTTCACGCTGAAGCCGAGCTTCGCGAGCTTGTCGCGGTTCAGGCGCGAGAGCGGGACGTCGCCCGGCCAGCCCTGCGCGCTCTCGCCGAAGCGGATCTCCGCCTTCGGGTACGGCGAGGCGGCGACGACGAGCTCGGCGATGCGCTTCACGCTCGTCCAGTCCGGCGGCGCGAGGTTGAAG
>Ga0335082_10008611_pt1 | contig 11086 bp, 9 predicted proteins | sample Lox_Sample_41_FD_206718 | JGI IMG/M metagenome (GOLD analysis project Ga0335082, IMG submission 206718) | Soil microbial communities from Loxahatchee National Wildlife Refuge, Florida, United States - Lox_Sample_4.1 | ecosystem: Environmental > Terrestrial > Soil > Wetlands | place: USA: Florida... | reverse complement strand
CAAGCGCTCTACGGATGACGTGGCACGAGAAATGGCGAAGGCCAAAGAGTATTGGCCAAACGTCAAGGAATTCTTCTTCGACGACGACACGTTCAACATTCAGAAGGCGCGAACGGTCGAACTTTGCGCGAAGCTGAAGCCGATCGGCTTTACGTGGTCCTGCACTTCACGCGTAACGACGGACTTCGAGACTCTTAAGGCGATGAAGGAGGCGGGTTGCCGCCTGCTGATCGTCGGCTACGAATCGGGCGATCAGCAGATTCTGAAAAACATCAAGAAGGGCGCGACGGTCGAGCGCGCGCGCCAGTTCACAAAAGACTGCCACAAGCTCGGACTCGTTGTGCACGGTGATTTCATTCTCGGCTTGCCCGGTGAGACTCGCGAGACGATCAAGAACACGATCAAGTTCGCAAAAGAGTTGGACGTCGAGACCATTCAGGTTTCGGTGGCGCACGCGTATCCCGGAACTGAGCTGTACGACTACGCGGTGAAAAATGGCTTCATGGTGGGCGACAACAAGATGGTGGATGAGGGCGGACATCAGCTTGCCCACATTCAATATCCGGGACTGCCCGCGGACGACATTCTCTCTGCCGTGCACCGTTTCTACGATGAGTACTATTTCCGTCCGAGGGCTGTGTTCCGCATCTTAAGGAAAGCAGCGTTTGATAGCCACGAGCGGAAGCGTCTGTACAAAGAGGCGAAGACGTTCCTGAAACTGCGCGCGGCTCGCAACAAGATGGTCAAGAAGCATGCGCAGGCGGCTGCGGCTCCTGCGGGCGCCATGACCGATTAATCGCAAGTTCTCGTTTCCCGGTTCCCAGTTCTCAGCAGGCAGGCTGAAAGGTTTATTACTGGGGACTGGCAACTGGGAACTGAGAACTGGTTTCGAGTGACTTTCCGCAAGTATCTAGTGCTGGCCGGTGTCACCGTCTTTGCGGCGGCTGGTGACACGCTGCTTTCCCATGGCATGAAGCAAGCCGGCAGCATCTCCCTCCATCACCTGCAGGGCTTGGTTCTGGCGCTTCTCAATCCCTGGGTTGCCGTCGGCATTCTGCTGTTGCTCGCATTCTTCGCGTCGTACATGAATGCGTTGTCGTGGGCCGATTTGACGTATGTCTTGCCGGCTACGTCTCTGGGATATGTTCTGCTCGCACTGGTCGCGAAGTTCGCACTGCATGAGCAGGTAAGTCCGATGCGCTGGCTGGGAATCGCACTGATTTCCGGCGGCGTGGGCTTCGTGGCCGGAGGGCCAGCCCTGACCGCGCATGGGCACGGGGACGGCACGAAGTCCTCACTTGTCGCAGAATCTGAGCCCGATGTTTCCACTGTGTCCCAAGGAGCAGAGCGGTGAAGCACCTCTACACATGGAGTGGAATTCTGATCGTGGTGTTCTTCTCGGTGGTGGGAGACATCCTGATCGCGCGTGCCATGAAGCAGGTGGGCGACGTGCACGCGCTGCTGCGGCGGAGCGGAATCTGGACGGTGGTCGGACGCGTTCTCTCGAATTCCAATTTCTTTCTGGGCGTGGCGGCGATGGCAGTCGCCTTCTTCAGCCTGCTGTTCGCGCTGTCGTGGGGCGATGTGAGCCTGGTGGCGCCGGCTGCGGCGTCACTGACGTTTATCGGGAATGCGTTCGCGGCGAAGATCTTCCTGCACGAGAAGGTCGACCGTCGGCGCTGGATTGCGGCCATGCTGGTGGCGGCGGGGGTAGCGCTTTTAGCGGGGTAGATCCAGGTCACGAAGGCTGTTTGATAACTTAGTCGGTTGAAAGTAGTGAGAATATGGCGTGAGCCTTTGCGGGCTGACGCCTTTTTTCTCTTTTGGGCGTCTAACGGGCAAGATACCAACTGCACTCGGCAGGCGAGTGCAGTTCTCCCAAGCAGGAGCAATCCATGCAGAGCTTGCTTCAGGATCTTCGCTATTCATTGCGGCAACTGATCAAGAACCCCGGCTTCACTCTGACCGCTTTGATTTCGCTGGCGCTGGGAATTGGCGCGACCACGGCGGTGTTCAGCGTGGTTTATGCGGCTTTGATGAATCCGTACCCGTACGCCGCAGCGGACCGCATTGTGCGGCTCACTATGACCAGCAAGGCGGGATCCGACGATTGGGCGAACCTGAACGGTCCCCAGATTCAGCAAGTGCGGCAACTTCCGGTAGTGGAGAACGTCCTGGCAATGGACTTCCACGCGATGACGATGACTGGGCACGACGTTCCGGAAAACGTAAACGTGGTCGGACTCATCTCAACCGGTTTTCGCGATCTGGGCGTGCCACCAGTGCTGGGCCGTGGCCTGCTGCCTTCTGATGCGATCGGTGGGGAGGACCCGCAGTCGGTCCTGGTACTGGGATACAAGTTCTGGCAATCGCATTTTCTGGCGAGCCCGGACGTCATCGGAAAGACGCTTCAACTGGATCACAAGGAGTACCTGGTCGTGGGCGTTGCCGCGCCGCGGTTCACCTGGTACAGCGCGGACGTCTACCGGCCGCTGAAGCTGTCTTCTGATCCGGCGTTGACGTGTGTGGTCAATGTGCGGCTGAAGCCTGGCGTGACGCATGATCAGGCGAACGCCGCGCTGCAACCGGTGCTGGAGCAGTTCGCGCGCGACCTGCCGAAGCACTATCCCGAACACTTCAAAGTGCAAGTGGAGGATTTGAATGCGTGGGTGCGGCGCGGCATCAGCGGCACGCTGTATCTGCTGTTCGGGGCGGTCGCGCTGCTGCTGGCAATCGGGTGCGGAAATGTTTCCATTCTGTTGCTGGCGCGCGGCACGTCGCGGCAACATGAACTAGCAGTACGAACCGCGATCGGCGCACGACGGTGGCGCATTGTGCGCCAACTGCTGACGGAGTCGCTGTTGTTGGCGACTATGGGGGCGGGACTGGGCGTTGCGGCCGCGTATGGAATTCTGGCATGCATTCATGCCGTGCTGCCTCGATATGCCTTCGCACCCGAGGTCGTGGTCAATATCAACATCCCTGTCCTCCTGTTCTGCATCGCGGTGGCGCTGGCGACGGGGATTCTATTTGGTCTGGGGCCAGCGATTCGTTTGTCGAGGGCGAAGGCCAGCGACATGATGCAATCCAGCGCACGGCGCGTGCTAGGGAGTGTGCACGGGCGCCGAACCTACGATGCCTTGATAGCAGGCCAGATCGCGCTCACACTCTTGCTGCTGGCCGGAGCGGGATCGGCGCTCGAGGGTTTCTCCCGTCTGCTTCATCTGCGATTGGGATACGACCCGCACAACGTGATATCCGTGGGAATTCCGCTCCACGAAAACACATTCACGACGTGGAGCGCGCGCGCTGCCTACTTTGAGCAATTGAAGACCAAAGTGGCAGAGATTCCGGGCGTGACTGTGGCTGCAATCTCAACCAATGCCACGCCGCCGCGGAATGGTGATTCGTTGCGATTCGAGATACTGGGCAAGCCCGCGCTCGAAGACCAGATCGGATCGTTCAACCTGGTGACGCCAGACTATTTCGCGGCACTGCGCATCCCGCTGCTCGAAGGGAGGCTGTGGGATGAAGCCGAGGATCACGACGGGGCACTGGTGGCGGTCGTCAACCGGACGATGGCGCAGCGGTACTTTTCCGACGCGGATGCCGTCGGCCGCTCGTTGAAAGTGCCTGGCATCGAGGATCGTCCTCCAATCGTGCTCGCGGTCCCCAAGGTTGCGGATTCGTGGCTGCGGATCGTGGGAGTGGTCGACGACGCAAAGAACGATGGACTGCGTGAGCCGGTGAAACCTGCGATCTATGTGCCGTACACGTTGAGCCTACGCCACTGGACGCAACTCCTCGTGCGGACCAACGTGCCTCCCATGACATTGCTACACTCGGTGCGCGAACAGTTGTCGGCGGTAAACCCGGAACAACAGACATACAGTCAAATAGAAGATCTGGACAGCTGGATTTCTGACGAGCAGGAATGGCAACAGGAACACCTGGCGGCATGGATCATTGGCGTATTCGCCTTGCTCGCGCTGCTGTTGGCTGCAGTCGGGCTCTATAGCGTGGTGTCGTATGCGGTAGTGCAGCGCACCAACGAATTCGGAATCCGGATGGCGCTGGGTGCGGGAAGGGGACACGTACTGCGCATTGTATTTTCCTCGACGGTGGCAAGCGTCGGGAGTGGGATTGTCGCAGGCCTGATCCTCGCGGTTGCGCTAAACAAGGTGGCCGCAAAGTGGGCGGAAGGGAATGCACGGGACCCAGTGATTCTGCTGGCAGGGACAGTCTTGCTGATGTTGGTAGCGGCGTTGGCGTGCGCCATTCCGGCGCGCTATGCGTCGCGCGTCGACCCGATAAAAGCGCTACGGTACGAATAGAAAAGCTCGTCCCAATCTTAGGGAAGTTTCTGCGGTCGCTGAGGTCAGCGCAGCAGATCGAAGACCTTGCAGGTGCGATCGATCATTTCTTCCTGGTAGCGTGTGGCATTGATGAACTCTACGCCGTGATTGAATCCCGCGCGATTGCGAATTACACCACACAGGTTGAATTTGACGGCCTGGTAGGGAATCTGAAATTCGAGCGTCAAGCTGGCGCCGGGATCGAGTTCGCGGGGGAGAAACAGACGCATGCCGCCGCGGCTGATGTCGCTGGCTTCGCCGCGATGGTTGAATCGCTCGCCATTCAGAATGACGGTGACGTCGACCGGGATCGAGGTCGAGTGCCGCTCCCAGCGACGCGCTTCTTCCTTCTTTATGCGGGGCTCGCGCGCGCGGGCTGTTTTGGCTGCAGACATCGTCCATTGCAGTGTCGCGCAGTCGGGACGGCCACACAATCCTGCGAAGGTAACTTTGGCAAACTGGAGTGTGGTGACTATCGGGCTATCGGTTTTCCTATGGACTAGTGTTGTGTGGTTATCCGTCTTACGCAATTGGCGGCCAAAAGGGGTCGTCCAGTGGACCTTACTGGTGCTACTAAATCGGTTTAATGACTACCGAAACCAACTTTCTACTGCGCAATTAGACGTCTGCCGCTAGACTGGCAATACGCTTGGGTCAGCATTGGGCTGAAACTCAACTTGCTAGGGGGGTGAGTTGATACCGTCGCATTCATTACTACACGGATTGGTCCTGCAGACCCGGGACCTGGACGAGGCGGCGTCGTGCTTGGGAGATGCCGCCATTCCTTATGTGTCCGAGCTGTTGCCGGGGTCCCCGGCATTCTCCACGCAGATTTTTGTGACGCAGGGACAGCGCACGAGCCTGGCTCGTGTGGTGACGAACGGGACGCTGCGCGTCGAGTCATCGTTGCCGGCAGACTCGTACGCCCTGGTGCTCGATCTGCGCAAGGGAGTGGGATGGCACCGGGCGGGAGAGCAGACCGTTTTTGTCGGCCCGGAGTTCGCCCTGGTGCATTCGCCGGTGCAGGAGGTCGAAGTCCGGACGCTGCCGCATTACGAAGTACTTTTCGTGCGAATCGCGCGCGAGGCCGTATTCGACGAACTGCAACGGTTGATGGGAAGGGAGCCGCGCACAGACCTAGTCTTCTCCCCCGCGTTACGGTTGAACACCGCCGCCGGATGCCGGCTGCGGCAACTTTGCGACAGCCTGCGGCGAACGCTCTACTGCACAGACAGGAACGATGTGATGGGTTCTACCAGCCTGAGGAGCATCGAGAGCGATCTGATTACGCTATTGTTGCAGTCTCAACCTCACAACTACCGGCGCAGCCTGAATCGCACCGTGGGCGCCGGCGTGTGGCAGGTGCGGGCGGCAGCGGAGTTCATGCAGTCGAATGCCCATCTTCCAATTTCCCTGGGAGACGTGTGTCAGGCCGCGGGCGTCAATGCGCGAACCCTGCAGGATTCCTTTCACAAGAAGTGCGGATGTACGCCCATGGAATTTCTGCGTCAGCGTCGCCTGGAGGAAGTCCGGAATGGACTGCTCCATCCGGCAGACAACACGACGGTCACGGCGGAAGCCGCTCACTGGGGCTTTCAGCATTTTGGACGGTTCTCGAGCATGTATGAAAAGAGATTCGGCGAGCTTCCGTCCGTTACATTGCGTCGCTCCAGAAGGCACGTGAAGGATCGGACACACTAGATCCTCCCGGTCTTTCCCAATCAACCCAACGTCCGCGGACGATCCGCATTTTTTTAAGCGGCCTATGGTGCGTCCGTTTATGCTGAAGACGCCGATCAGGCGTTCGCGTGGAACACGAGACATCCCATCCCATCCTGTTGTATGACGGCGTCTGCGGGCTTTGCAATCGGGGCGTACGGTTCCTCTTGAAGAGAGAGCGTGCGAGTCTTTTTCGGTTCGCATCCCTGCAAAGCGCACTCGCGAGTAGGATTCTGACGAGACATGGTGCCAGCCCATCGAACCTCGATACGTTTTACGTCGTAGTTGGCCTCGCCCTGTCTTTGCCCATTGGCACAGTACATAATGAGAGACTACTGGCGCGCTCTGATGCGGTGATCTGCGTCCTGCAGGAATTGGGGGGAGCGTGGCGCGGCGTGGCTCTCATGTTGCGATTGCTACCGCGCCCGGTCCGCGATTGGACGTATAACTTCGTCGCCCGCAGGCGGTACCGGATCTTCGGGCAGTATGAAACCTGTCCTGTGCCAAGTGAAGCGACGCGAGCGCGATTCCTGGATCTTTAGATCGGGATGCATGGGTCCACGATTCTCACACCGAGCGGGGAACCAGGCGCGCGTACGGTTCGTATAACACTTTAACAATGCCTCGCAAACGACGACTCAGGTGGCTGATTGTCCTCCTCGGCATGTACACATCTGTGTGCACAATCGGCGGCATCTCACTGGCCGATGGCAGCCTGCGTCCGGGCAGACGTCCTCTGGCCGACGATGAAGTTGTGAATTTCCGCGAAGTACTTCGGCAGGATGGAGCGTTCCTCACGGATGCGTCCATCAGGGCGTCTGACGGAGCCGTCCTTGGGGCCTGGATGATTCGTCCAGCGCACCCAAACGGCGATTCCGTTCTGCTGCTACACGGACTAGGTGATAACCGGTTGGGCATGGAGGGGTACGCACGGCTGCTGCTGGCGCATGGCTACGCGGTGTTGCTTCCGGACGCACGCGGCCACGGTGTGAGCGGCGGCGATTTCGTGACCTACGGATTGCTTGAGCGGAATGACATTCACCAGTGGGTGGACTATCTGGAAGAGACTGCGAGGCCAAGTTGCGTCTATGGGCTCGGCGAATCCATGGGCGCGGCGGAACTGCTGCAGTCGCTTGCCGTTGAGAATCGATTCTGCGCGGTCGTGGCGGAGTCCTCGTTTTCTACGTTTCGTGAAATTGCCTACGACCGCATGGGACAGCCGCTCGGGTTAGGCCCCTGGGTGGGGCGCACCGTGCTGAGACCTGTCGTCGAGATCGCGTTTCTGCGGACACGCTGGAAGCACGGTCTCGCAATATGGAAGGTGTCGCCGGAAGATGCGATGGCGAAATCGCGTACCGCGGTTTTGCTCATCCACGGGCAAGTCGACAGCAACATTCCAATCCGTCACTCGCGCGCGATGCATGGCGAGGTACCTCAGACGGTGCTGTGGGAAGTCCCGGGTGCCGACCACTGCGGCGCGATCAGCGTTGCGCCGCAGGAGTTCGAGACGCGCGTGCTGAGGTGGTTCGGAAACTCGTCGCGTCAGGCCGCCGTTCGTGCGCAATTGCCGAATGACGGGTCTAACATCACACCCGACGATCAGCGCAAATCGAAAGCGCGACCATCCTTACCGTAAAGGGCCACGCGGCAAATGCCGTTGGTTGCTAGTTCCTGCGCGTTTCCACTCGCAGTGCGCACCTGTTCACACCATCCCACGGTCCAGTGTTGAGGCTGGGAATCGTAGTAGGCCCAGCGTTCAACATAGCGGGAGTTGCCATCGTGCGAGAAATCCGGGGACTGAAGCTGATAGTCGCGAAATCCGCTGAGGCAGTCGTCGGCAAACCGGGCGGCTTGGGGCCGGTTCGCTTTTACGCCCGTAAGTTTCCATTCCAGTACCTGTTCGCGGGCCAGGCAGGCGTCGGACTGGAAGACCCAGTCAGAGCGCCGCGCGGAATAGCGGAATCCGCGCAGGGTTTCAGTGGAGGCAAGGTATCCGGGTGACAGGCGATCGAGGCTCGCTGGATAGAGACCGTTATCCGCGCGATATTTTTCGAGCGCGTCGATCACAGGTTGCGCCTGCTCGGCAGCGGCTGTGACGTTGGGTTCCGCACCTGGATTGGCATAGGCGCGGAGAGTGGCAAGATGGAAACGCGCCCAGAGCGCCAGGGGGACAGCCAGCGCAATGCAAGCGAGAAGGAGCAAGTATTGCTGCCGACGCGAGGTTTCCGATCTCGTTTCCGCCACCATGGTTGATTTCTAGCATGGATCAACCACGGGCCGGCATGACGGACGTACTGCGACTACCAGTGCAAAAGAGGCGGGACCTGGGGCACCCTCTTTGTGATTCAACGGGTTGGTGTGATTGCCGTCACATTCGGGAGTCCGTGTGTAGAATAAACTCCTGCGGTTCGCGCCCGGTTTTGGGCAGGAAGAAAAATCTCCTCCGGGTTGAGGTTTCATCATGGCCGACAAAGCAGTCATCGATCCACAGTCCACCAGCATTGATTCGATTCTGCACGAGCAGCGCAGGTTCGAGTGCCCGCAGGAGTTCCGCGAGAAGGCGCACGTCAAGAACCTTGAGGAGTACGAGCAGCTTTACAAAGAGTCGATCGACGATCCCGACAAGTTCTGGTCGCGCATTGCCAACGAACTGCACTGGTTCAAGAAGTGGGACAGGGTCCTCGAGTGGAACTGCCCCTGGGCGAAGTGGTTTGTGGGCGGTGAGATCAATTTGTCGTACAACTGCCTCGACCGGCACCTGGACACATGGCGCAAGAACAAGGCCGCAATTATCTGGGAAAGCGAACCGGGCGAAGTGCGCGTGCTCACGTATCAGCAACTGCATCGCGAGGTGCAGAAATTTGCGAATGTGCTGAAGGGCCTCGGGGTCAAGAAGGGCGATCGCGTCGCCATCTACATGGGGATGACGCCGGAGTTACCGATTGCGATGCTGGCATGCGCGCGCATCGGAGCGCCGCACACGGTGGTGTTTGGCGGCTTCTCTTCGAATGCTCTGATCGATCGCATTCACGATTCCCAGGCTTCCGCGGTCATCACGCAGGATGGCTCCTACCGTCGCGGGTCAGAGGTGAAGCTGTTTCCCGCAGTGGAGGAAGCGCTGAAGTCATGTCCCTCGGTGAAGCACGTTGTGGTGTACAAGCGCACCGGCACTCCGATCAACATGCAGGCGGGGCGCGATCACTGGTGGCACGAGTTGATGGCGAAGGCTTCGGATGTATGTCCGGCAGAACCTCTGGATGCCGAGCATCCGCTCTACATCCTCTATACGTCAGGCACGACCGGAAAGCCGAAGGGCGTCGTGCATACGACCGGCGGATACTCGGTGGGCACCTATCTCACAACGAAACTGGTGTTCGATCTGAAAGATGAGGACACTTACTGGTGTACCGCCGACATCGGCTGGGTCACCGGCCACAGCTACATCGTGTACGGGCCGTTGCAGAATGGCGCGACCAGTTTGATGTATGAGGGTGCGCCCAACACGCCGGAGGCGGACCGGTTCTGGTCGATCATCGCGCGGCACAAGGTGAACGTGTTCTACACGGCGCCGACGGCGATTCGCACTTTTATCAAGTGGGGAGACGAGTGGCCCAAGAAGCATGACATGTCGAGCCTGCGGCTGTTGGGAACCGTGGGTGAGCCCATCAATCCAGAGGCGTGGATGTGGTATCGCGAGACGATTGGCGGCAACAATTGCCCGATCGTTGATACGTGGTGGCAGACCGAGACGGGGCACATCATGCTGACGCCGATTCCGGGCGCGATCGCGACCAAGCCAGGTTCGGCAACGCGGCCGTTCCCCGGCGTGGTGCCGGAGGTAGTGACGATGGACGGCAAGCCGGTGCCGGATGGATCCGGCGGATTTCTCGTCTTGAAGCGGCCATGGCCGGGGATGCTGCGCACGGTCTATGGCGATCCCGATCGCTACGTGAAGAATTACTGGTCGCAGATTCCCGGGATGTACTTCACGGGCGACGGTGCGCGCAAAGACAAAGACGGATACTTCTGGATCATGGGTCGCGTTGATGACGTGCTCAACGTCAGCGGTCACCGCCTGAGCACGATGGAGGTGGAGTCGGCGTTGGTGGCTCACGATGCCGTTGCCGAGGCTGCGGTTGTGGGGCGACCGGATGATCTCAAAGGGCAGGCGATCTCCGCATTCGTCACGTTGGAGCAGGGAAGACAGCCAACGAACGAACTGAAGGAAGAGCTGCGAAAGTGGGTGGCGAAGGAGATTGGAGCGTTGGCCAAGCCGGACGACATCCGCTTCACCGACACCCTGCCGAAGACGCGCAGCGGGAAGATCATGCGGCGCTTGCTGCGGGAGCTGGCGACGAACGGTGAGGTCAAGGGCGACACCACCACGCTGGAAGACTTCAGCGTCATTGCCAAGCTCAAAGAGCACGACGAGGTCTAGCAGAACAAGATCTTTGGCCACGGATTTGCGCGGATCTTCACCGATCAAGCCGATCAATGAAGAAGTGATCCGTGCAAGTCCGTGGCTTATTTCTTGTTCGCCTGCAGTTCCTCGAAGGCTGGATTGTTCTTCAGGTGGGCGGGGAACTCTCTCTCGAAGTGAGCCAGGCCGGGGCAGATCACGTGGTGTGTGGCGCTAAAGCCGAAGAATTCCATTTCTTTCATGGCTTCGTCGGCGGACCAACCCTCCTCGGCGATGCGATACGAGGCGATTGCCATACCCGTACGATCGTCGCCGAGCCGACAGTGCACGAAGACCTTCTTGCCCGGATTCTGCTCAATCACTTTCAAGAAATCCACGAAGGGCCCGTCCGATGGGAACGGGCAATGCCACGGGATCGACACGTATTGCATGCCCAGTTGCTCGACCGTGTGCTTCTCTTGAACGTTGTTGCCAGCACGCATGTCGACCACGATCGAGACGCCCATCTCTTTTAGTGCCTTCAGACCGGCGGGACCGGGTAGCCCTCCGCGGTAGAGCCTCGGAGTGACCTCGCCGAAGTTGGGCAGCCCCG